>OJCB01000092.1_pt1 | contig 37902 bp, 26 predicted proteins | sample 1591501 | NCBI WGS metagenome assembly OJCB01 (sample SAMN05416813, study PRJEB24817) | seawater metagenome | isolation source: Sea water | place: Canada:Atlantic | collected 2013-07 | reverse complement strand
CACTATCCTCTTCGTCGGCAGCGTCAGATGTGTATAAGAGACAGGGCCAGAGTGATCCCGATGTTTGCGTCCGTTTGTTTTTTCCAAGTGCTATTGGATAGAACCCGGGCGGTTTCCCAATCCAACTCGTCGAGCTTCCATTTTTCCGGTCGGGATCCATTGGGAACGGTTTCGCTGACCTGCCAGCTTGCATCAGTTACGATGACCTCATCAGTTCCATCTTCGTATTCGAGCCGAAGCGCAGCGAATGCTCCCGCTGCATTAGGGCTGGCTCCCCGGTTCTCTGCCACGATCAGAATACGGTTCCGACCGGGTTGAACCTGAGAGGCAATAGAAGCAGCATCCAGATCGGTCCACTTCTCACCGCTCAGGACCTCGCGGTTATTGAGATAGAGGACGTAGGCGTTATCAGCTGCGGCAATAACGCCCGCAGATCGAATCCGTTTCGCAGGCTTAAAATCGCGGCGCAATAATATCTTCTCTCCGTCCAAAGGTAGGCCTTTATCAACGGATGGCCCCCAAACCCAGGAACTGGATAAGGAAAGTTCCTCGACCAGACCGGGTGGAACGATGCCGCGAGCGACCGGCGCATCGTAGGCCGTAGGTCCCGCGTCAGTGATCTGCCAAATCGCATCGACGAACTGTTCGGCCGTGAGTCGTTTTGCCCGGGGCCCGTCATAGGTATACTCTGAGGCATCGTCTATATCCTGATGAGCCGGGCTGAGGCTTTGGTAGGCCTCGGAGGAAACGATGACACGCAGGGTGCGCTTCAAATCGTACCCGTTCTCCTGAAAATCAGAGGCAAGCCAATCAAGCAAATCGGTATTCCATGGTTCGGTTTGCATCGCGTCGAGAGGATGGACAATCCCGCGGCCCATCAACTGCCCCCAGAGACGATTCACGATAGTGCGCGGAACCCGGCCATTTTTCGGATGCACAAGAAGTTCGGCCAATTGCTTGAGTCTTTCGTCTTTCGTGGCGGCCGGATCGACCTGACCGATTTCAGGAAAAAGCCATGCAGCCTTGGCGGCTTCCCCGGTAGCCTTGTCACAACGGTAAAGGTCCAGCGGTTCTTCCGAATAGATCGCAGCCAGTCCGTAGGCTTCTGCTAGAGTCCAGCGATCAATAAAGCTGTCATGACAGGATGCGCACTTCATGTTAATGCCAAGGAGCGACTGGGAGACGCTTTGAGAAAATTGGATGGGGACAGTTTGACCTGCTCTCACAGTTCCCCTCCATTTGATCCCATTGATGAAGCCGGCGCTCTGCTCGTCCGGCGGCGAGATCAGCTCGCGCACCATGGCGTCGAAAGGCTTGTTCTTCTTCAGCGACTCATAGAGCCAGGTGCTGATCTGAGTCCTACCACCGGTGATAAATCCCGTTCCGGCGTAGTCGTTGCGGAGCAGATCATTCCAGAACGTCAGCCAGTGTTCCGTGTAGGCGAGATCGCGAGATAGAAGTTCATCGATGAGAGCGTCCCGCTTGTCAGGATCGGAGTCGGCGAGAAAGGCTCGTGTCTCCTGGGGAGACGGAAGCAAACCAATCAAATCGAAGGACACCCGCCGAAGGAAAGTGGCATCGTCGATGGGAGCAGGGCGTTCGTGTTCTCCCTCGGTCAAATAGTGGTCGATCAATCGGTCCACCGGATTCTCACGGCCTTCCGTGATGCCTGGAAGTTCAGGGCGATGCGGAAGCAGTGGTGGCTCGTAAGCGGGCACTCCGAAAGTAAATCCAGGCTCCCATTTCATTCCCTCGTTGACCCATTGTTTCAAAAGGGCGATCTCCGCAGCAGGAAGGCGTGGCTTTTTCTCCGGAGGCATCATGTAATCCGGATCGGAGTCGAGAATGAGTTCAACGAAATAGGACTCGTCTGCTTTGCCGGGCACAGCCGTTTCGTCGTCGAGAAAAAGCGCTCGGGTATTGATGGAGAATCCACCCTTGGATTCGTCACCGCCATGGCACTCCGAACAACGTTCCTTCAAGATCGGAACGATCTGGTGAGCAAAATCGATGGGCTCTGCCGAAGGCGAAGGCTTGGGCTCGGCAGCCGACAAAGCAGGGCTCTCCGAAAACAGAGTGAAGCTGAAGATCCCGACGCCCCATAATTTGAAAATCAATTGGCGGTGGATAGATCGAGAAGTGGAAGCCATAGCAGTCTGGCTTGATATCGTCAGTGACTCGGCAATTCTGCCGGTCTTTCTCTTCTTTTTTCATTTTCTTTCCAAAAAAACGGCAGAATAGACGGAATACGTCGATATATGAGTGATGGACTTCGAAGATCAGGAAAAAGGAAGCCAGTTGCTGCAACTGTTTGCCCGGCATAACCGGGAACTTCGCGCCTATTCCCGACTGATTCTGCCCTCAGTCGACCCCATCGACGATGTCATGCAGGAAGCCAGCATCGTGATCTGGGAAAAGCAGGACCAGTTGCACCACGAAGGTGAATTTCTTCCCTGGGCCAAAGTCATCGTCCGCAACATCAGTTTTCAGCATCGGCGAAAGCTGTTCCGTGATCGCCATGTCTTCGACGATGAACTTCTGGAGCGTATTCTGAACGAGGAGGAGGCTGAACACGATGAGGAGAGCCATTCCGGGGACAGCTCCAAAGAGTATGGGGCATTGATCACCTGCCTCAACAAATTCTCCGACGAACGCCGCCAGCTGATCCTCGCACCTTACGGGAAACCTGGTGCAGTAAAGGAGCTGGCAGAACAGTCCACCCGCTCCCCTAACAGTCTCTACAAACTTCTGCAAAGATTGCGAAGCAAGCTCGTGCGCTGCGTCGAAACAGAACTCAAAGCCACACCTGCCCGATCATGAACACCCCGCGCCTGGAAGAACTCACGCAGAAATATGTGCTCGGCAACATCTCGAAGACCGAAAGCGACGAGCTGGCCAGCTATCTCTCACGGGACGATGCGAAGGCAGATCGCGACCACTTTCGCCTTGCCCTGAAGACGGATTTCTATCTTCAAGAGGCAGCGGCAGAGATGGACGAGCAGCCCGGTGCTGCAGCTTCCTCCAAAATCAAATTACGTGAGCGAAGCCTCTGGGCATTCGGAGGCATTGCCGCCGCCATTGCCGTCGGCCTGATCACCTGGATCCAGCCCCCGGCTCCCACGGGCGTGGCAACCGTTCACCGCACCGAAGGGCAAGCTCACTCGACGGATAGCCAGATGCTTGTGACCGGAGATTTCCTCCAGAAAGACGATCGCCTCATCGTCACCGAAGGCTTGGTCGAGCTCGTCTTTGCAGACACCGGAGTTCATGCCGTTGCCTCGGCTCCACTCTCGATGACATTACACAGTTCTGAGCGCGTCTTTCTTCACGAGGGAGATCTGAAGCTCACCGTTCCCCCGCAGGGAATCGGGTTTATCGTGGAAACCGAAGAACGGGAGATTACCGATCTAGGCACCAGCTTCGTCGTCACTGCCGGGAAGGAGCGTTCGCGGGTTCTCGTGCTCGATGGTCTCGTTTCCATTGGACAAAAAGACAACTCCGGCCAGCAATTCATGGTTGAGGGAGAAGCCGCAACTTTTGGTGTGAATGAGGGCGATGCCCTCCTTCGGAATAAGGTGAAAAAGATGCCCGAACTTTCACAGCTCGAGGGCAGCGCCCCGGGCAACACCGAACTCACCAATCGTCTCTATGCATTCACTCATTCTGAACTCCCCCCCGCGCACGCAAAACAGGATCTGATCGGTCAACGATTTCTTCCACTCGCGAGATCCGGCTTTCTCGACCCCTCTTCCTTGCAAGGGCTGCGCTCCGAGCCGATTGCCCCCTTCACTTGCATTGCCGGTGCCTACAACAACTTCGGCCGAAAAGCGGGCCTTGAACCAGATACAGCTATGCGCTCAGGATGGATCGCCTGGCATCAGGGAAATCTTCAACCGCCAAGGTCGGGGCGGTACCGATTCGTAGGTTACGCTGACAACCACCTGCTCGCCTCCATCAACGGCGAACTCGTCTTCGAAGGGGGACGCTACGACTCAGCTTTCCGGAAATCAGAGATCGTCGAAAGGGACAACTTTCCCGCCTGGCCCTGCCTCAACTCCCGCGCCGGATTCGCCGCAGGCCCCTGGTTTGAAGTCGGGACGGATCTCGTGAAACTCGACCTTCTCTTCGGTGAATCGCTAGGCAACCTCACCTATGGCCTCCTGCTCATCGAGCGCGAGGGAGAAAGCTATGAGGAGACCTCCTGGGGCCAGCCCAAATGGCCACTCTTTCTCACTCGTGTCCCGGACACTCCTCAACGCGAGGAGCTGGATAAACTCCAGGGATTCCTTGATGAGAAATTGCTCGGCGGATTTTCCGTGAACGAGGAGGCGGTATGGCAAGTCGTCCCGTAAGGTTCGAACACTAAGATTGTCTTGCGAAGCACTTCCTCAATTCCCGCGTTCGATTGTTAGCAGGGCACTAACTGCTAGGAAATTGCTTTTCAACCTTGATGTTCGAACGCTGGCGAAAGCCGGGATTGGAGGGGGTGCAAACCGCTACCCGATGCGCTTCATCTCCGCGACCTCTACCTAATGCCCCGCTACTTCAAGAACTCAATTTCAACTACCGCTTTTGGGATTTCAGGTATTTTTTATAATCCTTATCCTTTCGGGGCAATGCTGTTGTGGGCATTTCCCCTCCCACCCTTTCAATGTACTCGATCAACTGCTTTTGAAGGGCATCGGCTCGTTCAGGTTCTTTTCCAGAAAGATCTGTCTGCTCCAAAGGATCAACGTTCAGGTTATAAAGTGCACGACTCTCCTGTTTATCGTTTTTGTCCCAGAAAAGCATGAGCTTATCATCCCCGGAACGGATCGAAGACATGCCGCCTGTCGGAAGTATGAAATTGAAATAGAGTGCATCGTCCGGACGGGAAAGCTTTCCGCCCGCCGGATTGATAAGCAATGGCTTGATGCTGACCCCGTCAATTTCCTCAGAGAGCAATTTTTTGCCGCCGGCCAAATCGAAAAAGGTGGGCAACAGGTCATAGCCGGTTACGGGGACATGACAATACTCGCCGGCAGGAACGCCTGGACCCCGCACGAGAAACGGAACACGAATACCTCCTTCGTACAAGGTGTGTTTTGCTCCAGTCAGCGGGAAGTTTGTAGGTTTGCTCTTCTCATTGCCCCCGGGCGTCGAGCCGCGTCCACCGTTATCGGATAGATAAAAGATATAGGTATTATCCGCGATGCCCAATTCAACCACGGCATCCAGCAGACGACCGACATCGTGATCCAGATCGTCCAGCATGCCAGCCCATCCTTGGCTGTAGCCGCGGTCCGGCTCACCTTTTTGCTGGTACTTTTTCAGTGTGGACTCTCGAAGAACAGAGCTTAAGTGAACCGCGTAGTAGCTCAGTTGAACATAGAAGGGTTTATCCTTTTTGAGGTTGGCCTTCATGAACTCCACCGCGTCATCGGTGATGGTTGGCGTCCGCTTGGGGTCTACATTGTCGATGACATAAGTCGGCGCACCGGGAGCGTCGCGCTTAAAGCCCAAAGAGCTCGGCATTCCCCCCGTACCGTTCCCCGTCGACCCATGGCTTGCATCGTAACCGACCTCCTCGGGCTCGGCTCCCATGAGCTCGCCCCATTTGCCAAAATGGGCGCACTGATAATCAGGGTTAGCCCTTTTCAATGCCTGTGGCAGTGAAAGATGTTTCTTCGGTTCCCACCGACTGCGAAATTCGCCGCCGCTACGAACGGAGCTTGTCCCGAAGAGGATTGCACGCCGCGTCGGCGTGCAGATTGAGGCCGGAGAATAGCCACTGGTAAAACGAATACCTCCGTTGGCAAAACGGTCCATATTCGGTGTTTCCAGATAATCCGAAGAAGCGTTCGGCACCGTGGGGTCCATGGGTTCGGAAAGCTGACTCCACCCCTGGTCATCCGTCAAAATCAGAATGATATTAGGCGACCCGGCATGTGCGGAGGCTCCCCCCAACGATAGCATGCACGCCATAATCGCCACTGCGCTGTAGATACGTTTATGTATAATCATGTCGATCTCTTCTCTTTTAGTTGTTTACGTTGTTATTAATATTTCGCTTTATCTCTGGCTGGCTATCTTCTCACCTAGTTCGTTCAAGCCTTTGACGGTAGCAGTGGGTTCTATTCCCCATGGATCAAAGACCGCTCTGTCGGACCGCTGAACCCATGCCGCCTTCATGCCCGCCGAGACAGCGCCGATCACGTCAAACGGATTGCCGGAAATCAGCCACGCGTCATTTGAGTCGCCTGCTTCCTTCATAAAATAGCGGTAGACATCCGGGTTCGGTTTAAAGGTCTCAAGCGCGTCACAACTCACCACAGCCTCAAACCGTTCACGCAATCCACTGGCCCGCAAAACTTCCTCGACCGCTTCGGAGGTGCCGTTGGAAAACGCAAAAAGACGATGCCCCTCAGCCTTCAGCGCGACCAGACTCTCTTCGGCGTCTGCAAACGCAGGCAACCCGCGATAGCTTTGCAGCAAGGCGTCTTTCTGCTCCGCGGAAAAAGACACGTCGTATTCGGCGCAGCAATAATCCAGCGCCTGACGCGTGCAGACCGCGAAGGTTTCATAGCGCCGCATGAGTCCCCGCCGAAAGGAATACTCAAGCTGCTTACTACGCCAGGTTTGCGAAAACACCTCCGCCTGCGAACCCATCCACTCACGCAATTGGGACACCACAGCGTCGGTATTGATCAGGGTTCCGTAGACGTCAAAAGCAAGCGTGGCCATTATTCAGAACTTAGTGATTTATCAATTACCATAAACTTGATTCGCAAATTGATTTCCCGGTTACTTATGTTGTTTAAACCACGGATGAACGCAGATGAACACGGATAGATCAATGCAGGAGAAATCCGTGTTCATCTGTGTCCATCCGTGGTCGAAATCTGAACAACCATTGGGATTTCAAATTGGGCAATAAAACCAGGCTTTTCTGTCAAATCACTGAGTTCCATTACTGGTCCTCCGGGGCAGTCACCCCAAGTGCCTTACGCGCCCGATCCTGCCAATCTTTGTGCTCCTTCTTGTAGTCCTGAATGGCCCGGTATTCATCGGAGTCGATCTTGCCGTCGCTGTTCTTGTCGATAAACGGGAAGATCCACTTCACGGTCGGCCTATCGCGGTCCCATTCTTCCTGAGAATTCCACGAGGTCTTTCGCGACTGCCCCGGTTTGTGTGTCTGGTCAGCTTTCGGTGGCTGGGCGGCCAGTCTCTTGAAGACCTCCATTCCAGTCTCTCCCTGCTCGTTTGTTTTGGGATAGGAACCGTCGGTGTAGGACTTGATCTGCACGTCGAAGACCTCATACTCGGCTTCGGTGATTTTGCCGTCATTGTCCCAGTCGATGAACACAAACAGGTTCTCATAGTCGGCCCGATCCTTGTTCCAGGCTTCCTGAGTGGGCCATTCCTTTTGTGAAGTGGAGCCGTATTTTTTCGGATAGATGCGCGATTGTGACCTGAACATCTTGTCCGCCAATTCTTCCTTCCAACTCAAGCCGTCATCGCCATCGCGATTGGCACGCTTCCAATCCGGGTGCGGGAACTCATCGTATTGCCAGACCTTATCGCGATTCTTATCGAGAGCGGCCCACATCTCCCGTGACTTGGCCAGCTTCACTTCGCTGAAGGCGACCTCCATTTGCACAAGGTGCGGGTCCGCGTTGGGCTTCGTCTTCATGACGCCTTTTGATTTCTTCCCCGAGCCCTTCTTCGACCGAAGGTCTTCGCGGGTTTGTCCTTTTTGGTCAGTCGTCGGGAAGGATGGATCGTTGTAAGCGTCCAACTGATCCTCAAAGGCCGTGTATTCCGCCGAAGTGATTTTTCCATCGCGATCCCAATCGACGAAGTGGAAGATCTGTTCAAAACCGGGGTGAGCAACGCCCCAGGCATAAATCGACGGCCATTGCTTTTGCGCGTCGTTGCCATGCTTCGCTAAAAAATCTCCCTCCTCAGCCAACTTCCAGAGAACGCGATCCGATACTTCCTCGGCCCAGTCGACCGCGTCATCGTCATTCCGATTGGCTCGCTTCCAGTCTGGGTGAGGAAATTCCGAATACTGCAATTTGCCGTCGCGGTCCCGGTCTTGTTGCCACCACTCTATTCGGGCTGTGTCCATACTCGCGGTGTCCAGGGTGGCCTCGAGTTTTTCAATACCTATCAATCTGCGCGCGGCCTCAGCCTGACGCCCTTCTTCGGTCAGCAGATGCTTGAAGTCGGAAAGGAATTCGCGCCTCACCATGAACATTAAGCCGTAGTTTCCGCCTGCATTGACAAGGGTGCCACGTGCCGTACGGCCATCACCAGCCATGACGGCCGTAAAAGTAGCCCAAGTCGGGCCATTCACCCTCCGCCTCTCAATCACGACCATGTTGTGTCGTGCCTTCTTGAACTGGCCGACGAAATCGCTCACCGTCGCCGATCGGGTGCCGATGGGGCGAATGGTGGAAGGAGGATCGAAAGGGTGCTTGAGTTGTCCACCCTCTCCAACGAGTTCATCCCCGTCTTGTTCGAGTCGGATTTCCATGATGCCTCGTCCCAGTTGACCATTCAGCCTCATGGTTGTGAAGCAGATCCACGTTCCGGAAAAATGGCCTGCCAACGCGATACCGGTCATCTTTACCGGAACCTTCTGAAGTGTCTGAATGCGGTTCTCCAGATTCATGACTCGCATGATCGCCATTTCGGTTTCCGGTGAAAGAGGCTGCCCGCTCTTCTCTGTCGCCGCCACTGGTGGCTCCGCGCCGCCTTCGAGTTTAGACCCGTCGAGGGAGCGAATCTGGTGGGTGGAGACTTTGCCTTTGCCCTTGCCCTTCGGCTTGGCCGGCCCTTGGCTTTTGTTCTGTTCCTTCATCAGAACGGGGTCGGCGGCTGGGTCGTAGGCTTTATTCTCGGTGGGGAGTTGGGCGTCGATTTCTTTCAGGTAGTTGAAGAGTTGCTTTTTCAGGGCTGCCGCTTTCTCGGGTTGTGTGGTCGCGAGATTTTTGGTTTCGGTGAGATCGCTCTTCAGGTTGTAGAGGTGGATATCACCGGTTTCCCACCAGTAATGGAGCTTGTAGTCACCAGTGATGATGGTGGAATCAGGTTTGCTCTTTTTCTCGTGCTGGTAGTGCGGCCAGTGGAAGTGGAGCGCGTGGCGGCTTCGGCTGATGTCGCCCTTCTGGTAGAGCGCAGGGATGAGGCTGCCTCCTTCGACCGTTTCAGGCCAAGTCTCGATTCCGGCGAGCTCGCAAATGGTGGGGAGGATGTCGTAACCGATGGCAGGCTGACGGGAGATCGAATTGGATTCAATGCCGGGGCCGGTGACGATGAAGGGGACGCGAACACCGGCTTCCCAGATGGTGGCTTTGCTGCCGCGGAGGGGGCCGTTGATATTGCCGGGGCTCTCGATGGGGAAAGTGCCATTGTCAGAGGTGCAGATGACATAGGTGTTGTCCGCGACCCCGGAAGCAGCGAGTGCATCGAGGAGTTGCCCGATGGATTCATCCATGTCAGCGATCATGGCAGCGAAAGGAACGTTGTCGTGACGGGTGCCGGGGGTCGCTGACTCAAATCGCGCGAGGGTTTCGGGCCGGGCCTGCAAAGGCAGGTGAGTGGCGTAGTGAGAGACCTGGAGGTAGAAAGGCTTGTCGGCGTTGGCTTGCACCTTCATCCAGTCAATGGCGCGCTCGGTGATGCTGAAGCAGCGTTTGGGGTCGTTGGGTAAGTTGTCCTTTTTGCCACCCTCAGCATTACCCGTCGAGCTGTCGCCCGCGTCGAAGCCGTGGGCTTCGGGGCCCCCTCCATTGAGGTGCCATTTACCAAAGTGGGCAGTGGTGTATTCGGGGTGAGTCGCCTTGAGAAGCTCAGGGATGGTCTGCTCTTCTTCCGGCAGAGCGTTGATGTGCTGAGGCGGCAGGAGGCGATTACCTTCGTAGAGGCCGCCAGAATTACGATTGCAGATGTCGGTGAAATGAAGGGCAGCAGGGCTGCGTCCGGTGAGAAGCGCAGCACGCGAGGGCGAGCAGTTGGGATGCGCTGAGTAGCCCTGAGTGAATCGCATACCGGCGGCGGCGAGACGTTCGATGTTGGGGGTTCGGTGAAAGTCGCTTTTGGAGTCGGGGACTTTGGGGTCGTAGGCAACAGAGGTCGTACCCCAGCCCTGATCGTCAGTGAGGATGACGATGAAGTTGGGCCGCAGAACCTCTCCTGAGCTTGTCGAAGGAGCAGCGGTGGAACGAACCGCGAAAGTCGCAGAAACCAGGAGGAAGATAGATAGGTGGAAATGCTTCATTTGAAATTCGAAATTACTGACTGTTAGGAATCTGCTTTTGGCGTGAGGTGTTTGAGGGCGCCGCTGAGGGGATCGGAGAGGGGTGTTAAACCATGTCAGTTTTTTCAGGTTGAACACATCACCGCCTCAGTCTGAAACGAGCGTCGAATGTCTTCCTTCAAGCGCTGGAACTGCTGCTGAACCAGACCAATATCCCGTTGGGTCCGACTGAGCATGATCGCCCCTTCAATCATGCTGACGATGTATCGTGCGATCTCCCGGGAATCCACATCCAGATCGCGATCCGCCGCCGCCTCGGCCAGGTGAATCTCAAACTCCGCCGCCATCTCATCAAAACACTCTCCCAGCCGTTTGCGAAACTCGGGGCGCGTGTCACTCAAGGCCGTGGCCAAATTCCCAATCAGGCAACCGCCTTTCCGGTTTCGTCGCCGAACCACCATCTCGCAAACCGCGTCCAATCGCCGAAAAGCAAGCTCCAATGGATCGATCCCGTCGGGTTCCGGCAATCCCTTCTCAATCCGATCCAGGGTCCGGCAACGCTCCTCCATGTAATGATCAATGACCGCACACGCCAGGTCATCTTTGCCTTTAAAGTGATGGAAGAACGCCCCGCTCGTCACTTCAGCCGCCTCGATCAGGTCGCCCACCTTGGTGTCATGAAAGCCCTTCAGCGCAAACAACTGTGCCGCTTCCCGTAGAATCTTCTTCCGGGTCTCCACCGCTCGCGATTGCTTCAGATCTCTCATGCCTCTAAAAATAAAACCGAATACTTGGTATGTTTTTACACCCGTTTTCCATTCGGTCAAGGCGATTTTCCGGCACGCTTCCGTCCGGGGTATGCCAGCTGCGGTTTGCATTGCCACACCCAGTGTGTTGATTCTCGATGCGAATTCGTTGCGAGAAAATCCGTCGGGGCCCATCAATAGAGCGCGGAACAGGAACCTCTTTTTCAAAGAACCGATCCAAATCGACAGCTACTACTTCGAGCCTTGCGGCAAACTGGGATTGGCTTATGAATACGATGAGAAATTCGTGGTGGGCCGGAAAAAGTTGTCGTGACTAACATGCCCTTTATACGACTGCTAGCCGCAGGTAATCCCGAAGACTATCCCCTCCAACCCGCGGCCCGTCACGGCGGTGAAGGGACGGGCTGGAAAGGCAATTTCCTATCAGTCTCCTTTGCCATCTGATCTATATTCGGCGTCTTGATGGCTGTTTCCCCGTAGCAGCCGATGTGATGAATTGACGGCGGTTCATGGTTTGGTTCTTTTGCTCCAATGCGGGTAGTGTGGGTTATAGAACGCCCGTTTCGGCCAACTATTCCGAAACCATCTTCAGCCCGCTCCAGTAAGCGGCCTCGGAGGCCCAGTCACTGGCTCGGTTTTCCAGTTCGATTTTGATCGTTTCTCCCGCGTGTTGCGTTAGATCGAATTGAAACTCTTGCCAGGATGAGGCTTCGATGGATTTTCGCAAAACTTCGTCACCATCGACCCTGACGAGGAGGGTCCAGTTTCCTTTCGGGTGATTGTTGACTGCGAATGTAAGGGCGGTCTTTTTTCCTGCGGGTACATCAACGCTACGAGATAAAACGCAGGGAGTATCCCTGCTAAGTGGGTGAGTCAGTAGAATGTTTTTGCGCCCGCCCCATTCCTTTCGCAGGCCCGGCTTCATCCCTGGTCCGCCCCAGTCCTTGACCTTCCAGCCCGGCGCAAACTGCTCGACCTGCTTGGGCAAGTCTTTGCTGACGATGACTGCTCCGCTCCCTTTACCTTTCGCAGGGGGCGCGACCACACGCGCGCCGGGAGCCGGCTTCGAGGTCGCTGTCTTGGGATACGGCATCTTGGCATCGACTTCGTCGCGCCAGTCCTCGAACTGCTTCTTCAGCCTGGCAACCACCTCGGGCCGCTCTTCTGCGAGGTCGTTGCGCTCCCCGATATCATTGGCGAGGTCGAAGAGCTGCACCGTGCCGTTCTCGTAGTACTCCAGCAGCTTGAAGTCGCCCGAGCGAATCGCTCCGCCGGGACTTTGGTAACCGTGATTGCTGTAGTGAGGAAAGTGCCAGTAGACCGGCCCCCGCTCGTAGGCGTCACCATTCAGCGCCGGAACAAAGCTTTTTCCGTCGACGTGCTGGTCCGGCACCGCCGGCAGATTCATCATCTCGAGCAGCGTCGGGTAATAATCGGTTCCCGTCACGACTGCCTCAGACGTCGAGTTTGGTTCGGTGCGACCGGGCCAGTGGACAATCAGCGGCACGCGAACGCCCCCTTCGTAGTTCCAGCCTTTCGCTCCACGCAGCGGAAGATTGGACGAAGCAAAACGGGAATCGAGCGCCTCACGAGATGCATTGTCGCTATACCCATTCGACGCCGACATGCCGCCGTTATCCGACGTGAAGACAATGATGGTGTTCTCTTCCAGTCCGAGTTCCTTCAGCTTCGCGCGGATGCGCGCCAGGCTTTCGTCGGTCGCTTCGAGCATGCCGGCGAATTCCACATTGTCCTGCTTTTGCTTCACCCACCAGACGCGCGCGTCCTGCTGTGCCTGCCGCTCGTCGTTCTCCGCCAGCGCCACAAGTTCTTCCTCCGTGAGCGGCGGGCCGTCCGGATTGGGTTCGAGAATGAAGTCCGGCCCTTCCTGTTCCGGCATCGCCGCGAGCTTCTTGCGATATTTCTCCACCAGATCCGGGCGTCCCTGGATCGGGTCGTGCACCGCGAAGTGTTCGAGATGCACAAAGAAGGGCTGGTCCTGATTCCGCTCGATGAAATCCAAGGCCGCGTCGGTGAGCTTGTCGGTGTAGTAGTCGCCCTCTTTCGCCGGCAGCTTCTCAGCGTAAGCACCGCCAAAAGGATAGTGATAGGACCGCACCCACCCCGTGATTTCCTCATCGAAGCCATAGGTCGTCGGATCCATCCTCACATGCGCTTTGCCGTAGTTCGCCGTGGCGTAGCCATGGCTCTTGAGCGTTTCGGCCAGGGTGATCTCCTCGTCCGGCAAGGCGGTCAGTTTTTCTGCGTGATGCAGCGGCTCGTAGTCCCGCTCGGGACGTCCAGCGAGCCATTCCGTCAAGTTGGTCCGGGCGGGATACTTGCCCGTCAGAATACTGGCGCGGCTTGGCGAGCAGACATGGCAGGTGGCATAGGCATTGGTGAAAAGCATGCCCTCCTTCGCCAACTGATCGATACCTGGGGTTTCATGAAACTCACTGCCGTAGCAGCCGATGTCTCGCTGCCCCAGGTCATCGACGAGGAAGAAGATGATGTTGGGTGATTTCGCCTGAGCGATGCCGCAAAGGAATGCGGCGGTGAAAGTGAGGAGTATTCTGGTCATGGTTTTGAAAGGTTTGATTTGGGTTTTGGATCGACGGTCCAACCTGGAGTGCTGATCTTGCCATAGTAAGGATAGTGATCCCAGTCGACCACTCCGCCGACGACGCGAGGATCTTTGGTGGTTTCAAGGTGATCAAAAAGTTGCTTCCGCAATGCTGCCTGCGTTTCCGCCATCCGGCTCGAGCCAGCCAGGTTCACCATCTGATGCGGGTCGGTCTTTAAATCGTAAAGTTCCTCGGCAGGTCGCATTCCGAATGCCAGTTCCGCTAAGCGCGCCACGCCGTGTTCGTTGCGGTGCTCCATCATGAAGGTCTTGGTGGGGGAGTCATCGATTTCGCCATAGGGAATCGATCGCGCGCAGACGGAAGCATCCGGTGAACCTGAAGGCCAACGAGTGGGTTCGAAGTTGTGAATGTAGAGATGATCCGCTGTGCGAATCGCACGACAGGGGTAGCCCTTGCCGCCTTTGCGACAGCCATCGTGCCGCTCCATCGCGATGAACGCCGCATCTCGGTTCCTGGCTGTCTTGTTGGCGAAAGTGTCGAGCAAGCTTTGCGCGGTCATCATCCTGGGCGATTCGAGACCCGCGGCTTGGAGAAAGGTCGGCGCAAGATCACTGAGATTGACGAAAGCGTCGACGACTCGTCCCGGATTGGCGATTCCGTCAGGCCAGCGAATCGCGAGAGGAACACGAGAGCCAGCATCGTAGAGGCTCGCCTTGGCGCGGGGAAACGGCATTCCGTGATCACTCGTTACGACGATGATGGTATTGTCCAATTGACCTGCCTCTTCCAGCATCGCGATGGCCCGTGACACCATCAAATCGAAATGCTCGACTTCGACGAGGTAGTCGAGGATGTCGCTGCGTACGATTTCGTTGTCCGGAAAAATCGGTGGAACGAGGACTTTGTCAGGATCCTTCCCGGTTCGTTTGCCAGCGCCCAACTCGTAGGCACGATGTGGTTCGGAAGTCCCCAGCCAGAAACAGAACGGATCGTCGCCGGACTTTTGGGAAAGGAAATCTTCGAAATTGCCTGCGTAGTCGGTGTTGCGGATTGCTTTGAAAGGCGGCTGAAGCTTTACTGTCTGAAACGCTGCACCTGCAGGATTCTCAGTCCGTCCGCCCGGCTCCAATCGGCCAGGGCTCCAACCTTTGCCGGTGTAACCGACGAAGTAACCAGCCTCCTTTAGCAACTCAGTGTAGGTCGCGAACTTCGCGGGCAGCGTGCTATGGATATTGCCCGCCTCCTCAAGTCGCCAGATGGCTTGCCCCGTCAATATCGCGCTGCGCGAAGGACCACAGGTCGGCGCATCGCAGAAGGCGTGGGTGAATCTCAGGCCTTCCCGCGCGATACGATCAAACCCGGGCGTGTGCACGACCGGGTCGCCATTTGCGCCAGTGTGAGCGTAGCTTTGATCGTCGGAAATACAGAAGAGAATATTGGGCTTTTCTTCTGCGATGGCGATGGCGGTGGCTGCGCTCAAGATAGCAACGAGCAGCATCAGGAGGGTGGGTTTTGTCATAGGTGGCAATGTTTAAAAACAACGGTGACGGGTCAATCGAAGTAGTGGTTCGATCGCCTACGAATATTGGCAGAACTCGAGCCGAAAGTCATGGTGTTGGCCGATTATTGAAGTTCAGCCAGAATCGATTCCTATGCACCAATAGACTCCTTTAGCTTGGAGGGTTTATCGTCCTTCACGGCGTTGATCGGCATTCGCGGCTGCTGCCGGAGTTTTCTTGACTGGCGGTGCTGGCTTTCTCCGCTTCGATTTGTCATCCAGATTTTGCTTCATCTCTTCATCGGTTGGCGTTTTCGAAGGAGTACCGCCCTCGGGCACTTCAACATGCGCAGTCCAGAGAATGGCATTGAGAACGACTTTCCGAAAATTGTCATCCTGCCAGCTTTTATGGTTGTGCGCCCCGGTGAAACCGAAGCCCCTGCCTTTGCTGTCTGGTCGATTGTATGCCCAGGCGACGTGCTGTGTTTCGCCGTTAGCGACCGCCTTTCGGACATCGGGGTTTCCGCTGCGCGCGCCATCCGGGCGTTTCAGGGTTTCCGGTCCCGGAAGAGCAGAGAGAATCGGGGTGACGCCTTTCATTTCCGGCACAAACCTCATGTGATAATACCACTCGTCATCCAAACCAAACGGGGTGAGGCCCCGCGAGATCGGATGATTGGGGAATGTTTCGAAATTCGGTTTCCAGTGAGGGTTCACCGACCAGTTCAAATCGCAAAAGCCACCCATCCATTCGAGAAACTTTTTCCCCGGCATTCCAATCTGTGCCTCGGTTGCCCAGTGAATCATCACAACGCCCGTGCCATTCTTCATGAGAGCATCGAATTCTTCGAGCTTTGGATTGAGAAGGTGATTTTGATGCCCGGTGCAAAACACCACGATGGTAGCCGCATCTTCCAGAACCGACGGATCTTCGGGGTAGCCATTTTCGGGCAACACGATCGTTTCGACTCCGAGGTTCGCTTCCTTGAGCCGCTTCGCGAGAAGGATGTTTCCAGCGCGATGCTCGTGAGCACCCGGGCCATGACTCGGCTTTCCCGAAATGAAAACAATCTTCGCCGGATCTTCAGCTGATTCGCAACGCTGAGCTGAAGTGATTCCGATAGCGGATAGTAAAGTGACGAAAAGAAACGTTTTCATAAAATTAGAAGGGGGCGGAGAATTTGAAGTCGGCTTTCCAAGCGAGGATGCAGGTTGTTATTGGGTAAGGTTGGGATCGCCTGGTTTGGTCTCAAATCCTTTATGACGGTATCTCCTTCAATTTAGTCGGGGTATTGATGAGAGTCTTGGAACGGGAAGACAGGTTTTATTATGAATTGGCCATATAGGCTAATTATTACCGGAGGGAGGACTTGCTCCAAAATGGATAAGTTCAGGATCATTGTGCCGAAGCCGTGCTGGTAATTTCAATTCGATATGGCTAAAATTTCGGGAAATGATAATGGCCCGATTCTTCCGTAGTTCTCTCTTCTTTTCCCTCTTGTTTGTGGGCACGGGTCAAGCGGACGACCATTCTCCGTGGTCAGAGCGGTTCGTTGCACCCGCCGAAATTATAACGGATAGGGTTCGCCTCGAACCCTTAAAGCCTGATCACACCTCGCTGGATTTCGAAGCGGTGATGGGCAGCCGGAATCACCTGAGGAAGGCATTGCAATGGGGCGGATGGCCGCCGGAGGATATGACTCTTGCAGACAACCGTAAGGCGCTTCAAAACCATTGGAATGAATTTCAGAGACGGGAGGCTTATGCTTACACTGTTCTCTCGATTGACGGAGAGACTTGCCTCGGTTGTATTTATATCGAACCTCTTGTTTCAAACAAGTTCGCCTTGGACGTTGCTTTCTGGGTCACGGAAGATCAATTGGCGACGAGGCTTGATCATCACATAGCGAGAACTCTAATCGGGGAATTCGAATCGAGTTGGCCGGTGAATGAAGTCGAGTTTTCAATTCCGTCGCAGTATGAGAGAGGCATTGAGGTATTCAATGAATTGGGGCTCAAGACCAAAAGCCGGAACAAGCAGCTCACTGTTTTCGTTTGGAATCGAAAGGATTGATCATTCCTCACAACACGGTCAGCGCCCGCATCTCGTCGGCAGTCTGCGGCGGAGGCGGCGGCGGGGGAACAAAAAGCGCGGCTGGTTTTGAGGTATCGGATTTCGGTGGGGCCACTTCCTCTCCGAAAATGGGCGAAGGCGATGCTGCGAAGGTGAGGCCCGGAATTAGGCTGGCGGAGGTGACTCTGATGGTATTTGGAGATAGGAATTTGCTCCTTTTAAAGGTGGCTTATCGATGCGCCGGTTCGGATGGAAAATGAGAGAGGGCAGGGGAAGCGATAGTCATGAAAACAAGTTGGAGTTGAGATTCTATTGATCTCTATCCAAGCCCGGTGCTGACCTGAATCTTGCATTTTTATGGGGGATTCCCGGTGAGGGCGAGTGTGATCTTTTTAATGAGTTTCACATTTTCCGTTCCTTGAGATTTCCCCACTAGGTAAACAAAGCTTCGATCGGGTTCCCGCGATCGGTGATCGGAACAGGGCGATCGCCATCATAGAGATTCTTGCGATAGTTCACTCCCGCCGCGGCACAGATCGTGGCAAAGAAATCAGGTACGCTGACCTGATCTGAAACGGGGTTTTTGGCAAGTTCGTCGGTTACTCCGAAGGCGCCCTTGTGCGACAAACCTCCCCCGGCCAACACGCAACTGAATGCCTTGCCTTGATGAGCGCGACCGCCACGGACATCGAATTCCGGTGGTCGACCGAACTCCGTCGTAATCATGATGAGCGTCTTGTCGAGGAGGTGCTTTGATTTCAGATCCGTGATTAGCGCCGAGACAGCGGTGTCCAATTCCCGAATCAATACGTGCTGATCCAGGATCCCTTCGTGATGGACGTCCCAACCGGCACCATTCATGAAATTCAGGTTATGCGAAACCTCGACAAACCGAACGCCTCGTTCGACAAGGCGGCGACTGAGCAGACATCGCTGACCGAATTCACCGCCATATTGGTTTCGCAAGTCCGCTGGTTCTTCTCCAACCTGGAAGGCGCGATTGAACTCGGGACCACTGAGTCTGAGGCTTTCTTCAATCGCGGCATCGTAATTTAGCAAGCGGGATTCATCCGTCGGTTGCGCGTTCTGCTGCAGGACAGCGAGAAACTGTTCACGTCTCGATTGGCGGCCGGGTGTGATGCCATCAGGACGGGACAATCCTGCAGGCCCTTGACTGGTATCGGTAGTATACAGGTAACCCGCCTTCGGTCCAAGAAAGCCCGGTCCGCGGGTGACGTTGGGGTAACCAATAACAACGTAAGGTGGCGCACCTTCGCTGGCTGCACCGCGCTCGTGGGAAATGATCGATCCGATCGAGGGGTACGTAGCCGTTCCGCTGATGGGACGTCCCGTGTGCATACGATTGGTCGCCGCCGCGTGCTCATCGATGACGGTATGGTTTACGGTGCGAACGGCCGTGACGTGTTCCATCAGCGGTGCCAGGTTGGCGAAGTGTTCGCTTAACTGGACGCCTGGAACCGCAGTTTCAATTGAGTCGTAGTAACTACCCGGCTTTCGCGTTTTTGGATCTCCTTTTCGTTTCGGGTCAAAGGTATCGATCTGCCCCATGCCGCCGCCCAGCCAGATGGAGATGACATGTTCCGCCTTGCCCTGAATCAAAGGATCCGGTTCGGCGAATGCGGGAAGCGCGAGCCCTCCCACCGCGGCGGTTGTACTGCCGATAAATTGGCGTCTATTTAGATTTATGGAATCCATACGAACTCTCGATGATTGATTAAGCTCCATACCATGTCTTCAAATTTTTCACGCCATTCCGGGCGCAAACGAGGATCGGCTGGCGGACCTTTCAGCACTCTGCGTTCAACGGCATTCTGAACTTTCGTCGCTTCATGCCGTTGGTGATTGAACCACGTAATCAGCGGCAGCATTTCCGGTTTATCAATTGGACGAACTTCGGCAGCTGGAATCACCCGATTAGCGAATCCAGATCCCAGAGCGGCCGAGAACTGCTTCTGTTCTCCGGCAGTCGGTCTTCGTGCAAGAACCCGCAAGAACATCGTCTCCACCAATTCGTCTGGTGAAGAGGCGTTTACCGCGAGCCCGGACAAATTACTTTGGTTTGCGGCGCGGGACAAGGTGGTAACGAGAGTGCCGTTGGCGAGAATGCCGGGCTGGAGAACGTTCGGATCAAGGTTGCGTTGCATGATCGGTTGTTGGCGGGCGCCTTTCCAACCGAAGGCTTCGAGCACATCCGTGATGGTGCGTGCCCCGGGCAGCGAAAGGCTCGGCCTATCCCGTTCGTTATTGAGATCCGCCAGCATCCAGGCGCGTCGGGGAAAGCCCAGCGTTTGGCGATTGCTGAGCGGGCGCTTGCCGTCGTGAACAAAGGTCAGCTCGCCGATATCCAGCTGATTCCCTGTCGCGGCAAAGAGCGAGTCGACAACTTGTTCGGCACTTAATCGACGACGTTCCGGACCACTGAAGAATCGCAACCCGGGTGACGCCGTCAGATTCCCTTCGATGGCCTGCCGCTGATAAGCATCCGAAGTCAGAATCAAACCGATGAGGTAGTTGGCATTGAAACCGTTTGCGACAAACTCGTGTGCCAACCATTCCAGCAATTCGGGATGACTGACCTTTTGTCCTTCCCAATCGTGAATGGGCTCCACCAGGCCCGCACCCATGAGCCTTTTCCAGATCCGATTGACCACCACTTGAGCGAAGCGACGATTTCCGGGTGCCGTGATCAGAGCCGCCAGGCGTTCGCGGGAGTCCTTCGGATCCTGCATCAGTTGATCAACGGCGTCTCCGTCAGCCATTCCGGTCATCTTGGCGAAGCGCCATTTCGGAGGAACTTTTTCACCGGGTTTGAGCGTCACTTTGATGAGCGCCTTGCGTTCGCGATTCTCAAAGAAGCCGGCCGGAACCTGGCTCGTCTTGGGCGCGGCCACCGGTTTGCGTTCAAACATCGCCGCCAAGGAAAAGAGATCACGCTGCGTGGTGCTGTGATAAGGCGAGTCGTGACAACGCGCGCACTGAAGTTCGATACCGAGAAAGGCGGATGCCACGATGTGGCCTTTCGCCGCGAAGGGAGAATCGTTTTCGGCTGCCATGCCAAACCCGGCACTGCCCCCCTCATATTTTCCGCCCCGTAACAGGATCAGTTCCGTGATCATCCGATCCAAAGGCTTGTTGTCCCGGAGGGAGTCATAAATGAACCAGCGAAACGGCCCGGTCGATCCCTGGGATTGATTCAAGAGCGCAGGATTCTCCGCCAACATATCCTGCCATTCACCAATTCGATTGTCCGCGTTTCGTTCATCGTCCAGCAGGCGCTTGATGAGGTGCTCGCGTTTGTATTCGCTCTCGTCGACGAGAAAGGCGTCCGCTTCGGTAAAGCTCGGCGGAACTCCCACTGTATCCAGATACACCCGCCGCAGAAACGCGGCATCACTGATCAATGGTCGTTCGGCAATCCCGGCCGCATCGACCGGAGGACTTGGCCACGCCGCACCCCGCTCGATCCACTTCTCTAACAATGTAATATCGTTTTTGGGTAAGGGATCACCGGTCGGAGGCATCCGCTCGTCCTCGTCATCGCTGTGCAGGCGGAAAATCAATTCACTCTTCGTCGGATCGCCGGGCATCACGGCTTCCAGCAAGCGTTCCCGTGAATCCAGTTTCAATCCGCCTTTCTCTTTCTCGCCATGGCAGCGGAAGCAGTTTTCTCGCAGGAGCGGCAGGATCTTTTCGTGAAAATGCTCGGCCTGTTTTCGATTGGTGCCCGCACTTGCTGCCACTGCTCGATCGATTTTTGTCCGGACAAAGGCGTCGATGGGATGATTGATGCCATCAAGCTCCGGAACGGTCGGAGCTGGATTGGCGCGGGCCCACTCTTTTGCTGCAGAGTGTCGCTGTTTCCAGAAATCATTTCGACTGTCCGCCATCCTGCGTCGGTTCGAGTCGTCGAACTCATCCAGCGATTTTTCAATGCTGGCTAAGACCGGAACCACCGCCTCGTCAGTCAGAGGCAATCGATCGAGTCCTCCCGCCCTGAGGACTGAATAGGATTTTCCCTCTGCCGTCTCAATCGCCACGCAGAATTCCCCGGTTTCGGGCCGCAACTTTTCGCCGCCAACCACCAACTCCAAAATCACACGCGACGTTTTTCCGGGTTCTACTGTCACTTCGCCAAATACTTCCTGCTGGTGATAGCCGGCGATGCGCAGGCCCGGCAGGGGAGGTTTCCGAACGGGTGTTACCGGTTCCTCTCCATTTGGCGGCTGCACCGTGACCGCTTTGGTTCGGGCCACCAACTGCCCGTCAATCCACAACCGTCCCAAAGCCCGTGCCCGCAGCATGATTCGCTGTTTTCCGGGCGGAAGTTTTACGTCGGCGACCATCCGCACGAGCATGGGCACCTTCCAACTCTGGCGAATGCCCCATTCGTCGTGCCGCAGGGGAATGCGGGGTAAAATGAATTCGTCACCGACCCAGCGCATAAACTCTCCGTCATCCGCTTCGCCTTCATTCATCCATCGTGTCTCTGAAGGAAATCCTTCCGCCATGGTGAGCAACACGCGATCAGTAGGTACATCGTTGATCCGGGGCATCTCCTCCGGAATCGGTTTGGGTTGAGGTTTGAGATCCGGTTTGGGCGCCACGACTCGCGGGCCACCCACTCGCTTGAAACGCGCCGCCATCGTCTTGTCGTCCAATATCGCCCGATGCACCGCTACCGCATCCAGCCATCCCTGAAAGCTGCTGGCACTGTTTCCGTTTAGGGCCGAACCGATCCAGACCGCGTCATCGTCGACCACCGGCTTCACATTGGCCTCGCCACCCAAGTCCCAACGCCCTTCGCCCGGTTTCCCGTCGATCCAGGCACGAATCGATTTTGGATCCCCGAACCGATAGGCCACCGCAACATGATGCCAGCCGTCATTTCCGGCAAATCCATCATTCGATGTCCACCTATGCCACGCTGAGGTCCCGCTGCCCGGCTCGGCAGCAAAAAGAAAACTCAGGCGGACCGCATTTCCGGAATGGATCACGCGGAGCGACCAGTTCTGATTGTCTTTGCTGAAACCCGGACCACCGGTTCGTCCCTTACCAATGATATACATGGGCGAGCTCGATTTTGGTCCATCGAGTTTCACCCAGGCCTCCAGGGTAATGGGATCGTCCTTCCTGAATTTGAATCGACTGTCCTTCCCGGTATCCGGCAACATTAGCCGGGCACCGTTTCCCTCGAATCGGATGGACTGGTTCCCTTTGAGCAATAGGGGGAACTCTGGAGAAGTCGGTCCCGCTTCGCCGGACTTCACTCCGCCATGAGAAACAAGATTGAGCGAATCTTTCCCATCGAAGTCCCAGCGTGCCACCAGCGACGAATCTGCCTCGACGACCGCGACCGCAGTTAGAAATAGAACGCCAAGGATTGCTGTAAAGTGTTTCAACTACCCACGATATCCTGATACGACCGATCGTTCAACTGCCGCAAACAGGACGGAGAACATGCCGCGGTCGTTGTCGATTGGAGAACTTCTGACTAGATAATTGTTTGGGCTCAGATAAAAAAAGCATTCGACGATCTGTCGACTCTTCAAACTCAGGGGCGATTCTTACGGTTCTATATTCACCACACGCGCGACGGTGACCTCGTCGATCTTTGCCGGCCCTTTTGCGACTGCCCAGCGAATGTTATCGATGGGATGATTTATGAAGTCGTCCGTCAGTGTGAGCGGTTCCGAGTCGCCGGCATTGAGCAAGATGAGACTGAGGGTGTCGTTGTGCAGTTCCACCACGACTTCGAGGGCTTCATCTTTCTCCAAATCCATCGGGCGTGAAACATTGACGGCCTTCGGCTTGTTATCGCTTTGCACCGCGATGAGTTTTGGAGAGATCACGACCCGGCAGACATGGCCACGACCTTTTCCGTTCAAAGTGACAATGACATTGGCTGCTTCATGCAATTCGACTTCAAAGTAGGCGAACGCATGATGCCCTAAGGGAAGGTCCATTCCTGCCGTGGCGACGTGATTATCTGCGGGCAGTTCCAGGCCATGGATGACGCCATTCTCCACTTCGTATTGGCCTTTCAGGACGGACCATTTTGGCTCAAGCGCTTCAAGCGATCCACTTTCAAAATCGAAGTGGCAGAGAACCTCGGTGGTGTGTTCGTCTTCCCTATACTGCGCTAACACTTTCTTAGCCTCGGGGCTGATGGCAAGTTCGGCCTGCCACTTGATGGCGTGGGTGCGGTCAGTATCACTGAGGTCTGCGAGTGGGATTTCGTATCTTCGCCCGTTGTCCAGCTTCAGGGTGACGGAGGTTTCGCTCACAGAAAGGAGCTCCGCCTTGATTGTGCGCCCGTCTTTGTTCGTCCAATCACGAAGGGCATCGGCCGAGACCGGGAGGAGTGTCAGGAGAAGGAGGGCGACGATTGCCGCGAGGAGAGTGATCAGGGATTTGGATGGAGCCATGTTCATTGTAATATTCTATATTGATATCATGAGGCGTCGTCGATTCTACCGCCTTTTTTGAAGTTCCTCTGAGCTGCAGGAGTAAAATCACAATCTGTCTGCAAACTACCTGCCGAGTGATTTTTAATTATCATTCCATTGCCCGTCTTCCTCTGCCTATGCAGTCGGGTAGGAGTCCCTGTTATTTTTTCTGTTGACTCGCCTACCGATCGGTCGGTAGTATATCTCAGGTCGTTTATGAATATCTCAGACACAGCAAAACCGATGGCGACGCCGGCAGGACAGGTGCGCAATGAAGAGATCTTCCGAACGGCCGCGGAATTGATGGTGCAGAGGGGGTATTCAGGTACATCCATGGGCGATCTTGCCAAGGCAGTCGGCATGACCAAGGCGGGCCTCTACCACCACATTAGCAGCAAGCAGGACATGCTTTTTCAGATCTTGCAACACGCCATGGAGGGGCTGGAACGCGCAGTCATTGAGCCGGCGAAACGAATAACAGATCCGGAGGAACGACTGCGGGAGATGATCCGGCTGCACGTTCGCGGCTTGTTTGATCACGGACTGGAGTTCACGCTCCTCTTTCCCGAGAAGCGCCATCTCGAACCCGCCCAACAGCAAATTGTTGCCCAACAGATCGAGGGCTACCTGGCTATGATACGGGAGGCGCTACAGGAGTTGGCGGACGAAGGGAAACTCCAGGATCTGGATGTCAAAATCGCTGCAAGACACATCCTGCAGACAATTGCAGGGATTGCCCGCTGGTACTCGAAGGACTCGGGGATCACCGAGGACCTTCTCGTCGAGCAGACCGTGAACTTCAACCTATCGGCAATTCTCAAACACTAACACAACATGAAAGAATCTGACGATTCCAAGCGCGGCATGAGTCGCCGTGATTCACTTAAAGGAGCAGCCGGCGCTGGCCTAGGATTGGCGGCCGGGGCCTTTCCTTCAGCAAGCTCCGGGCAAGATAACTCAGGCCGGGACTTGATCCGAAAAGAAAACGCCAAACCCGGCACGCGCGATTGGCAGCTCACCAACACGCGCCAGCTCCCGGGGAAAATTAACAAAATCCTGCCCAACGGTCGCTGCCCCTGGATTGAAGGCTACTGCTCCGCCAACAGTGTCAGAGCCGGGGAAACACTGAAGGTCATGGTGAGCACGAACCCTGTCTCCGCTTTCAAGTTGGAGATCTTCCGGACCGGCTACTACAACGGAGATGGCGGACGCCTCATGCGGACTTTTGATTCAATCGAAGGCCAAACCCAGCCCGATCCTCCGGTGGGCGAAAACTATGTTCGCGAATGCAACTGGAAGCCCTCCGTCGAATTTGAGATTCCTGAGGATTGGCTCAGTGGGGTTTATCTGGGCAAGCTCACTGCCGAGAAGGAGAACCTCCAGAGCTACGTCATCTTCATCGTGCGAGACGGTCGTCCCTGCGACCTATTATTCCAGTGCAGCGATCTGACCTGGTCGGCCTACAACCGCTGGCCTGCGGACTACTCCATCTACACCCCGCATGGGAAGGGCTACTCCACCACCGGCGTGCCCAGTGGCACGGTGAGCTTCGATCGCCCCTACGGCTTGTTCACGCACCCCGTGAACAGGCTGAAGAAATCGGGCGGTTCCGGCGAGTTTTTGCCCTGGGAGTTTCCGCTTTCGTTCTGGATGGAACAGCACGGCTACGATGTTTCCTACATCTCTAACATCGACACTCATGCGGATCCTGAAGGCCTGCTGCGTGCAAAAGGATTCATCTCGGTCGGGCACGATGAGTATTGGACACAAGACATGTATCAGAATGTGCTCAAAGCCCGCGAGCAAGGCGTGAATCTGGCCTTCTTTGGCGGAAACTCGGTGCTCTGCGTGGTGCCCTTGTTGCCCTCTCAGGACGGCACGCCTTATCGTGGCGCGCGGCGCGAAGGCTGGTTCATGCCGGTGCCGGATGAGATTCCCGAGGCGGTAAAACGAAAACTTCTCAACCGTGACGACTTCGAGCTGAACATGGGGCCCGATGGCGCTCAACTCATGGGAGGACGACTGGACAAAGATCAAGAGACCGGACGCGGCATGGGTGTCGGGGACTGGACCTGTGCACTGCCCGAGCATTGGCTTTTTGCGGGCACGGGGATGAAGAAGGGAGACTCCGTCAAAGGCCTGCTTGGATGGGAATGGCATGGCGCCCCCGCCATGGATCTACCGGGAATGAATATTGTCGCGGAAGGCGATGCCACGATTAACGGAAAGACCGTGGGGCAATACAGCGCCACGCTCTATGATGGCCCCAAGGACAATGTCGTTTTTAACGCCGCCACTATCTGGTGGGCCAACGGACTATCGAGCCCTCCCGGACACGTGAATCCCGTTCGCCACCGAGTCGCTCAGCAAGGACCTGATGAGCGGGTTCAGCAGATCACGCACAATCTGTTCCGGCGGTTTATTTCGTGAATTCGTTTTTGTTTACACCACGGATAGACACAGATGAACACGGATCTTTTCGCAGCTGGTCGGGCATCCGTGTCCATCTGTGTTCATCCGTGGTTTTAAATCAGTAGAATTAAGATTATGAAAAAATATATCATTGTTTTTGGTATAGCATCGCTCTCAACCCCCGCTCTTTTCGGGCAGACGAAGACCAACGACCGTGGAAAGGTCATGGAAGCCGTCGTCGCAAAATACGACACGAATGAAGACGGCCAATTGGATGAAAAAGAACGGGCTGTCATCCTGAAGACTTTTGATTTGGATGGTAGTGGCGATCTGGACAAAAACGAAAAGCGGGCCGTAGCAAAAGCGGTTTCCGGTCAACCAAAGCCCCAAGAAGAGACGACCGCTCAGTCAAAATGGACGACCCCCGGTTTTCAACGGGCCAACACCCTGGGCGGCGGCAAGGCGGACGTTCCCAACGCGGGAGTCTTCCGGGTGTTCGTGCTGATGGGGTAGTCCAACATGGTGGGTGCCGCCAAGGCTTCGAATTTGGAATCTCCCTACACGGAAAAACACGATCGCATCAGAATCTGGGCCAATGGCAGGTGGGAATATCTGGTGCCACGCCAAAAGTTCGGGCCCGAAGTTTCTCTAGCTCAACAGCTCGCTGATCACTGGCCTGATGATACGATCGGGATCATCAAAGTGGCGGTCGGAGGAACGGGAATCAGCGCTTTTGCAAAGAACTGGACCGAGGAGCGGGCGAATCGAACTTTCGATGGAAAAAAGGGCCCGCTCTATCAGGACATGATCAACGCAGCGACCGAAGCAAAGAAAAATTCCAGAACTGAGTTCTCCGGTTTTGTCTGGAAACAAGGTGGCGCGGATGGGACACGAAAAGACACTGCCGATGAGTACTTCGACAACCTCCGTCAGTTGGTATCCGATATCCGCAAAGATGTAGCAGCACCTGAAATGCCTGCGTTCGTTCTGACATATGCGAGTGATGAGGATCTGAACAAACTATCCGCAGAGGGCACCGCCACCGGCAAACGGGCTCACCTAGGGATCGTATTGAAAGCTCAGAACCGCGCCGCCAGAGATATTTCGAAAACCGTAACCGTTCATCACGGAAAGCTACCGCTCGTAGATGCTGTGCATTTCAATCACGAAGGACAGATCACTCTCGGAAAGATGACCGCTGATGCAGTGGTAGCTTTTTACAAGAAAAACAAGCCAGCCATCCCGAAAGAGCCGTCCCAATGAAGCAAACGACTTACCTGTTTTTTGCAGTCACTCAAAACAAAGAGAGATCTAAATTATGAACCGTCTACTTGTTTCCATCACAGCGCTCACGGCGCTTTGTTCCACCATGCCAGCCATTGCTCAAGAAGGAGGGAGCGGCTTGCCCACAAAAGAGTACGTCTACAAGACGATCGGAGAGAAAGAACTGAAGTTGCATGTCGATTTTCCGCCTGGCTGGAAGAAAACCGACAAGCGCCCCGTCATCGTTTTCTTCCACGGCGGCTCATGGAAAGGCGGCTCGGTCAGGTCCTTCGCCGTCCAAGCCAAGTACTTCGCCAGTCGCGGTCTGGTCTGCGCCAACGTCGACTACCGGCTTAAAAACAAAGATGGCGTGACGCCCGACAAGTGCGTCGAGGACGCCCGCAGCGCCGTGAGGTGGGTGCGTGCCAACGCGGCCGAGTTTGGCATCGATCCTGAAAAACTCATCACTAGCGGCGGTTCGGCCGGAGGACACCTCGCCGCCTGCGCGATCATTCCCAAAAGCGTCGATGCCGAGGACGATGATCTGTCGATCTCGACGATCCCCCAGGCCATGGTCCTGTTTAATCCGGTGCTCTCCTTCATGCACGGAGGTCTCAGCAATCTGGTCAACGGCGATGAAGAAATAGCCGCAAAGATCTCCCCGCTCCTTTACGTCAAACCAGACACGCCGCCGTCTATCGTCATGTTTGGGACCAACGATAGATTAAAAGCCTTTGGCGACCTTTGGTGGGGCGAGGCCAATGAGATTGGCTTTCGAGCCGACCAGTACATCGCCGAAGGAGGGAAACACGGTTTCTTCAACCAATCGCCATGGCAGGAACGCACGATGATCGCCGCCGACGAGTTTTTGGCCTCGCTTGGCTACCTCGAGGGTGAACCGACCATCGTCGTTCCCACGGAAGGCAGCCCGATCGGGAATTTTGAGAAAGGCAGATGATGGTTGGATTAATTCGGGCGAATTCACCGGATCGCGATGTTTGAGCCGGAGCTTCAGCGCCGTTCTTAATCCTACTCTTCATCTTAATCTTAATCCCCGGTGCGAAGGGAGAGGCCAGGCGAAGATGGGGATTAAGATTAGGAGTAAGATGAAGATTAAGAAAAAGAGGATTAAAATGAAAACAAAGAGCCAAACAACAACGCTCGTTTTGTCCGTTCTATTGTTTTGCGTGACCGCATCGCACGCAGCCGAACAAACGAAGCAGAAGCCAAATGTCTTGTTCATCGCCGTCGATGATATGAACGACTGGACGGATACGCTGAAGGGCAACCCTCAGGCGAAGACCCCGCACATGGAGGCCTTGGCGGCAAAGGGCATCACCTTCACCAACGCCCACTGCGCGGCCCCCGCCTGCGGCCCCTCACGATCTGCGATCATGAGCGGGATCCTCCCTTCGACTTCGGGAAACTACGTCAACAAGAGCTCGCTCATCCACAACCCCATCCTCAATGAGTCAGTGCTCCTGCCAGAGTTCTTCCAACAGAATGGCTACCAGGTTGTTGGCGGTGGAAAGCTTTTCCATGGCTATCACTTCAACCACGAAGTTAGGGGGCGCGGTTTCGACGAATACTTTCCCAGCAAGACGCAGGACCTGCCGTCGTTCGAAGGGCTCAAGTTCACCTCCAAGCTGCCCCTGGGGGGATGGGGACCCCCGGCCGATTGGGGCCCCTGTCATCCGGACGTGACCGTGGACGATCATCCCGACGGCATCACCGCGAACTGGGCCTCGGAGAAACTGCTCGGAGGGAAACTGGAGGAACCTTTCTTTCTCGGGGCCGGCATCTTTCAGCCGCACCTGCCCAACTACGCGCCTCAGGAATATTTCGATCGCTTCCCGCTCGAGGAGATCAAGCTTCCGGAAGGTTTCCGGGAAGACGACCTCGATGATGTGCCCGCGGCTCATGCCAAAATGGCCCACAATCCGTGGCTGAAACGGATCAGGCAGACCGGTCAGTGGAAGCCGGCGATCCAGGCATACCTGGCCTGCACGGCCATGGTGGATGACCTCATTGGTCAGATCGTCGAGGCGCTGGAGGAATCCCCGTATGCTGATAACACCATCATTGTGTTGTGGAGCGACCACGGTTTCCAACTCGGCGAAAAAGGACGCTGGGGAAAATACTCCCTCTGGGAGCGGGCCACGCGGGTCAACCTCATGTGGGTGGTTCCTGACGTGACCACACCGGGAACGACGAGTGAGAGACCGGTGAACCTGCTCGACATCTATCCGACCCTCGCCTCGCTCACCGGATGCGAGCCCCCAAAAGGGCAGATGGAAGGAAAGGACCTCACGACTTTGATGAAGAATCCGGAGGCTGAGTGGGACAAGACCTCACTCACCGTATTCGGCTACAAGAACTACGGCCTGCGATCCGAACGCTACCGCTACATTACTTACGCGGATGGAACCGAAGAACTCTACGATCACAAGAGCGATCGATGGGAATGGCAGAATCTCGCCGACAATCCGGAATACGCCGAGGTGAAGCAAGAGATGCGCAAAGAGCTGCCCACGCATCACGAGCCTAACGGAGTCACCTATGTCCCGCCAAAGCCCAATTGGGGGCAGAAAAAAACCAAAGCAAAGAAATAAAACAAAAATTGAGCTGCCGGGACGCAACCACTGGAACCGGTCAGAGTTTCATTCTGAAAAAGATGTTTATGAAACAAATAGCATTCGCATTACTCCTGTCATTTTCCTCCATCGCTATTGGCCATGGGCAGCAGTCCGCAGGTGTTACCACTTTCAACTTTGAGCCCTTAGACAACGCACGAAATCGAGAAGTTCCAGTAAAGATCTATCTGAAACCGTCAACCGATCCTCAGCCAATTGTCATATTCTCCCACGGCCTCGGCGGTTCACGAGAAGCCAGTCCGTATCTAGGCAATCATTGGGCGGAGCATGGCTACATCGCCGTCTTTGTCCAACACAAAGGTAGTGATAGCAGTATCAGGAATGGCACTGGTCCGGGGCAACGCTTGATGGGATTAAAACAGGCTATCGGACTGGAGAGCGCCATGGCCCGGCTCGCAGATATTTCCTTCGTGATTGATCAGCTCGAGATTTGGAATGGCGACACCGATCACCTGTTGCATGGTAAGCTGGATTTGGATCACATCGGTATGGCTGGACACAGTTACGGAGCCAACACCACCCAGGGGCTGATGGGCCAGGCTTCGCGATTAAGGAAACCTTCAACAGACCCGCGTATCGATGCCTTTCTCCCCATGTCGCCCTCGGCTCCCCAAGTGATGACTCCTGAGCAGGCTTTTGGCAGGATCGATGCCCCGGTCTTGTGCATGACCGGCACCAAAGACAATAACCCAGTCAGCATAAGTATGACCCCAGAATCCCGCCAACTCGTCTATCAGGGGCTACCAGCCGGAGATAAGTTTCAGTTAGTGCTGAAGGACGCTCAGCATCATGCGTTCGCCGGCTCCGGCCAGCAGTCCATGTTTCACATCCCTCATCACCATCTAGCGATATCAGAACTCAGCACCCTGTTTTGGGATGCCTACTTGAAAGACGATCAAGAGGCGAAAGCCAAACTGCAGTCGGACCAGGCAAGAGAGCTTGCGGGTTTGATGGAGGGGGATGTCTGGGAGTGGAAGTAAGTGCCCGGTTCTTGTCCTGTATGAATTGAAGAAAAAAATAATGAAAAAAATAATGAAAAAGAAAACCATCTTGGGAATATTATCCGCACTCGCGGGAGCGTTTTCCGCCACCTCCGGTGCGGAAGAGATGCTGCCTGCTCTATCGAAACAAATCCTGGTCCAATTCCCCCAAGCCGATCGCAACGGTGACGGCAAACTGACCGGGCGTGAGTCGGCTGTCGTCGAAAAGGGGATCCTGCGAAAGTATCCCGAAGCGGATGCCGATGCGGATGGCACTCTCTCCCGGGTTGAACAAGTTGCGCTCGCCAAAAAACTGGGCGCCACGGACACGCCTGAGACACCGACAACAGAACCCTCCGTCACGACGCCGGAGCAACTGGCGGAATTCCTCAAGCAGTATCCGGAATCCGATGCGGATGGCGATGGCACGCTCAGCGAGAAGGAGGCCGCCGCCTATCGTAAAGCGCTGCAAAACAGTCGCGGACGGGTCGCCGGCAAGAGGGGCACCTTCGTCCCTGATCCCGGCTGGAAGGAAGAGACGTTTCCTGAGCATGCGGTCTGTTACCTCAATCCCGAGCAACTGATGACACAGTATGGCGGGGACTTTCCCAATCTGCCGAAGTCTGAAGATGGCGTGCTGAGAGTCGTCGGGACCGGACACAGCTTTATGAAGCCCGGTTACCTGGCGTTACCGCACATTTGTGAAGCGGCAGGCTTTACTCAACCTCTTTACACGCATACTGGCGGCGGCATGACGGGGAGCGCCCGTTACAAATGGGAACAGGAAAACGGGATCTTCGGCTTCGACAAAAGGCCGACACCCAAATTGCTGCCGGCGATCGCAAATGCCGGTTGGGATGCGATGATGTGGGGGCCCTATTCTGAGGATCAACCGGAATACTACAGCTGTTGGATCGATTACTGCCTGGAATACAACCCGGATATGAAGTTCTATCTGTCCGATGCGTGGATCCGGCTCTGGCCGTTCAACGGCGGTAAACCACCCGCGGATGAGTCGGAGTATACCCCTGAATTGCTCAGCAAGCTCGAAGCCGAAAAGCACGAAATGTTCAAGGGATTCATCACCAATATGCAGGAGGAGTATCCTGACAAAGTCTACATCATACCCACCTCGCTGGCCGTCACCAAGGCGGCGGTTCTCCAGGTAAAAGGAGCATTGCCTGGCGTCGAAAGCCTACACAAATTAGTCACCGGTGAAGAACGTTCCATCTGGAGGGATCACCGTGGTCATCTCGGGCCCGGGTTCGATCGTTTGGAAGGCTATGTCTTCTATTCGACACTCTACAAAAAGTCTCCTGAACTGATTGAAAATGAAATCAATTTTTCAGGAGATCGTCAGGGCTATCCCACCCCCGAACTGGATCAAGTGTTTCGAAAACTCGCCTGGCAGGCCGTGATCGAGAATCCGCTCAGTGGGGTGGTGGATAACGATGGAGACGGGATTGGCGATTTGGTGGAGTAGCGTTTCTCCAATCGTGGCTTCTGCGGCTCACGCTGCTCGCCCCACCCGGTTAGTGAAGCGCATCGGATAAATAACGGAGATACGGTCAGATGTGCAAAAATGGAATCTACATTCGAACTTTTGAACGGTGTCGAGGCCCTCTTCGACCACATGCCGAGGAGTCTCTTCTTTGTGAAGGACCAGCAAGGCCGCTACCTCGCGGCGAACGAGGAGTTGGTGCGCCTGTTCGGGGCAGCGAACGAGGCGGAAGTGATTGGCTGCACCGATGCCGATTTTCTGCCTGCCTACATCGCGGAGGGATATCGGAAGGACGACCTGCTTCTGTTCGAAAATGGCGTCACCATTCGAAATCGCGTCGAGTTGGTGACCCGTGGTGGAGTCGTCGACTGGATCGTCACGACGAAGGTTCCCATGCGCAACACCGCCAATGAGATCGTGGCTGTGGCGGGCCATGCCCGGGAATACCATGGGGAGGGTTCCGCGGCGACGATGCCGGAGGAATTGCGACTCCCAATCGCCTATATCCGGGAGAACTACGCCGACACAATCCTCGTTGTCGATCTGGCGACCGTCTCCGGGCGTTCGGTGAGCTCCCTTGAGCGAGCCTTTCGACGGCACCTCCATGTCACTCCCAAGGATTATATTCGAAAGGTCCGTGTTCATGAAGCCTGCAAACAGCTGATCCATTCCCAGGAACTCATAGCCGGGATCGCCTTTGAATGTGGCTTTAGTGACCAGGCTCACTTGACGAGGGAGTTCAAACGAATTATGCACACAACGCCTGCTGTTTATAGGAAAAGACACAGTAGTGAATAATTGGCCGTGCTGATTTTGTTCAAAACTTTGACGGGTAGCTTCAAGCCAGCAAGAGCCCTCTGGCCTAGAATGGAGCTCACTATGAACTCGATCCCTCGAAAGCGAATCCTCAACTGCATCGTTCTGGCGATGTTGGGGGCCGTATGTCCCATTGCCGCCGAGGAGGTTACTGGAGACTGGAGCTCATCGGACGGTATCCAGATGTTCCGGTTTGAGACGTCGGCTTTGAAGGGCAGGTTCGTCGCAGGAGATCAGCGCGAGTTGCCGCGCGGGTATGCACGGCATGGTTTGCGTGATTTGGTTTTCCAGCCAAGCGGCAGAGATCCCCACCCGCCGGTCGGCAAGGTCGGCGGCAAACGGCGCCACCAGGGCATATTGAATCTCTACCGCGTGTATTCCGCCACCGAATCCTTTGGCGCGTTGCGCGACGAAGATGCGGACATCGAGCAGGCTGCTGATGGGGCGACGTTGACCTGGCCCGCCAACGACCAACGGCCGGTGACCATTTCGGCGACCTGGAGGATTACCGGGCCGGCGCAGATTGACTTGAAGATCGTTGTTGATCCTGAAAGGGACATTGAGAATTTTGAGATCCTCGTCGCGAACTATGTGGCATTGGATCTATTCAAGGGGCTATACCTGAAGAATGATGGTTTGCCTGTCTTCAGTGAGACCGCCGTTCAAGATAATAACTACGGGTTTTACCCACTCCATGAGGAGGCACGAAAACCCTTAGCCAACTCTGGTCGCGTTCATTCGAGTTGGAAGTGGCCGTCATTCATCCCCGAGGACGATGCAGCGCTACCTCTGGCCGTGGCGGGAAATGATTCCTATGAGATCCTCCTGATGAGTGATCCGCAATCGACCAGCGCCATTTGCGTGACGCCGAATCGCGAGGACGGGGCGCCGCCGGAGACCTGGACCTCCACTGAGCAACATAGTGCCATGTATCTGAGTTTGTTTTCCCGGGACGTGCGCGCCGGAGAGCCGCTTGAGGCACACGCGCGTCTCGTGCTTCATGAGAAGCCCACTGAGAAGCCGTCGGATCCTTCGGAAGCGCATCAACGGATCTACGCGCGTTTTCTGGAAGACATTTCCGATGACGCCTCCGAACCCGCATCCTCAAAATCATCCATTCCAAAGCCTTTCCCGCAAAACCGAATTCGTAACTACTATGCGGAAGAGGCGCGACGTCTTCTCAGTCGTGGCGACCAGCCCTTGCCCGAAATCCTTCCGGAGTTCCCAGGGCTGGATGGCGGCAAGTTTGGGCATTGGGGACAGGGCGACGAATCGTTTTATACGGACGACCGGCTCAATGAAATGGATATGGGTGGAATGGTATCGCAAGTGGTGAACCACTTCGGGCAGACAACCGTGCGGGCGGTCGTTGTAGCCGTTGGGGAAGGTCAGGACGCCTCAGCTCTTTTCGATACCGGGCGATTGACGTTTACCGACTCCTGGCAAGGCGGGGAAGTGGTCTACGACTCAAAGCGTTTCGGAGTGAATAGCGGTGTGAAGCCGGGAGGCGAGCGCCTTCTCGATCTTGGCGAATCGGCGTGGACGAGGGAGGATGGAAAAGCGTTGGAGCGTCAATTTCTTGGCTCGTTTCGCAACGGAAAACGGGTCGTGTTCCACTACTCGATCGCTGGAGTCCCGGTTTACGATCAAGTCTGGTTTCACGACGGAAAGTTGACCCGCACGATGACGGTAGACGGAACGTTGGAGCCTGGAATCACTTTGAAATCGCCGCTTCCTCCGGACTACGATCAAGGAGAAACGAAGCGGCTGGCTCTTGGGCAAACGGCCCAGTGGAGCTCCCGCCAAGTGGTCACTCGCGGAGAAATGGGTACGGGTTCCGGTCCTTACGTGATCGATACGTTGACGATTCCCTACCGCGACGAGAATCCATTCGGGACGCCCTTCCGCGTGGGAGGTTTCGATTTTCTTCCTGATGGCAGGGCGGCCGTCAGCACGCTGATGGGAGACGTCTGGTTGCTCGACGGGATCAATGACAAACTTGATGAGCTGACATGGACGCGTTTTGCGGCGGGTCTCAATCAGCCGCTGGGACTGGTGGTCAAAGACGGCAAGATTATCGTCCTCGGTCGGGATCAGATTACGCGTTTACACGATTCCAACGGGGATGACGAAGCCGATTTCTATGAGTGCGTAACCAATGACTATCCCTCCGGTCCTGGAAACGCCTATCCCTGTACCTTGCATCAAGACCAGGATGGCACGCTCTATTGGTTTACCCGCGCAAAGGGGTTTCAGTTCACCCGGTTTGCTGAGGGCTCCAGACCGGAATCGGTCGCGACAGGATTGCGAAACACCAACGGACTCGGCATCTCAGCGGATGGCAATCTCCTGCTCGCCACAGCGCAAGAGGGAACCTGGACGCCGGCCACTGCCATCTTCGAAGTTCGCAAAGGGAGCTATCACGGCTTCAATGGGCCCAAAAAAGGCGTTGGGAAATACGGCTATGATTTGCCACTCTGCTTTATCCCGCGTGGAATCGATGGCTCTGCTGGCGACGTTGCCTTCCTGCCGCAAGATGAACGCTTCGGCCCGCTTTCGGGCACGGTCCTGGGGACCTCGCTAGTGGACTGCAGCCATTACCTCATTTTGCGCGAGGAAATCGGCGATCGGAGTCAGGGCGGGGTGGTTCCCTTGCCCGGCAACTTTCTATCGGGGGCTCATCGCTCGCGCTACAATCCGCATGATGGGCAGTTCTACGTTGCCGGTACCGCTGGCTGGGCAAGCTATTCTCAGGAGCCCGGGTCCCTGCAGAGGGTGCGATATCAGGGAGGAGAATTGCATCTTCCTGAGAGCGTGGAGACGCATTCCAATGGTCTGATCGTGCGTTTCAATACGGCGATCGATCCGGAATCAGTTTCCTTGAAAAACGCCTTTTGCGAACAGTGGAACTACTTGTATAGCAGCGGGTATGGATCTTCTGAATACTCAGTTAAGAAACCAGGCACCGTCGGGCATGACCCTGTAGAAATCCGATCGCTTCATTTGATCGAAGACGGTCGCGCTCTTTTTGTCGAGATACCTCAGCTTCATCCAGTGATGCAGCTGCACCTGTATTTGGAGCTCAAAACCGCTGCCGGTATTAGCTTTTCTCCGGATATCTACTATTCGATCATTCAGACAGGCGATGAGCCGTTTACGCGTTTTCCCGGCTACACGAAAATTGCTAAGGAAGCGTTCAATGACTTTCCAATTCCGGGAAGCTTTCCGCGCGATCAACGTCTGGTGGCTCAGGAGCGACTTGGCAAAAGCCTCGATGGCTTTGAGACGGCTGAAGTCAAATGCGTACCCGGTCTTCAATTTGAGCCGCGCCGCATTCGAATGCGGGCCGGTCGCCGGGCGGTCATTTTGTTGGAGAACGCGGATGTCGAAATGCCGCACAACCTGGTCGTCGTAGAGCCGGATCGCCTTGAGGCGATAGGCAAAGCATCCATGATGCTGGCCGCCGATCCCTCCGCGGTAGGGAAGCACTACGTTCCTGAAGATGACGGGGTGATTGCGATGTCGAGACTGGTGAAGACAAAGGAGCAATACTCGATTTATTTCAATACTCCCAAAGAGGCGGGAGAATACCCGTTTATCTGCACCTTCCCCGGACATTGGATGATCATGCGGGGAATCTTGGAAATCGTAGAAGAATAGTAATCTTTGTCGAAAGATTTATGCAATACGCGACGGCAATGAACCGAATTGAAACGACATACCGAACCAGGAACCCAGAATGAAAAAGCTCTGTTACATCATCACCCTTTCCGGCTTTTTACTATCCGTAAACAGTGCTGTCGCTGCGCCCAAAGTCGCTGGAGCGTCACGCGCCCCTAACATTATTTTTATTGTGACGGATGACCATGGCTTTAATGATCTCGAAGCGACGGATCTGCGCGATGAGGTAGATATGCCGAATATCCACAAGCTGACGAGCGGGGGTGCGCTGATGACGCAGGCCTATTGCACGGCGCCGCAGTGCGTACCGTCGCGGGCCGGCATTGTGACGGGGCGCTACCAGCAGAAGTTCGCGATGGAGCGCAATGGCGAAGGGCCGTTGCCGAAGAGCCAGCAGTCGATCGCCATGCGCCTCAAGCAGCTGGGCTATCAAACCGGGCATGTGGGCAAATGGCATCTGGAGCCCAATCGGCAGACCACAAAATGGTTTGAAGAGAACGGCTTCACCAGTATGGCCGACGCGCCGGCTGAAGCGGTCAATGCGCATCGCCCACAGGGATTCGGGTACGATGAATATGCGCAGGGAACCGGTAGTCAATACTGGTCGAACTTTGATGTGAACGGAAAGCCGGTCAAGCCGCAGGAAATCAACTACAAGCTCTATGAGAAAAGAGCCCACACGGATAAATTCCGCCTCCAGATTCAGACCGAGCTGGCGCTGAATTTTATTGAACGACATGCGGAAGAGCCCGATCCGTTTTTCCTGTATCTAGCGTATTACGGCCCGCACTCGCCGCTGGATGCTCCGGAGTCGCTGACCGATCAGGTGCTGTCACTTGAGGAGTTGGCTGCCAGAGGATACGACAACACAAAGAAACCGTATAAAAACCTGATTAATTTTGCGCGGCCTTACACCTGTCTCTTATACACATCTCCGAGCCCACGAGACCGAGGCTGATCT
>OJCB01000091.1_pt1 | contig 37910 bp, 29 predicted proteins | sample 1591501 | NCBI WGS metagenome assembly OJCB01 (sample SAMN05416813, study PRJEB24817) | seawater metagenome | isolation source: Sea water | place: Canada:Atlantic | collected 2013-07 | reverse complement strand
AGATCAGCCTCGGTCTCGTGGGCTCGGAGATGTGTATAAGAGACAGGGTCACACCGAACTTTGATCGTTTGGCGGCATCCGGGATTCAATTCAACAGGGCATACTGTCAGCAGGCTGTTTGCGGAGCTTCGCGGGTGTCCTTGATGACCGGGCTCTATCCAACGAAAACGAAGGAGCATACTTATCACGTCGACGGATGGAGAAAGCGTCACGCGGATGTCCTTACATTGCAGCAACATTTCAGGAGCGAGGGCTATCGCACCGTTGGCATAGGAAAGATTTATCATGGTTCCGGAGGTCCCGGTGTCGATGAAAAGAACTGGGATGAGTATCTCAGTGTGAAAGGGAAGAACTACGCGCTCAAGGAAAGCGAAGCAGCAGCTCTTGCGTTTCAAAAGGCCAACCCCGGCAAAGATAAGAAGAGGCTCCGCGGTCCAACAACGGAGTCCGCTGACGTAGCAGACGATGTCTATACCGATGGAGCAAGGGCGGTCACAGCTGCGAAGAAACTGAAATCGCTGGCGAAAGAGGACTCTCCATTTTTTCTCGCAGTCGGCTTCACCAAGCCGCACCTGCCTTTTATTGCACCGAAGAAATACTGGGATCTTTACGAGCGGGATTCTTTTTCGATGCCGGACAACGCCGGGTTTCCTCCCGGATATCCTGACTACGCCCGAAATGTATCGGCGGGGGAAATGAAGGCCTACTGCGATTACGAGGGGAAAAAGCCGACGGATTTTTCTGATGAGCTCAACAAGCGTCTCCTTCACGGCTATGCCGCTTGCGTCAGCTACACGGATGCCAATCTTGGTCGAATGCTCGACGCTTTGGATCAATCAGGTGAAGCGGACAATACCATCGTGGTGCTCTGGGGAGATCACGGATGGAAACTGGGGGATCATTCCTCCTGGTGCAAACACACCAATTTCGAATGCGACACGAGAGTTCCGCTGATGGTCCGGGCTCCGGGTGGTGCAAGCAAGGTCAAGACGGACACGATGGTGGAGCTGATCGATATCTATCCGACTTTGTGCGATCTCAGTGGTTTGAAAATACCTGATCATGTTCAGGGGAAAAGTTTTGCCGGCCTCTTCGAAAATCCTGAGTCGGAGCATCGCAAGCATGCCTACACCGTTTATCCTCATGGGAAATTCATGGGACACAGCCTTCGCTACGGAGACTATCGGTACACCGAGTGGATTGATGAAAAGGGCAAGCTGGACGCCAGCATTCTCACCGATCTTCGCGCCGATCCCGGAGAAGTCACCGATGTGAAAGACGATATCTCTCACGGTCGGCCCTTGGGAATTTTGAAAAGGGCTCTGGCAGACCGGCGAAAGTCGTCAATCCAATAAAGTTCAGGGATTCGCTTTGTAGGAATAAAGGTCTGCATCCTTGCCAACAAAGCGAAGTCGAACCGGCTTTCCGGAAACGGCAGAAAGATCGGTGCCTTTTTTCCAGGTCATAGTTCGATCTACTGAGTCGCCAAATTGTTCGACACAGTCGTCGAGTCCAAACCCGGGAACGGGGGATCCATCCGGATTTTGAATTTCAAGGCGCAAACTTCCCGCTGCCGAAGTTGCAAAATTTACGCTCAAGGATTTTCCTTTCAAAATGATCGGCCGGGTGACGAGTTCGCCGCCTTTCCAGTTGGTGTGGAAAGAAACAAAGCCATCAAGTCGAAGAGTGTAGCGACGCAGGGCGCTTCCTTTCCCGTGCCAGTAATCTTCGGACGCGTAGAGGGACAATTCATTGGGAGCGCCGGGTGTAGACGATCGGGTTTCCACCGCATGCCAGGCCATGTATTGGTGCCCGTAATGCCAGGTTCCCTTTCGCTCAATTCCGGGTCGGAGAAAGGCTTCGTTCCAGCGTTTAAAATGAACGCCGTCGCGGCTCGCCATCACCAGCCCTTCCGTCAGAGCGTAGCCATATCGTTCCGTCGCTGAAGCGCGCATTTCCCGTTCTTTCGAATCAGGCAGGGCAGTCATGGAGCTGGTCGGCTTGCGTTCGACATAGCGGGTGGGGAATCCTAAGAGAAGATGCGGAGCACGCAGATAGGGCTTCACTTGATTGGTGTAAAGGTGCTCTGCCGGCGAGTCCTGATAAGTGAGGTCTTTCGCTTTACTCCAATTATCCAAGTCTTCGGAAGTCGCTGTTCGAATTGCCCGGTAACCTCCGGGTGCCCACTCTTTTTCCGTTGTAACGCCCTCGGTAAAAATTCTCCAGTAAGCCCGGTATTTTCCGAGCGTAGGATCCCAGAAAGCGAGGTTCTGGGAATCGAAAGCTCCTATGCCGCTAAAGATGGGAGCCTTGCTTCTTAGTTTCCAATGGAGTCCATCGGGAGACTGAAACACGAGCAGTCCGCTTTTTCCCGAGGATCGCACGACAGCTTTGTAGCGCTCCGCATCTGGTGCGGCCGGATTGTTGTCGCGGAAAACTGCGGGGTGTCCGGCATCCACTTTCAAATCTCCGAGGGGTCCGCTCACCATGACGATGTTGTTCTCTTTTGATCCCTTGAATTCATGGATTCCAAGCTTCGGTTTCGTCCAGTGAATCCCGTCTTTGCTTTCTGCATAGCAGCAAAAAAGTGGATGAGTCCCTGTATTGACTTTGCCCGGTGAGACATCCAGGTGCCAGGCTTTGTAATACATTCGGTAAATCTCCCCATCCTGAAAAATGCTGTGATATCCGGACCCGGTTCCTTCCCACTCCTCATCGTGATTCAGTGAAATTTCCTGAGAAGTTGGATGATGCAATCGAAGGCTTCCATCTCCTTCGATTCGATCAATGAGAGAGTCTTCAACGAAAAGTTCCCGGCGGTCATCAATGCGGGTTGGTGCTTCCTTTTCCCCGGCTGCAAAAATGACGCTTGAGCAAAGAATCAGTGAAGCGGGGATCAGATAATTAAAGGGAGTGAAATGAGGAGGCAGGATCAAACTCAAAAGATGCTTCATAAGGTCAAAGGCTATCCTGCAACTCTACCCGGCCACTATGGCGGATGTGCGTTTCCACTTTGGGAAAAGCTCACCGGTCGGGTGGGCGCGGAAATGGGGCCGCCGCTGCGCGAGCTTCTTCTTCCATGGCAGAGTCCCAGTAACCGTCGCGGAGGCATTGGGTCAGATACTCTCTGAGGAAAGCGGCGATTCCTCCCATTTTTTCGAACTGCGCCACATGAACAAGTTCGTGGACGAGCAGGGATGGGTTGGTTGCGTGGGAGGCCTCCAGAAAAATTCCGCGATTCACTGCCATTCCGGTGGGGGAGTCGACTGGAACCCGGGAAAGTCCGGCCATTAGTTTTAGAATCGGCGCACCGGGAGTCGGAACTCTGGGGACTGGGAGGACTCGAACGGTTTCGGGCTCGTCCACTCCTACCTGCCGGGCCCAGCCGAATTCCTCCTCAGAAAGGACACGCCCTTCACGGAGAATCACCGCCTCGTGCCGGCGAATCCACCAGACTCCCGGGGGAATCGCCAGATTGACAATCAGTTTGATCCAGAAACGCCGCATTTTTTCTAAACTTCTTGAGGCAGGATCAGGCTGCGCGCCACTTCTCCCCGCTCCATTGAAGCATAGGCTTCGTTGATTTGAGTAAGCGGCCAGGTTTTTGTGAGCAATGGCTCCAGCTCAAGCCCGCCACTTTTTGAAAGATTGATCAGTCGGGGGATATCGATGCGAGGGCGGGTCGATCCGTAGATGGACCCCTTCAGTGTCTTTTCGGCGTAGACGAGCGAGTTCACATTGATTTTGGCTCGGGCATCCTGGCGGGCAATACCAACCACGACGCAGGTCCCGCCCTTTTTTGTGACGTCGTAGGCCTGTTCCATGGGTTCCGGCAAACCAACGGCTTCAAAGGCAAAGTCGACTCCGATTCCGCCGGTCAGATCCATCACCGCCTCGACCGCATTGTTCTCTTTACTGTTGATGAAATGAGTGGCTCCGAGTCTTTCGGCATGCTTCTTTTTCGAATCAAAAGGATCTACGGCGATGATCTCCACGGCACCGGCGAGCCGGGCGCTCTGGATGATATTTAACCCAATCCCCCCTGCTCCGAAAACGGCGACGGTGCTGCCCGGTTCAACACAGGCGGAGCGAAAGACGGCTCCGTATCCGGTGATAACTCCGCAACTGATCAGCGCCGCATCCTGGAGCGGAAAATCCTGATCGATTTTGACGACCGCTCCCTCAGGCATCGTTGAGACCTGGGAGAAAGTGGAAACCCCGGCGTAATGTTTGATCGGATCGCCGCCTGCGGTTTTAAAACGGGTTCCGCCGTCGGGCATCAATCCAGTGAAGCGCATTTTTGTTCCCACATCGCATAAGGCCGGACGTCCGCTGAGGCAGTATCCGCAGAGACCGCAGGACATTCTCCAAATCGGAACCACTGAATCGCCGGGCGCAACCGAGGTCACTCCTTTACCGACTTGTTCAACGACACCGGCTCCTTCATGACCGAGAACAACCGGCATGCCGAGCGGAAGATCGCCTTTCATCACATGAAGGTCGCTGTGGCAAACTCCGGATGCCAGCATTCGCACCTGAACTTCTCCCTCTTTGGGATCAGCGACCTCGATCTCTTCAATCGAGAGCGGGCTTTTGGCGGAGTGAAGGACAGCGGCGAGAACTTTCATGTTGGTAGTGTAGAGTTGAGGACGTGGAGAGGCAACCTTGGGTAGAGCGATCTGTTTCTTTTCCCGTAGCCAAGGTGGCGATACTTTCGTAGCTCGACGGTCCGGAAACTTGGGGAGGCGTGGGCCTCTACGGGTTCTTCCAGACCTTGGGGAGAAACTCGCCCGCTGCTTTCCGTTTCCACCAATCGCCGGTGCGTTTGCGGCTTTTTCGATCAGTGAACTCGTAGTTGAAAAGCCGGGCCCGGATAAATTTTGGAGGCTTGTCAGGAAACGGGTTGTCGCGGAAAAGCGCATTCACCGAATCATCCCCGTCCAGCAGCTTCAGGACAAGCGACTGAAACCAGGCGGCGTTTCGGCTTTGGGGATGGAACTGTTTTTCCAGTGCGGCGAACCAGAGTTGCCAGGCGACGCGCGGTTGATGAGGGGCGACAAAGCGCGGGCGCTCGTCGAGTTTGTCCGGTTTCCATTTGAAATCGTAGACCCGCCACGTGATCCCATCACGGCTACCTTCGACAATGATTTCAGGCCGTTCCGTGGTCATTGTTCGGAAAAGCCCGTAGCCGCCGACGGTTCGGTATGGGGAAAGGGAACCCGCCAGTTTGTCCAGCCAGATCGGCGACAGGGCTTTTTTCAAAAGCGGGATTGGCGCGCGGTGCAGATCATTCAGGACAACTTGAACGTTCAAGAGTGCCACGAGGAGAAGAAGGATGAGCGGTGATGCAAAAAGAATTCGCAGGGGAATGCCGGACTTTTCGGGTGCCTTTTTCGGTTTCTGTTTTGGTAACTCGACCTTGAACCAACTCTTGAAAATTCCTGTTGGCCAAAATCGATCAGGAATCAGCGGCACACAGAGCAAAATCGTCAGCCAGTTGAAGAAGGTGTAATTACCCGTCAGCAGAATCAAAAACATCAATCCTGCCATTCCTATTGCGGCGATGAGTCGGGCTCTTTTTCCGAATAGAATCAAGAAAGGAAATCCAATCTCAAATGCATACATAGGCCAGAGGGAGAACTTATGAAACCAGACCGGAAGCTGATGCGCCCACCACGCCGTCCAGCATGGGAGCGGTTGAGTCATGTAGTGAAAAGTCATCGCCGTGTCCTCGCCCCACCATTCGGGGTTGGCATCCGTTGCCCAGGCGAGCTTTACCCAACCTGAGAAAAACATGAGTTTGGCGATGAGAAACCAGAAGCCGAATATCCCGACACGATTCACCAGGGAGAGCGATTCGGGATTCCGCCACGAGGTCCGAAATTTCCAGGGGGAAACAAACAGGGCGAGGAATCCAGCCTCCAGTAAAAGCATGTCCCACTGAAAGCTCATGAAGGCATTGCCCGTGTGGACAAAAGTCAGATAAATCGCCCACAAGCCAAACAGAGCAGGGCCCTGAAGGAATCCAAGTATCACCAGAGTCGCGAAGACACAGCCGATCAGGCAAAGCATGTGAATCGCAATATCTGATGCTCCGGTAATCCAGAAGAGGTTGGGCAATGCCGCAAAACTGCTTTTTCCCTGCGCCGTCAGATTAGAATCGACCACTTCGAGGAAATCTGCCGCAGGAACAAGCCCGTTCTCCCCTACCAGCAGGATCGCCTGACTCCACCACGAGAGAATCGCGATCAGGTAGATCAATCCGAGACCACGAACCAGCAGACTGCGCGAAATTCGGTATTCCGTGAGCCATTCGGAGAAAAATCTATGCGAAAACGTCCCTGCCACGTTCTTTTAATAAGCCCCTTCTGCCTTTGCCGAAAACGGAAAATGGCCTTATCTTGCGGGGTTCTGTATTTTTTCGAAAACCCTTATGGCTTCTGAATACGATTGGCATCCGGCCCCAGCACAGGGTTCGGTCTTCAAAGTGGAAACCCGCAACGTTGGTTGGTGGGTTCTGCTGGCTATCTTTGTTTCGGTGATTATTCACATGCTTCTCTACCTCGCGCTCGGGGCCATTCGGCAGCAGAAGAAGCTGGAAGAATATACGGAAAAGATCATTCCCTTGCGAGGTGACAAGCAACTTTCGATCGATCCGAAAAAGCTGAATGAGTTGCTCGCCGATTCGACAATCCCGGAAGACCGGCCTGACATCAAGCCGGAGAAACTCTCCGATATGGACACGATCGACAAGTCACTCGACGAGTTTGATTTAATGGAGAAGATCAAGGAGGAGGCTATCCGCCTGGCTCCGATTGAGGCTCCTCAGATTTTTTCCGGCGAAGCTCCGAAAGTTCCCAGTCAGGCACTCGACGTCGCCAGTCGCGATCTCCAAATCTCTGCCGGAGATATGTTCTCCAAGGACATCAACGACATGCGGAACAAGTTGGTCGATTCTTCGGCAATTGTTTCCGCTGATCAGCCGATCCTGGAGTTGAGTCAGTCCGACGATGTCGGAAAAGGCGTCGACACGGATGAGTTTTTCAAAAATGCGGTATCCAAAGCCTTCGGGACTGAAGCCGATGAATTTGTGAAAGGTTATTCCACACTCGACGGATTGCTTGGCCACACAGGAGGTCTCCCATCGGGTGAGGAGAAAATTGCTTTGCCGACGGATATTCTTTTTGAGTTCAATGAATATAAACTAAAAGAGCAGGCCCGTCTCAGCATGATGAAGCTCGCCTTTCTCGTACAAACGAATCCGGATGCCCTGTTTGTCATCGAAGGCCACACCGACAGTATCGGTGGCGTAGAATTCAACAGAGACCTCAGTCTAAAGCGGGCCTCCGCGGTGCGGGACTGGCTTCAGCAGAAGCTGCGGATCGAAGCAAAGAATATTCAGGTCGTTGGGATCGGCAAAGATCGGCCGCTCATTCCCATCGCGGGAATTGAAGATGATCGCGACGCCCAGGCGCTGAATCGGCGAGTGGAAATTGTCGTGAAGTCACCTTGATTCTTGCTGTCACAGAATTGGCAGTCAAAAGCGAAAAAGGTTCTGGAACAGAAAATCTATTGCTTATATTGAGCCATTTTGCGGCTATAGAAGAGCAAGATAAAGATTTAGAAAACGAGCAAGAGTTTTTATGAGCAAACCCTCTTCAATCGATGAGTTGACCCTCCTGGGTCGCAGCGAAAGCCAACTGCCGGAGTCGCCGGACCAGGCAAATCTCGAGACCTTTCCCAACCGGAACGAGAAACGAAACTACCTGATCGAACTCGACAATCCCGAGTTCAGCTCGCTGTGTCCCGTCACTGGGCAACCTGATTCAGCGCACATCAAAATCAGTTATGTCCCTGACAAAATCTGTATGGAGACGAAGTCGCTGAAATTCTATCTCGCCTCTTTTCGAAACTACGCAGCATTCAATGAAGACGTCGTGAACCGGATTCTCGATGATCTCGTTTTTGCCTGCTCGCCGAGAAAAATGACAGTTCGAGGTCAGTTTGCTCCACGAGGAGGAATTCGACTCACTGCCGAAGCTTCTTATCCTGAAGCGGGATTGTAAGAGAGCCGAATGAAGGTCGTGGTCCTCGTCAGCGGCGGAATGGATTCTGTCACCGCTCTTTATCGGGCGGCGAAAGATCACCAGGTCGTTGTTGGTCTGAGCTTCGACTACGGGGCCAAACACAACCACCGCGAAATTCCTTTCGCAAAATGGCATTGCGATCAGCTGGGAATCGAGCACCAAACGGTGTCTTTGGCTTTTATGGATCAGCTTTTTCAAAGTGATCTCCTCAAGAGCGGAGGAGAGATTCCCGAAGGTCATTACGAGCAGGAAAACATGAAGCAAACGGTGGTGCCGTTTCGGAACGGGATCATGCTTTCAGTAGCTGCCGGGTTTGCTGAAAGCATTGAAGCCAACGGTCTTGTCATCGCTGCGCATTCGGGCGATCACGCGATTTATCCCGACTGTCGCGAGGATTTTTTGAAACCAATGGCGGATGCCATTTCCGCAGGGACTTATGTCGATCTGGAAGTGTTGCGCCCTTTTGTTGAAATGCGGAAAGAGGATATTGCGACGGAAGGAGCAGAGCTCGGTGTCGATTTTGCTCAAACCTGGTCCTGCTATAAAGGCGGGGAGGTTCACTGCGGAAAATGCGGAACATGTGTCGAGAGGATTGAAGCGTTTGATCTGGCGGGGATTGTGGATCCGACGGTCTATGCGTCGGGCGAATAAGCACAAACCGGGTGGGCTTTGAAAGCGACTGCGGTACTTGCCTGATCGTCTCCTCAGAACAGGCCCGGTAATTTTTTTCGCAACCCTTTGCGATGTGGCCTGTTTATAGATCTATGAATAAGTCCACAGTTTGTATCCTTGTTAGTGTTTTCTCCCTCAATGTTTCTTCGTTCGCTCAGGAAGGCGAGCGCAAACGCCCGGAAGGAAGTCGTCCTCCAAATCCGATTATGGAGGCGCTTGATACTGACAAAGACGGTTCCCTTCAGCAGGGCGAAATCGACATGGCAGTGGTTGCTCTCCGCAAGCTGGATAAAAACAAGGATGGAACGCTCTCGGCTGATGAACTCCGACCTGCAGGGGGTCCGTCAATGAGTGGGCCCGGTGGCGGAGACCGCCCCGGTGGAGGAAGAGGTCCGAGCATGGATTTTCTCGATAAGGACAAAGACGGAAAGATCAGTAAAGAGGAAGCGCCCGACAGGATGAAAGAGCGCTTTGCCCAGATCGATACGAATGCCGATGGATATGTTGATAAGGCAGAGATGGAGAAATTGATCGCCCGCTTTCGAGAAATGGGCGGCAAGGGAAAAGGAAAAGGCGACAAGGGAAAAGGCGACAAAGGTAAGGGTAAGGGAGGCAAAGGTGCCGGTGGCGATGAAGATCAGGGCGGCGGTGTGAAGCCAAAGCGCCCCGCTGTCGAAGAATAAGAATCGTCACTCCGATCCCGTTCCCCATTCCCGAAATGAAACTACGAGCAGCAATCCTCCTGCCTCTTCTGGCCCTGTCTTCAGGATTTGGTGATGCAGCTGAATTGACACCCGAAGAAACCAAATTCTTCGAGGAAAAGATTCGCCCGGTGCTGGTGGAGAATTGTTATCGTTGTCACTCGTCCGGTGAGAAAATCAAAGGGGGTTTGTCTCTCGATACGAAGGACGGAGTTCTGCTCGGAGGCGACAGTGGACCGGCTCTCGTCGCCGGTGATCCGGATAAGAGCCTTCTTTATACGACTACTTCCTACACCGATCCCGATTTCGAAATGCCTCCGAAAGAAAGGCTTTCGTCGGAAGCGGTCGCTGACATCAAGCGATGGATCGAGATGGGGGCACCCGATCCCAGGGTGACCGAGATTTCTGTGGTTAGAAGTGAGATTGATATCGAGAAAGGGCGGGAGTTCTGGTCCTTTCAACATCCGGAGAAAGCAGATCCTCCTGCAGTTAAGAATGCCGACTGGGCAAAGTCGAATGTGGACCGCTTTGTTCTCGCAAAATTGGAAGGTGCCAAGCTCAGTCCGGCAGCGGATGCAAAAGGGGACGATCTACTGAGACGACTCCATTTCGATCTAATCGGAATGCCTCCGCTGGTTCATGAGATCAAAAAATTCGCCGCTGCCTGGAAGAAAGATCCGGAAGCTGCCTATAAAGCTAAGGTCGACGAACTGCTGGCCAGCGAACGTTTTGGGGAGCGTTGGGGACGGCACTGGCTCGACGTTGCCCGCTATGCAGAGTCTACCGGCATGGACGTCAACATGAGCTTTCCCAATGCCTGGCGTTACCGCGACTATGTGATCGATTCTTTCAACAAAGACAAGCCCTATGACCGTTTCGTAAAGGAACAGATCGCAGGCGATTTGCTGCCGGCCAAAACGGACGCAGAGTGGCAGGAAAATTTGATCGCCACCGGGTTCCTCGCTGTAGGTCCCAAGAGTTTGATCGAGCGGAATCCAAGACAGTTTACTCTCGATGTTGCGGATGAACAGATTGACGCAACCACCCAGGCAATCCTTGGACTGACGGTTTCCTGTGCCCGTTGTCACGATCACAAGACCGATCCAATTCCGACGACCGACTACTACGCAATGTCCGGGATTTTTCAGAACACGATGACGCATTTCGGAACGATCAATACAGTGCAGGCGAGACGGGCGACCAAGTTGATCGAGCTTCCGCTATCAGATACGCCGACGATGTTGGAGAACTCACCCGAAGAGTTGGCTCAATTAAAAGCGAGGCTCGCTGGTCTTGAAGGTCAAAGGGAGGAAATGATCATGGAAAATCGCAGGGCCCGGATGTCCGGCGAGACTGCCGGGAATAATATCCAGCAAGTCATTCGACTCCGTTCCCAGACTTCTGTGTTTCAGGCGCGGGTAAATTCCTACGACGAAGCCGGGAATCCGATTCCCTTTGGGATGGGGGTTCAGGAGAAAGCGGAAATTGTCGATGTGAATGTGCTCGTGCGGGGCGACGTCAACAAGCCCGCCCAGACCGTGCCGCGCGGATTTGTTCAAGTGATTGATATCCCGGAATCCGGTGAAACGATTCCCGATTCCGCCAGTGGTAGGCGGCAATTGGCCGATTGGCTATCCTCTCCGGAGAATCCGCTGACCGCCCGGGTCATGGTCAATCGTGTCTGGTCTAATCTTTTTGGGCAGGGGCTTGTCACTTCACACGACAATTTCGGGGCGACCGGGCAACTGCCAAGTCATCCCGAGCTGCTCGATACCCTGGCGGTTGAGTTTGCGGAGAATGGATGGTCTGTCAAAGATCTGATCCGCGATTTGGTGAATACCCGAACCTACCGCATGAGCGCAGACTTTGATTCGGCTGCCTATTCGCAGGATCCCGACAACACCCTTCTCTGGAGACGAAGTCCTGAGCGCCTCGATGCGGAATCTCTTCGCGATGCCATGCTGACAGCTTCCGGTAGACTGGATACTGAGCGACCACTCGGTTCCATCATTGGAGAGCTCGGAGATGCGGCGATCGCGCAACGGGCTGGATCTGATGTAGTAAACAGGGCGGTCAACTACCGGTCGGTCTTTCTCCCTATCGTGAGGGACGGCTTGCCCGAGGCGCTGGATCTTTTCGATGCCGCAGATCCCAATCGGGTTGCAGGTGATCGCGACGAAACCAACGTGCCGGGTCAGTCACTTTATCTGATGAATAATTCCTTCGTGCTCAATCAAAGCAAAGCGCTGGCGGATCGCTTGTTGGAAAAAACTGATGACTCGAGCGCTCGAATCACAGAAGCTTTTCTCGCCTGTTACAGCCGTGTGCCCAATCGGGCGGAGATGGCTGCTTCGCAAAAATTTCTCTCTGGTTTTGCCGCAGGCGATGAAGGCAACCCCGACCGTTTAGCCCTCGCTACCTTTTGCCAATCCCTCCTCGCTTCCGCCGAGTTTCGTTACCTCAACTGACTCTGAATTCCTATGATCGATTCTCCTTTTTCCCGAAGATCCACTCTCAAAACTCTTTCCAGCGGATTTGGCTATCTCGCTTTCGCAGCGCTTGCTCAACGGCAGGCTATGGCGGAATCTGTCCTTGCCGGAAAGGCCGGGCCGCTTGATCCGAAATCCCCTCACTTTGTGCCCCGGGCCAAGCGGGTGATTTTTCTCTCCATGCAGGGAGCTCCTTCGCATCTCGATACCTTCGACTACAAGCCGAAGCTGAATGAGGACAACGGTAAACCCGGTGCTCATGATACCAACCGCGGAGCGACTCTTCTCGGTTCGCCCTGGGAGTTTAAGCAACATGGCCAGGGTGGATTGTGGATGTCGGAGCTTTTCCCGAATCTCGCCAAACATGCCGATGACCTTTGTATGCTCAAAGGTATGCACACTGACATGCCGAATCATCCCCAGGCACAGACGCAGATGCACACGGGAAATTTTCAGTTCGTTCGCCCCTCTCTCGGTGCCTGGAGTCTCTACGGGCTCGGTACGGAGAACACGAATCTACCCGGTTTTGTCACCCTGAACCCCGGGAGAAATGCTCAACACTTCGGTAGCGCATTTTTGCCCGCCATTTATCAGGGAGCGAAATTTGGCGGAGCATCGCGTGGTCGGAGAAATGCGCGGAGAGCCGATCAGGCAGCCATCCCGAACATCAAGAATCCGGACCTTTCTGAAAAACAGCAGAGGCAGCAGCTCGATTTTATCCAGCAACTCAACGCCAACAAACTCCGCGAAGACCAGCATCACCCCGGTGTGGAAGGGGCGATTGAATCCTTCGAGCTCGCCTTCCGGATGCAAGACACTTTGCCCGAGGTCATGGACCTCAGCGGGGAATCGAAACAAATGCTCGACCTCTACGGAGTCGATGGAGGTGATACGGATTCCTTCGGACGCCAGTGTCTTCTCGCGCGTCGTTTTGCGGAATCCGGAGTTCGTTTTATCGAGATTTCGCACGGAAGCTGGGATCATCACCGGGCACTGTCCGAAGATCTCCCGGCCCGTTGCAATGAAATCGACAAGCCGATCCAGGGGCTTCTCACTGATTTGAAACAGCGCGATATGCTGAAAGACACTCTCGTGATTTGGGCGGGTGAATTTGGCCGGACACCTCACGGTCAGGGCGGCGACGGGCGCGATCACAATCATAAAGGATACACCACCTGGATGGCGGGCGGAGGCGTCAAAGGCGGCTTTTCCTACGGTGCGACTGATGATCACGGTTACGAAGCGGTCGAGGGGAGAATGCACATCCACGACTGGCACGCGACCATCCTGCATCTGCTGGGATTGAATCATGAGAAGCTGACCTATCGCCATGCGGGGAGGGATTTTCGGCTGACAGATGTTCACGGAAACGTTGCGCAAGAGATATTGGCGTGAATTATCCGCCTGAATTCTTGACCCAATTTACTTGAAGTTTCGATTGGTTCGTCTTATCAAAATACTATGAGCGACGAACCATCTGATACACCACCACCTATGGACAATGACGGAGCCGGCGACGAGCCAGCCCCGACACCTCCAGCTGAAGAGACACCTGCTACTGCTGCACCTCCCACCGGCGGGATCGCAGTTGCTCAGGGAACACTCTCCGAAAAGGACGATAAGCTCTTCGGGATGCTCGCTCACATTCTTGGAGCGATAACCAATTTCCTCGGGCCACTCATCATTTGGGCAATCAAGAAAGATGAGAGTCCCTTCGTGAATGATCAGGGTAAAGAGGCTTTGAATTTCCAAATCACTTTGGCAATTGGACACGTTGTCAGCATGATTCTTGGTGCTGTCACCGGTGGTTGTGCCAGTCTTATCATCAGTCCGGCTGTCTGGTTGGTGAGCGTTATCTTCGGAATTATTGGTGGGATGGAAGCCAACAAAGGCGTGGTATACCGCTATCCTTTCGCACTTCGTCTTATCAAATAAGCGAGCTGACTCTCCAGATTCCTCCTAATTTCATTGCTGGAAAATGGCATCGCATAAGGGCCTTCTCGGCCTGAACCCTTCGCAGCGTCAAGCTGCGGAGCACATCCATGGGCCTGTCCTGATTCTCGCCGGAGCGGGAACCGGGAAGACCCGCGTGGTGACGACCCGGATCGCCGGGATGGTGTACAATGACATTCCTCCGGAAAACATCCTCGCGGTAACCTTCACGAACAAGGCTGCCAATGAAATGCGGGAACGGGTCGGGACGATGATCTCGCAGGAGCAGGTGGATAAAGTCACCATCTGCACCTTTCACAGTCTTTGCGTCCGCATTCTCCGAACCTGCATCGAGCGGCTCGGTTACAAGAAGAATTTCACGATCTACACCCAGAGTGATCAGATCGGATTGCTGAAGCGGATCATTGTCAGGAAAATTGGCAAAGACGAGAGCATGGACGCCAAGATGGCGAACTCGATGATCAGTCACGCCAAGAATACCGGCGAACCGATCAGCGATCGTGAAGACTCGCTCATCAATGAAATCTATACGACCTACAACAAGGAACTGAAGAAATTCAACGCTGTCGATTTTGATGACCTCATGATCCTGGCGGTGAAGGGCCTCGAGGAAAATCCTGACATTTGCAAACAGTGGGAGCGAAAATTCCGCTTCGTCATGGTCGATGAGTTTCAGGATACCAACAAACTGCAGATGCAGTTGCTGAAAAATATCATTGGCAACACCGAGCAGAATATCTGCGTGGTGGGCGACGATGATCAAAGTATCTACGGATGGCGCGGGGCGGACATTACTAACATTCTCGACTTCGAGCGCTTCTTTCCAAACCCGGTGATCGTGAAGCTGGAGGAGAACTACCGTTCCACCAACCGGGTTCTCCGTCTCGCCAACAGCGTCATCAAGAACAACCTCGACCGCCGCGAAAAGACGCTCTGGAGCAGTCGAGGCGAAGGGGAAAAGATTCGCGTCGTCTCCATGCCCGATGCTGAAAAGGAAGCCGAATGGGTGGTCCATGAAATTCTCGAAGGTCACCGCATTGACCGTCGGAAATATGACGACTTTGCGATTCTCTTCCGGATGAATACCCAGTCCCGGGTGATGGAGGAACAGCTGCGCGAAAACGAGATTCCCTACAAAGTTATTGGAGGTCAGAGCTTTTACGAGCGCCGTGAGGTGAAAGACATTCTCGCCTATCTCAGTGTTTTTCTGAATCACGAGGACGACGTCAGTCTTCTGCGCGTCATCGCAACTCCACCTCGAGGCATCGGTGATGGAACCATTGCCATGGCGATGCAGTTCAGTATCGATCATGATATGAGCATTTTTCACGCGCTCAACGATCTCGAATTTCTCGGATCCCTGACGACGCGCGCCCAGAACGCCATCGCCAAATTTACCGATTTCCTCAACAAATACAGCGACGTCGTTCACACCAAGGGATCGAACTATCCCGCGATGACTGATGAGTTGATTAAGGAAACAGACTACATTGATTACCTGAAGCGGAACTGCAAATCCCCCGAGGAGGTCGACCTGCGCCGTCGCAATATTGCCGAGTTGCTCGAGGGAATGAACCGTCATTTCGAGAAGTCGAAGCGTGGTCTCAAAGGCTTTCTCGACAGCGTCTCCCTGATGCAGGACAAGGAGGAGGATAAAGATAAAGGAACCGGCGTGTCGCTCATCACGATGCACGCCGCGAAAGGCTTGGAATTTCCCGTCGCCCACATCATCGGCGCCGAAGAGGGGATTCTCCCTCACTCAAGATCGACCGAAGAGGGGACAAAGGACGAAGAACGACGCCTCTTTTACGTCGCCATCACACGAGCGATGGAGGAACTCACCATCACCTGGTGCCACAGCCGCAAGCGATGGGGCGACAAAATGCCCTGCCAGGCCAGTTCCTTTTTCAAAGAAATGTCCAAAGAAGAGATCGTCGAAACCAGTTTTGAAACTCTTGACAAAGAACCCGTCTCCGAAGACTTCGCGACCGACTACTGGGCGCGGATGAAGGAGATGCTTTCGGGTTAGTGGTGCGGGTTTCAAAAGCAATCGCCGCGGTTCTGGTGACGCCGGAGCTTCGGACTCACCGGGCGGGGCGGTTTACGATCTGGACTGGATGGTTCTCAAGTGAGTCATTCTTTCGCCGAAAGATGACCAACCACTGCTTTCAATTGCACACACGGTAGCAGGCCTGGTTTCACCTATGGAGTATTGACAATGTCTGTATTTTTTAGCTAGACTTTCCGGGCTGAGATATTGCAGGGACGTACTCGTGAATTATCTTCCAGGTCATTCGTCTTTCTCAGACCCGCAAGTACCGCCTCGAATCCTTCATCCACTTTCCAATGAAAAAACTTCTCTCTCTCCTGGTCTTTGCCGGACTTTCTGTTCAGTCGGCTGGCGCCATCGACATTGTGGTGGATTACACCTACGACTCGAACAACTTCTTCGATACTCAGGCGAAGAAGGATGCGATGCAGGCGGTGGCGGACCGCTTCAGTCGAATTATTACCAGCAGCCTTGCCGCTGTCGCCCCTGGTGGAACCGGCTCAGGTACATCAGCAGGTTGGAGAATCGGATTCACTCACCCGGGAAATGGAAACAGTTTTCAGGTCAGCACGGCTGCGAATTCTGCGGTAGATCCTTTAAGCGCTAATCCTGCGGATATTTATGGGTTTCCCGGACTGACTGCGGATACCTGGATTCTCTATGCGGGTGGTCGCCCCCTTGGTTCAAGTGGGGTTGGGGGATCTGCGACGGGATTGAATTTCACATCTACCTTCAACGATATTAATGGACCGATGCACCGGGGATTCAATGACAATACTCCCGGGGACACCGTGGGGGACCTGCCGCGCTGGGGTGGATCGATCTCTTTTGATACCGGAAGAACCTGGCATTTCGATCTGACGACAATTGCTCCTTTCAGTTCATCAGATTTCTACTCGATCGCTCTTCATGAGGTCGGTCATGCTCTCGGGCTCGGCACCTCCTGGAATCAGTGGCCGGGAGCGGGAACATCAACCTACACGGGAGTTAAAGCGGTGACCGCATTGAATGCGGACAACGGTTCAGCTGCAGCGAGTCTCAGTTTGCAAGGGGGGGGAAACAATCACTTCAAGGATCAGACTCACGATTCCTTTGTTTTTGCCAACGGCACTCCAGCCACAGTCGGGGTGGTACCCAACGGGGTATTGCAGGATCTTCTGATGGAGCCGATCGCGAATTTCGGAGGGCAACAGCGCCGCTTTGAATTAACCAATGTCGATGCAGCAGCCTTGCGCGATCTTGGTTGGGAGACCTTGAGCGGTGCGGTTCCTGATCCGAGTTTTCAGCCGGACAATACTGTTGGGAAGAATCTTCTCTCTGCAATTGGGAGCAACATTTACAACACAACGGCCGGTCAGACTTTCAATTTGGTTTCCAAGAAAGCGCGCACTGTGCGAGCTGTGGTCGGGGTGGCCAGTGACGGTATAGATCCGGATGAAATTGAGGTGACCGGAAGCAGAGGCAACGCCATTTTCAAAGTTACTTACACCAGTGGCGGCGCGAACGTGACGGCTGCGGTTGTTGCCGGAACTCACTCGACCGCTGTTTTGACGAACGTCGATGCGCCGGAACAGATCAATATTACGATCAAGCCCAACAAACGGAAGATCAAGAAAACCATCCGGCGAGGTAATCGTCGAATCATCAAATACCGCAGAAAACGAATCAACCTGACAGTCAGAAGTCAGTCTGTGAACGATGTTTCCGCTACGGACCTGAGTCTGGTAAAGGTGCAGACGAGATAGTATTGATCGTTCCTGAGATCCATCAGGTTTCCCCTTGCGTTCGGTCCCGCTCTGCCGGAATTTCCCCGTGTGACAGAGTTGAAATACAAAACCGGAAATGAAACGCTGATCAAGGTGCTGAACGGCGCCTCGCAGCAGTTGCGTTCCCTTCTCAAAAAACAAGGGCGGCTGGATAATGGTGCGCTGCGTGTTGCTGTGATTGGTGGCGGTTGCTCGGGTTTGCAATACAAGATGGATTTGGTCGACGGTCCGGCGAATCGCGACATCATGGTGAATTCCAATGAGGTGCGAGTGGTTATTGATCCCAAGAGTGCGCTCTTCGTGACTGGCTCAGAGCTCGATTACAGCGATGACTTGCAGCAAGGTGGCTTTAAAGTGACGAATCCCAATGCGGTGGTGACCTGTTCCTGCGGCGAGAGTTTTGCTGCGTAAAGGAGTAGCTGAGATTGCCGGAACTGGTCGTCTGCCCGGCCAGGGAGAAGGAGGCAAATTAACTTGGATTCGAACCCTGGAGCAATCTACTCATGATCCGTGGTCATGATGAAATCATTCGTTTCATCGGACCTGCTCCGTGCAAAACCATAGAACACGAGTGCTCACAAGTTAGATAGGATTAGGGGGCGAAGCCTTGCCTTTCCTCAGAAATTTCTCAGTCCAATTTCACTACCGGAACGGGATTATCAACTTTGCCGGGAGGCCGTATTCCGGGACCGGGTTTTCCTTTATCGCCGAGATCGGCGCGCATCACTTCAGCGAGCGCAGTGAGTTTTTTGACGACCGTCGGATGATCTGCTGCCACGTCATGGTCACATCCGATATCTTCGACGACATTAAAGAGCAGTGGGCCTGCTTGATCATCCCCTGCCTTGAAGTGAGGGTGACGAGCCGGCTTCGCCATTGGCAAAAACAGTTTCCAGGGACCGGAACGAACGGCCTGTAATTCATCCAGATAATAATAATAGTAAGCTTTGTGAGGAGTTTTCGCTCCTTCCTTCCCGGCAATGAGATCGGAAATGTCGTGGCCGTCGCGTTTTACTTTGTCCTTAATTTTCCCTCCGGCCATTTTCACAAAGGTCGGATAAAGGTCCATGGTTGAGCTCAGTTCTTCGCAAACTGATCCCGCCTGAATTTTACCGGGCTGCCACATGATTGTCGGGACACGGAAAGCTCCTTCGCTGGTGGTGTATCCGCGCCCGTGCAGTGGCAAATTGGATCCGCGACTCAAGTCGGACAGGTCTTTGTTGATGGGCGCGCCATTGTCTGATGTCCAGACCACGAGAGTGTCTTTGGCAATGTTCAGTTCTTCGAGTTTCTTCATCAGCTCACCAGTGGACCAGTCGAGTTCCTCGATGGAATCTCCCCACGGACCGTTTTTGCTTTTTCCGCGAAACTCTTCACTGGAGAACGGAGTCGCGGTGCTTCCGGGCATGGCTTGAGGAAAATAAAGAAAGAAGGGTTGGTCTTTGTTTTTCTCGATCCAGTCAATCGCCACTTCGGTATAGCGTTTTGTCAGGCCGTTCCGGTCAACCGGTGCTTCGAGAACTTTTTCGTTTTCCATGAGCGGCAGGGGAGGCCAGTGAGAACCGTCCTGACTCCAGATTCGTTCCGTCATGTCATCGGAATAGGGGACACCGAAGAACCAGTCAAAGCCCTGCTTGTGGGGCAAAAAGTCGGGCTGATCGCCGAGGTGCCATTTTCCGACCATGCCGGTCGCGTAGCCTTCTTTCTTGAGTGCTTCAGCAATGGTCACTTCTTTGGGATTCAGACCGTAGGGTGAGATGGGGCGAAGCACGTGGTAGTCACGCGGATTCATATGCATGCTGACACGTTGCGAATAGCAGCCGGTGATGATGCTTGCGCGCGACGGGGTGCAGACTCCGGCGGTGACGCAGAAATGGGTGAACTTCATTCCTTCCTCCGCCATTCGATTGAGATGGGGAGTGCGATGGAGCGTGGATCCGAAGGGTTCGATGTCTCCGTAGCCCAGATTATCGCAGAAGATGACAATGAAGTTTGGCTTACGTTCTTCGCCGGTGGCGGAAGAAGTTAGAAGGGCCAGGTGCAGGGTGAAAAAGAGTATGGGGGCGAGAAAAGTTTTCATTATCAATTTCGTTCGGCTCGATCTTAAATCTCCGCTCCAAACTTTTTCAGTGCCAGAGCCATCAATCCATAGAGAAGCATCGTGATACAGCAGCAAATGATAAGGTTGGGCCAGAAGGAAAGCCCCTTCCTCAAGAGCCAGGGAAAGATAAGGAACATGGGGAGGCTGGGGATCACGAACCAGAATACACCGGCCGAGTGCGAGGCGAGTTTTTCCACGCGCGCTTCCGGATTCGCTTTCATCCCATAGTAGATCCACACGAATGTGATCAGGGAAACAAGGGGGAGTGAGGCAAGCAAGCTGCCCAGGAGCGGGCGGCTTCTGGCGATGACGACCTCATTGACGAGGTAGATCATACCCGCCGAGATCAGCAATTTGAGAATGGTGAGCATGGAGCGAGTATAGCGCCCCGCCCCGCATCATCAATCAAAGTCGATAGGTTTCGGGGCGGGAAGACGCACCCTCTGAGCAGGCATTTCTCGGGCCTCCTCTTCGAGAATGATTGGTCTCGCAACTGGCAATCCATTGGAACCAACTTCAGGTTTTTCGATCGCTTCAGGATCAACTGTTGCTTCCCCGTCTTCCGATATCACCGTTGCACGGGGGATGGCAACCCGGGCGCGAATCACCGGTGTCAAAGAACTGTAGGGGTCATTGGTCCCCAACAAAGTTGGCCCGAGGGGCATCACCGGTTGGGCCGTGGCGATGATCATTGGAGCTACCCGAAGTCTTCCGGTCGAGTCAGTCTTCGTGAGCTTTTTCAGACGATTACCCCCGCGTCCATGAATATGGCAAACGGTATCCAGCTTCGTTCCCGGGCGCAAATACTCCACGTAAGTGCAGCGAATCTGGGAGGCGCGGCCTGAACTTTTCTGGTCCATTTCGTAGCAGTTATCCGAAGCCAGCTCGCCTGACTTGAGGCAGATTTCTACCTGTTCGGCATCCGGTGGTGGAAGGAAAGCGCGTGGCTCGAATTTTTCAGCGGCGGCATTCATCACATCGCTCCAGATTGGAAGAACGGTGTCCGAACTGAACGCGCCCGGGTAGATCGTTTTGTTCCGGTCAAATCCTGCCCAAACCACACAGGTCACTTCCGAGGTGTATCCGATGAACCAGTTGTCGGTAAAGTTGTACCCGGTTCCTGTTTTCCCGGCGACGGCAAAATCCTTGAGACCGTATTTCTCTTTGGCGGCTTTCCCGGTTCCGTATTTGAAGGTGTCTGTCAGGGAGCTGTTGATCTGATGAGCGGTGTAGCGATCAATCACTTCTCCCGCGCTCATTGAGACACTGGGGGAGTAAATGATACTGCCTTCGCTATCACGAATATCGGAAATGATGTGGGTCTTTTCCGGCTTCCTCCCGAGGTTGGGGAAAACTGTGTAGGCGATGCAAAAGGAATCCATCGAGACCGGGTTCTGACCGAGCAGGGTCGCATTGTATTTCTTGAGATCTCCTTCAAAGGTCAGTCCGGCGTTTTCGGCAAGGTCGACGACGCGGTTCAGGCCAGTGGTTTGTCCGAGACTGACGGTTGCCGAGTTCTTCGATTTCGCGAGTGCCCGGCGGGAAGTGATCCGGCCTTCGTAGACATTATCAAAATCTTCAGTTCCCCATTCGCCGAGAATCCCGGTGGTTCCCCCGATCATCACCTGTCGGGCGTCCATCGGGGTGTCATCGACCAGCGTTCCGGGGAAAAGGCCTTTCTGAAAGGCCGCTGCGTAAACAAAAGGAGTAAAAGCGGTTCCGGGCGGACGACTGCCCTGGGTAGTTCGGTCATACATGCTGTCTGAAAACTCACGGCTACCGATCTGGGCGATGACCGAGCCCGTCTTGTTGTCGATCATCAGCAGAGCGCCCTGCAAGTATTCCGGAGCTTCGAAAGTGGCCTCACGATCGGAAGTTTCCTTGAACTTCGCTTTCGCAGCTTTGTATTCACTGAGCGTCTGGTGATTGAAATCGGGATGCTCCTCGATCATCGAGAGCCGCTCTTTGAGCTTGTTTTCGGCAAGCTGCTGAATATCGGCATCGATGGTCGTATGAATGTGAAACCCACCACCAGCGACGGCTTCGTATCCGAGAAGATCGATCACTTCCTGCCTGACTTTTTCGTAAACGAAGGCTGACTTCCCGGTGATGTTACTTTTCTCCACCGCCAGTATGGGTTTGTTCTGCGCGCTCTTCATGGCGCGTTCGTCGATGTAGCCGTCAGCAAACATACGGAGAAGAACGGAGTCGCGAGTGTCCTTGGAAGCGACGGGAAAACGGCGCGGCGAACGATAGTAGGGGTTACGGACAACACCGGCGAGGATCGCTGCTTCGGAAAGTGAAAGGTTTTTCGCTTCCTTCCCGAAGAAGCCTTCCGCAGCAGCGGCGATTCCATAATACCCGGCTCCGAAATAAATTCGGTTGATGTAGAGCTCGAGAATTTTTTGCTTACGGGCAATTTTGGTGTCGCCTTCGATCTCCGCCTCGACCCGTCGGGCGAGAAAAGCTTCGGTCACTTTCCGGCTAAGGCTGCGCTCTTTCAGTTCGAAGGTGTTTCGAGCCAACTGCTGACTGATTGTTGATGCCCCCTGGGTAAATTCTTTGCTGATAATCCCCTGGTAGATCGCCCGGATCACACCCACGTAATCGACACCGTCGTGTTCATAAAAGCGGCCATCCTCAGCAGCGAGAAGTGCATTGATGAAATTTTCGGACACCTCCCCGAGAGCGACGGGGCGGCGATTCTGGACAAAAATCCGGCCCAGCTCTTTTCCATTCCTGTCAAAGATCCGGCTGGCGACTTCGAGGTCATCCAGCTCCGTCATGTCAAAGGAGTATGCGAGATCGTAGCGTGGTTTGCAGTAGAAATAAGTCCCGAGAGCTCCGATCAGGGAAATCACGAGGAAGAGTACGAAAAGGAAGCCGGAAATCTTCAACCACATCACGATCCGCCGCCGCCGCTTGGCCCGCTTCGCGATTTGCTCACCAAGGGGTAGTTCGACCTTCGCGGTTTCTTTCGTCAGCGGGTCTACTGGCCCGAAGCCTTCAAAATCTTTATCTTCTAATTCAGACACGGAATCTTCGCGGTGAAATGTTCTAGTAAGGTGTTTAATTCTGGCTGTGAGTGAGAAAATGTCCCAACACAGTGCCAACGCGCAAGATACGCCCCTTTTTCAGATAATCTTTCAAAGAATATCAAAAAGTCCGAAAGGTTGTATTTCTTTTGAGGATTTCATGGAACTCGCTCTGTATCATCAGGTTTACGGCTACTATTCGGACCCTCTGTCCCGTGTCGTTGGCAGGAAAGGGGATTTTTTTACCAGTGTTTCCGTCGGAGACACTTTTGGATCTATCCTCAGTCACAAAATTGAAGAGGAATGGCGGGAAAGTTTTGGTTCCGCGGAAAATTTTGTAATCGTGGAGCAGGGAGCCCACGATGCTCAGCTCGCACGGGACATCCTGGCGGCTTTGGAAAAGCGGAACAGCCCGCTTTTTTCAAAAGTGGAGTATCGCATCGTCGAGCCGAGGGATGCGGTGCGGGAGAAGCTAATCGATTCAACGGGGTCAGGTGATCGAATCAAGCCTGTTGCCTCTTTTGAAGAAGCCAGTGCGGAGTGTGGGGTGTTTCTCTGCAATGAATTGCTGGATGCATTTCCGGTTCGGCGGGTTGTTTATCGGGCCGGAGAATGGCGGGAGCTTTGTGTGGGGGTCGGAGAGAATAGTCAGCTGGCTTATCTTGAAGGCGATGTTGTGGTCGAAGGCCTGCTTCCGGAAGGCGAAGAATTTCCTGACAACTACATGACTGAACTGTGTCCGGCGGCTCGCAACTGGATTCAGGATGCGGCGGGTTTGTTCGAAAAAGGAAAATGGTGGGTCATTGATTATGGCCACGAAAGTGATGACTATTTTGCCGTTTCAAGAAATGAAGGAACGCTTCGTTGTTACCGGGCTCACACGGCGACGGATGATCCTTTTTCCGAAATTGGAGAAATCGATATTACCGCTCACGTCAATTTCACTCACCTGCGCGAGTGGGCAGAGGATGAAGGAATGATGGCTGAGAAGCTGACCGATCAACATCATTTTTTGACTCACGCAGCAAAGCCCTGGCTTCTTGCGATGGAAGGGCACCCACCGGATGCAGAAACTGCTGGAAAAATCAGGCAGTTTCAGACACTGACCCATCCGTCTCTGATGGGGCAGCAGTTCAAGGTCTTGGAATTGGCAAAGGGATTCGGGTAGTGGATGACACAAAACTCCTGTAAATTCCTTTACGGGGCTGGAGCATCGACGATGGATCTCACCAGTCGCTCATCGTTCTTTACTGCGTCTTTGAAGCTTGGGTAGCGGGGTGCCCAGCCTGTTTTTCGAAGTTTTGAATTGTCGACCTGCTTGTTGGTCCAGGCCCGTTTGCCGGTCCGGTTCGCTTCGACCTCGGGACCGAGCTTCTTTTGGTAGCGTTCTGCCAGCCATTCATAGCATGTCCGCATTGTCAGTGAGGTATCGTCGGACAGATTAAAAATTTCCCCGCGAAAGTCCTCCGGGGCCAGGCTTAGAAGATGGACGATGGCTGAGACGATATCGTCTCGATGAATCTGGTTGAGAAGACGCCCGGGTTCTCCGGATTCGATTTGTGCTTCTCCGCTGAATATTCTCTTCAGGTGGATCGAACGCCCCGGTCCGTAAATCCCTGAAAGTCTGAGAACAGAACCCCCGGCTGCTAAAACCGTATCTTCCGCTTCGCGCAAAATCCTTCCGTTCTCTGAATCCGGATTGGCAGGAGAGTCTTCCGTCACTATGGAACCGTCAGTTTGCGGGTAAACACTGGTGCTGCTGGTGAATATCAGGGAAGTATGGGGAAAAGCTTCTACCAGATTGGCTGTACCATCCAGATAGACTTTTCGATAGGAATCCTCCGCTCCACGACTTGAGCTGGCGCAGTGGATGATCGCGTCAGGATTGTCGATTTTTTCACCGGCTGATTGAACTGAATTTCGGTCAGAAACATCCATGGCGACCGTTTCGCATCCATCGACAATTTTTCCCGATCTGCTTGCGACCCAGACATCAGTCCTTTTCTCAGCAAGCCCTTTTGCCAGTTCACTTCCCACATAGCCGGGTCCGACGATGAGTATTTTTTGTCCTGAAACTTCTGCCATTTCCCTTTCACCATCGGCGTGGATAAGGACTGGTCAATCGCTGCTCCAGAGGTTTTACTGTGAGCATGAATCTCGCGGATTATCAGCGTTCCCAAACGAGGCGCCACCTGTTCCAACAGGCTGGCTTCGGTCTTGGAGGCGCGGCCTTGTCTTCACTGATGGCAAAGGGATCCCCGGATTCGTCGAATCATCTAGCGCCAAAAGCGAAGTCAGTGATTTACATTCATATGGTGGGGGCACCGTCCCACCTTGACCTGTTTGATTACAAGCCAGAGTTGCAAAAGCGAACCGGCGAGCTTTGTCCAAAGCACATGTTCGAAGGCAAGCAGTTGGCTTTCATTCGCAGTCGGCCTTCTCTCCTGGGGACTCCGAAAGGGAATGAGCAGTTTGCCTTTAAGCCCAGCGGAAAATCGGGTTCGAATATTTCCAACTTGATGCCGCATTTGCAGTCGGTTGCCGATGAGCTCTGCTTCATCAAAACTTTACACACCGATCAATTCAATCACGCTCCGGCGCAGATGTTTGCCCTGACCGGGTTTCCGCGTTTCGGACGGCCCAGTATCGGATCATGGGTCAGTTACGGGCTCGGAAGTGAAAACGAAAACCTTCCGGGTTTTGTCGTTCTCGTAACGGGCAATGTTCTCGGTGCGGGCAACAGCGCATGGGGCAGCGGGTTTCTTCCGACTGTTCACCAGGGAATTGAATTTCGCAGTCAGGGTGATCCGGTTCTTTTTCTTTCCAATCCCAAAGGGATGAATAGTCAGGGGCGACGTGATGTGGTGGACTCGGTCAATTTTCTGAACAAACTGCAGCTTGATGATGTCCGGGATCCGGAGATCGCAACCCGGATCAGCCAGTATGAAATGGCCTACCGGATGCAGACATCAGTACCGGAGCTGATGGATATCGATTCGGAGTCAAAAGAGACTCACGAAATGTACGGAACGGAGCCGGGTAAAACCAGTTTCGCCAACAACTGCCTGCTTGCCCGCCGCTTGGTGGAAAGAGGTACGCGTTTCGTGCAGTTGTTCGATCAGGGCTGGGATCACCACGGCAGCGTCTTCAAGCGCCTGCCGGAAAAGGCGAAAGAGGTGGATCAACCTATCGCTGCGCTGATCAAAGATTTGAAGATGCGCGGAATGCTGGACGATACCCTCATAGTCTGGTCAGCCGAGTTTGGTCGTACGCCGATGGGGCAGGGCAAGGCGGCCGAAGGAAAAGAACTCACCGTGGGGCGCGATCATCACAAAGAGGCCTACACCGTTTGGATGGCCGGCGGGGGCACCAAAGGGGGATACTCACATGGCGAGACAGATGAGCTGGGTTACGCAGTGGGCGACAAGGGGGTCCACATGCACGATTTTAATGCCACGATTATGCACTTGTTAGGAGTCAACCATGAGAAGCTGACATTCCGCTACCAGGGAAGACAGTTTCGTCTCACGGATGTGCACGGAAAAGTGGTTCGCGAAGTTATCGCGTGAAGGACCAAGTCTGCTTTTTGTCGGCCCCTGTCAGTTCGATGCTTCTCAGTCCGACTTTTCCGCCGGGAAGATGGAGCCGCAGGTGAATCGATTCGCCTTCAGCGGGGATCTCCAGTTCGACTTCCTGCCAGTCTGGTACTGCCTTCACTTTGGTCGAAATTGTTTGGCCGGCGACAAAATCTTTCTGGCCTTTGCTTCGCCACGATACCGCAATGTTTCCGTCACCGCAGCTGATCTCAATTTTTGCCGTAAACGGGCCGTTCATCTCGACTCCCGATTGAGCGAGAAAATGCCGTTGCCGTTTGGCGGCTGCGGTCGGCGTGATAAGCAGCTGGCCTGTCTTCAGCTCGCCGCTTGAGTTCCGCGGAAGCCAACCCTGGAAATTTGTCGTCGGCTTTTCGCGTTCGGGAGCCGGTTTTCCATCGAGATAGAAATCGAAATACCTCTCCCAGGTCTCTGACATTCCCTTGGTATTGATTCCGGGAGGATCGAGATCTTCGGCCCAGGCACTTAGTTTTTTGCGGAGCTGCCCGACAATTTCCGGTTTCTCCGAAAGGTAATTCTTCGTTTCTTCGGGATCAGTTTTCAGATCGAAAAGATACTCGCGCTTGCCTCCGATCAGCAGTTTCCAGTTTCCTTCGCGGATAGCGGCCTGAGCGATCCAGCGCCAGGTTAGCGATTCGTGAGGCGCTTCGGTTTTTTCCCCGCTTAGATACGGCGTCAGATTTACTCCATCGAGTTTGTCATCCATCGGCAGTCCTGCGATGGATACGGCAGTTGCGGCAAGGTCGAGAGTGGTGACAGGATGGTCGTAAACCTGATTTTCAGGAATAGTCCCCGGCCACGATACGAGGAAAGGAACCCGGATCCCACCTTCGCTCAGCATTCCTTTTTCACCGTTCATCGGTTTGTTGAGCGAGCCATCCCAACCCGGTCCGCCACCAGGTGCGTCGTCCATGTGAATTTTTAAGGGAGCTCCGTTGTCTCCGATGTAGAAAATGAGCGTGTTTTCCGCCAGTCCCCGTTTCTCCAGATCGCCGACGATGGCTCCGACGCCATCGTCCATCGCTGAAATCATGGCCAGGGCCTGGCGTCTTCTTTCCGGCATCTTTCCGGGAAAGCGATCGAGATACTTCTTCGGTGCGTCGAGCGGAACGTGGGGCGCACGGTAAGCGAGGTAGAGGAAAAACGATTCATCGGCGTGACGTTTGATAAACGCTAAAGCAGCATCCGAACAGGCATCGAGGTGATACTTGTTGTCGTCCACCATTTGCATTTCGATCGTCTCACCATCCAGGTTGTAGTTCGCAAAGCAGGGACGATTGGCATTCTTGGAATAGACATCGTCGAATCCGTGATCAGTGATCTGGTTGTTGGGGCCGAGATGCCATTTGCCGATTTGACCGGTGGCATAGCCCGCCTTTTTTAAACGGTCGGCAATGGTAAGCTGGGCATCGAAGCCCTCCATACTCTCGCCGTTGCTTTCCACTCCGAAGCGATTCTGAGCTCTACCGGAAAGAAGTCCGGCGCGGGAGGGAATACATTGCGGTGCCGTGGAATAACCATTTGTGGCGCGAACTCCCGAAGCCGCGAGTGCATTGATATGCGGAGTTTTCAGGTCGTCGTAAATGCCTGCGGCACCGATATCCGGCCAACCGTGGTCATCCGTGTAAATGACAATAATGTTGGGCTTTTCGTTCGCGTTCAGGCCAGCCGGGGCAGGGAATAAAGAACTGAATGCTAGGATCAGGAAGGCAAATCTCATTAAGCCACACTAGATTCGAAAAGCAGAGACGTGCCAATTCAATTTAAGAAATATCCGAGGCCTCTGAGATAGTATTTATCCTCTTCAACAATGTCGTCAAAAAAACCGGGGCCACCGGGGCGGGCGTAGTCGTAGGAGACAATCGGCGTGTGCGAGAAATCGATGGAGTGCCGGTAGACTACTATCGGCAAGGTTCGTGCTTTCTTCTTCAGAGCGCGCAGCTTCTTTTTGATACTACCAATTTTCCTTCGGGGCTGCCTCTTCTTGATGGCGCGACGGAGTTGAAGTAGAAGTTTCTTCGCCTTTTTGTTCAAGCTGGACACCGCAGGGTTGCCTTGAGCCTGAGCGATTGAGGCGACATCCTGAAGTTCGACCAGACTGCTGACGATTCTTGCCTGAAATCGGATCCCGCTGCTGTCGAGCGCCTCCTCCTGAGTGAGGGCGTAGTTATTGATCCGAAAGCGTTTACTGGCTTCATCATAGGCACCCAGAACCGGTGCTTCGTTGGCATCTACGAGAAAGGCATCGTGCACAGTTGCGGTGGAAAGGCTGCCCCGCAAGTCGTGGGTAAGTGTACTTCCCATTCCCAGCGGGTGCATGATTTCGTGTCGGGTCAGTCCCCTGATTCGATCTAGAAAGGCATTCACGTCTCCTCCGTAGAGGCCATTGATGTCCCAGTTCCAACTAATGGTGCAATCCGGGGCAGCGTCGTTGATATCAACTCCATTGATAATTTTTATCCAGACCCCGGATGCGAAATATTCGCCTGCTTTGCCCTGCAGGGTGACATAATCGTGGGCATCTGCGCCAGCCGAAGCGAATGCTTCGGTTTCGTCATCATTTACAAAGACATCAATTGTGGCCGTCTGAATGAACAGACCACCCAGATCGCTGAGCAAGAGTTCGAGATTTGCTTTTGCAGTAGCTGCCTGCGGATGCGTTTCCCATTGAGATCCCGATTCGTAAGTCACATTGAAGGTGACCTGAGCAGAGGAAAATTTCGGCAAAGCAAACAAACCCAAACAAAGCGCGAGGGCCAGTCCGTTTCGGGTTTTGGGAGTTCTCATTTTGTGTTTGCTGGCTGAAATGGGGGATCTCAACCTTCTAAGTATAGGGGATTTAGACATTTAGATCCATACAAAAATGGAAAGACTCCTTATCCCCTTACCTAAGGTTTCGTTCAAAACCCGACAATGGATCAGTTTTCTGACATTTTTTTCTCTGTTCCACCGACGAAGACGAGGCGAAATCAGCGTCAGAAATAGCGAGCCTGTATTCACAAACCCCGGCAGTTTGCCCCTGTTACCAGAAATGTGATTGGTTGAAAAACAATCCGCACTGCTCTTTACTGTAGCGATGGGTGATGACGACAAAGAGGCCAAAGAGGGAGCCGGGAAATGGTTCCTCAAAAAGCTTTTGGTGTCGCCCGCTACCTGGGCAGGCGTGATCGCCGGGTTTGCTGTTGGAATTCCATTTGCCGCTGAAACACCCCTTGGCGGAGCGATAGGGTTCGGTTCGATCGTTGGTCTGGCAGTGGCCGCTTTTACGTTCCTGATCTACAACGGGGTTCGCGCTTCGCATCACCAGTCGAAACTGAAAGCGGCTGAGGAAAGTCGAAGGATCAGTAAGGGACGCGAGGATGCTGCTCTCGATGAGCTTCGAGCGTCAAAGCTGAACGGCGACGCCGACCTTTTGGGTAAAATTTTGTCGGACCGCGATGCCATTGAAAAAATCTGTGAAGGCAAAGAGAAAGAGGCGGACGCAGTTCACACGCTCCAGTTGATTTCGACCATCGTGGAGAAGTCCTGTTTCCAGTCTGAGGAAATTCACGACCTCGCCCGACGGATGGCTGATCCAATTTTGGAGACGCCGGAGGGTGCGGAAGAAAAGCTCGAAGAACTCCGTGCCGATCTCAAGCGCACCTATCAGGCGATTGCTGATGCACGCAGCCGTTTAAGGCGTGGGGAGCGTCTCAGCGAAGTGGATTTTCTTGCCGACGAAAAATCCATCGCTAATCTCAGCCTTTCATCATTGGCGGCACAACTCGAAGAGGAAACTTCGGTTTCGAGACGCATCGAAGATCGTGTCCGTATCGACGACTATGTCAGCGGAATCGTGGAGGATGAAGCCCCGGATTCCAGTGCTGAGCAGACGAGTGAATTGGAGTAGGTGAACTTTAGCCCAACTCGGCCATCACCGTTTCGATCAACTCTTTGGTCTTGTTGATCCCCTCCACCGGCGAGATTTCGTGTCCTTCGAATTCGATACCGATGTAGCCTTTGAACCCGCTCGCTTTCACGATCTTCAACATGCGGCGGTAGTCGACATTGACTTCGTTACCTTTCTCGTCAAACCCCTTGGACTTCGCGCAGACGATCTTTGCCCAGGGCATCATTTCCTCGACGCCTTTGTAGGGATCGTAGTCGGAGAAATTTTGAAAATCCGGAAGCGTACCGCAGTTTTCCATGGCGACGGCTTTCATCACCCCGGCGACCCATTGACCGTTTCCGGAATGATTGCCGTGATTCTCCACAAGGATGTCGAGGGCGTAGTCATCGGCTGCAACTTTGCTGAGAGCCTTCAATCCGGCGACGGCATGTTTCTTCTGTTCCTCCGGATCGCCGGGCGAGCGGACATCAACCCGGATACAGGAGCCACCGAGAATTTTCATGGCTTCCATCCACGGACGATAGCCTTCCACGGCGGCGGCGCGTGTGGCAGCTTCTGGAGAATCGAGAGCGGGTTTGCTGCGGCAGAGCATCATGGTGTTGACTGCACCGAGGTCGTCCGTCCTTTTCCGGAGCTCCTTGAAAAGAGCGGTGTCGCCGGCTTTGTCCTCGATGTGACCATTGTAGTATTCGAGTGCCTTGATTCCGGTGCCTTCGACGACGGTCTTCGGGTAGTCGATGACTTTGAGGCTGCCGTCCTTGAGTTGACGGTTGAAGCTGTATTGTTGCACCGCAAATTTCAGCCATGGCTCACTGTCAGCAGCAACAGAGCTGAAATTCGTGGCAAACGGAGCGGTGGCAATAGCTCCGGTTCCGAGAGTGATCTGTCTTAAGGCCTGGCGTCTTTTCATGGGATTGAATTTTTAAGAGAACAAAAATCCGGAGTCACGGATTTTCTTTAGTCATTTTTCCGGTAAGATTCTCCAGGTTGGAAACAGATCCGTCCGGTTGAATCAAAAAGTTGCCCGGAAATGTTCCCCGGGAAATGAACCAGGGTTGATTCCATCGATAGGGGGTATTGGGTTTATCATCGAACATCGAGGGGACGTAGCTTGCTTCGGCAGTGGATTTGTCGGCAGAATGTTTCCACATTTCCGGAGTGGCCCCGTAAGGCTTCAGGGCTCCCTTGAAGAATCCGTAAAACTTATCTTCCGAGAGATCTTTGATGCCCTTGGGGAACTGCGGCCAGCTTCCCTTGTCTTTGATGTACTTCACCGCTGCCGCGTGAAGTCCTTTCAAGTCCTGGATTGCTTCCTTATTGATCAGCTCTGTGGGGTCGGGTTTTTCCTGCTGAGCGACGCAGAAATCAGGTGCGGCAAAAGTGGCCGTTAGGAGAAAGAGAAAATAGAAGAGCTTCATGAGGGTATTTCCTTATCTGATTATACAGGGTTTGGTCGACGATTAAACCCTGTATAAGGGCTAACCTTTCGTTCTGCATCGTCCTACTCACAGACTGCCACTTATTGGACTTGAGTCGGTGGTTCGAAAGATGCTACTCTTCGATTATGAGAAGGGGAGTATTTTCGCTTTTCGCTTTGGCATTGGTCCTGAGCGGCGGCGATTCAATCGGGGCGGATTTGGTGGAAGTGCGGGCGACTTTGGTTCCCGTGAAGGATGCGGGGCTGCAGTGGCGATCCCAGGAAGAACTTCGTGCTCTAGCCGCAAAGGAAGCACAAACCGGGGGAGTGCCTCTCCTGCGATACTCAAGCGTTGTGGAGTCCGGAAAGTGGGCCAAGCTAAAAAAAGGGAGGGAATTCCATTTCCCTGTTGAGTATCGGGATGCGATCCTGGCTCAATCGAAATCCGATGCCGGTGAGTATTCAATACCCGGCGTCGTATCGGAGGCGGCGACTGAGACTTGCATCATTCCTCAGAGTCCCGTCACGACAGAAGCACGGAACAGTGGAGGGGTACTCAAAGTGAAGCCTGTTCTGAAGAATGATGGAACGATTCATTTGAGTGGGAGCTTTTCCTACACGGTTCTTGAAGGGTTTGCAGAGAAAGGGGATCCGATCAAAGTGACTCACAAGGGAGTGGGCAATCAGAAGAAAGTAATCGAGTTGCTGCCGAATTTTTCTCACGAGCCAATTTTTCTTTCGGATGAATATGAAATTCAAACGACTCTTCAACCAGGTGGGGCGGAAAATCCGGATTCGTTTTGTGTTCCGGTTAGGCTTGGAAGCCCTCTCTCCGATTCCCGTTTGAATGAGTTGCTTGATACGGAGCTTATTCACGCTACCCAATTGAAGAAGATCGAAGGGTCCGATGCTCCGGCATTCGGGATTCTGCAAATTGAGTCGAAACGTCTGAAGGTCCCCGGACCGAATAAGATAAATCAGCCCGGCGAAAAATTTATTTACCTTACTTCCCGATATGTCGAGTCGGTTATTGATCCGAAATTGACGAAATCTGTCTTGAGCGATTCTGAATTTCAGATGGAAGTTCGAAGATTGGTGCAGAGGAAAGGGGTCGATGTTCTTTCGGCGCCTTCGGCGATAACCAATTCAGGGCAGTCGGCGAAAGTCGAAGTCGTTAGAGAGTTTATTTTTCCGACCCGCTATGATCCGCCGATGCTGAGTGAGGTAAAGAAAGAAGGTAGCTTTCCCATATCCCCATCGGTTCCGGTCGATTTTAAAACAGTCATGCCCGGCGTTACTCTGGAGGTTGAGCCGACACTTGCAGGTAAGGGGAATATCCGCCTGGAAATGAAATCGAAGGTGCTGGAATTTGCCCGGCACATCAATTTTGGAAATGAAGCGGTATTCGTGCAACGGGTCGGCTTGAAAAAAGCGGCACCAATTGTGGTGACTGAAAACAAATTCCTGAGTCCGGTCTTTTCTTTTCGCGAATCGGAAACGGACGTGACTATACCCAACGGGAGCACCGTTGTTTTTTCAACGACGCTTGATTATTCTGAAGTCAAGATCGAGGAGAAAGGCTTATTCGGATTGGGGAAAGCGACCGTGACCACGGAGCGACTTCCGCGGTATTTGACGGTTTTCGTGACAGCGAAACTGGTCGATTCAGCCGGAATTGAATGACCAGCCGAGGGCTCGCCTGAAGGAGTCTATTTCGCTAATGTCAGGGTAAGTTAAAACTACTCCTGTCCATGGTCTTCCCAGGGGAGCCAGTCCAGCCTGCTGCAGAATGGAGAAGCCGGGAGCCCTGCACTGTTGTAAAGATTTCCGTCATGCGGTTTGGTTTCGCAGGCATAGCGGACTTCGACGGGCTGTGGAACGCGCTCGCTCGTGGCGATGACTTCATTGCCTTCGATCAGCGCGCTGGCGGAATACCAGACTCCATCTTTTCCGGCCAGCTCAAACCATTTCAATTCAGCGTCCGGAGTTCTTTGAGCCGGGCCAGTGCCGGGACGGTTGGCGACCATTAGTCCATTGTCAGTGTGTTGAAATGAAACGCGGATGGCGTTCCCTTCGACTCGGTGGCTGTCGTATAGTGGTCCCGAGTAAGGGAGATCTTTCTCCCCGTAGGTCTGATGAAGCGCAATCCGGGCGAGCCTTTCGCCAACTGGAATCTTGTCAGGCGGATGAATGTCGTCGCCCCGGATATCGATGGTGACTGCCATTCCGGTGTTCGGAATTTCCAGGGAACGCCGTTGCTCCTCCCGCATTCTGATCCAACCGCTCGCATTCGGAAAGGAGGGTAGCTGAACGAAATAGCAGGGAAGCGTTTTGTTCTTCCATTTCGCCCTCCAAGCGGTGATCAGAGCTTCCATTTTGTGTCGATACTCACGTGGGTCTTCGCCTTTGCCGGCATTCGATTCGCCCTGATACCAGAGAAACCCTTTTACTCCCACGCTGCTGATGGGAGCCATTCGGGAATTGAAGATCGCGCCCGGATATCCCTGAGGATTACGAATAATTACGCCCCCGGGAGTTTTCGCCAACTCTTCCAGCTTTTCGCCATCGGCGAGTGACTTTATCTTTTTGAGGAAAGGAGTGGAAAAGGAATCGCGTGGAATAAATGGTTCGATTGGCTTTCCGCCCCAGGAAACATCAATGATGCCAATAGGGATTCCAGACTCCCGATTGACCTTTGCAGCGAAAGTCGCAGCCACGGCGGAAAACTTCAAAACGCTGTCTGGAGTCATCGGAATCCATTTGTCAGCGGTGGAAAGATCCTTCGCTTCTGAATTGCTATCATCGAGGACAGGATCTCCGATTCGCCGAAAGCGGACCGAGGGAAGATTTGCGGCACTCACCCACTTCGATGTTTCCGGCATTCCTTTGAGCATGCCTTTTATCTGGAACTGCATGTTGGATTGTCCTGCCGCCAGCCAAACGTCTCCATAGATCACGCCCTTCAGGGAGGCTGCGTGATTGCTGTCCTGGATCAGCTCAATCTCGACCCCCTTGCTGTTGGCAGGTTCAGGAGGTAGGAGAGAAGACCAACTGCCGTCGTCATTCACTTGGACCGGGAAGTCTTTTCCTCCGATTCTGAGGAGCAGTTCCGCATCGGGTTCAGCATCGAATCCCCGGATGGTGATTTGCGTGTCTCGTTGCAGGACGGCGTGATCACTGAAGATATTTGCGAAGCGGGGTGCTGCACTGGTGTGTGTAAAGGCGCAGACGAGTAGTGAGATGATTAGGTTTCGGAGAATCATGATGGAAGCCAGAGAATCGCGATGAGTCTTGAGGGAATAAGAATTCTATACACAGATGAGCACAATTATCCACGAATGCCCACAGATGGATTTGTGGAGTTTCGTGCGAAATCGAAGAGGGGAAAATGAACTGTTCCAGTCACCGAAAACCCCTTACTGTTTCCTCATGATCAGATTTTCACTTTTGGTGGCAGTGTTTGTATTTGCGCTGCCCGGTCTCGCTCAGGATAAAGCTTCAGCGGAACAACTCGCCAAATGGCTTAAACGCTTTCCTGCCGCCGATACGAACAAGAACGGTGCCTTGAGTGCAGAAGAAGCCGTAGCTTTTCGCGACAAAATGTTCGGGGCTAAAGGAAAGGGCAAAAGTAAACCAGGGCGAAAAAGGGGTGCCCCGGTGACATTTAAAGTCGATCCGGGATGGGATGCTGAAAAATTTCCCGAACATTCCGTCGCTTACAAAAGTCCCGAAGAAATCAAGGCGATCTTTGCCACGATGGCTGGTAGAAAACCTGCGGTCGCCTCCTTTGAAAAACCGACCGACTCCGCACTTCGAATCGTCGGAACGGGGCACAGTTTTATGGCGCCAGGTTACGGGACTCTTCCGAAAATCTGCGAAGCTGCCGGATTGAATCAAGGGCTCTACACCCATACCGGCGGAGGAGTCACGGGCAGTGCCCGATACAAATGGGAGCAGGAAAACGGTATTTTTCAGTTCGACAAAAAGCCAGTCCCCAAGCTGCTGGCTTCGATCTCCAATGCGAAATGGGATGCGATGATGTGGGGGCCCTATTTCAATGACCGGCCGGAATACTATTCCTGCTGGATCGACTTTTGCCTGAAATACAATCCGGAGATGAAATTCTATCTCTCCGATGCTTGGCCTCAGTTGTATCAGTTGGAGACGGTTCCGGAAACAGAGAGCTACTTTACTGAAGAGATTTTCGACAAAATCGGGAAGGAGAAGCATGATCTCTATGCGGGACTCGTCACGACGCTGCGGGAAAAGTATCCGGAGAAGGTTTTTATTCTCCCGACCTCTGATGCCATGTGGCTGGCGGCGAAGCACTACTTGCGAGGTGAGTTGCCGGGAGTAGAGGGAATCAACAAAGTGATTGGCGGAAAAGAACGTTCGCTGTGGCGGGATCAGTTGGGGCATCTCGGGCCGGGTTTTGAATGGCTGGAAGGCTATGTGTTTTACGCGACTCTTTACGGAAAGTCGCCGGAACAAATCGAGGTACCAATCCCGCGGCGCGGCAGCTCTGATTTTCCGAGTCCGGAGCTGGATCAAATGTTTCGAAAAATTGCCTGGGAAGCAGTGGTGAATCATCCGCTCTCCGGAGTTTCGAAGGAAGGAAAATCCAAATGACTCGTTTTGTTCTATTTCTCTTATCGGGATTGCTGACGGTTTCCTTCGCGCAGGAAAAGGCGGCGAAAATTGTTCCGGGAAAACGGAGTGAGATCCGCTTTTCGGAATCACCTCCCCAGTCTTCGGATCCGGTGAGGGTGCGCTACCGGCTAATGGCGGCGGAGGATCCGCCGGCCTACGATGTCACGAAAGAGAGTTTTGAAATTCTGCTACCTGAGGGGTACAAGCCTGATGAACCACATGGTCTCTTTATCTGGATCAATGCCGGGGATTCGCCGGCAATCCCGAAAGAGTGGGAGGCTGTGCTTGCGAAACACAAACTCATTTTTGTGGGAGCGAAAAAATCCGGCAACAAACGAAATATTTTTGATCGGGTTCGTCTCGCCATCGATGCAAATCACAATATCCGGCAACTCTATAAAATTGATGGTCGACGGGTGTACGTGTCAGGATTTTCCGGAGGAAGCCGGGTCGCCAGTATGCTCGGAGTCGCCTGGGGAGACATGTTCAGCGGGACGATTTGTTGCATGGGAGTGAATTTCTACACGGATCTCAATGCGCCTGACGGAAAAGTCTACGGGCTCAGTTACATTCCAAATGAGCAATTGCTGCCGATGGTGAAGAAAGCGTGCCGTTATTCTCTCATCACCGGGGAGAAGGATTTTAATCTGGCGAATACCCAGGCGGCTTTTGAGAATGGACTTAAAAAGGAGGGGTTTGCCAATGCGCAAATTCTGGAAGTTCCCGACCACGGGCACAAGCCTCCTCCGGCGGAGTGGATGGAAAAGGCCATCCGGTTTCTTGACGAAGGGAAAGATTAGGAATCACTGATGCAGGCCCGATGGATCTAAAGGTTTCATTGGCCCGGATTGGCGCAAATTAGTGGTTTTTTCTACGCAGATTCGGACCTTTGTGCCACTTGACCCGGATCACCTGTGCCGTCGACATTCCCGGTAGAGTTATGCACCGATCTTTCGCAGCTATATTTTCTTTAACTTTTCTTTCGGTCGCGGCAATTGCGGCACCTTTTGAAAAGGCCATCAGCGATTCCAAGCCGATTGCCCGTTGGTCTTTTTCCGAAGGGGAGGAACCGACCATTGAAAAAACGAAAAACAAAGAGATCACCGATCGCGGACCGACGGCTCCGGAGTATCCGAAATTCGGTGAGAAGAATCGTGCCCTGCGTCTCAATGCAGGTGACCGGGTGGTCATACCCGATGAGGGTGAGAAATCACGTTTCGATTTTGACAATGGGGATGCGATTTCGGTCGAGGCGATGATCAATCCGACCAAGTTTAATGGACAGGCTGTGATTATTGCCAAAGGACGCACCGGCAACAAAGGGTTTTCGTCATCCAATCAGAACTGGGCGTTTCGACTCAAGTCAGTTGCTGGTCAGGCGGGCGTGAATTTTCTTTTTCGAAGCCGCGATCAAAAAGACAAACCCGGAGACTGGCATCTGTCTCTTATACACATCTCCGAGCCCACGAGACCGAGGCTGATCTCG
>OJCB01000090.1_pt1 | contig 37955 bp, 37 predicted proteins | sample 1591501 | NCBI WGS metagenome assembly OJCB01 (sample SAMN05416813, study PRJEB24817) | seawater metagenome | isolation source: Sea water | place: Canada:Atlantic | collected 2013-07 | reverse complement strand
TTCAAGCAGAAGACGGCATACGATATCAGCCTCGGTCTCGTGTGCTCGGAGATGTGTATAAGAGACAGATTGTAAACCGTGCGATCCAGTTCTGCGGGACCGAATTCAGAACTTTGCATTTCGAGCATCACGACATCGCCCTTACGGGAACGCTTGATTGCATTCCGAATTGCAGAAGGTCGGTTGTATCCTTTGCGGGGCCATTCGGTATGGAATCTGGCTTCTGAGTCCGGGACCATACCGGAGACTCCGTATCCATTGTCCGGAGCAGAGATCACTCCCATGGTGCCTGTGCCGTGATATTGATAGCGCTGTTTGGCCTTGGAGTGAGGTATCCCGGACGACTGGATAGAGGCATCCTGCAAATCTTCATGCTGCTTGTTGAAGGCATATTCGCAATTGGAAAGCCGAACCCCTGCACCGCGAATTCCCTGGTCCCAGGCATAATCGATGTTTATCCCCGGGTTTCCTTCGCGGTATCTTTGATGAGCTTTCAGGTTGGAGGAAACTGGCGAGATGTCACCCGGTGGGGCGGGTAGATTGTCCAGTGCCTCGACTTCTACATATTCGACGAGTTCGAGACTGTTGAGGTCCTTTGCGATCGCGATTCTGGAATCTCTGTCCCCAGCCCCGGCTTCCGCAATGAGAACGCCGCCGAAATCCATCTGTTGTTCTCCGCTTTCTGTTTCGGCCCGTGTGATAGCCTCTGCTAGATCGTCTTCGATACCTTCGAGAAGGGGAGAGAAGCGCAGGCGATGGCGCGATAGAATTTCCTGAAGGGGCTCAGGGATTTCTAGTGAATTGATAAGAAGAGTTCCTTCGTCATCGGGGCGTGCCCGCAAGTCGTCCGTAAATTTCACCACGAGCCGCAAGTCCTCGCCCCGGGGAATCCGGAGTTCCTCTTTCTGCTGAGCGGGTCTGTCCCTCAGTTCGGGATTTCTTCGAGCGACTTCCGGGGAAGCCCGGAGTCGGAGGAAGTTTTCACGGGAAGGTTCACTAACTTTGCCGCCTGCTGTGAGGAGGGTAATTCCGAGGGAGCCTTGATCGTTAATTTTTTTTTAAGACTGTTCGCTTCTGCAAAACTGATCTCTTCTTTAGAATTTTTGCTGACTGAAGACTGGTCGAGCGCGGAAGATTTCTCCGCCTTGTTTTCTTTTTTTGAAGAATAGTCACGACTGGAGCTTACCTCGGAAGATCCGAGTAGCACTACCGCGAGTCCAAGAAAGATGAGCGCGGCTGCTCCTGTAATTTCAAGCTTCATTCAATTGTAATTGTCAGACGTCTATGTATTCGTGACATGCAGGCTCAATTATGCGCAATCGCGGTGATACTTCGGCTTACTTAAAGAAGATCAGCAAAATGGTGATTCCCTCACCGATCCCGGTGAGAATTGCCATTGATTTGAAATCTCTTAACTTCTCGTAGATGAAGACGACGCCTCCTGTCAGAACGGAGAAAATAAAGATGATTCTATCAAGGCTGCTTGTCAGGTCACCGAGGATAGAAGTCAGTAGAACCACCACTGCTGCGGTGACTACGGCGATTCCGAGATTCAGGAGAATTCGCTTCGTTCCGTAAGATGTGGTGTCATCGAGATCCTCGCGCCGCTTGCTGTAAACGAAGAAGGAAAACAGAAGCAGTGAAATGGCACCGAACGGTGCGATGGCGACTTTGAAGAATTCTGCTGGAGCTGCGTTCAAGGCATAGTGACCTGTCGCAATAATGACGAGGAGAATGGAGAGCATTCCCTGAAGCTTGAAGAGTTTGGTTCTTTTCATGGTTTGATTATCCTTTTCGGGTAGTGGTGGTGGTGGTGTTTTTTCATTCATGTTAAAAAGATGACAAAGACGGTCAGACCAATGCTGACACCGCTAAGCAGGGCTGCGACGATCTGGCTGCGAAGGAAGAAGAAATTTAGAACGGACGCGGTGAATACTGAAGATTCGGCGATGGCCGGACCTGCTCCGGTGCTTGCTTCCACTCCAGTATCCGGAGATTGAAGAAGCCATCCGATCCCGACAGTGAAGAGGATGGAGAAAAGGAGTAGAAGAGACATCCTTCCGGGCGAGGGTTCGATAGCAGTGCCATTTCCCAGGTGAACAAACGAGAATCCAAAAAAGATTGCGATGGGGACCGGGGCTAAGAGCCCGGCGATAATGCGCGGAATTTCCGCCCACATTTTCTGGGATATGACCACTTCATGAAGGAGAGTCAGAAAGCAGAGCGCAATCAGTCCCAGCGCAAAAGCGGATAGGGCTGTGGCTTTGTTTTCAGGTTTCATCGGACTCTTCAATTCTTTGCTGAAGAAACCATTGCTGAAATATTCCCGTTTACAAAATCGATAGATAGAGCAGTAACATCGACAAAAATGATGTTGGCGTGTACATTCCAATGTTGACCTGAGTGAGGGCCTTTCTATTGGAGGTTCCGGGGCACGTCATCAAACCATTGACGGAGAGGTCATTCTTCGATTACCGTCGGGTATGAAATACCTCTATTTACTTCTTACAAGTGTTTCGGTTGTTGCCGTTTTCACTCTTTCACTTCAGGCGGAATCCCGAGAATGGACTCAGGCTGCCAGCGGGAAAAAGATCAATGGTGAATATGTCGGGATGAAGGACGACAAAACGGTGACCATTAAAATGGCGAACGGTCGCGCTTTTGATGTTCCCCTTGCAAGCCTTTCCCCGGCGGATAACGACTTTGTGAAAACACAGATGGCCGGCGGCGGTGACAGTGAAGCCAAGCCCGCAGAGCCAGAGAGTGGGAGCAAGCCCGCTGCACTTCCTGAGGGAGAAGTGACAGTGACTCTGAGCGGAGTTCACATGTGTTGTCGGGATTGCGAAGAGGCGGTTACTACAGCCGGAGCGAATTCCAGAATTGCCGTTGATGAGGCAGTGGAGTTTGAAGGCGATCGCAGCAATGATGCAATCATCGTCAAGGCACCCAATGGGAAAGCGATGCAAAACGCATTGAAAGCGGTTTTGGCTACAGGCTTCTACGGGAAATCCGATCATGAAACCCTTAAAATTGCCGACCTGAAAGATGCGGGAATCGAGACCAACACGATGTCGGTTCGTGATGTCCATCTTTGCTGCGGTGGTTGTGTGAAAGGCGTAGAGAAAGCTCTGAAGACTGTGGAGGGATTCGAGGATTCAACAGTAAAAGAGGGATCCAGCCGCTTTATCGTTACAGGCGAAAAACTGAATCCCTACACTGTCATGTCCGCTCTGCGTGCCGCAGGATACGGTGGCTCATTTCAGTAGGAGAAACCCCACGTCTTTTTTCCGGGCTTCTAATTCCACTTGAGGAAAGAGAAGCTAGTTTCCCGGAGGAATTACCAGTCCGTGTTCGGTGACGATTCCGTTCATCGGAATGTCGTGGGCTTCTGCCTCTAGCGTAGTCAACTGAACCGAGAATGCCACTCCGATGAGAACCGGCGGACTTGGGGTGGCAAGCAGTCGGCTGAGATACCGGTCGTAGTGTCCTTTGCCTCTCCCGATGCGATCTCCGGAAACTGGATCAAATCCTACCCCGGGAATGAGAACCAGATCGACCTGGTCGTCCGGTACTTCGTTGGTAAGACTCTGAACCGGCTCGAGAAATCCGTGAGTTCCAATCACGAGGTCGCTGGCTTCTGCTGCGTGGAAGAAAGCAATCTTTCCGTCAGCTTCGACACGGGAAAATCCCCAGGCTTTGTCCTCTCGCCAAATGACAGGGGACAAATTGGGTTCGCTGGGCATAGCGAGGAATCCAAGAATGGTGTCTGCCTTGCGGAAATCCTCCAACCCGAGGATATGGGCGCAAATGGCGACTGAAGCAGCCGTCCTTTCTTTGGAGGAAAGGGCTTTGATCCTCGAAAAACACTCTTTTCGAGTGCTTCGTTTTGACTGCTGATCGGACTCCTCTTCCACGACTGGACTATTGCTTGTATTCGCTGAGCGCGCGAGGCATAAACTCAATCAGTTGAGCGATCCGAACTTCATCGACTGGATGGGTTCTCATGAATGCCATACCGTTCGACTGGCCGTTTTGATTTCGCCATGCGGCGAAACGCTTCCACAACTCGACCGATTCGCGCGGATCGTATCCGGCACGGGCCATGTAAAGGGCGCCGAGTTTATCGGATTCCAATTCCTGACTCCGTGAAAATTTTCTCGAATAGACCAGGGCTCCAGCGCCGATAATGCCACCGGCTAGAGCTCCGTTTCCGCCCCGTCCTTCGATGATTGCCGCTGCTCCGGCGACTGCTCCGGCCGTAACGAGTCCCCGCGACATTCTCTCCCCGGAGTGACGCGCTACGACGTGGGCAACTTCGTGACCGATCACAGCCGCAAGTCCGGATTCGTTTTGAGTGATCTGAAAAAGTCCGGTGTGAACCCCTACTTTTCCACCGGGCAAAGCAAAAGCATTTGGAGACGAGTCTTCAAACACAACAAACTCCCACTGGGCATTGGGGACGGGCATGACTTGAGAAAGGCGACTGCCAACCCGCTGAACGAGATTGTTGTATTCCGGATTCCTGGAAATCGGTTTTTCCTTTTTCAGCTTTTGAAACTCTGAAAGTCCCAGTGCGGCCTCATCGGAGGGTTTCAGGAAATTGACCTGCTTCCTTCCAGTGTCAGGAACTACGGTGGTGCAGGCCACGGCGACGATGGCGATGAGGAAAGTGAGAGCAACGCTCAATGGGGCGAACTTATTTTTCATTTCGGGAAAGTAGAATAGGGAATACAGCAAAACCGTTCCCAATAGAGAACGGAAGAATACGGGGCAAGATTAGGCAAAGAATTGCCCAATCTCTTGATCTGGATTTGCTGGTCTCTCCGATAGTCTACCGGAAAGAAACACAGCCCTAAAAGAAGAGGTCGGCCAGAGCGTCATCGCTGAGCTGCCCTGGGTCGGCCACAACCATTAGTTGCCCGAGGTATTCAATGGATTCAAATTCCCCGGCAGGGTCAAATGCCGAAGACGAACTTTCATCAAAATTGGTGGAAGAGGCAGGGTCGACTGCCGCGGTGGTGGTTCCGCTGTTATTGCCAGTCGTGCCGGGCCGATCTGCCATCAGAAATGCTGCAAACAGGACCAATGCCACGGCTGCAACTCCAAGAGCCACTGTCGGCTTCCGGAAAAACGAAAGAATCGCTGAAAACAGCCCCTGATTATCTTTCAATTGCCGAATCTCACGCACGACATTGCGGGCGAAAAACGGACTTGCTTCCGTTTTGCTGGCGTTTTGAAGAAGGTCCCAGGCGGGATCGTTTTTTTCCTGATTATTCATTTCACTATTCAAAACCCCCCGTTTTCAGGAAAGTTTCGCGGTCGGTGAGAAAAAAATTAAATGGGTGGCGCTTCAAGGAATCCCTCAAGCTGCCGAATCCGGGTGGGGTGACGCATTTTCCGGAGAGCCTTCGCCTCAATCTGACGGATTCGTTCACGGGTCACCTGAAATTGTTTGCCGACTTCTTCGAGAGTCCGGCTGTAGCCATCGACGAGTCCAAAACGCTGTTCGAGAACTTCGCGCTCTCTCGGTGTCAGTGTATCGAGAACATCTTTGATGCGATCTTTTAACATCGCCAGGGATGTCATGTCACTCGGGTTTTCCGCACCTTTGTCCTCGATAAAGTCGCCGAGGCTGGTTTCGTCGCTGTCCCCGACCGGAGCCTGAAGGGAAATAGGCTGCTGCGCCATTTTCAAGACCGCGCGAACACGCTCGACCGGCAAATGAATTTCTTCAGCGATCTCGTCGGAGCTGGGTTCGCGTCCGTATTCCTGAACCAGCTGCTTCTGCACCCGCATCAGTTTGTTGATCGTCTCGATCATGTGAACCGGAATCCGGATGGTCCGGGCCTGGTCAGCGATAGAACGGGTGATTGCCTGACGAATCCACCAGGTCGCGTAAGTGGAAAATTTATAACCGCGTCGATACTCGAACTTCTCGACCGCTTTCATCAGGCCCATGTTGCCCTCCTGAATTAGGTCAAGGAATGAGAGACCGCGGTTGGTGTATTTTTTGGCGATGGAAATAACGAGGCGCAGGTTAGCCTCTACCATTTCGTCCTTCGCCTTGCGCGCTTCAGCAAGATGCTTCTTGAGGACTTTGAAATTCCCGTCGAAGGAATCCTGATCCACCCAGATCTCTTTTTCAAAAGCAGTCCGGGAACGAGTCGCCTCGCTTTTAGAGTTCCGATCCTCCGCCTTTTCTGCGCTCTTGCGGATTTCCTTTGAACGCTTGGCAAAGGTCTCCACGTGCTTGACGAGGTCTTCGGAGACTTTTTGTTTAAAGAAAAACTTATTATAGGTCTTGGTGAGAGCATCGATTGATTTTTCCCACTTATCGAAAAGCCTCTTGTTCTTCTTTGTGCCGTTGGCCCGGACCTTCAGATAGAGATCTGACAATTGCTTTTCGGAAGTCATTACCTGATCACAAAGCTTGTCCAGGCCCTTCATGTAACGGGAACGACTTTCGATCTTCTTATCGATGATGAGCCGATCAAAGCGCTCTTCTCCACATCGAAGACGGTCTGCAATTTCCAGATAGGCACTGGTGATGAATCCGTAACGGGAAAGGATCTTATGAGTCGCGGATTCGGCCTTTTCAATTCGCTTGGAAATTTCCACTTCCTGTTCCCGGGTCAAAAGGGGAACCTGCCCCATCTGCTTCAGATACATCCGGACAGGATCATCGAGTATGTCGAGCTTGCCTTCACGCTCCCGCGCCGGCTTTTTGACAGCAACTGAAGTACTGCCGTTCGAATCATCATCGTCTTTACCCGCTTTGAGATCATCGACCTCAGCGGCATCAATGATGCGAAATTCCATTGCCCGGAGGCGACCAATCAATTCGTCGAGCAGCTCCGCATCGGAGTCAGCGACAGGAAGAGCTTCGTTGATGTCTTCGTAGGTGAGGTACTCCTGCTCTTTTGCGAGGCGGATGAGGTCGCGAACCACCTGTTGAAGTTCCGGCGAATCATCCAGAGGAGATTTCACTTTCGCGGCTTTATCGGAAATGGCTGCAGAGGATTTAGCTGCGCTTTTGGCCGCAGGTCTCTTCTTCTTAGCCGCTTTCTTCTTCGCAATATTCGCTGATTTTGCAGTTGCACTGCTCACCTTGGGTTTGGTATTCTTCCCTGAAGGTTTGGTGTTCTGCTTTGATTTAGCCGCCATCTTTTAGACACTTGCAAGGGTAGAAATTATGCCGCAATGGCTTGTTCCTACCGAGGTCTCGCAATATCGTTGAGCTGTGATCGCAGGTCAAGGAGTAGTTTCTGCAACATTTCTACATCCGTCGGCGAGATGTCAGGGTTTCCCAACTGACCTTTGGCGACTCCAATTTTATTCTGAATGCTCTGTTTCTTAAGGGATAAGAGACATTCTTCTGCATGCTCCGGAGTTCCCTCCGGGCTTTCCTCGATCAGGAGTCGGTTGATGCAAATCTGGTCGGGTGTGGGGAGCAATCCGATGAAGGCATTTACGCTCGATGGACTGGCCGGATCTACATCCGACTGCCAAATTCTGGAGAGCAATTCTGTGTCCGTAAGATCACTGAAAAAGTCGGGGATTGGCTTTGATGCGATAATCGCTCTGGTGTTGGGACAAGTCAGCAAAGCCTTGCAAAGAAACTTGATGGCACGACTCGGAATGACAGTGGGCTCCACTCGCTTTGAATCGGGAGACTCCGCTTCCCTCGCTTTCTGCTGGTTTTCGCGACGGCTCTTCGATTTCTCGGCCTTGGCCCGATCCGTTCCTGCCTGCATTACCAGCCTCCGAATATCATCTTCGCCCACGCCCAGGCGCACGGTGATTCTGCTGATCAGGGAATCCTGAATCATCTTGTCATCCATCAGGGCGACATCCGAGGCTAACTCTTTGGCAAAGCCGAGGCGCTCTCTCAAAGATCCCTGGTTCAGAGAGCTTCCTCGACGATCCACCTGGTGATCAAAATATTCCTGAGAGGCCTCGAGAGTTTCCTGGAATTTTTCGATTCCGAATTTCCGGATAAAAGTATCAGGATCGTCTCCTTCCGGCAGCACCGCGAGCCGGACCAGCATTCCGGAAGGTGCCAGAACCCGGAAGGTCTTCTTCGCAGCATTCTGTCCTGCAGTATCGGAGTCGTAGCAAAGGATGACTTCGTCGGTATGACGCTTCAGGATTTTCGCATGATGCTCGGTGAAGGCAGTTCCCAGCGGCGCCACAATATTGGGAATCCCACCTTCGAAAGCAGCAATCAGGTCGAGTTGCCCCTCAAAGACGATGGCCCGCTTATTCTGAAGGATCGGCCGCTTGCTGCGATCGAGCCCGAAAAAGGTCTTACTTTTGTCAAAAACCGAAGTCTCGGGACTGTTGACGTACTTGCCTCCTTTTTGCTCCTTGCTCAGAACCCGGCCACTGAATGCGATCGGCTCGCCCATGTCGTTGTTCACCGGGAACATGAGGCGGTGACGGAAGAAGGAATAAGCTCCGCGGTTGGGATTGTCCTCGTCACGCCATTTTGCGAGACCTCCCTCCACCAATTGAGGAATGGCAAAGCCCTCGGTGTTGGCCCAATCAAAAAACATCCGCTGATCTTCGGGTGCGTAACCGAATTTCCAGGTTTTTGCGACTTCGATTCCGAAGCCGCGCGCTTTTAAATAGTCCCGGGCTGGCTGCGCGATTTGTTTCTTGAGGAGCAGGCTGTGGAAAAAATCTGCGGCCGCTTTCTGCATCCGCAGGACGTCCTTGCGCCCGCGTTGACGGGCGAGAGCCTTAGGATCCACTTCCTCTTCCTGAATGAGGACTCCCGCTTTGTCGGCCAGTTTTCGAACAGCCTCAGGGAAAGAAAGGTTTTCGTATTCCCGGACAAAACCGATCGCATCGCCTCCGGCGCCGCACCCGAAGCAATGGTATGCCTGACGGGAAGGGCTCACATTGAAACTGGCGGACTTTTCATTGTGAAAAGGACACACCGCCACAAAATTCACCCCGGCCCGTTTCAAAGGGAAATAGCCTTCGATCAATTCGACGATATTCGTCGAATCGAGAATCTTTTCGATCGTTTCCTGTGGGATAATGGGCATTCGGATGGAAGAGGGGACGCAACAGGGTGGAATCGATTCGCTGACTCTGTTCAAACGAAAAGCGATCACCCCGGGCGAAGGAAACAGAAACTCGGAAGGGCACACGGTCAAGCAGTGCTGGCAGGGAAGGGGCAAGGATGCGGACTTTTTTTCTCAAGGAACGGATTGGGCGGGAGAACTTCCGTTCATCGCCGTCCGGATGAAGCTAGGAAAGCCTTAGACTGCGATGGTTTCCTATGGTCCGGCCCGGAATATCAGCCTGTTGACCGAAATCGAATATCAGGATTACGAAATGAATTGGAATGAACTCCGAGAAAATCCCCAAAGCCTTGACAGGTTAAGGGCTGTCTGTTTTTCTAAGCGGGGAAACAGGCTCGATATTCGTGATGAATATTGATATGCGTATGAACTATTACAACTGTTAGGTCTAGACAGAATGAAAGCCGGCATCAGCATCGCAATCTCCCTCCTTCTCGTGGGATTCGTTGCTGTTGCTGTAGTCTACAATTCGGGAAGCAGATTCTACTCAAATATGTCCTACGAGGAACTTGGCGACTACAAAGCCAAATTTGGGGTCGATGGCCCGAATCTTCTTATTGAGATCGTCAATGTGTCCGGCCTCAATATTTACGAGTTTGATCACCGAGTATCGGAACAGTCATTGGTGCTCTCTGCTCACCGAGTCAGTAGTGGGGGAGCGGGGAGACGCACGGATTCAATACCCATTCCGAATGGAGTAAATGAGTTCCTATGGCTGAATCCAGACTCTACGACTACCGTCCTTTCTCTGACGACTCAATGACCTAACAAGGCGACGATACCAATCAGATCCCGCTATGAGTCGAAAGCCCCCATATAATTCAACACTAAACCCTGCCTGCGACTGCCGCCCTCGGATTTGATCGGTATGTCTAAGACGTTGGACTAGAAATTATGAACCCGAAGCTTCTACGTATCTGTTGGGCGGATCAGATCACATCAGACCCCAAAGAGGCAGCTGATTTCTATTCCGACCTCCTTGGGTTTGGTCAGTTGCCTGTAGATGAGCCAAATGATCGTGTTTCATACTGTTTAACCAATGACAAAGATGAAGAGATTTTTGGCATAGTTGATGAGATTAACTTTAAAGGATGGACTCCTGGTTGGGTCTTGTATTTCGAGGTCGATGACTTTGAGGCGCAGTGCAAGAGGGCTGAGGATCTTGGAGGAACAATTATTTCTAAGGGATCCAATCAGTGTCTAATTCGTGATCCAGCGGGTGCTCCGATTGTTCTTAACCCGATAGGAGCGTACGAGGAAAAGGCAGTCGAACAAGACGTTGAACCTGACGCCTGACCCGCTGGTGAGTTAAAATCGTGAAGCACGCTACTAACCTAAACCTGAGATTGACGCTCGTCCCCTGGTCAGGCGCAGGTTAACTTTGACGTTCTCTTCAACTAGATGGGCACCATGATTCGGAAATACCAGGCCGGCGATGAAATCGAGATTGGCCAAATCTACTACGACGCCGTTCATGAACTGACCCGCGACGACTACAGTGAGGAACAGCGCAAGGCCTGGGCTACGCCCATTGATTCAGATGCGGCCTGGGCTACGAAATGGCGCAAGCGATGCGAGCTCAAGCAACCCTGGGTTGCAGTTGTAGGTGATGAGGTCGTGGGCTTCATCGAATTCGAGGAGGACGGTCATATCGAGTGCACCTACGTGTCCCCGGCTCATGCCGGCAAAGGGCATATGTCGGCAATCATGAAGCGAATCTTCGAAGAGGCGCGCAAGTCCAAGCTGATCCGGCTCTACGCCGAGGTCTCCATAACCGCGCGTCCCTTCTTCGAGCGCCATGGCTTCCGCGTCACCCGCGACAACCCCCACGAAGTCCGTGGTGTGCCGATCCTGAACTACATCATGGAGTGTTGGCTGCAGCCAGACGCCGGGTAGCTGAGGAATCTAAACCCGGAAGCATGAGCGGTTCCGGGGGGGAATGAGGGATACGACCGCAGAAGTCGAGACAAGTGTCGAACCGGTGGAGGGACAGATCTGACCTGCGCCCCGTTGGGCAAACAAGCCAACGATGGCAAGCTCGATCCCGTCGCGAGTTGATTGACTTGCCTGATTCGAATCCTTATTCTCGAAACGGGACTGCGCTCCAGGATTGGGCAAAACCTTAGGCAGGAATATGAAGACTCTACCTCTCATCGTAGCTTTATTTGTCGTCATCGGCTCTTCGATATTTGCCTCCATCCCGAAATCGACGGTGTTGCAGATTATCAAAACGAAGCACGGATTGGTTCTCCCTGATTCGGCAAAGAATATTCAGAATAGCGGCAATGAAGATTTAGACATTCCTGACCGGGGTATAGTGACTCTTTGCGAAGTCAGTGCAATCGACTTGGAGGCATTTCTTCAGAACTTAGAGATTACAGAACGCAGGCAACCAATCAAGAAGGCGGGGAGTCCAACGGTTAATGGATGGAACGTCTGGCCGAGAGACGCCAAGACGTTTGTTCCGGGCAACGAGGAATACGCCAAGTTGAAAAAGAATTGGGAAGGCGCGGCGAGTCCCGAGTATATGCTCAGTTGCACTTCGCCAGTGGGCGACTGGCTCCATGTCGAGGTTTGGAAGCTGAACAATGGGAACCTGCTTCTCAAGCTCTATACTGATTGGAACTAAGAGTGCGAACCAGCCACGGATGATCCGCACCTCGTCGTCTCGAAAGTTAGTGTGAGGGGAACGCTGTAGTCCTGATTTCCTTCCTTGAATCCCACAAAAAAAGCCTTCCCGATTTGGGAAGGCTTTTTCGGAATTGATTTCAAACTGAAACCGGAAGCGAATCAATACTCGCGATCCTTTTTGATGCCGGGCTCAGGTTTGGCGTAGCGACCGTTTTCGTCAGGCATGAGAGGAGAGTCGCTTTCCAGTGTGAGATTCTCCACTCCGGGTGCCATGACATGTTCACTGTTGAGCATTTGGTCGTAGGAGACTTCCTGTCCGGTGTGCGCTGCCATTCGTCCCATCGAGGTTGTGACACTGGCGGCTACTCCACGATCGACTTCGTTGTGATCCTTGTTGTTGCGGATCGCGTCGATGAGGACTTCCCACTCGATGTCGTAGGGATTCCCTTCAAGACTGGCATCGCGGGGACCGGTTGGGAAAGACCAACTGATGTTGTCCGATTTGGCGCGCCAGTTAGTGTCGATCCGTTGATCTTTGTAGATACGGGAGCGGGCAGGAACATGTCCGGCGCTGGAGATGACAGCTGAGCCCTTGGTTCCATGGGCATAGGCGGCAAACTCCTGATAGTTTCCTTTCATATTACGACCGTCGTAAATCATTTTTGCGCCGTCAGCGAAGGTGTATTCCACTCCGTAGCTGTCGAAGTTCTGATCAACAGCTTCCACCATTTCACCGTTCTGATCGATGTCTTTGTAATGGCGACCTCCGACTGCCTGAGCCTTGATCGGGAAGTCGTTTTTCATCATGCACATCTCGTCGATGCCGTGAATGAAGAAATCACTGTAAGCACCGCCACTCAGCCAGATGAAGCTGTGGAATCTTCGAATCTGATACATCAGTTCGCTCATGTCGGTGTCGTTGACCGGAGTGAAACAGGAACCAATCGGGCCCTGCATCCGGTAGGAGCGCATAAAGGTGATGTCACCGATATCGCCGGCATCGATCCGCTCCTTGAGAGCATTCCGGGATTTGCAGTGACGACACATCAGGCCGACTCCGACCTTGAGACCTTTCTCCTTGGCCTTCTTATTGATCTCGAGCATTTTTCGGGCGGAGAAGCCGTCCTGAATGACTGGCTTTTCCATGAAAACGTTGAGACCTTTTTCCACGGCGTATTCAAACATGGGCCAACGGAATGCACAGGGAGTAGTGAGAATGGCGATATCACCGGGGTTCAAGGCATCCATTGCCTTTTTGTAACCATCGAATCCGATGAAGCGACGCTCCGGACTCACGTCGATCTTGTCTCCAACCTGTTTGTCCTTGGCGAGGGTTTCGTAAGATCTCTCCATCTTGTCATCGAAGACATCAGCCATGGCGTGGAGTTTGAGAGGTCCGAGAGCGCCGGAAACCGAAAGCGCATTTTTAACAGCGCCTGTGCCACGTCCACCGCAACCGATCAGGGAGATTTTTACTTCTTCGTTCGATTGAGCGTGAACGTGAGGAATAGAAATACCCGCGAGCACAGAGGCTCCAGCTGCAGTTTTGATAGCTTTGCGGCGAGTGGTTAAGGATTCTTTCGAGAGATCTGTCATACTGGAAATATGATCTCATTTTCTGGTGAAAAGGTCAATCTCCTGTGTGCGGGAACCAGGTCATATTTTGAGGTGTAACTCGCACTTCAGGATGGTGGAAAAGAGTGGGATGATATTCGCGAGCCATACAGGTGCAATTTGCGAGACGAATGTCTCTGCGCTATCGTCGATAGCCTTCCATATTCCCTATTCCACGTATCTATGTTTCGAAAATTGACAGCCCTGCTTGCAGCAGCCGTCGCAGTCTTGCTGCTTTCGGATATCTCGTTCGGTCAGGATGTTAAGGATCCGGCCTCTGAGATTTGGGAGAACGCATATGCCTGGCTTCAGACCGGTCAGAATTTGGAAGAGCAGGAGCAGTGGGCTTTGGCTCAGGGGAGTTATATCGAGGCGCATCGAAAACTGCAGCGCGTGGCTTCCGAGTATCCGGCCTTTGAAAGTGTTCTTGTAAATTACCGGGTCGAGTCTTTGGAGGAAAAGTTGAAGGAAAATCAGGAAAAACTGGAGACGAAAGATCATGAAATCACGGTGAAGTATCTCGACTTCATTGATTCAATGGAGACGGGTGTCGAAAAGCGTTATTCGCGGAACTACAAAGAGTCACTGGATACCCTGGAGTTTGCCATGAGTATTCTGGAAGAGGTGATTGAGGCTGAGCCAACTGAGATTCGGAGTGCAATTGATTCTCAGTACAAGCGTCTGGAGAACCATATATTGTGGTTGAGTGAAACCTTGAACCGGGAACGTCGCAGCCTCCAAAGGCGAACTCTCGCGGATACGGTGGATTGGGGTACGACCCAATTTGTAAAACTGTCAGACCTTCCTCAGGAGGAGGTGGGGGAGATGTCTCCTGAATTATTCCCTCCAGTTTCCCTGATTCAGGAGCCTGTTTTACCGAAGGTCGAAGGTCCGGATGGAGATCCTGTCGGTAATGGTGTTTCAGGAGGTTCAGAAGCCCCTGCGAGCGCAGAGTAAGGCTGGATTTTCACCTTGAGTTCGAACGACGTTTTCCATAGAATGGTTCTACGATGAAGGAGTGGATCTTAGTTTTATTGGCGGTCTTTGTTTGTGGTGGATTGCTTTCTGCGGATGACAAGAAGGCGGGGGATCCCAATGACATTTGGTATCGTGCTTTTGTAAAAGCGAAGCAGGCAAAGGAGTTGGAGGAAAAGGGTGAGTTCCTGAAAGCATATCAAGCCACGGAGGAATCCTTCGAAGGTCTGAAGCAACTCGCTTTGCTCCATGGCGATTTTCATCCCGCAATACTGAACCCACGGCTTCAATTGCTGGCTGAGCAGAAAGAAAAGCTGCGCAGATTGATTGGACGTGATGGCAAGGCTGTTGACCGTTCAGGTGATGCCGCAAATAAAGCTCTGCCAGACGATCAAGTTAAGCGACAGGGCCAAACCGGTGCCAGTGAGAAAAAGTTGAAGGACGGGGCAGAGCTTGGTCCGGAAAAACGGGAAGCGAAAAAAGGTTTCGTGGATGAGAACGGCGTAGAGTATTTGCTGGTTCCAACTGGCAAAGTAGATTCTGCTAGAATCCCGAAAAACTGGATTCCGAGAGAATTCGAGGGACAAATGACCTACATCATTCCCTTGATTGAAACACCGGAGACCACCGCTTTTTCCACCCGGAAAATGGTCCCCGCAATTTCAAAGTAGCCGTTCTCTTTTGCGAAAGCTTCCTCAAGGGGCGGCTTCATTCGCCGAATCAGGCAGCAGCCTATCCGCCGGAGCTTCATGAGCATGAGTGAATGCCGTGGATGACGACCTTCCCCTTAGAAGTCGCGAAATGGCCCGCGCGGTTCAGTGGCTTCCATTTTCTTGAGCCAATTGTTGAAGGCGGCCTTCAGTTCCTTCAATTTTTCCGGATGAGATTTTGATAGATCGTTCTTTTCCGCAATGTCTTTGCTCAAGTCAAAGAGTCCGCCCGATTTGCCTCCCATGTCGACCCATTTCCAATGGCCGACTCGTGCGCCGAGTTGATCGCGTCGCTTCCAAAACATGTCGTTTCGGGGTGATTCTTGGGTCTCCCCTCGAAGAACGGGCCACCAATTGTATCCATCGAAGTGATCGGATTCCGGCAGGCTTGTTTCCGTTGCTTCGGCCAGGCTTGGAACGATTTCGAGACTGGTGAGAAATGCATCGTTCACTGCCCCTGCTGGAATTTTTCCGTCGGGCCATCGTACGAGACATGGGACCCGGATCCCACCTTCCCACATTTGGGCTTTTCGTCCGCGAAGAGGAGAGTTGTCTGCTCCACCGGAACCACCGTTGTCGCTGAAAAAGATGACGATGGTATTCTCTGAAAGCTTCATCTTGTCTAGACTGTCTAACATTTTCCTAATCGAATCATCCATACAGCTGACCGCGGCGCGATAGTTTCGCACTTTGGCTTCGGTGGTGAGGACTTTCGCAGGGCTTGCATAGCGAAACTTTTTAATTTCTTTGTACTCCTTCTCCACAGGGGGATACAGTTTCTTGAACTTGTCCGGAGCCTGGACTCCTGAGCGAATTTCGGGTTCGAGAGCGGAAGAACCGTGAGGGGCGTTGAAAGGAACATAGAGAAAGAAAGGATGCTCCGCACCAGCGTGCTGATCTAAAAATCGAAGAGCTTCCTGCTCAAAAAGGGTGGTGCAGTAGGTGCCCTTGTCTGACTCTGTTGGTTCCAGATTTCGGAACATGCTGGGGACGCCGTATCTCTCGTGGGTGTAGTAGTCGATGCCGGTGTTTACGAATCCGTAGAAATCGTCGAAGCCCTTGTTGGTCGGGAGAAAGCGTTTCAGTGTTCCCAGATCCCACTTTCCGTAGATGCCGCTGAGGTATCCCGACGTTTTGAGGTAAGCCGGAAGGATGGTTTCGCGAAGGTCCATTCCACCTATCCTTTCAAAGGTGACCTCGTATTCCGCCGGCGAATACTTGTGCCCATAGTCAGGTGCTTCATTTCGGATCATGTCGTAAATGCCATTTCGCTGTGGGTAGCGTCCGGTGAGGAGAGAGGCCCGGCTTGGGGTGCATGCCGGCCAGGAAACATAAAAGTTCGTCAACCGGGTTCCTTCTGCGGCGAGTCGGTCGAGGGCCGGAGTGATGATTCCATTTCCGAGTATGCCGAGATCGTTGTAGCCCTGATCGTCGGAGACAATGAGGAGAATGTTAGGCCGGTCAGCAGCAGTTGCCGGTAAGGTGAAAGTGAATAGGAAGAGTAAACAAGTGATCCGGGGAAGGGACCTCCGAAAGGCAGAAAGTAGATTTTTCATCACGTCTCAGTGTAGTGGCGAAAACTGGACGTGCCGCAGGTTTTGAGGGGACCGTTTTGCGCCAAGCGTGCACTCGCTCAACAGGATCGCCCTATGCCCTACTGCTTTTGTTTTTTTCACCAAATCCTTTCCAGAGTGTTCTGCTTTCCTTGAGCCGCGTCGGTTCACTTCGCCGGTTCTGTGACTACGAAAATCCCAGCGAACCAATTGGTCTCTTTCAGGGGAGGCGTCTCGTCATCGATGAAGACATAGGAAAGGTCACCGTCCAGATAGAGGGCATTGGGACATTTGAGTTTGTCGCGGAACAATGCGGCAAAGTTGTAGAGATTGCTCAGTCCGATTTCCCGGTCGAGAACGGAGCAGGCAAAGAAGATCTTTCCCTCTTTGGTGAAACCGACTCCGTTTCGATAGCGCCTGCTGGTGGAGTCTTTCGTAAGGATTGGATGGATGGTGTTGTTGTTGACGAGCAGGGGGCCCGACTGAGTTGCGAGGCGGGGAATTTCTTGTTTTGTTTTTGCGAAACTCCCGGTCTCCATGATCCCGGGAACTCCACTTTGGTGGAGAAAGAAGATTCCATTCGGTTTGAGGAAAAAATTGGGAGTGAACTCTCCTTCACGGGTTTTGACGAACTCTTTGGTATTGATTTTGGTGATCAATTTCCCTTCAGAAATGTGAAGGCCGGAGGGCATGAAGTTTCCTTCGAAGATTCCGGAGTTGAGAGCAAATTTGAGTTTCCGCCCGGCGGATTTAGCCCTTGCCTCAACTTTGGGAAAGGTGTTGGGCTTTCCCGGTCCCTCAGACAGCCAGAGCTCCAGTTTCTCTTTTGCCGGGTCGTGATGGTAGACATAGTAAGCTGTGTCTTCAAAGACCACAGTCTCAGCTTTACCTGTCTGGATAATAAGCAAAGCGAGTGCTGTTGCGAAAAGCCGAGAGAATGCGGAGCGCAGTCGGGGAAAGAGGGTGAAATCGGTCATTTTACAGAATAAGATTGTGCCGAATTTCACGGAAATTGTCAACGTGCTCGGTTTTTCTCTGTGAACTATTGTGATCGATGGTAGTTCTTCTGCGATGAGTGAAGTCGGAATATCCAGTGACGCTATTTTTACTGAGCAGTGGGCGATTTACCGGAAGGTGATTGATTGCGACTACATGTCTCATGTCGAAATTGCCGGGAGACTGGCCACGGAAGTGGCAGGGTGTTCTCCTCTGAGGGTTCTGGATCTGGGTTGCGGGGACATGGAAGTCACATCGAAGGTCTTTGATGGGATACCTGAGGTGTCTTTGACTGGGGTAGACTCTTCGGGTATGGCGCTATCAAAGGCAGAAGACATGATCGCGAAAACGAGCATCCGCGGGATGTTCATTGAGTCGGATCTATTGGCATATTTGAAAAATGAAGGGCCCTCCTTTGACTTGATTCTCGCCGGCTTTTCGCTGCATCATCTACAGGCAGGGGAGAAACAGGAATTCTTCAATGCATGTAGTAAGCGCTTAGCAGAATCAGGGCGTTTGCTCCTGTTCGACTGTGTTCGCCCTCCCGGATTACCACGTAGCGTTACCCTGCAGCGATACCTGGATTGGATCGAATCAGAGTGGACTGAGATGAGCCTGCGTGAGAAGGAACAAATCCGCCATCATATTATGACTTCGGACTTTCCTGAGGAAAATACTCATCTTCTGGAGATGGGAAAAACTGCCGGATTTCAAACTCAGGAATTTCTCGAAGAGTGGGATTCAGGAGTTCACTCCCTGCTCAGCTTTACTCGCTGATCAGGTTTTGAACCGCGGAGAGATATTCACGAAGCGTGTTGGAGGGCTTCAATTGAATGGCCCTGGAAATCTTTTGTGACGCTTTCTCGTAATCGCCGTTCTCGACGAGAAGTTTACCGTGAGCAATAAGAGCGTCAGCCTGATGTTCAGTGAGTAAGGCGGCCTGATCCAAAAGCATTTCAGCTTCTTCGCGTTTGCCTCTCTTGCTGTGAAATTGCGCCAAGAGAATGATGGACTGTCCGTCGAGGGGATCGGATTCGACGAGCGATTGGATTTTCGCCAGAGCCGAACCCGGGTTTCCCGTTTCGAATTCGATTAGTGCGAGGCATCGAGGGAGTCGCTTATCCCTGGCATCGGGATAGACTGTCTGAATGCTTTTTGCGAAGTCTCCGGCGATTCCCCAGAATTGTCGATCACTCAGGTATTCCAGGGAATTCAAAAGCTTGTCCAGGGTGGGTGGTTCGGAACCTTCCAGTGAAGCCAGGTAGGCGCTGCCGGCTTCTTCGACGAGTGATTCATTCAGATAAAGGTTACCGAGGGAGAGGAGGGCCGGGCCGTTTAATTTACCCAGCCGTCGGACCACTTCCATTTCAGCGATTGCGGAGATGGGCTGTTCATTCTGGAGGTTGGCGTTCGCCAGATTCAACCAAAGCGGGGATTCTCCGGGGGACTCTTTCAGTAGGCTTCGATAGAGAGAGGCTGCTTCAGCGGACTGATCGAGAGCCTGCAATGCCTGTGCTTCTCCGATGATCCATTGTCTTTCCCCCGGCATTGTCAGTTGCGCAAGGCGGTAGGCCTGAAGCGCCGCCTGATAGTTCTCATCGACGGAGTGGCAATATCCTAACAACCCCATCGTCAGGCCCTCACGTGAGCCCAGTTCAATCGCTCGAATCAAATGGCCTTTCGCCTCTTCAATTTCATCAAGTTGGACGAGGGCGATGGCCAGATTGCGATGTGCATCACGAAAGTTCGGAAACTGCTTGGTGGCCTTTTTGAAATTCTCGACCGCAGCCTCTTTGTCGTCGAGCTCAAACTGGAGGTTCGCGAGTGCGAAGCGAAGAGTCGGGCTTTTCTCAAGAACGGATGTCTCAGTGAATACCTTAAGAGCCGCCTCGCGATTCCCCGCAGCCATCTCTTTCGCTGCGAGATCCAGGAACTCTTCTTCGTCGATGGAAATCTGAGGTTCAATTCGAGAATCGATCCCATAGCTTCCTGTCATTGCCTTCCGGAAGGCATCGGTCTTCCAGAGGGGATCGATAGGAAGCGGATCGGCAAAAAGGTTTGCCGATAAAAGTGAAATCAATACTGTGGAAAAGAGTCTCATGTTTCAGTGCTTCAAAACCAGAGGCCATTTGAAAACGGAGCTGACGGATCGCCCTTCTTTTTTCGGAGGCGAAAATTTTGCGCGTGTGGCAAAGGATCTAGCCATTCTCGCAAAGTCAGGATGGGAACTTTCAAGAACCCGCCTGACAGTGACTTTGCCGGAGGGACTGATCACGACTTCGAGGGTGGCTTTTCCTTCGGTCACTCCCTGATCGAGTTGCGATTTGGGAAAGGTTGCGGAAGGCCGGTTCAGCAACTTGGGCTGGGAATCCAGCTCCTTTGAGGAAAACAACATTCGTTGCCTCGGCTGATCGATTGCCGGAGAAAAATCAGGAAGAGTCATGCTGAGTTCCAGCCGATTCTCTGTTGTTGCCTTGATAGGAGGAGCCACACTGTCGATTAGAATCTCGAGTTTTGGAAGCGGAACCGTTTCGGGAGGAGGAGGTGGTGGAGGCGTCTCCGATGCAGGGGGCGGGGGAGGTGCCGGGAGCGAAACGGCATCGGCACTTTGCAGGGTGCGAATTGTCAGTTCCGGAGGAGCGGGTGCGGCCAGCCAGCGAGACACGGCCAGAAAGAGTAGGAGCAATGTGGTGAGGGCCACCGCTCCGATTAGCCGGACGACCAGAGCCATTGAACCACTGCGAAACGGAAGGACGCGTTGGCGTTTCAGATTTCTTTTCCCTTTCGACATTCCGTCGGCGGGATTGCTGAGGGAAAGGCTACTCATTGGTCGTTGATACAAAGACTTTTGCGGCACCTCCGAGTTTTGCTTCATCCATCACTTCGACAGTAGTGGCTGTGGGAGTTCGTCGATCCGCCTGGATGATCACTGGCATTTCCTCCTGCCGAATCAAACGACTGACGACCGCCCTTACTCCGCCGGCTCCAATTTCACGGCCTCCGTAGAAGACGCCGCCGGCCGGGTTGATTCCAATGAGGATACTATTTTTCTCGAGGTCCTCCTGGGTTGCTGCACGAGGCTTGTCGATATCGATACCGGTCTCCTCAACGAACACCGTCGTAACAATGAAGAAGATCAGGAGTATGAATACGACATCGATCAGCGGTGAGATATTGATCTCGCCGGTCGAATCGGAATTCTCCTGTTTCTGTTGGAAGCGTCGCACCTTGGCAGTTTGTTAGGTTTCAGTGGTGAGGGTCTTGAGTCTTCCCTTTAAGATCGTACAAACGATGAAGGTGGGAACAGCAATTATCAGTCCAGTTTGTGTCGTGATGAGAGCTTCCGAGATACCATTGGAAATGGCGTCCATAGGAGCAGCCGCCGCAGAGGAAGCCATTCCGTGAAAAGTGGCGAACATCCCGGACACAGTGCCTAGCAAACCGATTAGAGGAGCGACTCCGATGAGGACAAAGGCAAAATGAATTCGCCGGGAAGCCTTTGCCAGATCCGCTTCAGAAGTTTCAGGATGCGCTGTTTTGAGGTGGGATGAAACGAGCGTCTGCCACACTGAGAGGAGGGAGAATGCGATAGCAAATGCAAGGATGACAAGACACCAGAAGATCCACCCGCCTTCACTGGAAAGGTCGCGGAATTCTGAACTGAGCTGTTGAAAAAGAGACATCTACTTTCTGCTTTTTACTCCGTTGATGAAAGCCACGCTGGTCATCTCCATTGTCGAACGGATTCCCTGTACTTTTCGTTGGAGTAAAGCGTGGGCGATGAGGGCAGGGATCGCGACGATCAAACCGACTTCAGTGGTGACAAGCGCCTCTGAGATTCCGGAGGTTAGAGACTTGGTATCTCCGGTTCCAAAAATAGTGATCCGCTGGAAGGTGTGAATCATACCGGTGACCGTTCCCAGCAGACCAAGCAGTGGTGCGGTGGCTGAAGCAATCGCGATAAACGGGAGACCTTTCTGAAGAGGTGGCAGTGCTTCCATATACTTTGCGTAAAGGGCTTCTTCGAGGTCGTCAGATTCGAGACCGGAAGACTTGATGCCTTCCGCGAGGATGTGTCGTGCCGGATGCTGAATCGCATCGATGATTCCTTGCGCTTCCTCTTTGCTCCCTCCACTGACCGCATCGATTACTTTTTGAACGACTCCGGATTTGAGATCGCGAATGCGGAACAACTGAATCCATTTTCCAATTGCGGCAATCAAAGCAATCAGAGCGAGGAAAAGGATAGGAAAAATCCAGAGACCGCCCTGACGGATGTGTTCGATGATCGTTGGGTCAGCGTGGTCGAGAGCAATGGCTGTTCCTAGTGTCGGATCGAATGAAGGAGAGCCGGGCTTTCCATCGATGAGTTTTTGAATCTCGTCAGGATCTGCAGTATCGGGGATCAGTTCAGGAACGAGATCCGGGGTGCTGGCGATGAGGCCGGCATCGTTTCCGGATAAAGGAGTGAACCAGCTCACTGGTCCGGCTTCTGCGAAGGTACCTTTTTGCAGCACACCTTCGGAATCGAGGGCGCTGCCGGTATAGGATTCAGCCTTTCCACTTTCGGCGATGCGACGGATCGCGGCATCGAGCAGATCGAGCCGAGCAGTCGTTCCGTCATCACCTTCGCTGCTCGCTTGTTTCAGCAATTCCTTCTGAGCTTCGACGCGGGCAAGACTGGATTGAGCTTCAAGGTTGCGGCGCAGATCGAGAAGCAGTCCGTCGATATAAGTTCTTTCGTCCCGCCAAACCTTCAATTGCTTTTCGGCCTTTTCAAACTCGTCGGAAATGGCCTCGCGAGTGCTACGGGCGATGTCATAGGAGCGCTGCTTTTCCCGAAGCGTGGCCGCCGTCTCATTCATTTCGCGAGCGAGTGTGGGTTTCTCCTCTGCGATTTGTTGACGGAGTGCCGTGAGCTTCTGCAATTCCGCTTCAAGGTCTGAGTCGAACGATTTTGCGACGGACTCAAGGGATGGCGTTTCAGAATCCTGCTCCTGTCCATTGAGGGGAATCCCGGAGTTCAGCGTTAAGCCAATGACGGCAATTGCTACGGCAACTGTGAAGCGGGAGATCATGGTTGCTCTCCTCCTATGGGGAGTTCGACAAACCCGGGAGGTGCCACCTTGCTTTGGATATCAATCGCTTCACGAATTTTCGATGCGAGTTTTGGATTCCCGGTCCACTTCCATCCGTCGTTGGTCGGGACGCCTGTTCCGGCGAGTTTACCGGTGCGGTCGACATACCAGGCTTGAGTTAGCCCAAGGTAGAAAACATCCACTTCGATGCTGCGGTCACCGACTTCACGGATATCGGAACTGACCGTGATCGTATTCTGAAATTCGGCAGAAGCATTTACAATTGCGGCGAGATCCCGGAATCGATTTTGAAGCGGGATCTCCGGGTCGGGTTCATCGAGTCGGGTGAGTGACTCTTCAATTTTATCGCGGAGAGGCGGCGGGAAGCGAAGGACCAAGGGCCGCAGTGAGTCTTCGAGGATCGCGATGCGTTTCTCAAAATCAACCCGCCACTGCTTTCGCGCTGCCTCATCGTTCTCGAGTTCGGCCCGCTTCTTTTTCACCTCGGCGATTCGATCCGTGGCGCTTGCCGTGAATTCATCGATTCCCGCAATTTCTCTTTTCCGAAGAGCGATGAGATCGGAGAAAAGTTGTTTCTGTTCCGTCCATGCAGCCGATTCAGCTGCAATGGCTTTTCTGGTTTCGATGAGCTGCTTTGCTTTGGCCTCCACGGAAGCAGCTGTCGGGGAAACATCCTGACAAACACCAATCTCCCCGATCAGAAAGATCGGAGCGATGGCGAGTAACACTTTGTTTGCAGAAAAAGCGGTAAGCATGGGCGATGAAGAGTAAACGCGTCTCCTTATTTGTAAGACTGTTTTCCGGAAGGTTCCCAGAGGATTTCCATTCCGATGTAGAATTCACGGGGAGCATTGGCACGGGGGCCTTCAGGGATTCGACTGCTGAGCATGACTTCTTCGAAGAGGTTGTGGACTCCGCCAATGAATTTGGTTTTAGGATTCAATTGATAGAATGCGCCAAGATCAACGATCACACCACCGTCGACTTCACCCTGGCGGGACGAGGTGACGGGCACGGGCGAATTGAGGGCTGTTCCAAAAGTGTCGCTGACGTAGGAAGCGGTCAGATCAATGCCCCACTGATCGGTTTCAACTCCGACACCGGTGGTTATTTTCCACTCCGGGATGTAAGGGAGGTTCGCTCCGGCGATACCGGGTCCACCAGTGCCGTCTCCATAGATGTCTTCACCACCACCGGCGGTCAATGCCTGGTCGAGGGTGGTGTCGGTGTAGGTTGCACTGACGAAGAGAGGTGTGCGGATGTCACGCCCCTGGTTCGGGTCGAAACTGGCGAGAGCTTCGATACCGGCGACCCGTCCGCTCCCTGCGTTCTGGGTGCTTCCCTGTCCAAGGCCAGCTGCTGTGCTGATGATGTTGTTGAAGTCAGTGAGGAAACCGACGAGCTCAGCATTGAAGTTTTCGCCGCTATGACGGAAGCCGAGTTCATATCCGAGGCTTTCTTCGAGACCTACCATGCTGGAAAGTCGAGATCTTGGTGATGGACTGGAAACACCTTCGTAGACGCCACCGAAGACAGAGTTGGATTCATCGAATTCGTAGTTCAATCCGATCCCTGCAACCCACCAGTCGATCTCGCCATTGCGAACTGCTGTTGGAGTATTGGTCGCGTCACTGGCGAAGTCCGTGTTGTGGAGTTCGACCCGTTCGTGGCGAACACCAGGGGTGATCGAAAGGTTTCCGATTTTGACTTTGTCCTGAAACCAGATTGCGGTCGCGTTCGATTCCTGGAGTCGATTTCCTCCGGAACCCGGGCCCTGGTTCGCAATGATAGGAGAAGTTCCCGCTCCGCCAATAGTGACGTTGGTATTCTCCTGAAATCTCCGAATATTGTCTTTGTGTTCGCGGACTCCAACTTCGAAAGTGTGATCGAGGGCCCCGGTTTCGATATGGTAATCGGCGGATGCCTGAACGCCGTAGGATTCATAGCTCCGGGCGTTGTGACGATACCCGAGAAGTCCGGGGGCTTGTCCTTTGAGCGTAGCGAGGTTGGCTGGCAATCCCGTTGGTCCTAGGGTGGTGTGGAGTGATGCGCCATTTACCTGACGAATCTTGAACCAGTCTCGCTCGAAATTGTTGTAGTAGCCTGCGAACTTCACATTGAGGTCTTCGTTCAGGGCGATGCTGTGTTTCAAGTAGGTGCGATGCTGCTGTGTGCTGATGTTATCGAGAAATGAACCGGCATAGCGGCGATAGGGATTCGCACGGAAATCAGTTTCAGTAAGGCCGAGATAGGTTTCGTCGGCATCGGAGTCGCTGAAGCCGTATTTGAATTCAACCTTCTGATCAAGAACGGTGTTCGGTTCCCATGAAAGTTTGACCATTGGTTCAATGACTTGGTAGCCGGTATTATCGGAAGCAGGAATTCCGTTTCCGGCGTCGATGGTGCGGAAGCCGTCGGAGCGCTTGGTGTAAATTTCCGCGAGGTAGCCGATTTTCCCGGATTTGGTTTCAAGAGTATCCCCGTAGTGAAAGTGAGCCTGAACGGTATTGTTACTTCCATAAGTGGTTCGTGAGTAGAATTGCTCATGCTCAGGAATGGGTGTGGAGAGGTAGTTGATAACGCCGCCGGTGGTATGAGGACCGTATTTGACTTGGCTGGAGCCTTTCAAAATTTCGACACCTGCCATACGGCCAACATTGGGAGAGTAGTAAGCCGAAGGCGCTGCATAGGGAGCTGGCGCCTGGAGAATTCCATCTTCCATGATCGTGACTTTCTCCGAGCGAGTTCCGTCAACACCGCGGATCGAGATGTTGGGGAAAAGGCCGGCCCCGTCCTCTTCACGGACGTAAACTCCGGGGACTTTGGCGAGGATGCGATTCACATTCACATAGTTTTGATCGCGAATGTCCTGACTGGTAATGAAAAATCCGGAGCCGGGGAGAGCGGCGGTTGCTTCTGCTCCGCCGTCAAAGATGTCGGTTTCAATTGTGTCGTAAACTTCGATTTCCACCGGGCGGGAAACCGTGGCACGACGAACTGTTGGCGCAGTTACGGGAGCGGGGGTGGATTCTACAACCGTCACATCAAGCGTTCCGGTTTCTTCTACGGTTTCAGCGTCACTGACCGCCGCAGTATTTTCCGAAGTTGTTTCGACAACAACGGAGTCGAGATCTTGAGCGCTGGTGGAGGATGGATTCGCGATCAGAATTAATGCAGAAGCAGTAAGTCCGTTGAGTAGTCTCGAGTAGGTCATTTGAATGAATAGTTTTTGTAGCTCCCCAAGTCTTATTGCGACTGCGTCTCAATAGCAAATTAAAATTGAACCTTTTTCAAAAATAGATGGCGTGATTGAGGGAACGGAGAGCCCCCACATGGGCGGGGCGGTATCGGATAGGGGCAGGAGACTCTCAGAAAACAGAAGACTGTTTCTCCGCAATCGGGCCCGAATTGAGGCTTCTCCAGATTCGGAAAACTTTCATACAGTTGTGGGTATGAACCGGCACCGCTTTGTTTTTTACTTCCTGTCAGTCACTCTCTTATGTCTCTCCGGTCGGGGTGAAGAGGGAGTCAAGATCAGAGGCAAAATTGTCGATTCGGATTCGCCGGGGGATGCTGTTCACGCCCGGCTCTATATCGAATCGGAAGAGGCAAAGAATTTCGTCGCCATCTCTGAAGGCGGAATTGCAATCCCCTATGAGATAACGCGGGGAGGAAGTGTTGAAGTCCACACTTCTCTCAGTGCTCATCCTTTTTCCGTGGTCCTCCCTCCCGGGAAATACACCTTCACTGCAGAAAAAGGGAAGGAGTTCATTCCCGTTCAGAGGGAGGTGACAGTCAGTGCAGGGGCTCCTGAAGTCGTATTGAGTTTGCAGCGCTGGATCGATATGAGTGAAGGCGGCTGGTTCAGTGGAGAGACCCATGTCCATCGAACGATCGATGATTTGAAGACTTTAATGCTGTGTGAGGACCTCAATGTTGCTCTGCCCCTCACGGCATGGGTGAGCAAGCTGGAGGACACGCCGTTTCTCAATAATCGGAATACCGACCCGGTTCCGCCCGGGCAATTGATCAAAATTGACGACACCCATGTGATCTGGCCGCGGAACACAGAGTATGAGATTACCTCGGTGAATGGGCAGCGGCATGTTCTTGGTGCTCTATTCGTTTTGAACCATCAGAAGAAACTCAGGCTGCCGGCGATGCCGGTTCGTGCAGTTGCTGAAGAGGCTCGTCGACAGGGGGCCATCCTTGACCTCGACAAACAGAACTGGCCATGGTCGATGATGTTGATCCCGCAGACTAAGGTGAATCTGTTTGAGCTGACCAACAATCACATCTGGCGAACTGAGTTCATGTTTAAATCCTGGTTTCCTGAATATGTCGCGGACTACATGAATATTGAGAAGGACGAAACCGGCCTTACCGAGAACGGGTGGATTGATTTTGGATTTCAGAACTACTACGCGCTGCTCAATTGCGGTTTCAATATCAAACCAAGCGGGGGCACTGCGTCGGGGGTTCATCCGGTTCCGCTGGGATACGGTCGGGTCTATGTGCAGCTTGAGGGCGAATTCAACTATGATGCCTGGATGGAGGGACTGGAAAAAGGCCGGAGCTTCGTAACGACCGGCCCGATGCTGGAAGTGACTGTAGGAGGAAAGGGGCCGGGTGAAAGGATCTCTCTGGTGGAATCGGGCACCGGTGTCGTCAAGGTTCGTGGAAAAGTTTCCAGTCCCGTTTCTCAGGCTCTTACGAAGATTGAGATTGTCGTGAACGGAAAGGTCGTGGAGTCGATCCCGGTCGCATCCAAAGAGACCAGGCCCGGTGGATTGATTTCGAGGGAAGAAATCACGACAGAGGTCTCTGTGAAAGAATCCTCCTGGATCGTTGTTCGTGCCTTTGCTGACCGGGGAAACGGTCGGAGAAGTTTTGCCCATTCATCACCCGTATATGTCGATGTTCCGGGTAAGCCTTTGCGACCGCGGAAAGAAGAAGTGGAGTTTCTCCTCAAGCGGGTTCGCGACGAGATTACGAGGCACGAAGGCGTGCTGTCGGAAGAGGAAGTAAAAGAATTCCGGGAGGCGGCGGAATTCTACGAAGGGCTTTTGACCTTGCCGACGAGTCGTAGGTAAAATTCGGCCAATCCGATAGCTGCCAATTCCATGTCATGAGCGATAATCGCTCATTTGAAGACTATTCGATCAAATACTGCGACATCGCTGTCTCGACATCCATCCCGCCGCGCAGGAGGGTATTTCCTTCAAACAGGGCCGCAGGATCAACACCTTCGGCATCTGCCCAATCGCTTTCTTCGACCTGACCGCTCTGACCATAGGCTGCTAGAGGATTGTGATAAGTCACTTTTTCAATCTGCTCGATGGTGAGTCCGCGCTCTTTCATTAGAGCTGCGGTTTTCGGCACAGCCAGCGGATCGCTGATGCCCCAGTCGGCTGCGGAATCAACGACGATACGTTCGGCGCCGTATTCCTGCATCACTTCCACCATGCGTTGGTTGCCCAGCTTGGTGTGGGGGTAAATCGTAAAGGCAGCCCAGTATCCGCGATCGAGAACTTCTTTGACAGTCTCCTCGTTGTTGTGATCAATGATCACTTTTCCCGGATCTACACCCACATCTTCGAGAACGTCCATCGTCCGGATCGTGCCGGTTTTTTTGTCGCGATGAGGAGTGTGGATCTGAATAGGGAGATCTGCCTCAAGTGCCATTTCCGCCTGGATGCGGAGAAATTTTTCCTCAGCGGGGGACTGGTCGTCAAAGCCGATCTCACCGATACCGACGACACCTTCTTTGCAGATATAAAGTGGCATGAGCTCCATAACTCCTTCTGCGAGTTTTTCGTTGTTCGCTTCTTTCGGGTTCAGTCCGATCGTGCAGTAGTGTTTGATACCAAACTGGCTCGCGCGGAAGCGCTCGAATCCAATCAGCGAGTTGAAGTAGTCTTTAAACGATCCAACCTCGGTCCGCGGCTGTCCCTGCCAGAAAGCAGGCTCGACAATTGCGGTGACGCCTGCTGCTGCCATGCGTTGGTAGTCGTCAGTGGTCCGGGAGACCATGTGAACGTGAGAATCGAAGAATTTCATTCTAGCAAAGGTTCAAGTTTTCAGTGTTCAGTTTCAAGGTGGTGTCCTGTTGCGCTCGTCTCACAATTGCTCTCCCAGCGAATCCCAGGTCAGTCTTCCATCGGCAACATCATCCAGAAAAGTCTTCACCTGATCCCGGATGTGATCGAGTTTGCCCTCTTCGTCCCCGGCAAGGACCAAAGCAGCGGCTTCTTTTTGACCGGGCTCGTCTGTTCCGGCAACGCGAGTGATGTTTTCCACCATCTCATCGGTCAGGAAATTTGCGCAGCTGCGCCATAATTCAGGAGATACCCAGCGTCCGGCGGCCCAGCGTTCGTGGGCCAGGTTGGAAAGTGACTCTGAGAGATTTGCATTGGCCCGATAATCGATTCCGTAAATACGGTGGAGTGGACGCTCAATGAAGAAGGATTTCAGCACCATCTGTTTCCAGGCTTCGTCGGAGAAGTGCTGGGAAGGAAAAGGGTTGTTCAGGGCGATGGAATCGTAGATGTCGACAATGTTGGTCCGCAATCCGTCGACGGCGGTTTCGACCAACTCTTCTGGATGAGGAAGGAGAGGGAATGCGGAAAAAATAGCAGTTTGTTCGCGGATGTCAGCAGTATTGAGGAGGGCTGCAACTGTCTCAAGAAAGACAGGTTTCTCTCTTCCTCCCAATACAAGAAGAAGCAAAACTCTCGCCAATCGGAACTGATCCCAGTTCCCGATCGAAAATCCCGAAAGTTCTTTGTTCAGTTCGGATAAGTCTTCCTCTGAAACCTCCAGACCTCCCCGTTTATCAAAATGGCGTGAGACGCCACTGAAGGCGTAGTAGAACGGTCGTCGCTCAAAACTTTTCTGCTGGGACTCTATTACTTCCTTTAGCCAGCGCATGGCATCGGGGGAAGAAGATTTCTCGAGAATGGCGGTCAGTTTTTCGTGCATGGCAGATTCCATAGAAATCTCGATTGGGAAGGGTATGAAGTCAAACGGCTTGAACTTAGGCGGGCTGGCGTCATGGTGCCCCATCATGAATAATCTGTTTCGCTTCCTGATCTCCGCAGTCTCCGTGATCGTATTATCGGGTTGTGGAGATGAATCCGAAAAATCAAGCGGCCCGAAGCCTCTCGTCGTCGGAATGGAAATGCGCTATCCGCCTTTTGAAATGCGGAACGCCCAGAACGAGCCGGATGGGATCAGCGTGCGGATGGCGGAAGATCTCGCCGCTTATCTGGAGAGACCGGTGGAGATTCAGGATGTGGAATGGGACGGCATCATCCCTTCTCTTAAGACTGGTAAGATCGATCTGATCATTTCCTCGATGACCCGGACCGATGAACGGGCCAAGGCGATCGATTTTTCCGAGGGATACGTGACCAACGGGCTCTGCATGCTGGTGGGGAAAGATTCCAAGATTCAACTGGTCAGCGATCTGATTCCGGGTGAAAGCAAAGTGGCGGTGAAGCTGGCGACGACGGGCCATACCTTTGCCAAAGAGGCGCTGCCGGGGATCGAACTGGTTGTTCTCGATGACTCAGCGACCTGTGTTCTGGAAGTCGTGCAGGGAAAAGCAGATGCGTTTATTTACGATCAGATCTCGATCTACAATTACTGGAAGAAATATCAGGATGCGACTCGTCCCATCCTCCAGCCAATCCGCGAGGAGACCTGGGCGATCGGGATTAAGAAAGGGAATGATGAATTGCGGCTGGGAGTAAATGCCTTCCTGAAAGACTATCAGGAGAAAGGAAGTTTTGATGTTTTGGCGGATCGCTACATGGCGACCGAGAAGAAGGAATTCGAGGAACTTGGGGTTCCCTTTATTTTTCATTGAACTCGAACTGCACTATTCACCGTGCCAATGTTGCTTCGATATTTCATTCTCCTGTCTCTGGGGCTTTTCCTTACTGCCTGCAAGCAGACCAATCGGGACATTGGTCACGAGCCGGAAATGATCGCTCGGATCGATGCGTTCATTGAAGAAATGGCAGCAGTCCAGGAGAGTTTTCCGATGGAGCCTCAGCCCATCTCTTCTGAACCCGAAGAGTCGCTCCGATTTTTCGGAGCCGACAGCCAGAATAGCAACGCGCTTCTGGTTGATACCTTTCAATTGGCTTTTATTGATTCCGACGTGGGTTTTAAAAGGGAACACTTCGTCGACGTCGGTCCAAGAATTCACTTGGTCAATACGCTGGAAGATCGACACGATGGACAAAAAGAAGCAGCCGAAGGGTTCAGGGAAGAGCTGGAGGAAATCCTGGCGCTTCGTTTCATCGTGGCAGTGTTTGTGATGTATGACGAGCCCGTGATCGACGAGGATCAAAGGTTATTCACCGGAGGCGGCATCGACGCGATTGTTTCCATCTATGATCGTAAGAATTCGATTTGGTTGGGAGGCTTCAGGTGCAAAGCGTCTCCACCCAAACAAGTGGATTTCAAAATCAACGCAGATTGGAAATACCGGCGCGATGGCAATTTTTACCTGAAATCGGCGACGGAGGCCGAGCTGGAGAAGCAGATTAGGGAAAAGCTTTTACCGTATACTGAAAAGTCCATGTCGGCACCGGTTGAAAATTCGGGTCCGAATTCCTCGGCAGAATAGCAGGGGAATTTACCAGGAAGAGTCATTTTGACCTTACTGTGCCAATTCGGCACAGATAAAGGCAGGTTTTGCGTCATTTTTGCGCACTCAGGAAAATATTCCCGGTCGAATACAATCAGTGTTTCGGTGTAAGGCCTTGGTAAATAGCGTGTTGCATTTTACTACCCCTTGTTGGCACAACGAATGCATTGGATCGTGCCAAACAAAAGACCAACCCCTAACCATTTTTAAAATACTTCTCCGCCTTCGGGTGGATAGAAAAGGAAAAACATTATGAGTAAAATTCTTGGAATTGACCTTGGAACAACCAACTCCTGTATGGCAGTGATGGAAGCCGGTCAGCCCTCCGTTCTCGAAAACGGGGAAGGCGCCCGCACCACACCCTCAGTAGTTGCTTTCTCCAAAGATGGCGAGCGGCTCGTCGGCCAGGCTGCGAAACGCCAGGCCATCACGAATCCCGCTAACACCATTTTCTCCGCAAAACGTCTCATCGGCCGCAAGTTCGACGAGCTGAACGAAGAAGAAAAGAACACTCCTTACAACATCGTAAAAGCATCCAATGGTGACGCTCACATCGAAGTTGATGTTGGCGGCGAAAAGAAAACCTACAGCCCTCAGGAGATCGCCGCGATGATTCTAGGCAAGCTGAAGGCAGACGCCGAAACGAAGCTGGGTGAGAAAATCACCGAAGCCGTTATTACGGTGCCAGCATACTTCAACGACTCTCAGCGGAACGCGACCAAAGCAGCCGGGGAAATTGCCGGCCTCGACGTGAAGCGAATCGTTAACGAGCCAACCGCAGCTGCGCTTGCCTACGGTCTCGATAAAAAGGGCGAGGAAAAGATCGCTGTTTATGACCTTGGTGGCGGAACCTTCGATATCTCGGTTCTTGAAATCGACGAAGGATTCTTCGAAGTGCTCGCAACCGACGGGGATACTCAACTCGGTGGTGATGACTGGGACACGGCTATCATTAAATGGATCGTAAGTGAGTTCAAAAAGGACAGCGATATTGATCTGAACGGTCAGCCGGATGCTCTTCAGCGTATTAAAGAGGAAGCTGAGAAGGCCAAGATCGCTCTTTCCACTTCACAGACTTACGAAATCAATCTTCCATTCGTAACTGCTGATCAGTCTGGTCCCAAGCACATTCAGAAATCGCTGTCTCGTTCACAGCTTGAGCAAATGACTGATCATTTGTTTGCCCGCACTAAAGGGCCGGTTAAGGCCTGTTTGAAAGAAGCTGGCGTAAGCCCGAGCGACATCGACGAGCTTGTTCTTGTTGGTGGAATGACCAGGATGCCACGTGTGATCGAAACCGCGAAAGAACTCGCCGGAAAAGATCCCCACAAAGGCGTTAACCCGGATGAAGTGGTGGCCGTTGGTGCTGCGATTCAGGGCGGAGTTCTTTCAAAAGACCCGACTCTCGGTGATGTTGTTCTTCTCGACGTGACTCCGCTTTCACTCTCTATCGAAACGATGGGTGGTGTCGCGACTCCAATGATCGAGCGCAATACGACTATTCCCGCGAAAAAGTCGCAGGTTTTCTCCACAGCAGCTGACAATCAGCCTTCGGTTGATATCGTAGTCTGTCAGGGAGAGCGGAAACTCGTAAGCGATAACAAGGTGCTCGGAAATTTCCGACTCGATGGCATTAATACTGCCCCGCGTGGAGTGCCTCAGATCGAAGTGACTTTCGACATCGACCGCAATGGTATTCTTAAAGTGTCCGCCAAGGACAAGGAAACCGGCAAAGGGCAGGACATCTCCATCGAAGGATCCAGCGGACTCAGTGATGAGGAGATCGAAAAAGCCAAGCAGGAAGCCGAAGAATACGCAGAAGCTGACACCAAACGGATGGAGGGCATTGAAGCCCGCAACGTGGCCGACAACGCAGTCTACACTGTGAAGAAGCAACTCGAAGAACTCGGGGAGCATCTTCCGGATGACGCCAAGTCTGACATTGAAGCCTCCGTCGCGGAAGTTGAAGAAGCCCTTAAAGGCGACGACACCGATACCATCAAGTCTTCCACTGACGCACTTCAGGCGAAATTCGCCGAGCTTGCAGCTTCTGCTCAACAGGCTGCTGCGGCCGCCGGTGCTACAGCAGGCGCAGATCCGTCTGATGCAGGAGCGGATGATAGCGACGATGACTCCGACGAGCCGAAAGAGGCAAAGGGAAATGTCGTAGACGCTGAGTTCGAAGAAGTAAGCGAAGAAGACAAAGCCTAAGCTAAAAAACTTTTCCCCGGACCCTGTTTTGAAAAACAGGGTCCGGGGATTTATACCGCGAAAAGCGGATTATTTAACCCAAACAACAAAGAACAACCCATACCAAACTATATGGCTACAAACATCACACCACTCGGCACTCGCGTTCTCGTGAAGCGTATCGAGGAAGACGAGCAAAAGTCTGAAGGAGGAATTTTCCTTCCTGACACCGCCAAAGAAAAACCACAGGAAGCTGAAGTGCTTGCTCTCGGTAACGGCAAAAACGACGATGGCGAAGTCATCGAGTTTTCCGTAAAAGTTGGCGACAAAGTGCTTATCTCCAAATACGGCGGCACTGAAGTCAAAATCGGCGGAGACGAATGTCTCATCCTTAACGAAGTCGACATCCTCGGAATCCTTTCCTAAGACGTCACTGAAGAGGGTTCAATCGATCACCCAAGAGGGTTGAGTCGAAGTCCTCTGACAAATTTCAAAAGTAAAATCTACTAACAAACTAATATAATATGGCTAAACAATTGTCATTCGACGAAGAAGCACGTCATGCTTTGCTGTCCGGAGCGAAAAAACTCGCCAGAGCAGTAAAAGCAACTTTGGGGCCTGCAGGCCGCAACGTGATTCTTGAAAAGAAATTCGGCAGCCCGACGATCACCAAAGATGGTGTCACCGTGGCTAAAGAAATCGAACTTTCCTGCCCTTACGAAAACATGGGCGCCCAGCTCATTAAAGAGGTCTCTTCCAAGACTTCTGATATTGCAGGTGACGGAACTACGACGGCTACGGTTCTTGCCGAGTCGATCTACAGCGAAGGTCTCCGCAACGTGACTGCCGGTGCTAACCCCACCAGTCTTCAACGCGGTATCCTCAAAGCATCTGAAGCACTTGTTGCCGAGCTCAAAAAGATCTCGACTGAAGTGACTGATACCAAGGAAATTGCACAGGTTGCTACCGTTTCCGCCAACTGGGACACCGAAATCGGTGGCATCATTGCTGACGCAATGGACAAAGTGGGCAAAGACGGAACCATTACTGTGGAAGAAGCCAAGGCAATCGATACTACTCTCGACGTTGTCGAAGGGATGCAGTTCGACAAAGGTTATCTTTCTCCTTACATGGTGACTGACGCGGAAACCATGGTTGCTGACCTGGAAAACGTTCTTATCCTTATTCACGAGAAGAAAATCTCCAACCTCAAGGATATGCTTCCTCTGCTTGAAAAAGTGGCTCAGAGCGGTCGTCCTTTCCTCATCATTTCTGAGGACGTGGAAGGTGAAGCTCTCGCGACTCTCGTGGTCAACAAACTCCGTGGTACACTTAACGTGGCTGCTGTGAAAGCACCTGGATTCGGTGATCGTCGCAAAGCGATGCTCGAAGACATCTCCATCCTCACCGGTGGTCGTGTTATCACTGATGACCTCGGTATTAAACTCGAAAACGTGACTCTTGACGATCTTGGTTCCGCCAAGTCCGTGAAAATCACGAAAGAGGAAACTACCATCATCGAAGGTGAAGGCGGAAGCGAAGCAATCAGCGGACGCGTTGGCCAGATTCGTCGTCAGATCGAGGAAACTACTTCCGACTACGACCGTGAGAAGCTCCAGGAGCGTCTTGCCAAGTTGGCTGGTGGTGTTGCTGTGATCAGCGTCGGTGCTGCTACTGAAACGGAAATGAAAGAGAAGAAAGCACGCGTCGAAGACGCCCTTCACGCGACACGCGCAGCGGTCGAAGAAGGCATCGTTCCCGGTGGTGGTACAGCTCTCATCCGTGCCCAGGCCGGTCTTGGTGATCTTGGTCTCTCCGGAGACGAAGCCACTGGTGCTGAAATCATTCTCCGCGCCATCGAAGCGCCTCTTCGCCAGCTTGCAGCAAATGCAGGTTGCGAAGGTGCCCTCATCGTTGAGCACGTGAAAAACGAAAGTGGAAACATTGGTTACAACGTTGCTACCGGCGAATACGAAGACCTCGTAGCAGCTGGTGTCGTCGATCCAACTAAGGTGACTCGCAGCGCTCTTCAGAACGCGGCGTCGATCTCCGGATTGTTGCTCACGACTGAGTGTCTCATCGCAGACATCCCGGAAGCTGAAGCAGCTGAGCCACATGGTCACGACCATGGCGGCGGCGGCATGGGTGGAATGATGTAAGAATCATTTCTTCCTTCCGTTTTTTAAAGCGGAAACGAATTCAAAGACCGGGCGTGCTGCAAAGCGCGTCCGGTTTTTTTGTGTATTGGTTTGGGAAAAGTAGCTTGGGGTAGATGAGCAGATCTCACGCAGACGCGCGCAGGTTTTTGAAGGACTGAATGTGTGGGGACGGTTCCTGAGAGAGTGATTGAGAGCTTGCCGATTCGGGGATGGCGGCACAATATTTGGCGAGTATGAAAAAGTTCCTGATTTGTCTGTGCCCCTTCATCATCACAGCAGTTGCGTATTTCGCTCTCGATATCGCTTCCGGGGAAAACTACGAATCGATGGGCGGGTGGTTTATTCCCCTGGCGATTCTCCTGATTGGAGTCGGTGCGATTCTCTCAGGCATTTTTCTGGGGAGAGCTGTCTACGGCCGGTTGAAAGGTCCTGAAGGGATTTGTATCGCAGTGGGTGCTTTGGTAGGATTAGCTACAGTGCCTCTGTATATCGTTGGATCTTTTGCCGGGTGTTCTCTGATTGCTCCGATCGTGAGTCAGTGAGGGGAATTTTCCATACCAAAGCAATGAACGCTTCGAGTACAATTCTGCTTCCGCGAACTGTTCAACCGGCGCGTGATATCTTTTCGCAAGAAGGGAAGGCGAATACCGGTTCCTGTTTTCTTAGAATCGGTAATCAGTACAGTTCATTTCTTGAACCGATGGCGCCGTCTGAGCGGACTGGGATTTACATGGATGAAATTCCGATGGGTCGAACTGTGCTTTATGATATGGAGCATGTGCAGACTTGGTATGGCGACGGGGAAGCTCAGGACCCGGAGTTTCGAATCGCCAATGCGGATTTCTGGAGACCGCCAGTGGGGAGTTGGGTGGTGATTTATGAGAAGGACATCACTTTTTCACTTCCCTCATTATCGGAGAGGCGGAGTTCTCACTATCGGCTTTCTAAGAGTGAGGCGTTTGATGACGCGAAGGCCTTGTCGAGGGCTCGCGGTTGGAAGATCGCCGTCTGCAAGGTTCTCGAACTGATCGATTGGCATTGATCAGGAAGAGCAATTCCTATTGTCAGAGGGATTCCAAAAGTGACGCTTTTACAAAGCAGGTCAGTCTCTGAACCTTTTGAAGGTGAAGGCCTACTTCTTCAAAGTCGGATTGCCATGCTGTCTCCGAATGAAAGTGAAAAAATCCGGGTCCGAAGGCGATCGCGTTGGGCAGATTCCTTAGATGTTCAATGATGAGAATTCGACCGGTGGGTTTGAGGCTGCGTTTTGCCTCTTTCAGCAGGGCGACCCTCTCTGGCGGGGAGCGGAGTTCGTGGGCAGAGAAAGGAAAGAGAATGAGATCGAACCTGGCATCTCCAGTTGGCCATTGATCGAACTGGCAGCTTTGCCATTCAACCGAAAGGGGATACCGATTGATGGCTCTCTGGATGGAGGGTTCGGACATCGACTCGGCATCGTAGAAATTGAGGAGCCTCCACTCAGTGTCAGGCCATTTTCTACTGAGGCCGGGAAGGGATTCATCAAAGCCTGCCGTGAGGATTGCGGCGGTATCGGGTTCGGGAAGATTGAGCCATTGGAAGTCGTATATGCGCGCCCTGTCGTAGATCCAATGGGATGCGATCAGCGAAGCGATCAGCCACCATGCCGCCAAACTGATGGCGGCGAGTCCGGTGATAAAAAGGGTGGGAGGGAGCCTCTGGTGAAGCAGGAACAGTCCTACACTACCGCCAATCAAGAGGGCGCCGCCGACAAGATAGAAGGGCCAATTGAACTGCACGATTTTTCTCAGCCCTTCAAAGCGGGTACGGTGCGATGAATCCCGGCTTTTCATTCGAGTTTCTCAAGCACTCCGCGCCCCCAGCTGTAATCGACATTGCGGACTAGAAAACAGTTTGAGAGTCGGGGTGTTGGAAGGTCGGCGAGTGGACCTTCGCTGATGGGTTTCATGCTCCGGATATCGACATCAACCGCTTGGGGTTTCCAGTTTGTCCGTCGCCCTTCGACGGAGATCATGGAGTGGGTTTCCTTTTCGTAATCAAAGGTGAAAGGCATCGGGCCGGCGAAGAGTCGGGCGGTTTTGAGATCCGGGAATACTGAATTTTCAGGCAGTTCGGTCTGTTTGGAAAAATCAGTGCTGAGTGAAAAGATCTTGTTGTCAGATTCTATGTGAAGGCTGTCTTCGGAGGTTTCGGTGCGAATGGGCAAATAGCGATACTGATAGTGTGATGTCAGGGATCCGGCGAGGACCATGAACTGTCTCTTATACACATCTGACG
>OJCB01000089.1_pt1 | contig 38057 bp, 22 predicted proteins | sample 1591501 | NCBI WGS metagenome assembly OJCB01 (sample SAMN05416813, study PRJEB24817) | seawater metagenome | isolation source: Sea water | place: Canada:Atlantic | collected 2013-07 | reverse complement strand
AGATCAGCCTCGGTCTCGTGGGCTCGGAGATGTGTATAAGAGACAGACCTCGACCGGCGCAAAAGGACAACAGGGGACGAAAGTCATTCTCTCCTTCGCGACCGAAGTGGCAGAGGTGCCGAAAGATTACGACCACATCAAAGCGCTCGCCGAATTTTTGACGGAAGAGGGCTTGGTCGGCAACTTCCACCTGACCGGTGATTACGCCAGGGCATTGAAACGCCACGGCAGGCTGGATGTGGTCGAAGCGCTGAGGAAGCACGAGATTGGTTTTCACTGCAACCATCACGGAGCGGCGCCGTTCATGGCCGGGTATCTTGAAAAAATGAATTGGCGCGACGGCACCACCGAATGGGCCAGAAACGAACTGCCGGGACTCAAGGTCGTCGAGGAGCTTTTCGGGCGACATCCGACTTACTACACGACGGAGTTCAACAAAGCGCCGCAGTCGGTTTTCGCCAGTAACCAGGTCGGTTTGCCTACGATCGGCTATTCGACCGTGCCGGCCAAAGGCCACGGGGCGGTGTGGTACTGCAACAGTTTCGTTCCAAGCTGCGAGAGCCCGATCGGTGTGGAACGTTTTTTCAGCGCCGGGCTCGAGCCGGAAGAGGAAGACCACTATCAAAAAAAGGAAACGTACTACCGGGCCGTGGTCGACCGATATGCGGAGGAACTCAAGGAGCAGAAAAGCACTTTGATCAGAGCCTATCAGCATTCCTACAAAGCCTACGCGGTGTATCCTCCCGTCGAACATCCAAAGCCAAATATCTACCGCGACGACGAGCTCTATTACGAGGAGCACCCGCACTACTTGGAACTGCTTCCCGAGGAGAAGTACCGGAAGGGTTTCGACTTGTTTAAACGCATCATCAAGTACTACGCTGAGCGAGCTGCATTCACCTCATTTTCGGAGTATCGCAAAGGCTTCTGCGACAATCAGGGACATTGGCTCAGCCTTGGTGAACTGGACGAAGTCTGTGCTTTGCTCGGCGAACGCCTCGATGCTTACGTCACGGACTCGTATTCCGTTTCACCCGCTGAAGTGTTAGCCATGCTCGTCCAGGTGCTGAGGACCTATCACGAGGACGGCGTTTTGCCGGAGAAAGTTTTCATGCGAAACGTGATTGGTCCGACGTCTCCGATTCCAGAGAAACCCGGGGAAGGCGACGCGAACTCCGCAGCCATATTCGAGTCTCTACGTCTCATCGATCGTGCCATCGATAACGAGCAGTCGATCCCTTCGTCGATTGAGATTGCAGGGATAACCGTCGGTCCGGGACAGTTCCTCAATGGACTCCGAAGTCTCTACCTGGGGATAAGAAAGAAGCAATTGCCTCAATCACTGACTCTCTCCGGCCCCAACCTGCCGGTTATCGCCAGCGAGCCGTTCTTCATGGAAGAAACAATGACGAAAGATCGATATCCGGAAGGCTTCGAGGGACGCCGTCTCTGCCGGATGTGTCGCCTGCAATCATGGAGTTGGAAACCTGCTGTGGATATATGATTTAAATTGAAAATACTTGTAGAGGAAGGTGTTTCACCGCCCCCCCCCCTCAATTCTGACCGGGAAGGCTCTTCGAAGGGGTTTCCAGGGAATGAGAGCTTTAAGCCCGCGATTTCGTGCCTTTCTATTTGGTGTGTTATCCTTTTCAATACTCATGCTTCGGTATCGGAAGGGGCGTTCCGCTATGCGGAGCACTCGCGCGCTGATTTACGAATGAACATCGTAGTTAACAATCTTGCCGCCAGGTGGACTCCTATCCTACTGGCGATTCTAGCCACCGGACAAATGAGCCGGGCTGAATCTCTCCATACGCTCATCGACAAGCATATCGAAGTGCGCTGGAAGGAACACGAGATTCGTCCCGCCAGACTTGCATCGGATGCAGAGTTCCTGCGGCGTGTGTCTCTCGATCTCGCCGGGATCATTCCCACGGCTGTTGAAGCCCGTGCTTTCCTTGACGACACCACAAATGACAAGCGCGCCAGCTTAGTTGACAGCTTATTGGCCTCTCCTGAATATGCATTGCACATGGCTCGCGTGTTCGACGTCGTGCTCGCAGAGCGAAACGTTGCGAGTACTGCGTCCTACGATATTAAGGGACCTGTGTGGCGAGCCTTCCTGACTGAAGCTTTCGCAGAAAATCGTCCCTGGGATACATTGGCGCGCGATATTCTTGGCAGTGATGGGACGGATGAGAAAACAGGTCCGGGGGTGAAGTTTTTCCTGGCGCGGAGCACCGAGGCACACGTCGTGACTCGCGATGTCAGTCGGCTGTTCCTCGGCAGGGATTACCAGTGCGCCCAGTGCCATGATGACCCGCGTTACGAGGATTACCTTCAGGCGGACTATTTCGGTATCTATGCGTTTCTCATCCGAACCAGTCATTTTCGGGAAAAGAAGTCGAACCGATCGATGCTGGCGGAGAAGGCTGAAGGCGACGTTAATTTCACGTCCGTTTTCACCGGGGAGAAAGGCGAAACCCATCCCAGGCTGCCGGGATGGGAGGCGATCCCTGATCCGGAGATGGAGAAAGCAAAACTATACACCGTGGCTCCGGCCAAGGATGTGCGGGCGGTGCCGGCCTACAGTCGGCGATCGCAGCTTGCCAGTCACCTGCCCAGGAAAGAGACCGATGGATTTTCGAGAAACATTGCCAATCGTTTGTGGGCACTGATGATGGGGCGCGGACTGGTGCACCCTCTCGATATGCATCATGCCAAAAACCCACCGTCTCATCCCGAACTTCTCGATGCGCTCGCCGATCACATGGAAGAGACGAACTACGACATCAAGGCTCTTTTGCGTCAAATCGCCCTGAGCCAAACTTACCAACTCAGCAGCCAGTTTGCCGAAGGGCAGTCGGAGCCGTCACCCGAATCCTTCGCCCTTGCTCCTCTGCGCGCGCTCTCGGCGGAGCAGCTTGGTTGGAATTTTCTGCAGGCCAGCCAGCGTTTGCCTGCGAGCGTTCTCGATGCTGAACAGAAACTTAAGCAAGAGAGTCCAGATGACTTTGAGGAGCAACGCAAAGAGTTGAAGTGGAGGAAGGAAATCTATGACAATCTGGAAAAGACGGCGGCTCCTTTGATCAAGGCTTTTGCCAACATGCCCGGTCAGGCGGAAGGTGATTTTGCTCCTACCGTCGGTCAGACTTTGTTCCTTCTAAACGGCGAGAAATATTTCAACCTGGCCAAGGGGGAATACAAAGGATCATTGATATCCCGCCTCAAGGAATTGAAGACTGCCGATGAGGTAGCCGACGAGCTTTACCTGAGCGTGCTGACCCGGCGACCGGTGGAGGAGGAGCGCGAGGAAGTGGCGCAGCACCTTGAAAAAAGCAAGGATCGCGAGGCTGCGCTGCAGGAACTGACTTGGGCCAAACTCCTTTCGGCCGAGTTTCGTTTGAATCACTGAAACCAAACTCACCAATCAATGGATAGTCAGAACAACTCGCAAGCAATATCCCGTCGGCTTATGTTGGGAGGGACGATCGGCTCGTTGGGTATGGGTCTGGGCGCTTATCCTTTATTGGCCGGCGAAGTGGAAAAGTCCCGCAAAAAACTGCTACTGATTTTTCTCTCCGGCGGGCCCAGCCAGCTGGAAACGTGGGACCCCAAACCTGGAACGAAATACGGCGGTCCGCTCCTGGCCATTCCGACTTCGGTGAAGGGGACCCACATCAGCGAGCTACTGCCGAACACCGCAAAGGTCATGCACCAGCTTGCGGTGATCCGAAGTTTGAACACGGGTATCGCTGATCACTTCCAGGGCCACTACGCCTTGCAGTCGGGACGCACCGTGCCGGGTTTCCCAGTGATCGGCTCAGCTTTGGCCAAGCTTCTCGAGCAGGACGGCGACCAATTGCCGGGTTACGTTGAGATGCGTCGGGACGGACCGAAGGCCTATACTGATGTTGGCGACGCTGGATTTTTGGGGCCGAAGTATGAGTCAGTGAAAGTCATCAATGCCGAGCCTCCGGACTTCCTGATCCGCCCGGATACCTTCAGTGAATCGAAAGCTCAAGTGGTTGATCAATTGCGCGTGAATTCCGATCAGCGCTTTTTACAAGGTCGCTCCGAACTTCCAATCCGCGCCTACGGCGGTACCTTTTCCAGGGCCGTGGCCCTGATGAAGCAGCGTGGGATTTTCGATATAGAAAAAGAATCTGCCAGCGACCGGGAACTCTATGGTTCGCACCTGTTCGGCAGGCATTGCCTGATGGCACGGCGACTTTTGGAGAGCGGCGTTTCCTGCGTCAAGGTGGTCAGTCATGATTGGGATGCCCATCAGGAAAATTTTCACTGGCACCAGCAACGTTGCTCTGAATTTGATCGCACCTTTCCAGCGCTGGTTACCGACTTCGATCGGCGGGGATTGTTAGAAGACACGCTGGTGGTGGTCATGGGCGAGATGGGCCGTACTCCGCAAATAAACAATCGCGGTGGCCGTGATCACTGGGGCAAGGCCTGGTCGATGGCGATGACCGGCTGCGGTGTGAAGCGTGGCATTATCCATGGCAAGACCAACGCAGAGGGCACCGAAGTCGCCGAAGGGGAGGTCCATGGCGGTGATTTGTTCAACACATTCCTTCGCGCGCTCGACATCAGCCCAAGGGAGAAATACCAGATGACCGGTCAGCCGATTCCCGCCGGTGACCCAGCCGGCTCGACGATCAGGGAGGTCTTGGTGTGAGCCATATCGATCCGGTTAATACGCATCAGGTAAAGGAGGTTGAGCATCCTACGCCTTTGCTAACCTGTCAGTATGATTCAACGGGGCGGTTCGTCTTTGCCGGTGCGCAGGACAATCATCTCCAGAGGATCGATGTCACCACGGGAGAGAAAACCCTGATGGAAGGTCACCAAAGCTGGGTCTGCACCATGGCAAAGGGGCCGGGCCTTCTGTTCAGCGGGGACTACACCGGAACGCTTATCGCCTGGTCACTTTCAGAAAAAGAGGTCGTGAAGAAATGGAGTATCGAGGCCCATCCGCAAGTGGTGCGTTCGATCTCGGTGAGCCCCGATGGCAAACAACTGGCGACCGGTGACCGGGACGGAAAGGTGCGCCTCTGGTCAGCCGAAACCGGCGACCGTCTCAGGGAATTCTCCGGTCATTCCGGTCAGGTCTACGCCACGATTTTTCATCCCGACGGCAAGCATCTGGTTTCCGCTGAACGCGAAGGCAACAAATTGTTCCAATGGGATCTGAGCACGGGTAAGAAAGTCCGCGAGTTCGATGCCGCGGACATGAGTGCCTACCGGCGTTACGAGGACATCGAATGGGGTGGGGCGCGAGGACTGGCTTTCGACGCTGCCGGGACGAGTCTGGCTTGTTGCGGACGTCACCAGTACAACGGTCCTGCGACCGTGTTGTTATTTGATTGGAAGAGTGGCAAACAGACAGAGAAGTTGGTCTCCGAGTTCAAGGGGATTTTCTACTCTCTACAGTTCCACCCTCAGGGCTTCATTATTGCGGCGGCCGGTGACATTACCGTCGGCGAACTCTGGTTCTGGAAACCCGGTCAGGAGAAACCTCTGGCCAACATTAAGACATCCGGCCCGAGCCTGAGCCTGGACCTTCATCCGGATGGCCACCACCTGGCTGTCGCCCAGTCGCAGGGTGGAAAAAGTAAACCTGAAAACGGCAGTCTGGTTTTCTACGACATGCGGCCGTCGCTTGACAATACTTCTGAGGCAGAGTGATACTTTCAACCCACCAAGTGTCTCCAGATTCGCGTTTTCCGAGGAGCAAGTTTTGAATCACCGGGCTATCATGAAATACCTTCTTCCCATCTTTTTTGTCCTGCTGACGAATTCGATCTTCGGTCAGGATTCCCGGCCCTGGGAGATCGACGATCTTTATCTCGCGGAGAGCTTTCATCCGATTTCAGTGTCGCCGGACGGCAAGGTGGGAGTCTCAGTTCACAACTGGATCGATCCTGATAACAGAGTGGAGCGTCACTCGCTCTGGCGATCGACGGGAACCCCGCTGGAATCCAACCTGATGGAGCCCGGCGAACCTGATGCCCGGGATCCGCTTTTCTCACCGGATGGAAAGTGGATTGTTTTTCTTTCAACGCGTCCACGCCCTGAGGGGTGGAAGCAGACTCCGGCCGCGCCGCCATATTCTGAAGCCACGGTTGATCTATGGCTCATCCCGACGGCAGGCGGGGAGGCGATTCCGCTCGCTGGACCTGAGAAGCCTTACGGGCGAGTCTACCCGGATCAGTTCTACGGTCGGATTGCCTTTTCGCCGGATGGTCGACGTTTGCTGTTCGTGGCTGATGATGGCGTGGACCCACTAACAGAAGCTGAGATCGAGGGCGATCTTGTGGTAGCCCGTCAGGATCAGGGCGAGGGCTATACCGGGTTTGGGCCAGCTGAAATCTGGATCGCCGATCTGGAAGGGGCACCGGGAGACTTTGGTACTGAACGGATCACGCGCCTGACTGATGACTCATTTTGGTACGGCGATCCGCAGTGGTCTCCTGATGGAAGGACAATCGTGGTTCATGCCAACCGAACCGACGATCAGGAGTCGGCGCGCTACAGCGTCAACAAAAACTACGACCTCTGGGAAATCGATGTAGAGACGAAAGAACTGCGGCAGCTGACAAACGGCCCGGGCCCCGAATTTTCACCGCGATTCTCACCTGACGGGTCACGCTTAATTTGCCTGACATCACCACGTCGTGGTCCCCATCAGGATATATACAATTTTGCTGTGGTGACGCCCGGTGAGAATCCGAAAACACGGACTCTCTTTAACTTCCGTGATCCTGAGCTCGACTTTCAGGAGACACCGTCACCCAATATGTCATTGCTAAGGAATTGCTGGGAGAACGATGATCACATGATCTACACTTCAAGTGTTGGGCTGGATTCAAAACGTTTCATTATCAACATCGATACCGGTGAGATTTCCGACGGCGATGGAATAGACACGGCCTATGCTCAGGCCCGGGAGCGGGAGAGTGGTTTTCGTCCCCGGGTCGAATCGCAGTTGCCGCCGAGACTGAACGCATCCAGTCAGGGGGTCTCATGGGACAACGGAGAAGGCATGAAGATAGAAGGAGCTCTCGTCATTCCGCATCCGGATATCGCGAAGCCCCCCTACAAATTGATCGTCCTCCCGCACGGAGGGCCACATCATCGCGCCGGTCTCGGGGCCGGCTTCAACGATCAGATCCTCGCCTCCAAAGCTTACGCAATCTTCAAACCCAATTTTCGTGGCAGCACCGGGTATGGACTCGCTTTTCTCGATGCCAATCGCGGGGATCTGGGAGGTGGTGATATGCGCGATATTCTTACCGGCGTCGATTTCCTGATCGAGGAAGGAATGGCCGATCCGGATCAGCTCTTCGTTTACGGAGTCAGTTACGGCGGATACATGACGAGTTGGCTGGTCGGGCAAACGAATCGATTTCGTGCCGCGGTCGCGGAAAATGCAGTCACGGATATGACGATGATGTGGACTCTGAGCGATTTGCAGAGTTGGACAGAATGGGAGTTCGGTGGCAAGCCCTGGGAGGTGCCTAACTCGATGGACCATCACAGTCCTCTGACATACGCAGGTCGGGTCGAGACTCCGACACTGTTGCTCAACTCAAGAGACGATCGGCGTTGCCCGCTGCCGATGGGCCGGGCCTTCCACCGGGCCCTGTTCCAGGCAGGGGTTCCCACCGGACTCATCATCTACCCGGATGAACCGCACGGAATTCGCCAACCGCGCCATCGCGCTGACAAATTGAACCGGATTCTGGACTGGTTCGATCAACACTCCAGGTGACTTCGAAACCATAAAGAATTCCGTTCCTGGCAGTCGAACCTGGGGCTACCCGGTGGGCACCGCATAAAGCACCGCGCCGCAATGCACTCGCCACTCGGCCTGCTCTTTGGCCCGGGTTGCATAATAAAGCGTCAGAATCCGGCCATCTTTGAGCGCAATGCTGCTGGGATATCCACAGTCGCGGCTGTTGGCATCATCAACCAGTGAGAAGCGTTTTCCCCAATCGAACTCACCCGCGGCGGTCCCGACAATTCCCACGACTCCGAAGGGGCCGATACGATTTCCCACCGTCATCAACACCCTTCCATCCTGCAGCAGACAGAGATCCGCCGGATGCCCGTTCACAGGCGATATCTGACGGGTTTTCGACCAGGTAAGCCCCTCATCACTGCTCTCGGAGACCCAGGCTTCCCCGGCGCGGGAGCGAATCGCGGCAAGCAGTTTTCCTTCCGGCAGCAGCAATAATGAGGTTTCGTTTAGCTGCTGTTTCCCGTCTCCGATTTCCGAGATCCGTCTCCAGGTTTGCCCATTGTCCCCCGACTGATACACATAACTGTGATTACGGGTTCCTCCCTCCTCCGCATCCGGTTGTCGAACATCGTAACCGTAAATAGCCATCAACATCGTGCCATCCGCCAAGGTGACGATGCGTCCGAATGGACTACCAAAAGAAATATCAGCGACATCGATTTGCTTCGGCTTTTCCCACGTCTTCCCGCCATCGGCTGAGCGAGTTACCCAGGTGGAACGCGGTTTATCGAGCTTCGGATTATAGCGGCCGTTTTCGTCGTAAGTTTCCGTCCTCCAGAAACCGACTACGAGGGTGCCATCCTCCGCCTGGCCCAGTGAAGGATTCCGGTCATCCGCAGGTGAGTCCACTACTACGATTGGCTTTGTCCAGGTCTTCCCTTCATCACTGGAAAATACCATGTCCAACCGGCCCTTGATACTCAGATGTCCTCCACCTCCGCGCAGGACAACCGCAATCCGATCGTCTTTCAATCGAAGTGCCACAGGAAAATAGCCCTGCCCACTCACCACTAGAGTCCTCTTTACCGATAGCTTAGGAACCGGTGCGGGGTTCGCCGGTGCTTCTTCTGCGCCCGTCAGACCAAATGGAAAACCCACGAACCAGAGAGCAGTCAAAAAACGTTTTATTTCAATTCCCTTCATCTCCACCACTATAGTTCAAGCTACGTCGGTCAGACTGTCCCTGTTGACTCATAAATAAAAGACACTCTGGTAAAGTGTTAGGCTGCGGACGGTGCGGTTGCTTCAGAGGACTCCGTAGTTCGGGTCTTTGTGGTCTTAGGTTTCAGTTCCTGGTTATCTGTCTTCTCGCTGCCTGTGCACCCGGAGGGTGTGCGTGGCAATGGCACGGACGGAGCGTAGCGGAGGCCGGGGCATTGCCACGCTGCCGCCATTTCCGAGGTGTCTTCTCCTTCATTTTGAGCTCGATTCATCTTTCCGACAAGCTCCCATATTTTGCTCAGCCATTTTTCGATTCTCTCTTTCCCTTCAAATGGGTCGATTTGCTTTTGAAGTTGCTTGAGGGCTTTCGAGACTTCTTCCGAACAGTCGCTTTCCAGCACTCGCTGACAGGGCGTTTTCGGATTCTTCTCGTGAGTTCTTACGACTTTTCCGCCTTTCTCCCGTCGCTTTGCAACTTGGCGCATCGTCGGACTGTAGAGGTTGTTCCACAGTGACCAATATGCCAGTAACCTGTCGAGGGAGTCGGTTATTTCGACGTATCCAATGCGGTCGTATCCCAGCAATGCTCTTACGTGCGTGTAATTTTTCTGCTCAATATGGGCCTGGTCATTTTTGTGGTAGGGACGGGATCGAGTTTGTTCGATTTTTACTTCGCGGTCGGCAAAATGACTCACTAGGTGCCAATTCAAAAACTCTCCTCCGTTGTCGGTATCGACTCCTTTGAGACTGAAGGGCAATGCGCCTTCGATACGCTTAAACGCTTCACAGACGCCGTGTTGGCCACGATTCCATGTTGCGCGGGCTTCCGTCCATCCAGTCGCAATATCGGTGCAGGTAAGCGCCCAGACGAAGTCTCCCTGCATTGATCCTCCGCAAAGTGCCACTGTATCCGCTTCGGTCCAACCGGGCTCGTCGGTGTTCCAGTTTTCAGCTCGGATTGGGATGGTTGCTTTAACTGCAGCGTTAGCTTTGAGGCCGGGACGATACTTGGCTTTTGAGTTGATTTTCTCGGAGGCAAGGAGGCGATCAATTTGGGCAGGGCTGATTCTAAGAACTCGTTGCCTGACTCCGTCATCGAGCAGCCCTTCCCGTTTTTCATAGGCGGGCAACCAATCGCGAAGCGCAGGCTTGAGCCTCTTTCCGCATGGCTGTTCGCAGCCTATCCAGATTGCTTTGATGACGATCTTTTCGGCCTCACCATAGGTTGGTGGCCTCCCGCGTCGGGTCAGGCCGGGGTTCTTGCAACGTTTTCGACCAAGAAGTTTCGTTGCGTATTTCCGCTCGTGTCCGGTCACTTCGCAAAACTCGTCGAGGAGCTTACTGCGGGCCACCCGACCGGTCATGCGGAAGTACCGCTCGCGCATCTTTTCGAGGTATTCGTTTCGGGTATTCTGGCTCATCGTGGCTGCCATTTGCCACGGTGTCCTATTTTTGAGTCAACCGAACCTCCGCTCTTACACCGAAGCTGGCGCTTCGGTGTCTTTATTTATGAGTCAACACGCTGTCTCGTTCACGTATCAAAATCAGATCGCAGTCCAAAACCACCCATGCGAGAATCCTGAGGCAAATTTACCCGTCACTCCCGGCGGCCGACGCACTGAATCATGGAACAGAACCGAGCCTTTTTAATGTCCCTTGTGATAGTTGCTGTCATCAGCCTGACGCCGCAATCCCGCTCCGCTGAATTCAAATTTGAAAGTCAGACCCTGACCGTGCCGGAAGGATTTCAGGTTGAAAAAATAGCGGGACCGCCCCTCGTCAATCGCCCGATCGAGGCGGACTTCGATGAAAAAGGGCGTTTGTTTGTTTCTGACTCAAGCGGCTTTTCCGGAAAATCTGAGGAACAATACAAAAAAAAGGACCATCGCATCATGCGTCTCGTCGATACTGATGGCGACGGGATTTTCGACAAGAGCACAGTCTTTGCCGACGGGATGATGTTTCCGGAAGGCGTTCTTTGCCATGAGGGCGCAGTATATGTTTCGGCAGTGCCCGTGATCTGGAAACTGGTGGATACCGATGACGACGGTGTCGCTGATGAGCGCACCGTCTGGCACGACGGCAAAACTATGACCGGATGCGCCAACGATCTCCACGGACCGTATCTCGGACAGGACGGCTGGATCTACTGGACCAAAGGAGCCTTCGCCGAGCAAACCTACGAGCGACCCGGTGGCAAAACAGTGACGAATTCCGCGGGGCACATTTTCCGCAGGCGCGCCGACGGTTCGGCAAACGATTCCATCATGAGCGGAGGGATGGACAATCCGGTTGGAATGACTTTTACACCGGCAGGCGATCCTTTATTTACCTGCACATTTTTCTATCGCCCCCACGCAGGGAAAAAGGATGCTCTCGTTCATACCACTTACGGTAGTGTTTTCGGAAAGGTCCATGGAGTGCTCGATGGACTGGTGCGCACGGGCGAACTGATGCCTCCGATGACTCAACTGGGCTCGGCCGTGCCCTGCGGAGTGACCCGTTACGAATCCCAGATCCTCGGAAAAGACTTTCAGGACAATGTGTTTTCCTGCCATTTCAATCTCCGTCGGGTTCAGAGACATATCCTGAAGTCATCAGGATCGACCTTTGAGACAGAAGACAGCGACTTTCTCGTTTCCGACAATCCGGAATTTCATCCCACCGATGTTTTTGAAGATGCGGACGGGAGCCTCGTGGTAATCGATACCGGAGGTTGGTATCGGATCTGTTGCCCGACATCACAAATCGCAAAACCGGAAGTCATGGGAGGGATTTACCGAATCACTCGCAGAGACGGAAAGAAGGTGGTGGATCCGAGGGGGCTGAAGTTAGCGTGGGAAGAGGCAGACGAAATAGAGCTCGCCAGACGGCTCGACGATTCCCGGGTGGCGGTGAAGGACCGTGCGATTGCCACGCTTGCAAAGCGGGGTGAAAAAGCTGTCGCGTCTTTGTCCGATGTATTGAAACAATCGAAGTCCGAACAGGCGAGGTTGAACGCAGTCTGGGCGCTCACTCGCATCGATGGCGCGGCGCCACGAACCAGTGTGCGACTCGCGCTTTCCGACGACTCCGATCAAGTCAGGCAGGCAGCTTGTCATTCGGCGGGCATTCACCGGGATGCCGACGCTTATGATGGGCTCGCAAAATGTCTCGAGGGAGAGTCCCCTCATCTCCGCCGCAAGGCCGCCACCGCACTGGGGCAACTTGGAACAAAGAATGCAGTATTGAGATTGCTCGACGGCCTCGGAGAATCACCGGACCGTTCCCTCGAGCACGCTTTGATTTACGCGCTGATCGAAATCGGTGATGCGGATTCTTTGCGCAAAGCCATCGTGAAATTATCCACTCAGGCAGAGGAGACGGCCATACGGAAGCATCGAGCCGCCCTGATAGCACTCGACCAGATGGACGGCGGAGATTTACGGGCCGATGAAGTGGTGCCGTTACTGAACTCAAAACAGACTGCGAGGAAAGAGGTTGCCGCCTGGATCATTCAGTTTCATCCGGAATGGGGAGGAGAACTGACGGATTACTACCGCGAGCAGTTGACCCGTATCGATCGCCTTGGCGAAGAAGAGAGAGACGCACTGCAAACCCGGATCGCACAATCCGCCGTTACCGAACCGGTTCAGAAATTGATTTCGACTGCACTTTCTGATCTTACCACGAGTGACGCAGCACGATTGGTTCTGTTGACCGCGGTTTCCCATACTCAGATGAAAAATATGCCCTTGAGCTGGTCAGATGGATTGGCGCAATCTCTCAGTTCATCCAGCCTGGAGGTATTGAAGCAGACGGTCGCGGCGCTGCGTGCTGTTTCTCCCGCGAAGGGATCGAGCACTGCACTGGAAGAACCTTTGTTGGCTGTAGCAGGAAATGCAAAATACCCCGCAGGATTGAGATTGTCCGCACTGAATGTCTTGTCCTCAATCAAGCGAACCACTCCTCCAAAGGCCCAGTTCGATCTTCTGCTTGCCAGCATTTCGGCATCGAGCCCGCCGATGGATCGGATCACGGCTGCCGGGGTCCTGGAGAAATCCGAACTAAGCGGAGAACAACTGTCAAGTCTGGCCGTGGCTCTCAGGAACATCAATCCCATGGAGTTATCGATTTTGCTGAAACCCTTCAAAGCTTGTAACGAAAAAACCGCAAACGTACTGATTGATTCTCTCAGTCAATCCAAAGCGAAATCCGCCCTTCGTTCCGACAGTTTCGAGCCGCTCCTGGAAAGCTTCCCGCCATCGGTTCGGGAGAAGGGTGAAGCCCTGCTATCGTCGGTGAATGTAGGTGAAAAGGAACAAAAACAGAAACTTGATCGACTGGAGGAAAGCGTGGCAAAGGGTGACGGGAAGCGTGGCCATCTTGTCTATAACAGTCAGAAGGCAGCCTGTTCGCTCTGTCATTCCATTGGTTACGTCGGCGGCAAAATGGGCCCCGACCTGACTCGCATTGGCAAGATCCGAACCGAACGTGATCTGCTTGAAGCAATAGTCTACCCAAGTTCAAATTTTGTTCGCAGTTACGAACCCGTAAGTCTGAAGACCAGGACAGGAACTACTCATTACGGTATCCTGAAAGAGGCCTCATCCGATCATGTCGCACTTGTCCTCGGCCCGGGCGGAGCTGAGCAGCGCATCGCCAAGTCGGACATCGCAGAGATCGAACCCGGACCGGTTTCGCTGATGCCTTTGGGGATGGACGCCGTGCTCAGTCCTCAGGAACTTGGTGATTTAGTGGTGTTTCTGAAATCGTTGCAGTAGAGCTGAAGCAAGGGAGCATCAGCCTGAAACACCTTGAAATGAAAAGTCGCGAAGGTGTCTCATGCATGGAGCTGGAATTATTGCCCGAATGGCTAAATCAATGAATCAACGACTTACCGCAATCCGAACTTTATGAAATACCTTCCAACCTTTCTCACACTGGCCTTCCTGCTAACGCATCCAGTTCTTTCCGCCCCGTTCATTGTCGAGAGCGGTCAAGCGAACGCCGAAATCGTCATCGCCGAAGACGCTTCGCGGACGACCCGCCTGGCAGCGGATGAGTTGCAGTTGACCTTGGAGAAAATATCCGGCACAAAACTTCCCGTGACCACCGAAGCCGGTGGCACGAACCTTTCCATCTATGTCGGGGAAAGTTCCGGATTGAAGAAACTTGGCGTCACTGCGGATGGCCTGAAGGACGGAGCCTATCGCATCAAATCAGGCGAAAACTGGTTGGCGCTGATTGGCGACGACACCGAGTTCGAACCGATCGAGCCATGGGCGACGAACAACGGAGGCAGGAAGACTCTTCAGGGACGGTGGGAAGAAGCGAGCGGCCTGCCCTACGGCGTCCCCAATGGAGGGATGTATAAAAACCGGCGACGCATGCCGGAGCACCTTGCAAAGGAACAGGGCGAAAACTTCTGGGCCTTCGACGAACGCGGTTCCTACAACGCGGTTTGCGGGTTTCTCCGCAGCCTTGGCGTCCGCTGGTACATGCCGGGTGAATTGGGTGAAGTGATTCCGAAAATGGATTCGATCGCTCTTCCGGATATCGATCAAACGGCGGTACCGGATTTCGAGATCCGGCAATTCAGCGTGCGACTGGGAAACACCGATGATGAAGTGACCCGTTGGGTAATGCGCCTTGGTATCCGCCAGGTCTATGGACTCATGATCGCGCACGGGATGCATACGATGACGCATCCTGAGAAACTCAAAACCGACAAGCCGGATTGGTTCGCACTCTATGGCGGCAAACGCGACACCGTCACGGGTAAGCGGCTCAATCATCTCTGTTACTCGAACGAAGAGCTGTTTCAAGAAACGGTGAAGTGGGCGCAGGCCCAGTTCGATGTTTACGATTACGATGCCGTCTCGATCATGCCGCCGGATGCCTACGGCTCGATCTGTCAGTGTCCTCTCTGCGAAGGGAAACAAATCGATGAGATGGGATCGCGGGGAAAGCTTTCTAATCACGCGTGGGATTTCGCGAATCGAGTCGCGCGGGAAGTCGCAAAAACTCATCCGGATAAGTTTGTTGGTTGCTGTGCGTATGGTGCCAATACCGAAGTTCCAACGAATATCGAGAAACTGGAGCCGAACGTTCAGGTGATCATCGTCGGGGGACGTCGTCCCCGCAACAGCCTCCCCGAACAGCGGGAATATGTGGACAATCTTCGGGCCGGGTGGTTGAAGAAATCCGACCGCCCGATCATTATATTTGAAAACTACCCATTCACTGGTCGCGGCACCTACCTGCCGGCCTTCGTTGCCAGAACCATTGGCGAAAGTATCAATGCGACCAAGGGACTGTCACGGGGAGAAGATATCTGGCTGAGTTTCCCACGAGATCACGACGATCCAAATATCGGGTTTGACCACTTCCAGGTTTACTTCACGGCGCGGATGTGGTGGGGCGGCGAGGATGCTGATGTAGAGAAATTGCTGAAGGAGTATTGCGATACCTTCTACGGAGCGGCCGGACCCGTGATGTTGAAATTCTTCGACTACTGCGAAGCCAACTACCAGGCGATGGACGATGATCCGGAGCCACTCGAAACCGCGCTGGCTCTTTTCGATGAAGCAAAATCCAGCGTGCCGTCTGATTCGATTCATGCTCAGCGACTCGCCCGGATCGACGAGTTTCTCAACGCTCTCCGCAGCAAGGGCGAGCAACTCAGTCAGGGGAGGGGACCGGTTCCGAAAGTCCGGACCGTTTGGGGACCTACCGAACCCATCGTGATCGACGGCAAGTTCGACGACAAATTCTGGATCCGTCACAAAGCTTGGTCCGTAGCACAACTCCGCGAACTACAGACCGGCGAGCAACCGGTCTTTGGCACCTCGGTCATGGCGGCATGGGACAAGGGCGGGCAAAACCTTTACTTCGCGATTCGCTGCGAGGAACGCCCCGGAGAAGAGCTGAATATCACCTCAAGCAAACACGATGATCAGGCCCTCTGGTATGGTGATGCCGTGGAAATTCTGCTCGATACCGATTCTCACACTTACTACCAGATTGCTGTCAATCCGGCGGGTGCCCTCGTTGATCTCGATCGTGGCGCGGCCAAATCCGGATGGTTCCGCTGGGAGTCACAGGCCGAGGTGGCGACCCATGTCGCCGATGATCATTGGAATATCGAAATCCGAATCCCGGTCACGGAGGACGAGAATGATCCACTCAATTTTGTGATCGGTCGCAAGCCGTCGCAGAGCCTTCCCTGGCATTTCAACATCTGCCGACAACGGTCACGTGAAAGTGGCACCGAGCTCTCGGCCATGGCACCCACCGGCACCAAAGCCTTCCACGTTCCACTGAAGTTTGCACACTTCTACGATGGTCATTCCCACGCGTTCGAGATTGACGAAACGATCACCGATTTTCTTATCGAGTTTACCGCCGCTGCGAAGGCGAAGAGAAGCCGTAAATACGCGGAAGCGCAGTCTCAATTCGTCGCACTGGCCGATTACGAAGGAGCCAGTGACTACCAGAAATCCAGAGCCCTCGCCGAAGCGGCCGCCTGCGCCCGGTTCGCGGGAGATGACGACAAGGCCATGGGACTGGCCAGCCGGATACCACTCCAATCCATTGCGAAAGTCGCTAAGATGGAAAACCTCGCCCGCCAGAAAAATCGGGATGCCATCATTGAGCAGTTTGGCGATGAGGATCTGAGCAAGTGGCCCTTCACCGAGGTCGGAGCGGCCGCCGCGATTAGAGGTAAAGCCTTCCACGCAGCAAAGGCCGGCTTGAAAGCGGATAAAGATTTTCTACTCGCCCTCGAGTTCACTTCCGATGCCCGGGCCCGCGTGAGCATTCTCAGCGCAATGGCGAGAAATCGGGAGACCGTTTTGGAAGACGACAATCTGGCGCTGGAAACGTTTCGTCGCATCGCAGCTTCAACCACCAACATCGGAAGCGCCGAGTATTATTCCGGTCTGCAGGGCGCAGCGAAAATCCTGACCAAACAAGGCAAGTTCGACGAAGCGATGAGTATCCTGAATCAGGTCGACGTTGGGAAACTGGGAGGAAGTTGGGCTCCATCGATGTTGTTTTCCATGGCGGAAACCTTGGCCGCTGCTGGTCGCAGGGACGAGGCACTGAAAAACTACCGGGCCGTGATTAAACACGAATCGGCTGCCAAGTCTCTGCTGGATAAGGCCGAACAGGCGATCGCTAAACTATCAAATCGGTAATCAACCAGCGATAGCAAATGATGAGATTACACCTATTCCTGATCCCTACTTTCATTTCCCTCTTATTCCCGCCGGGCAAGGTGGCAGGGGCCGATGTCCAGGTCACCGAGCTCGAGGACCGCATCCGCGTCGAGATCGACGGGAAACTCTTCACTGAATGGCGGCACAAGGAATGGTTCGCTCCCTACTTTTATCCAGTGGTGGGACCCAACGGAGAGAACATCACGCGGAATTATCCCATGAAGGAAGGCGTCGCGCATGAGAGCCAGGATCATCCCCATCATCGTTCGCTTCGTTTTGCGCACAGTGACGTGAACGGTGTCAATTTTTGGTATTGGGGACCTGGAAAGGAAGGAAAGCATTCCGCGAGTATCGAATTGGAAAAAATCGAGTCCATCCGCTCCGGCAAGACCGGAGAGTTCGTCGCCTGGTGTCGATGGCTCGATGGAGAAAAACTTGTCGTGCGAGAACGAATGCGGGTCGTTTTTACACCACTCAAGAACCGGCAGGTGCTGATGGATTACGATGTCGAACTTCACGCGGGAGCGAAACCGGTGACGTTTGGTGACATGAAAGATGGCGGCCTGTTCGTGCGCGTCGCGGGGACGATGAGAGTAGCGGAGGGTGATAAAGCTGGCGGAGGGAAACTGAAAGGGGCGCTGCTAAACAGTCACGACGACCGGGACGCTGTCACCTGGGGCAAACGCGCCGAGTGGGTCGACTACATCGGCCCCGACGCGAGCGGCAAAACGGTCGGAATCGCTATGTTCGATCATCCGTCGAACCTGCGGTATCCAACGCACTGGCACTCGAGAACTTACGGATTGCTCGCCGCGAACCGATTCGGGACCGATCATTTCGACGCGAAGTTTCTGAAGGCAAAAGGGATCTCGTGTCGGCCTCACGGCGACCAATGCCCGGCGTGCAATTCACGCAACGGCGACTATACCATTGCGGCCAACGCTAGCCTGAAGCTGAGACACCGAATCTATTTTCATCACGGCGATTCGGAGACGGCGGAAGTGGCAACGAAGTCTCGTGATTATATTGCACTCCCTCCAACCCCGGTCCGATGATCGCTCGTGCTTATTGGGCTGAACTCGAATTTCGCGGCTCTCGAAACCCATCGCAAGCGGGTCCGGAAAGCCCTCGCTTCACTATAATAGAAATCCATTCATGAAATCGTTTGCTGTTGTTGCAGGGGTGTCTGCTGCATTTCTGATGGTCCAAATTGGCTCCGCCCAATCTGTTGCCGTCCGCGAACCGTGGACGACGTCGCGGATCAAGGGGGCTCCTGATCCCCCGAAGCCGTATGTCCCGGAGACCGTTTTTACGAATCTGAAGATCGAAAACGGCGTTGAGATGATCCCGCACAATGGTCGTCTTTTCGTGGTGGAGCGAAACGGGAAAATCTGGTCGTTTCCTGAAAAGGATACAAGCCCGAAACCGGAATTATTTTGCGATCTCAAGTTGAAAGAAGTTAATGGGCAGGCTTTTGGCATGGCATTTCATCCGGAAAAGCAGGAGGTCTTCCTCACTTTTGTGGCGGACCGGAACGTCGAGGAAGGAAACCAGCTTTCGCGATTTCGGTATAGCCATTCTGAATCAGGAACGCCGATCCTGGATTCCGACAGTGAAGAATTTATTCTTAAATGGCGGGACGGAGGGCATCACGGAGGGAATATTCAATTCGGACCCGATGACGGATTTCTCTATCTCTCGACCGGAGATGCGACACCGCCAAATCCGCCCGACAGCCTCAATACAGGGCAGGACAATTCCGATCTCCTTTGCTGTATTTTGAGAATCGACATCGATGATCCGGAAGGTGAAAACCAATACATAATCCCAAAGGACAATCCTTTTGTTGGTATAGAAAATGTGCGCCCGGAAATCTGGGCATTTGGTCTGCGGCAACCGTGGAAAATGAGCTTCGATTCAAAGGGGCGGCTGTGGGTGGGTGAAGTCGGCTGGGAACTCCGGGAGATGATCCACCTTGTCGAGAAAGGCGGGAACTATGGCTGGAGTGCGATGGAGGGGGACAATCCGGTGAAACCCGAGACAGCCAGTGCTTTGGTCCCCATTACACCGCCGGTCGCGCCTCACCCACATACCGAAGCCGCGTCTATTACCGGGGGATTTGAATATACCGGATCGCGTCTTCCCGGGCTGCGCGGCGCCTATATCTATGGCGATTACGAAACGGGAATTATCTGGGCCTTGCGTCACGATGGCAAAGGAGTTGTCGAGCACACTGTGATCGCTGACACCCCGCACAAGATTTCTACCTTCGGCCTCGGTAACGATGGTGAGCTATACTACATTCACTATGGAGAGGATTCGCAGATCTATCGATTAGCGATCAATCCGAAAGCAGGCCAGCAGTCCGATTTTCCTCGAAAACTCAGCGAGACAGGCCTCTTTTCAAATGTCGCCAAGCAAACTCCTGCGGCGGGAGTCTATGCCTTTGATATTCACGAACCGATGTGGGAAGACGGTGCCAAAGCGACCCGCTACATCGCCTTGCCGGAGGACCGTAGTATCAACACAGACTACGACTATCGTGAAAATGGCTCCTACCGGGCAAGCACCACCTGGCCGAACGACGCCGTGCTTGCCCGGACGATTCAATTGGGAGATCGACCGGTGGAAACGCAGCTGCTTCATTTCGATGGCGACGCCTGGAATGGATACAGCTATCGATGGAATGACGACTCGACTGATGCCAAACTCGTCGAAGCCGAAGGGGAGGAATTCGAGGTGCCTTCGACCGACTGGAAAGGTGGTTCGCGTTACCGCATCGTGAGTCGGGCCGAGTGCATGCGCTGTCACAACATGTGGAACAAGTTCACTCCCGCATTCGAACCGATGCAGTTGGCGGGTTTTGCTGATTTTCCTCGTCAGCCCGCCCGGGAAGTTGCGACCTCCCTCGACCTGGCGAATGCGCGATTTTTCCATAAGGATGAAGCGAGGGGGAAACTCACCGCCAGCCGGGATTCCGGGTCAATGGAAAAACGGGCCCGCTCCTGGCTTCACGCGAATTGCTCCCACTGTCATCGTCGCCACGGAGGAGGCAGCGCTCCATTGGAAATCAATTTTGACCGAACCCTCACGGAGTCCGTCACTCTCTGGCAGGCTCCCACGCGCGGTGATTTCGGCCTCAGCGATGCCCGAGTCATCGTCCCCGGACAGCCCTCGCGATCGGTTTTGAATTACCGCGTAAGTACGATTGGCAACGGCCATATGCCACCACTCGGACCGCGGGAAGTGGACGATCACGGGGCTCAGCTGCTCTGGGACTGGATCGGAAAAATGCCGACTCAAGAGGGTCCGGTCAATGATTCAAAAGGGTATAGTGATACTACTGCAGCAATGGAATCTGCCCACCGAATCGCAATCGGTGAGGTCACTGGAAAAGATCGCGCTGAATCAATAACAGATGGCTTGTCCTCACCCAATGGAAACGTCCGCGCACTATTCGAGCGATTCCGTCCTCCTCGTGAAAGGCCTCAAGCGAAAAAGCTCGATCCCGGCCGACTCCTCAATCTCACCGGCGATGCCGAAGCCGGTGCGAAACTGCTTTCCGCAACAGGACAGCTCGCCAGCTGCCTCGCTTGTCACAAGATCGGTAAAACGGGTGGCTCTCTCGGTCCTGATTTGACGCAAGTTGGCTCGCGTTTGAATCGCCAGCAACTTCTGGAGAGCTTGACTGAGCCCTCAAAGACCATCGCTCCCGAATACCGACTCTGGATCGTGGAGACCAAAAGCGGCGATGCGTTTTCCGGCTTTCTAATCGACAGGACTGAAGCAGGCCTGACTCTGAAACTCGCCACCGGCCAATCGAAAAAGATTCCTGCCGACGAAATCGATTCGGCCAAGCAGCAGCCATTTTCCCTGATGCCCGCAGGGTTGCTGAATTTGTTAACCGAGCAGGAGGCTGTCGACCTGTTGGCGTATCTGGAATCTCTGCGGTGAAAAACGACTTTCCAAAAATCATGCCCTCGATTCGATCGTTCTTAATCATTTCGTTTCTCGTCATGAGTTCTGTTCTGTCCCGGGGCGCGGCCCCTCTCTTTGCCGCCAAGCTTCCTGCGAACCAATCGCATTCCGAGGCGTTTACTACCTGAGCACCCAATGAAGACACCGCTCTATATCCTGACCTTCTGTGTCATCGCCGTCGCGAGCGAACCCAGCAAGGGTGATGACAATTTGGCGGCCTTGTCCGATCTCGCCTTGCAACCGCCGCAGGTAACGGCTGAGTTCGATCCAGATACCGTGAAGAGCGCTCGCGGCGCGCAGGGAGTTCCGGCGATCGAACGCGCCGCGAATGGACGACTCTGGGCATCCTGGTATGCGGGACCGAGCCCGCGAGGTGTGGAGAGTTCGAAAAGTTATGTTGTGCTCGCCACGAGTGGTGACGACGGCGTCACGTGGTCCGAGCAGCTGCTGGTCCGGGCGCGCCGGTTTGTCCATACCTACGACCCTTGCCTCTGGATCGATCCGCGTGGGCGGCTCTGGTTTTTCTGGGCTCAGAGCGCCGGAGTTCAGGACGGCCGCATGGGTGTTTGGGCGATCGTGTCCGAAATTCCTGGTGCCGACAAACCGGAGTGGAGCGAGCCGCGCCGAATCGCCAACGGCGTGATGCTGAACAAACCGACGGCGCTGAAAAATGGCGATTGGTTGCTCTGCATCGGTCTCTGGCGCGACAACACCAACGTGCCGAACGTCAGTTTCGATCCGGACGAGCTCGCGCCCTACACGGTGGAAATGTTGACGCACGACCTCGGCGAAGAACGCGGCTCGAACGTCTTTCGCTCGACCGATGAAGGCGCCAGCTTCGAGCGCATTGGACAGGTCCGCATCCCGGGCACGCGCGTGGACGAACACATGATCGTAGAGCGCCACGACGGCAGTTTGTGGATGCTGCTGCGCAACACCGGCGGCATCGCCCAAAGCGTCTCGACCGATGGCGGGCAAACCTGGAAGGAAGGTTCGATCTATCTTGAAGGCCGGACGTTTGCGAACAAGCGCTTCTTCGTTCGGCGACTGCAGTCGGGCGCGCTGCTCATGGTTCGGAACAACGCGCCGGATGGCAAACGTTCTCACCTGTCCGCGTTCCTGTCCGGTGACGGCGGCGTCACGTGGAGCGATGGATTTCTGTTAGATGAACGCGAGTCGTCTTATCCCGATGGCGTGCAGGCGGGGGAGGGGACGATCTACATCATTTACGATCATCAGCGTTATACCCTGAACCGCCAGGGTGAAGAAGGCGTCGGCTCGGTGCAGTTGGCGGTGTTTCGCGAAGATGACATCCGCGCGGGAAAGCCGGTGACGGATGAAGCGAGGCTGAAGGTTGACGTTACAAAATTAAAATCAAAAAATTGATTCATCGAGTCAAGATTTATCCATGCCATCCTTTTCAATCCATGTTTCATCCATGCTAAATCTCAATGCCTGCGCTTTTTGCATAGATAGAGGAAGGATTGAACATGGATTTCATGGATGGTTGGAGGCCTCGCCTCGTCACACGGTGCCGGATGACATCTCCTCTGAAAGTTAACGTTACAAAATTAAAATCAAAAAATTGATTCAGCGAACCCAAATTTATCCATGCAATCCATGTTCCATCCATGCTAAATTTCAATGCGGGCGTATTTTGCATAGATAGAGGAATAATTGAACATGAATTTCATGGATGTTTTTGGGCTTGGAGCTTCCCATGGTTTGTCAAAGCTGGACGCGCTTTTTCTCCAGCTTCGTTCCACGAAAATTTAAAATCAGGCCGACTTCCTTTTTTGCAATTCGCAGGTAGTTCAACATTTGGCCTACCTCGGGTTCACCTATTGATGGAATTGATTTGCAGTCGACAACGACTTCGTCTTCGATCACGAAATCCGGCTGGCAAACACCTACCGGGCGACGGTGGTAAAAGATCGGATAAGAAGGTTGCTGGGCGAATTGAATATCTTGTTCCTCAAAGTCAATTGCCAATGCATTTTCATATGGCTTCTCCCGCAAACCGGGACCTAATTCAGTGTGAACACGCATAGCGCATCCAATGATCCGATATGTAAGATCTCCATCTTCAATTTTCATAGCGTTCGATGCTATCCGTTCACCTTTGGATTTTCGAGCCAGAACATCCATGTCAGCCATGCTAAATTTTATCCATGTCATCCTTTTTAATCCATGTTCCATCCATGCTAAACTGCAATGCATGGGAGTCTTTTTTGCATGGATGAAGAGGGATTGAACATGGATTCCATGGATGGTTGGAGGCTTCGCCTCACTGCCGCTTTAGGAAGGAACCATGAAACCCCTAATACTCCACAAACAGAATAGGAAAGTTCAAATATGAAAATTGAGATTAATAAATACGTAGACTCAATCATTCGATATACAGCAGCTCTGGCCGTGGCAATGTGCTCGTTGGCCTTGACGCAGAGTGTTCATGCCCAGGCACCACCCTCGATAGAAAAAAAGTCGCTGAAAATCCTCGGGATTGGCAACAGTTTTCTTAAGAACGCCACCAACATGCTACCAGGAATCGTGAAGGATTCCGGGCATGAACTTATTCTCGGTGTTGCTGCTCCGGGGGGACGCACGATCCAGAACCACTACGAAGCCGCATTGCTTGGCGAGACGAATCCTGAGGACCCGAAAGCGAAGCTTTACGAGTATAATAAGCAGAAGATGACTCTGAAAGAGATGCTGACGGCCGAGAAGTGGGATTATGTGACCATCCAGCAATCCAGCCCAACTAGCTTCAAGATCGACACTTACAGGCCATACGCACAGAACCTCTACGATTACATCAAGAAGTATACCCCAGAAGCCGAGCTTGTTTTTCACCAGACTTGGGCCTGGAGACCGGATCATAACAGGATGAATATGGACAGAAATCCTCCCGGATTTATGTATCAGGAGCTCACCCGCAACTACCACACCATCGCCAAAGAGCTTGGGATTCGGAGAATTATTCCCGTCGGGAATGCCTTCCAATTGGCTGAGGAAACTCCCGAGTGGAAATTCGCGAGAGATCCTGATTTCGACTACAACAATCCAAAATATCCTGAGCTTCCCAAAGAACCCAATTCACTAAATGGCGGCTTTGCGTGGCGAGAGCCCACCGGTGGAGACAATGATGGCGCCGACAAAGTCTTCAAACTTGATGGCTCCCATGCCAACGGGGCAGGCAGCTATCTGGCGGCCTGTGTATGGTATGAGTTTTTCTTTGAAGAAGACGTTCGGAAAATCACGAATAACCCCGGGTTTCTTGGCGAACGGTCCGCATCGCTTCGTGAATTTGCCCATCAGGCTGTCAACGGCACCCGCCCGAAGGCGTTCTTCTGACACTTCGTCTGAATAGACAACTCTAATCAATCAATAACTCTACCCACGATGAATCGTTTCACCTTTTTCCATTCGCTCGCCATTGCTGCCGCGATGCTGTCTTTCACGGGGTCCCTGGTCTTTGCCGATCCGCTGACTTTGATCGAAGACGGCCAGCCTCGGGCCGAAATCATCATCGCCGAAAAGCCGCCTCGCATGGTCAACCTGGCCGCCTTTGAATTGCAGCGTTATCTGCACAAGATCACCAAAGCGCTTTTGCCCATTGTGCATGAGCCTACCGACGGAACTCCGGTTCAAATCTACGTCGGGCGCAGCGAACACACCGACAAACTGGGCGTCACTGCCGAAGGACTCCAATACGGCGCCTACCGCATCGCCTCGGGCGAAAACTGGCTGACGTTGATCGGGAATGACTTCGATTACATCCCGCCGAATCCCTATCCCCACAAACGTAGCGAAGAACTCGAGGCCAGCGCCAGGGCCGAGTGGGACAAAATCACAGCCGAACACACCGACACTGCCTGGGGTTTCCCTCACCGTACCTTATACAAACACGTCTGGAACAAGAGCGCTGAACTCCAAGTCATGTTCGAAGGTTATGGCAAGGACAACAGCGAGCTGTGGCAAAAGAGCGATCACACGCACACCGGAGGTGGATTCTGGATGCAGGACGAAGGCGGTTCCCTCAACGCCGTTTACGATTTGCTCCGATCTCTGGGCGTGCGCTGGTTTATGCCTGGCGAAGTGGGCGAGGTCGTGCCCCGGATGGATACGGTACGAATCGACGATCTCGAACCCGATACAACGACGCTTCCTGATTACCCGCTGCGCTATGCTAACTGGTACAACTACGCAGCCTTTTCCTGGCACGATGTCATTTGGGGCCGCCGAATCGGTATCAATTCCAGCTACCACGTGCTCGGCAACCTCAGTTATGCCCACGGTCACGCTATTGTGCACCGCAGGGACGCCATGAAAGAGGCTCACCCCGATTTTTACGCACTGATTGGCGACAAGCGCGACACATCGCATCGCGGTTACGGCACCGCCTGTTACACCTCCGAAGGGCTCGAGCAAGAGACGATCAAATTCGCGCAGTTCCTTTTCGATCACTACGACGAACCGCATGTTTCGCTCTGGCCGACCGACGGGTTCAAAAGCTGCCAATGCGACAGCTGCGCGGGACAGTCGGCTTCCGACCTTGTCTGGGGCTTCATCGATCGCGTTGGTCGTGCGCTCTACAAAACGCACCCCGACCGGCTGGTCTCGGGCGGGGCCTACACCAGCTACGTCGAGCCGCCGGAAAACGTCGAGAAATTCACGCCCAATGTCGGCGTCTTCCTTTCCAATCGCGGTCGGCCCCGGTTCATGAACGACGAGTATTGGGAAACCTTCTCCGCTCAGGTCGACGCGTGGCGCGAAAAACTCCACCCCGGGCGCCTGCTGCGCGTGGAGAACAACCGATACAGCCTCTGGGGCACGGACGGCGAGCCCGAGCCCTTTCCCGTCTTCCAGACTCACGCCATGGCCCGCGAGATGCGAGCCCTCAAAGGCCTGTCGCTCGGCGACTGCAACGAGGTCAGCCAGCGGCATGCGCAATGGTATCACCCCGCCCTGAATCACATGAACCTCTACGTGCTCTCCCGCTTCTACTGGGACGCAGATCAGGACGTCGATGCCTTGCTCGATGATTACTACGAAAAATTCTTCGGCCCCGTCGCAAGCGAAATGAAGGCCGCGATCGAATTCGCTGAACGCGCCTATACGGACGCTCCGATTCTCACCGGTGTGAAGGCGACGAGCGCGACCAACGTCTCCCTCGAAGACCGGCTGAAGTTTCTCGAAATGCTCGCCAAAGCGCGCGATACCGCCGGTGGTTCGGTCTACCGCCAACGTATCGCGATGATGTTGGATGAACTGCCCGAGCCGGACGATCTGCGCCAGACCGTTGCGCGGCTGGCCGAAATGGGCGATCCCCGCAAAGACGCACCGACGATTGTCGGTCGCCCGACCGACTCGAAGAAGTTCTTGCAAAGTTTCGCGCTGGTCGACATTGAGACCGGCAAAGCAGTGGGAACCAAGACGCGTTTCAAAGTTCGCTGGGACGATGAGGGCGCGGTCATTTTCGAAATCAAATGCGACGAGCCCGACATGGAGAACCTATACGTGACTGACGACGTGTGGACCGGCGATAGCATCGCGATCCTGCTCGAAACCCAGGGCCACGCGTATTACCAGATCGAAGTCAATCCGGACGGGATAGTCTTCGACGCCGATCGCCACGGCCGCATGAATCAGCGTTGGGAATCGAACGCCACGGTGGAGACCGAGCACGGCGACGATTTCTGGAGCGTCGTCGTTCGTATCCCCGTCGTCGATGCCGAAGAAGGAGCCGCCGACCCGAATCACCACGTCGTCGGCGCGAAGCCCGGCATGGACACCCCCTGGTATATCAACGTCGGCCGCACCCGTGTCCGTTCGTCAGGCAAAACCGCCTGGGCCTTTCCACATACCGGCAAGCCCAGCTATCATGTGCCCGAACGCTTCGCGAAGCTGGTGATTGAATAGCAAGGCCGAGCCTCCCGCCTGAAACACAAGAAAGTTCAAAATGCCAATCATTCTTCCACCGATCACTCGTCGTCAATTCGCAAAGCGCACACTCGCTCTTGGAGGCACGGCGATGATGACGTCTCGCGCGTTGGACGCCGCGGATAGTGAACCTGCCGGGTTGGACCAAAACCGGGTGGCTTTGCTTGCGGATACCCACATCAGTGCCGATCCCGATCCCGATCCAGTGCCGATCCCGATCTTGTCTACCCTGGGACGAAGTGGCCTGGATCTCCCGTCGGGGAGGACGAGCATGAAAGCGTAAACATGGCACAATGTCTTGCAGAGGCGGCCAAGAGCGTCATCGCTCTCAATCCCCGGCCGGCTCACCTGATCGTCAACGGCGACTGTGCTATGAGCAATGGTAGAGAAACCGAATACAAAGAGTTCCTCCGGCTGGTTGAGCCGATTCGTGCTGCGGGCATTACCGTTCATGTGACGATTGGCAATCACGACAATAGGGAGAACCTGTGGAAATTGCTCCCGTTCCTGAAGAAGGAGCACATGGGCGTTCAGGCGGGCGTGATTGAACTGCCGCACGCGAACCTCGTCCTTTTGGATTCAGGAAGAAAGGGAATCCTGGGGCAAAAACAGTTGGACTGGCTCGCTAAAGAACTCGACGAGCGAGCGGATAAGCCCGCCCTTATCTTTGGTCACTTCAACCCGTATCCGAACCGAGGCGTGCGTCCCATCAAGGGCATGAGTGATGGGGCGGCTCTATTGAAACTGCTTGCCGAACGAAAGCATGCCAGGGGCTATTTCTATGGTCACACCCATGAGTGGCAGCATGATCAACGGGATCATCTCCATCTCGTTAACCAACCGGCAGTCAGCTACTATTTCGGAAAAGGCCATGCACATGGCTGGGTCGATATGAAGCTCACTGAAATGTCCGCTGACCTGGAGTTACACTGCATCAATCCCAAGCACAAGCAGCACGGTGATCGGAGACAGTTCAGTTTGAAAGACAAGAAAAAATAGAGCTTAGAATGAGAGCCATTAAATTATTATCCTTTGTTGTTACCTGCATGTGCGGAGCGACGCTTGGTCTTGCCTCCTCAGAGCCTGACAAACCCATTACGGTTCGTGTTGCTTCTTATAATGTTGAGTTCAGCAAAAGCGCGACCCCGGAACAGATTGGTGAGATGTTCAAGCCATACAAGCTGGATATCATCGGTTTTGACGAAGCTCCAGATGGCGATTGGACAGCTCGCGTCGGCAAGGTGCTCGGGATGGAACACAGCTATGTGGGCAAGATCTCATCGGCAAATCACAAGGATAAGTACAAGACGATTCTCAGCAGAACACCGTTAGAAGGCACAGAAGAACACAAGCTCACGAGCACGGGCCGTGGTTGGAATCCTGCATCGGCGGTCAGAGCCGTGACTAAAATTGATGGAGTTTCGTTCGCATTTTACTCGCTACATATCTGTAAGTCGGGCGCAAGTGACGGCCATGCCCATCACCTTGCGACCAAGGTTTTACCTAAGGAGGCAACTGAAAGGGTGATCGTGGTCGGTGATTTCAACAACAAGATTGGCGATGCTGCCATGAAAACAATCGAGGGGGCGGGATTCCGACCGACATGGAACGATCTAAAAATTGATGTCTCAAAGGAGTTTACCTACAACGCCCAGGACCCCAAAAAAAATCTGGGGGTGATCGATCACATCTTATACAACACCTCGGCTGGAGCCAAGGCAACTGACGGAGGTATCATCGAACTGGAAAAGCCTTTGTCTGATCACAAACCCATCTGGGCGGAGTTAGTGTTCCCACGGAATCCCCTGCAGGCGCAAACCGAAGAGTCCGGCGTAAAGGTCATGTCTTACAATATCTATCGCGGCGGCACGATGCGGGGGCAACTCTTGTCCCAAACGGTCAAAGTGATTCAGGAGGCAAAGGCAGATATTGTCGGTATCCAGGAAACGCGTTCCCCGGGCGACGTTAATGCGGAGAAGTTGGCAGAGTTGCTGGGCTGGAATCACCATGTGAACCCTGGGAATAGGGTCATCGTAACGCGTTATGAGATTGTCGAGGAGAAGAGAGATGGCATCAAGGTCAAACTGCCTTCTGGTCAGCATGCCTACATCTTCAACTTGCACCTACCATCAAACCCCTATCAGCCCTACCAGCTTTTGGGCATTCAACCAAAGTGGCATAAACACAAGGATACTCCTTTCATCAAGACCGAAGCCGAGGCGATTGCCAGCGCAAGCAAGGCCCGCGGCGGGGAAATCTCTGAACTTCTCAAGCAGATAGATTCCCTCCCCGACAAAGAAACCCCTGTTTTTGTGGTAGGCGATTTTAACGAACCCTCCCACCTCGACTGGACCGAAGCCGCTGCCAAGTCCGGTCGCCACCCCATCAAAGTCGAATATCCCAACTCGTTGGCAATGACCAAAGCAGGCTTTGCCGATGCCTGGCGCACGGTCTATCCCGACGAGATGAAAAATCCCGGCTTCACCTGGACGCCCATCATGAAGGCTGATGACCCCAAGACCCACCACGACCGCATCGATTTTATTTACTTCAAAGGCAAAGGCGTAAAAGTGACCGGAGCAAACATCGTCGGTGAAAATATGTCCAACGCGGACATTGTCGTTTCTCCTTATCCATCTGACCACCGTGCTGTGGTTGCGACGTTCACGCTACCCAATCAACCAAAATCAGAGAAACTGGATGCGAACCATCCGGATGCAAGCGACGGCGGATAGTTGCGCATGCGTAAACGAAGGGGTGCTTCACGAGTCAATAGGGTACGTTCGTTGAGGCAACCCTGTTGGTTCGTAAAACAAAAGTGAAAGAAAATCTTTAGATTGATGCTGAACGCACTTGGTAGGACCCTTGTCTTCCCGTGAGGGGATCACAAATCGCGCAACACATTTTTTTGAGCTTCTTTCCAGGATTATGCCTGAAACCCACCTCGCCTTTTTCTCCGCCAAATTCGTAGTAGAATGATTCCGCAATGCCATTCTATCGGATAAAGACTGTCGAAATTTCCGCCCACTTCGATCCCCTGAAGGACGGATGGAGTGGCGAATCCATTTCGATTGAAGAGGTCTGGGCAGCGATTGATGAAGGCGCAATCGAAAACCGCAATTGGAACGATGCTAAATACAATTTTAACGGGAACTCCCTAGAGTCCAAAGCATTTCACGTCAATCGTATTGCCACGCTATATCGAAGTGAAATCAAAGACCGAATTATTCTGGCTATCGAGCCGTTAGATTCGGCACACAATGTGCGTATTCACGATGGTAAGCACAGATTTGCGGCAGCGGTCATAAGGGGAGACGAGTTTGTCGATACCGGTGTCCTCGAAGAAGAGTGTGGCGACATTCTCAAATTATTTCCTTCTGCGGTCGAAATGGAAGAAGCTTGAATGGAGCCAGCTAGATCAGAGTGACCTCACTCGCTGCAGGAGCCCTTTTTCCAGCAGATTCTGAATATCAAAAGTCGAAAAACTTAAGTTTCTACTGCTCCGCAAAATTAGCAAATTCGCACGGACGGGCGAATTATAATTCTCGTTTCGTGCTTATAATTGCGGAAATTAGGAAAAAACATGGAAATCAACATTTTTGACACCAAATAAATCACCTGTCCCCGGGAATTTTTGTGGACCAGATGGAGAGCGAGGGAATCCAGGTCGAGATGGGAATATTTCTCACAAGCCGCGTAAAGTATTCTCACCAGTCCGACCGAAAGAGATCGCGCAGATTGCGGCACTAGTTGCCGCCTAGTGCGGAATCCTTTTTTTGGATTGCGGGGAGTTTTTGAGGTCAGCCAAAAACTTTCGACAAATCAACCGTCGATCCCAGACGCGCAAACTGTCACGGCGCCCCGCAGGACATGCAGTTGGCGGATGTCCGCCGCCTGCTGGTCAACCCGGTCAGCTGGACACTGGAGACTGACGAAGCGGAGGATTGATAAAAGAACCGAGCCACTGCGAATCAAACGGGACCCGGGAAACGAGTCAGGTGCGCGATCAACAAATTGGAAACGTCCCGCTCAACCTCTGACGCTCCGTTTTTCTGCGGGTGATTAAATTTTGGAATTGGTCGCCTGCTCCCAGCCCTGACCCCGGCCCCTTAGGACTACTAGCGTGACTCCAGCCGAATACCCTTAAGTCGTGTCAAAGCCGACTTCAAAGCTCCGTCCTTTGGAAATGCTTTTAATCCTAGTTCAAGTAGTTCGATTGCAGTTTCAGCCTCTCCCTCCCGGGTCAACATCTCGCTTGCCAATTTGTAGAGGGAAACAACATTCCCAATTTTTGGACCTTTTATCGCTTCAATTAGAAGGTCAATCGCTTTCCGTCGCTCTCCATTCTTTTCGAGAAGCTCGCCGTAGTATTGGTAAATGACAACGATTCCAGTCAGTCCTGGCATTCGTATTGCGACCTCCAGTAACTTTAGAGCTTGCGCCGATTCTTCTTTGCGAATGAGTAATTTTGCACACGCCTGAATTATTGGTGCCTTATTTTTCAGTGCTGGCGCTTCGATTGCAGACTGCAGAAGGTCAATTGCTTCATCTATTCGATTGTCTTTTGTCAGAAGTTTCGAGGCAAGCATATAAAGTCCGTATCGATTTGACGAAGGTACAGTTCGGATTCCTTCCAACAGAATTTTTATCCCGTCATCATTTGTTCCATGGTGTGCTGCGATATCGCCGGCCATGTGATAGAGTTGTTCCTTATCTCTTATCCCCTCCTTCGCAATACCCCTCTTTAAAACAACGAGGGCCGGGCTCAGGCGCCTCGCGTGAAAATGCAACTTTGCGCAGGCTAGATAAATCGAAACTTCCTTAGCGAGCGTTCTGTCGGTTAGCGCTTTCTCCACTATCGCGACTGCTTCCTCGTATTTGCCCGATTTCTCTAAGATATCAGCGATCGAATGAATGACAGGTGCCACGTCCCTGCACTTCTCATTATCAATACCATCACTTAGAAGATCAAGAGCCTCGGACTCTCGCCCGCCTTCAGCTAAGATTTGAGCACACTTTGAAAATAGCTTCTTAGGGTCAATAACTTCTGGATCTGCAATTCCAGCCCGAAGAATTCGAATCGCTTCTTCAGGCTCATTCTCTGCTAGATAGAAATCAGAAATTTGAAGATAAAACACGTGCCTTTTTGAGATGCCTTCGACGCCCATTCCTGCTCTCAATTTGTCAATCGCTTCATTGGCCCTCCCGTCTGCCATTAACAATCCCGCACACCTAACAAGAAGTGGGCCTTGGTCGGTCGGCTTAAAGCTGCCCAATTTCGACAGGATCAATTCTATAGCTCGATCCCTACGCCCAGATTCCTCTAGCCGATGGGTGCAATTCGTAAGTAAGACTGACCTGCATTCCAGCTTTTCGTCAGAAATACCGGCTTCTAAGAGCGCGATTGCTTCATTCGTACGACCTGACTTGTCGAGAAGATCGGAACTCCGCAAATAGATCGAAAATGCGTTGCCTTTTCCCTGCAACGCCTTTAATGCCCGGCGAGCGACTGGAATAATGGAATCACCACCATTGATCTCGTATTCGATTTCAAGAAGTAGCAGCCAGGCGGCATAGTAGGAACTCCTGCTTACACCTTTCCGAGCATGTTCAAGCGCACGATTAAAATCGCCTGTTAGGTTTCGTTCACGCAAACACAACGCTAGGTGAAATTCGAGACCATGTGTTCGCTCATTTGATGGAAGACTATCGATCAGCACGATGTGCTCTTCGATTTCGGCTGGATCTTTAGGGGCATGTGCTAATTTTTGCTTTTGAATTACTCTCAGAATGAATGCGCAAAGCTTTTTAGTAGCGGTCCGGAGTTCGGACATGCGCTTCGCCTCAAACAAGTGGTATCTCAACTCCAAATATGACGTCGAAACCTTTTTCGAATCCTCGTTTTTCCGAAGATTGAAACCATCTAGATGGTAGTTTGCCGCTGCATCGTGAGCGCGCTTCCATTCAGAGCTAATTTCGCGAAGTCTCGAAACGCAGATTTCTCTTACTAAAGGATGAATCGATTCAACTCCATGTGAGCATTCAAGGAAAAACCGATCAATGAGAGACCTTCTCAACTTCATGCAGTCCTGAAAACTTTTCTGCAAGAAGGATATTGCTTCCCTTCTCCACGGTCGCCGATGAACTGAAAGAGCCCTCAAAAACGCGGTCAAATCGGTTGAAAGATCAGGGAGTGTTCGTGAGAGGACTTCACGCTCAAAACCCTCCAACAACTCGGTGCTTAGCTCGACATCTCTTAGGTCGGACTTCTTTGGCGCGAAGAAGAGCAATTCGTCGAGGGAGCTGTATTCGAGTCCCGACACGAGAGTTTTTATCGCTCTTGGATTTCCTCCTAATCTCTGAACAATCTCAGCAGCTCGATCATTAAGCGATTCCACCTCGATTGATTTGGTCGAGAGCAAGCTCAGCAGGAACTCTTCCGCCTGTTTCTCTTCGAGCCCCTCCAAGGTTCTCACAAAGGCATTTTCAGACCAACGCGTAGAAGGCAATGAGCGATTGCTTATGATAAGCACTTTACCGAGGAAATTTGGTTCATTGCCAATTCTCTCGAAAAGCTTTCGCCAAACATCTGGAATCGTGTCACGGCCTTGCTCAAAGCCATTATGAAAGTCATCAAGCACAAGGACAATTTCATTCTCTTTAAGGAGTGCGTGAATCGACCTTACGAAGAATTCAGAGTCGGTAGAAACTGAATTTTGAATCGTCTCACTCTGATTTGTTTTGCCAAGGAGTGAAAGCAGCTCAGACAAAATTTCAAATGCTGAGTCACCTGACAAATTCTCGATCGGGAGGTAGAGAGTTCGCATCTTGGATTCCGAAACCAGTTGTCGAGCGAGTTGAGACTTCCCAATACCGGGAATTCCCTGAATAACAGCAATCGACACCAAATTATTTGAGAGCCATTTTGTTTGAAGGTCTTCGTATATCCTTATCCGTTGTCTTCCGTAGAAGACGTGCAGATCAGAAGAATCACGAGATACTTCTTTGCTATCGGGTCGCTGCTTTACGGGATCATATTGGATTTGGCTGCGCCTCACAATTGACGCGGCAACTTCCCCGGGTGTCTTCCCTGCAATAGGTAGGAATCCATCGCCTGACAATATACCCAACTCCTCGTAGGTAATCTTGTCATCAAACCGGATTAGCATAATACGATGCTGATCCTCAGTTGCGATCAGCTCTCTGATGTGTCGCATTTCAAGACCACACCACCGTTTCTTTAAGTATTCATCACAAAGGAAGACGACAACCAAATCAGATTCTTTCCGATAGAGACTTGGCAAATAGACATCCAGTTCGAGAACCGAAAACTCTTCCTTTAAATATTTGTCATAAAGAACCCTTGTTCTTCCAAATTCAGCGGAAAGACAATCCGCAACTTTCTCCACAAATTGTCGTTTCTCTCCTGGGAATGATAATGCGACTGAAAAACGTTTCATTTTGGGACACCGGATCTTACCTGATTTTGTCATGCGCTGGCAGGGTTTGCAAGGTACGCCGAAACGAGTCGTCGGTTGTTGATAAATCTCAGGCCGATTCAACAGGGTGAGGTCGCTGATCCAATAGGGTTGCGTCTGCTCCCCATCCGCCCACCCACCGGTCGGAAGCGGCTTGATGAAAGAGCTTAAAAAAGGAGGTTCCAATCACCCACTCTTTGTCCAGCCGACGGCGAGGGCGCATTCTCAGTCGGGGCCAGCCAAATCCGGGATAGGTGTTAGGTGCGCGATTTACCCCTTACATCACGCCTCTCTCTCCAACTCTTGGCAATGCAGGGGATGACGAAACAAGGTCGCAACCGATTATCCATCGCATGGACGCACGGAGGTACCCCTACTTCGCCCCACCCCCTCTCGCTTCCTCCACCTCCTCAATCGATCGCAGAATGTTCTCCTTCCAACTCCCCTGCAACTTCTCTGGATTCGCGCGATCCAGAGTCTTCAGGGCCTCATCGAATTGACCGCGTTTGGTGAGAATCCGGGCAAGCCCCTGCAGCGCATAGAAATGATTCGCGCCACCGATGCGTTCACGACCGCCGACGATCGCATCGTAGGCTTCGAAAGCGCGGTCGTCGTCTCCAAGGTTGTTTTCCCGGTTCTGGGCGAGCATCAATAGAACCGCGTCGCGGGCTTCCGGGTCGCTGGTCCACGGTAGCGCCTTGCTGAGATCCGTCTCGGCTTTGGTGATGTAGTAGGCTCGCCCCCTGTTGCCTGATCCCATTTCCTCCAATTTCAAATGAGCACGGTTGCCACTTATTAAACGTTTCACTCCGCGCCCTGACGCACCAGGATCACTCGGTCACAGAGGACTTGGTCTTCACCCTTACCACCGTAGTTGGGGCCGATGAACTTAAGGGACACCCACGCTTTCCAGTGGTTGATTTCACCGGGGAAATACAACTGCGAGCCTACCTCCAGATTGGTCGCCCAACTGCGGCCAAACCATATCAAGCTGTCGTCCGTGGTCAGGTCAAACTCGCCGAGCGGATAAAGGCGGTATTCTCCCGGGGTGATCCGGTCGCGCGGGATTTCGAGACGCGGACCATGAGTGACGACACTGGGCACGCGGGTTTTCCACTCGCTGAAGCCGCAGCGGAAGGGCTCCCCGGGTTGATCCACCACAGCGGCCGTGCCGAAGGCGGCTTCGTCGTCCTCGACGCTGCGTTTCTTTTCGCCGCGGGCAGTGTTTCTCGGTAGAAAAGTGCGGATGCGGTCGGGAGCAATGCCATCGAATTCCGTCGGCAAGGGCTTTTCGCCTCCAGCGTCGATCAGGGTGACGAAGCGGGCGACAAGCGCCTCGCCGAGTTTCCAGACCGGCGCGACACCGGCATCCGATTTCGCCCGGTTCGCGGCCAGGACACGCTCGGCGACTTGTTGATGGTCGGTGTAAACGGCGGGCCAGGCATCGCGCAGGTTGAACCATTTCCAAAGCGTGGCGAGGTCCAACTCGCGGCGCTGCGAGCGCACGTTGCTTAGTTTGTTCGGCAGCTTCGCTGTGACGGCTTCCATCTCCTCAAACCACTGCTGCCAACGGTGGAGGTTCGCGACCGTCAAGTAGGGAAAGGTGCGGTCGTCGAGGTTGCGGGACTTGTAGCCCACGTTCGGCGGCAGCGTGGTTATCGCCTTGCGTGCAGTTTCAAGTTCCGTGAGATACTGCCGCATCCGCGAAGCTGCCGGACCGAAGGCGTGGTCGGTGAATTCCGTGATCAACGCGTCGGTATTGGTGTCAATATCCTGCGAAAGTTTCAACACAAGAAAAGCCTGCAGCTCGCTCCAGCCGCTGCGTGAGTTGACGCCGTGGTGATCGAGGAAGATTCCGCGTACGCCGGCCTTGTGCATCAGTCGCATGTTGTTGATGACTCGCTCGACATTGCCGACAGGCATCTCGTGCCCCGTTCCCCACGGGTTCGGATACATCCACGCCCAGAGGTTTCCCGGAGCGGTGATCGCAGCCCAGTCCTTCAGATGCTGAAACGTTTCCTGAATCTTCGGGTCAGGATGCGTCCAGTCGGCAAAGTAACAGTCCTCGATGGGCGCGAAGGCGATGACGAGGTTACCGGGTAGCTTCTCGCCCTCGGGCAAGCGCGGCGGAACCTGCGTCTGGCTGCGGCGATAAGCCAGCGTCTTCACTTGCGTCTCCGGGTGGTCGAGCTTCAGCGCGTTGCACAGCTCGAGGAGATAGTCGAACAGCGGGCCGCCGGGAGTCTGATAGTGCTTCTCACGTTCGATGCAGTCATCGCAGTGGCAAAAGCGCCCTGGTCGATCAAAAGCGTCGATCATGATGAGCTGGCGTTGACCCAAGATTTTAATGTGCCGCAGCACCTGACGGGTCAGCTCATCCCGCAATCCGCGATTGCTGTAGCAGAGTTGCAGGTTCGGAACCCGCTTTCCGGATTCGCTGAGAGAGAAGAATTCCGGATTCGTCTTGAAATAGTTCCGCTTTTCGACCCAGGGAAATCCGTTCGCGGCTCTATCGTCCGGCGTCGGTGGTATGTACGAAAATGAAGTGTGGACAAAATTCTCATTCGGCAGCCAGGATTTGAGATACCCTGGCACTGCCTGTTGTCGCTGAAGTAACTTCGTTTCGAGCCCCATGTTGACGCCTTGCTGCAAATAGAAGTCCGCACCGAATCGCAACGGCAGCTGACGTGACTCGAAATCGAAACCGCGTTTCCGAGAAAACGGCTTCAGTGTCAACGATGCCCGCTTTGGCACAACGGGCTTTTCGAGAAACGAATACCACTGCCAGCCGAGCGAGTTCTCGAGGAACTCCATCGCGGCGTCGAGGCTCGCGCGATGACCCTTGCCGTAGAGCAGGATGTCCGGACCGATGCTGCGTGCGACGTGCTCCTGATCGCGCAACTTCGCCAGCGGTTCCGACTCCAGCCGCGCCAGTGCCGGTTCGCTCAGGCCCACGAAGATGGCCGACCGATCCGCTTTGTATTTATCGGGCGAGACGACTGGAAACTCCGCTCCGGTCATTTCCTTCAGATAACCCGCCAGCGTCTTCGCCGCATAGGCCTCGATCCCGTCCGCATCCGTGGCCGACACGATCTGGTAACGCGTCTGCTTGGCTTCGGCAAGTGTGAGGGACTGGCCGCCATCCGACTGAGCAATCGCCGGCGTCACCAGGAACAGAACACCGGTCAACAGAGCAAGGCCTGTGGCGTGGATGGCCGCGGTGTTCGGAATGAATCGTTTCATGGCTGGGGCTTTGGCTTTTCGTTTTGTGCAGGCGCCAACTTTTCGAGGAACGCAGCCGGCACGGTAGCGGCGTAAACCTGGGTGACGCCGGTGACGTTGGAGTTGAAGATGACATGGCGCTTGTCGGGTGTCATGTAGGGATGAGCGTGCGTGTATTGCGGCCTGCCCTGGCGGGTTCGGGAATCGCACAGCTTGAGGAATCGGCCGGTTTCGACGCTGCCGATGTGGATCGTC
>OJCB01000088.1_pt1 | contig 38086 bp, 33 predicted proteins | sample 1591501 | NCBI WGS metagenome assembly OJCB01 (sample SAMN05416813, study PRJEB24817) | seawater metagenome | isolation source: Sea water | place: Canada:Atlantic | collected 2013-07 | reverse complement strand
TCGGTCTCGTGGGCTCGGAGATGTGTATAAGAGACAGATGGATTCTTCGCCGGTGATTTTTCCGGCTTCGACCATCTGCCGCAGCCGGTCGCTCAGGGTCTTCTTCGGGTCAACGGGCGTCGATTCTGTCGCCGAAGGTTTGGGAGTGGATGAAGGCAGCAATTTCCTTCCATCGGCATTTCCACCTTCTTCGAGGCAGTAGAGAAAGCGCATCCCGCGAAGGAAAAGCTGTTTTCCTGCCAGTGCCGGCGAGGCGTGAAAATTGTCATCGAGCTGATTGGTGGCGAGGACTTTGAATTCCTTGCCGGGTGCGATGACGACGGTGGTTCCTTTTCGTCCGGTGAAATAGATGCGGCCATTGGCTCCGACCGGCGAGGCATAAATGTCCCCAAGGTCCGGCACTCGAGTTCGCGCGATCACTTCGCTCCCGTCTTTTGATTGTAGTGAGGTTAGGATTCCCTGATTCGACTGCGTGAAATAGAGTTGGCCGTCATGGAGAATGGGGGAGGGGACGTAGGGAGTTCCTCGGTCAGCTTTCCATCGGATTGTATCCGTAACATCGCCTTTGCCAGTGATCGGAACGGCCAGTAAGGCGTGCCCCTCGTAGCCGGTCATGCAGTAGACGGTATCGCCGTCGACGATCGGGCAGGGTGTGCTGTTATTGGTCAATCCGGTTGCGGTCCAAATGACTTCTCCATTATCCAAATTGTAGCTACGCACCGCATTCGTGGCGGTGGTGATTACCTGCGTCACTCCGTCGTGCTCCACGATTGCTGGAGTCGCCCAGGCGTTGCCTTCCTCGCGATCTTTTTTCCAAAGAGTTTTTCCCGACTCAGAAATCAAGCACTCGATGCTTGATTTCCCGGCGTGATCGCGAACGATGATCAACTTTCCATCGTGCACGACCGGTGAACTGCCTTCACCCAGACTAGCGCCAACTTTTGCCGGGCCGAGATCGCGTTCCCACAGTTTTTTTCCATCGAGTGAATAGGCAAACATCCCCGCCGAGCCGAACCAAAAGTAAACCCGTTCGCCATCGCAGAAGGGCGAGGCCGAAGCAAAGCTCGCGTCTTTGTGATGCCCCTCGTGCGGCACGATCAAGTTCGCCACCTCACGCCAGAGTTGTTTCCCCGTCTTGCGATCGAAACAAAGCACCACCATCTCATAAGTCGTGTTGGGATGTTTGATTCCAAAAACCCGCTCCGGCTGATCCTCCGGCTTCGTCAAATTCGGATCGACTTTTCCCGTGTTGATTGCGGTAGTGATGAAAACCCGGTCGCCAAAAACGATCGGGCTGGAAGTTCCGTGCCCCTTGATTTCAGCCTTCCACGCGAGGTTTTTCTCTTCGCTCCATTCCAGAGGCGGTTTCGCTGTTTTAGAGACGCCGTTGTTTTCCGGCCCGCGCCATTGATGCCAGTTTTCGGCGTTCGATTGTGCATCGGCAAGGGAGACCGCGAGAAAGGAGAGAAACAGGAAAATCGAAAACTTCATGATGATGGCTTTCCTTTACTCCGCGCCCCAGACAAGTATTCGGAAAAGAAGGTGAGAAATATCATCCTGACGTTTTCACGCCTGAATTTCAATCATTCACCACGGTGGGGCCAATTCCAGAAGAAGACCTGTCGCCTCCGGACGAGTCGTGGCAGCAAAACGATTCTGAGGAATGGCAAAATGCAGAATTGCCCCGGGAGAACTCGAGCCTCGAAGCGCGCTTTCTAATTCACCCTCGGCTCAGCGGCAAGAATTTTGAAAGAAGGTGACTCTGCCCGTGAAGGCTGTGCCGCGTGCAGCTTCGACTTGGCGGTAGGCATTCGGCCACGTTTGTCGGTAACGTTGGGAATTTCGACAAGTGGAACGTCCTCAAATCGATCCACAATTCGCGAGGCCGCCAGCACAGGCATATCCGAAAGCAGCCCCCCATGGGGAGTCGGATCGTCATAAGATTGAATCCGATCGTAAAAACGAAGTCCTAAAGAGGCGCAGTTTTTTCGAAAGACACGAAAGTTACCCGCGAGATGAGGCTTTCCGGAAGCGACAAAATGATCGAGCAAGGCCTTTTGCTCCTTCATCACCGGCAAAAACCAGAGCTTCGCATAGCAGTTTCGGTATTCCGTCTGCGTATAAATCCAATCGTATAAATTTTCTGTATAGGCACTTAATTTCAGGCGGTTGTGAATGTTAACCGACTCCGTCACACGGGGTACCCGATCTTCAAACCAGGGTGCGCGAAAATCGAACAACTTGTCCCCGTCAGGGCTTCCTCCTCGTTTTCTCAAGGCAAAGCAGAAATGCCCGACACTTTCTTTCTCCCCTTTGTAGTCATAGTGAATGTTGATAATCACCAAATGGTAGTCTGGTAGCGGAGTAAGGGTATTCCCCATCCGCGCATCCCACCACGCGTTGAGAGCGCTGTCAGACACCGTTTTACCCGTGAGCCGCTTCACTGCAAGATCGAGAAAGATCACGCGATTCATATCCACGAGTTCGCTGATATTGAGCTTTTTCTCATTCCAACTCCGCGCCGATTGGGAAACTACTTTTGAGTAAAAGAGGTTCGCCAGGCCCTTCGCCAACTGAACACGAATGCTTGCGTCACTCGCTGTGATTCCGGTGGTTAGCCGAACGACATTACGGTCCGGAGTCTTATCAAATCCCCTACGGGGAGAAAAAGTGCCGACCTTTGAAAGGGAAACACTATCAACGCCGATTTGACGGCGGGTAATCACAAGCTCAGGATTCCCAAACAAGGATTGAAAAGCAGGAGGATAATCGAGCCAGTCATTTGCCGTATCAGCCCGTCCCGATACCGTACCGAAACCGCTAAACAGCGACAGGGCGAAAAAGGCAAAAATGACGAGACGCGAAACGATCATGCTTCCTCTTCATAGCAAGACTCACGGCTGAATCAATTAAGAAATGTAAAATGAGCGACCTTCGGTGCGGTCGACTGCCTCATAAAACTCCGATAGTGACAATATCGCTTCAAGAGATTCGGCGAAGAATCCCGCCATTGCCTGCGGCGCAGCAAAGGAAGGCCCAACACTTCCGCCCACAGACTCCGCTGGCGTCTGTGACCTCGGCAATGCTGCAGGACAGCGGGGTCACAACCGTGAAGATCGCCAACAGTGTCGTCACCGCTGCGCAGATCGCTTGGATTAAGGGGCGCATCCCCGTTGAATTATGAATGAACTCTGTTGGTTCATCAATCGAACCGTATTGCTTCGTTGTTCACTTGCGGGAAGGGCGCGCGTTGATCCGGCGGGTGACATTTTCGACGACCACTTTTCGGAATCCTTCATCGGAGACGGAGTTTGCCCATTTTAGAGCGCCTTGCGGGTCTCTGCCGACGAGACCGTGAGCCAATCCATTGATCGCGAAATCCCGGTCCCGTCCTTTTTCCAGGGAATTCAGCCGATCGACGGCAACATTGACCTGAGTATTGCCGACTCCGGATCCGAGCCTGCCGAATGCGGCTGACATCACTGTTCCGCGAGCTTGCGGATCGGATTGCGAGAGCGCCATTTTTACCGTGTCGAGAGGTGATTTGTCGAAACCACCGCCTTCGATGTATTTCGCGATGGCCTTGCCTTTTTCCAAGGGGTCTTCGATCTTGTTGATCCAGTCCGGCAGGGTGCGCGCAATCATTCGCCCTGCGAATTGCCTCGCTTGATCCCGGGCACCGCGAGCGGCTAACAGGCTGGCTTTTTGGAGGCGTTCCTTGTCATAGTAAACTCGAAGAATCTCGCCGTTGTCGACCGCAACGGAAGCAATGGCCACCTCGAGATCGTCCGGCCTTTCAAATTCGACCAACTTCCAGCCCAGATGATTTGGGGATGCAGAAATGGCAATGGTTTGGCCGTCTACTGTGTCGATCAAAGTGGCGACCGGCTTGTCGTTGAGTTTTGCGACGCCGCTGAGGACAAGGGTGTCGGAAAGGTTGAAAGCCCGGGTGAAGGGCGATTGTTTCATTAACGCATCGAAATGTTTCGCGCTTACACTTTGGGGAAGATTCGCCGTCGTTGTTGTTCCGGTTTCTTTTGCGGCAAGAGCGCTGTTGAAAACAAAACAAACGATCAGTTTTGCAAAAACGAAGCAAGAGGTTTGGTTCGATGAAGAGACTCTCTTGCTTCGTTCTGCCAGGAAATTCGATCTTTGAATCGCTGAACTCATCATTTCTCGTTCTCCGCGACGTGTTCCATGATTCGGACAAAGGAAGCGCCACGATTACTCATGTTCGGAGCAACGGTCTGCTTTTGGTTCCACATTTGTCCGACGAGCCCGCGTTGTCGTTCACTCATTCCTGAGAGACGCCGATCCACATAGGACTGGTGAAGATTGTGGGATTCCTCGCGATTTTTGCCCGCTCCCGGATTGTAGCCTTTGGGCAATTCCCGTTGTTCGATTTTTTTCAGCATCGCGACGCGCTCAGCGGGGATGGCCTGATTTCCTCCGCTCTGTGATTGCCGACTGGCGGCTTGCGCGGCGACTCTCCTGGCACGGGCTTGTGCTGCGAATTTCATTCGCTGGCTTGCCGTCTTCATCCGCTCTTTGTCATAGCGAACTTTCACCACTTCACCGCCCTCCACCGAGATTGTCACGACTGCCGTTTCGATGTCTTCAGTTCCTGACATGCCCACCAATTTCCAGCCGCGTTGAGTGGACTCTTCCGAAACAGCGATGGAAAGTGCTTCTTCGGTATCCATCAGGGTGGCAACCGGTTTCCCGTCGACCTGGGCAACTCCGGTCAGGATGAGCGACTCGGAAAGGAGCAGAGCTCGGGTGAATGGCGATCGATCAAAAAGCGGCGAGAACTGAGTTGAATTCAAAGGAGTAGGAAGGAATACCAGTTTCAATACATGTTGTTCCGTGTCAGAGCCGCGAGCCGATGCTTGAAAGAGAATGCCGACAGCCAGGGCTCCGGCGATAGAAAATCGCCTGCAATTCATTTTCCGGACTCGACGTGATCGAGGATTTTCACAAAGACTTCGCCTTTCTGTCGATCGCTCAGTTTGGGGTTCGCCTTCATTTTCTCCTGCATGATTTTTCCGACTCGTTTCTTTTGCTCATCGGACATCTTGCTCATTCGTCCACGCACCCATTCCCCAAACTTTCTTTTTTCTTCGTCAGTGGGGCGGGAGCGATTATCAGGGCCTTGTGGAGCTTTGAGGCCATTCGGTGATTTACCGTCTCCCGGTTTCAGCTGGCTTTCGTCGAAATGCAAGGTGACTAGCTCGCCACCAGTCACGGCGATGGTTGCCGATACTTTTTCGAGGTCGGCGTTTTTTTCGACCTCCATCATTTTCCATCCATCCTCATTCGGAGTGGTGGAAATGACGTAGCTTTTCTTGTCCTTCCTATTCCGTACCGTAGCAACTTGTTTACCGTCGATTACGGCGAGGCCAGTGAGTTGAATGGATTCAGAAAAGTCTAAGGTTCGTGTGAAAGGTGGGTTTTCCAAAAGGGCCGCGTATTGGTTCGCGGCAACCGGTGATGGGGTTATGTCAGGGAGGATTTGTTCCCCTTCACCCGGGGCCGTATGAAAATGAAAAGTAATTCCGAGAACAAGTAAGAACCGTGCTGTGAGGGCAGGGTGTCGGGAAGATGAGTTGGTGGAGGACGGAGATCGGGTCATCATTTCAACTTAACACTTTCAATCACGAGGCCAGCATCGACTTTCACTGTCTGGATCCAAAAGTAGACAATTTCCTGACGGATCGGAGATTTCGGAAATCGATCGTTTGTTCGTGTAAAGGCAGTCAATGGAATTTCGAGGTCGAAGCTTCCGTCTTTATTGAGTTCAATCTCGCTGCCCTGTTTGAGGGAATATTTCCCTCCGAATCCGCCCTTGATCCGATTGGTGGCGAACCCGCAGTGAATCGGATAGGGCCGCGCGAGGCGTCCCCGAATTCGGAAGCTGATTCCTTCTGTGATTTGCACCGGAGGAAGGCGACCGGAAGAAGGGTTAACAACGACTGTGTAAAGCAGGATTGGCTTGGAAGGTTCATGTTGGTCCCCTTTCCAAATGTGGGGGGAGGCTACTCCCCCTCCGGGACTGTCCGGCGAAGGGTGGGCCCATTTGCCTTGCAAGAGATCCCGTGGAAGTTCGCTCTTCCAGGCTTCAACATATCCGGAACGGTTCGTGGCAGAAAATCCGGTGTCATTTTCCAGTGAAGCCACGACTTCCTGATTGGCGGAAACTTCCTCAGTGCGGCCGTCGGCAAGCCGTGTTACGCGGACGAGTCCCTCGTTGACGACGAGCTGTGTGGTGAAGGGATCTACGGTTACGTTGAACTGTGTTCCGAGCACTTCCGCTTCTGCTGAAGGGGTAATGACCTGCATCGGAAAACCGGGAGGCTGCTTTTTGGCATTAATGGAAAGGTTTCCGTTTCGCAATCGCAGCACTTTTCGGCCATCTGTTTTGGAGATGTTAAGAGTAGATGTTCCGGAAAGGGAAGCTGTCGTTCCGTCTGGAAAAGAGAATTCGATCCAGGACTCCGCCGCCAGTGTTTCAATTGTTCCGGGGGAAAGCCCGGTGCCCGAAAGCGGGCCGGAATTGGTTTCCCCATTCCAGCCTTCCCACTCCACAGGGCCGCCGGATGCGACGACCTGAACAATGGGTAGGGATTCGTCGATGTCTTGAAACAGGGCGATGCCTGTAATCGCAATGACCGCAGCCAGTGACGCTATTGCCACTGGTAACCAGGGAAACCTCTTCGAATGCGTGCTTGTTTCCGGTGCTTTGAATTCTCCGCTGTTCTGATCGAGTTCAGAATGTAGATCCAGGTATCGCAAGTAGTGGCTTTGTGCATCCGGATTTCCGTCGAGCTCTTGCTCCAGTTTCAGAAGTTCCTCTTCCTCGATTGTTTCATCGACGAGCTTTGAGAGCAGGCTCCCAAGGCGATAGTCTTTGCTGTTTTCCTCAGGCATCACTCCAGCCCTCCTTCCGCAATCTCTGCTCGATACAATCCTGAAGCTGGTCACGGATTTTTTCGAGAGCGTAGTAGATCTTGTGCATACTGATGCCTGACTCGGCGGCTTCTTGTTTCACCGCCCCGTGACGCCCATACCGCAGTTGGACCCACTTTTGCTGCTGTTCGCTCAAGGTCTCCAGGCATTTCGTCAGGGCGCTGCGACGGGCTTCCATCAGCGGCATTTCTTCTTCATGCCGAGAGTGCAACTGTTCGAGGAGGGAGTCGGAGAAGACCAATTTTTCCCGGGCTTGTTTCTGCCTCCATTTCAAGATCTCTAAGTATGCGAACCGAATTGCCCAGGGAACGAATGGTCGTTCCGGATCAAACTTGTCCCACTTTTGCCAGAGAAGGACCGAGACGTCCTGTAAGACCACCGCTGCATCCGCTTGGCGGGGAATCATGGAGAAGACATAGCGCTCCACCTCCGCCTGATGGCGGGTCCACAGTCGGACAAAGTCGGAGGTGGGATTCATGGGCTAAGAATTCATGGGCAATCGGAGTGTCACCGATACTATCCTCCCAACATTGGCAAATTCGGAAAAAAATTCAATGGTCTGCGAATTATGATTCTTCGAGCCCAGGAATGTTGGAGATCGACTGCCCGGCTGGAGGTAGGATTTAAAGTTCAGGAAAGTGGAGCAGGGGATCATGCCGTCGCTTCTCTTTGGCCGCATTTTTCCGAGCAAGTTTGTCACTCGCCTGTCCCGTTCTACTATGTCTCTCCTTTGGCTGGTGGCGCTTGAACGCGCCGTCATAGCCACTGCATTCTGAGCTAACGACTGCGCCCGTTGGCAATCAACTTGATTGCACTCGCTTCCATCTTGGATGCAATGTCAGGTTCACTGCTCCAGCGGTCTTTGGCTTCGGATGGGTCTTCTTTGAGGTTGAAAAGTGAGTAAGGCTTTTCGAAGCGCACCCCTTTAGGTTTCTCTCGGCCGCCGGACCCGCTTCCAAGAACCAGTTTCCAGTCTCCGTCGCGGATGGCAAAAGTTCCGTTGGCCGAGTGGTTGATGACAGATGCGCGTTTGAATCCTTTTTCCTTTCCTTTCAGCAAGGGCAAAATACTGAAGCTGTCAGGTGCTGCGACGCCGATGGCCGGATTATCGATTTTTGCAGTGGAGAGATTCTTTCCAATCAGGTCTGCGGCGGTTGCGAAGATATCGGTGTGAGTGATCGTCTTATCACATAGCGAACCGGCTTCAACAGCGGCGGGCCATTTGACGAAGAAGGGAACGCGGTGACCGGCTTCCCAGATGTCGGCCTTGGTTCCGCGCCGGACTCCGTTGGCGGTGTGATTGCCCTCGAAATAGGATTGCAGAGTTTCGTCAGCAAGGTGATCAGGATCTGCCGGGTCTGTTGTGCGATACATAAAAGACCCGTTGTCAGAGGTGTAGATTATCATCGTGTTCTCTGCAATTCCCGCATCGTCGATTGCCTTGATTGTATTCCCGACGACGTCATCCACTTGCATGACAAAATCCCCATAGGGGCCGAGTTTGGATTTGCCTTGATACCGGGGATGGGGAAGAACCGGTTTGTGAGGTGCAGTGAGAGGAAAATAGAGAAAGAAGGGCTCGGTTTTTTTCGATCTATCCTCAATGTGTTTGGCTACGTTTTCAGTGAGATGGTCGAGACAGTCGATGATAGAAAAGTCCGCCCCGAGTTCCCCTTCGCGGAGATAGCCGGGAAATCCCTGCTTTGGCTGAATCCGGTCAGGAAATGCCCTCACTTTGTTTCCGGCGACATAGACGTAAGGTGGAAAATCCAGAGAAGCAGGAATGACGAGCGACTTTGTGAATCCGTTGTCGAGTGGTGAGGAGTTCAGTGGCTTTTCCCAATCCCACTTATTACCGGTTTCATCCTTTTGAAAGCCCAGGCCGAGATGCCATTTCCCGATGATGGCAGTGTGGTACCCATGTTGCTTCAGGAAAGAGGCGATGGTCGGTCGTGCCGGATCAATCAGCGGAGTTCCGTAACCGTTCAGGACTCCCGCTTTCAATCGACTGCGCCAGCAGTAGCGACCAGTGATCAGTGAGTAGCGGGTTGGGGTGCAGACTGCAGAAGGAGAATGAGCATCCGTGAAGGTCATTCCGCCGGCCGCCAGTTGATTGAGATGAGGTGTCGGAATCTTCGAGTGGGGATTTAGCGCCTGGACATCGCCGTAACCCATGTCGTCTGCGAGGATCACAATGATGTTGGGCCTTTCTTCAGCGGAACAAATCAGAGCGAGTGAAAAGGCAGCAAGAAGAGAGCAGCTTAAGAAGCGGAGATTCATGAATGAGGATTTGCGCTAAGAGATGGAATGTCAATAGCGCTTGATTGAAGGACACAAAAAAACCCTTACTACCGGAGAGGTAGAAAGGGCTTCTTGAAATTGTTCTGAAGAATCAGAATCGAAGGCGTATCAGCCTGTGATCGCTTTGCGCTTTTTGAAGAGCTTGGCAAGAAGGTAGTAAACGACGACACGCTGCTTGGAGCGCTTGCTGTATGCTTTCTTCACTGTGGCCAGGCCCTCGTCCAGCTTCTCGGTGTCTTTAAGGCCGAGTTTCTTGATGAGGAAATTTTTGCGAACGCGTTTCACTTCCTCTTTGTCGGAGAATGCAACAAGTGCGGAATCTTTCTTGTAGATTGAAGGTCCGCAGGACTTGGCAACCGCACGAAGAAAGTTCGCGTCAACTTTTTCACCGAGCTCTTCTAGATCGGCTTTACATTTTACGAGGACAACGTCGAGTTTACTGGGTGGCTTGGGCATGGTATTATGGGTCTGAGTTAGGGAACCTTTTGGTTAACTAATGCTAAGTATCACAGCAATTATGATTTGAGCAAGATTAAAATTCTCAAAGATGAGGTTACAGGTGAATGAGGCGGAGTTGCGCAGCCTTTACTTTTTGCGGGTTCTCTTGTAACAAACGGGCATGAGTTTCATCCTTAGAACCCTCTTCTTCTGTGTTGTTGTGTTAGTCTCTTCCCGGTCAGGTGCTGCGGATCGACCCAACATCCTGTTTCTCTTCGCCGACGATCAGTGTTTCGAGACGATTCGTGCATTCGGTCATACGGACATTGATACTCCGAATCTGGATCGCCTTGTAGAAGGAGGGACCACCTTCACACAGGCTTACAATATGGGCAGCTGGAGTGGTGCCGTTTGCGTCGCGAGTCGTCATATGTTGAACACCGGGGCATTTGTCTGGAACGCGGAAAAGATTTCCAAGCAGATCAATGCAAAGAAACCGGCTGAAGGTAATTCATGGCCGGATTTTCAGAAGTCCGGCTTGATGTGGTCTCAACTGATGGGCGCTTCAGGATACGACACTTACTTCACAGGGAAGTGGCATGTGAAGGCGAAGCCTGAAGTGATCTTTAAAACTACGGCTCATGTGCGTGGAGGAATGCCGAAGCAAACTCCGGAAGGGTACAACCGTCCGATGCAGGGGGTTCCCGACAAGTGGAGTCCGTCCGATCCGAAGTTCGGAGGATTCTGGGAAGGCGGGAAACATTGGAGCGAAGTAGTTGCGGATGATGCCATCGGATTCCTTGGAACTGCCAAAGCAGATGAGGATCCTTTTTTTATGTACATTGCCTTCAATGCTCCGCATGATCCGCGGCAGGCCCCGCAGTCCTATGTCGACAAGTACCCGCTCGACCGGATTCTTGTTCCGGAGAATTTTCTTCCTGAGTATCCTTACAAGGATCAAATCGATAATCGTCCGAGCCTTCGTGACGAAAAGCTGGCCTTGTATCCAAGGACCGAATATGCCGTAAAGGTCCACAGGCAGGAGTACTTTGCGATCATCACCCACATGGACGAGCAGATCGGACGAATTCTTGATGAGTTGGAATCGAGTGGGAAGAAGGACGAAACTTACATTTTCTTCAGCGCGGATCATGGACTGGCTGTGGGTCATCATGGCTTGATTGGAAAACAGAATTTATTCGAACACAGCATGCGGGTTCCGCTGATGGTGGTAGGTCCCGGTGTGGAGCCGGGTGCAAAGGTTGAAGACCCTGTTTATTTGCAGGACATCATGGCGACTTCGCTGGAAATCGCCGGCGTGGAGAAACCCAAGCATGTTCAGTTCCAGTCCTTGAAGCCCGTGTGGGAAGGGAAGAAAGGCGGATACGATTCTATCTACGGTGCATATTTAAAAAGTCAGCGTTGCGTGATTCGTGACGGCCACAAGCTGATGCTTTATCCCAATGTTCCGAAAGTCCTGCTTTTCGACCTGAAAGAGGATCCCAACGAAATGGTTGACCTCTACGAGTCCAAAAAAGATCTCGCAAAAAGTCTCTTCAAAGATTTTCTCAAGCTCCAGAAGGAAACGGGTGACGAACTGGATGTGAAAAAGACCTTCCCTGAATTGTTGTAGGAAGCTCAGCCGAAGATCATTTACGGTGTGACTTTGATAATTGTTTCACACCAGCCTGGAAGTTCTCTTCCGTCTTCCCGGCGAAGGTCTGCTGTGACAAGATAGATTCCATTGGGAGTGCCTTCAGGGACGTCGATGTGAAAACTGGTTGAGGCCTTCTCCCGAGCCGGGATGGTCAAAGCCCCTTTTGAAACAGTGTCGCCGATCTTATCATTCAGTTGAATGGAGAAGGTTCGTTCGACCTTTGAGTGATTCCAGATGACCACTTCCATTTTGGCCGTTCCTCCCGGTTTCACTTCCTGGCCGTAAGGGAAGAATTTCGCCCACTGTTCATCGATGCCGTAGTTCGGGTCATCCCAGTTGACGAACTGTGCGATGAGCGCTTTGCGTTTTGCGTATTCTGTCTTGAGGAAGTTCCGTTCGTCGTCAGTGAATCGAAAGAGGTGGGGGATGTGTTGATTCACCAGCCATGTCTCTTTGGGCTGGGCTTCGATTTTTCGAAAGCAAAATGCGTAGCCCGTGTCGTCCCGCATCAGGTTACGGTTCATGAGACAGTAGTCATCGATGCCGGAGGGAGAGAAGGAATCGCCGATAAAGAAGACAGGGTCATGATTCTCTTTTTTGACTAACAAAGCACCGTGATTGTACATCTGCCCCGGGTAGAAGTGAAAGGTGAAGGCGAAGTTTTTCCATTTCATGGTTTCTCCCTCTTCTTTTACGGTGACTTCATCGACGGCGTTAGGGGACACTCCGGGAAGAAACCAGTTCCCCGGGTTTTCCAGCGCGTCCGCAACTTCGGCGACTGCGTAAACAGGACACCCGAATTCGCGGGCAGCCTCGCCGATTGCTGCAGTGTGATCGTTGTGGGTGTGAGTGGCAAAGATTCCGTCGATGCTTTTTACGAGGCCGTCTGCAAGTGCTTTGCGCAGAGATTCGAGAGCTTTGGTTCCTCCGACATCGAGCGCAAATCCGTGACCGTCCTCTGAAACAAGAAGCTTCGTCGTACCCATGTGTTGGCACCAGTCGGGGAGGTCAATGTGTTCGGCGAAGGGCATTCCTGAAACGCCGTGATCGGTCCCAAGAACACGCTCGGCACAGGCATTCATTCGTTCCTCGCCGAAATACCAGTGCAGGGCATTCGTGCTAAGATAGGATCGGTAAATGTCCCTGGCGAGTTTTGCTGCCGTGGCCAGGTCGTCTTTGGGATTTGAGATTGTCTTCCCATGAGAAGGAATGATCGAATCAGGATCAAGCATCTGGATTTTTTCGATGCTCTGCAGCCAGTCGGCGATCCGCCCCATGTAGCCATGGTAGCCGCCGATCTTCGCTTCACGGATTTCGTTTTGAAAACTGTAGAGATCCGGCACTTTGCCACCGGCGAGAATTAAATCACCAGTGAAGAGGACTTTACGGGACTCGAACTCGACAAGCCAGGAAGTGCCATCCCTCGTATATCCGGGGGTGGGGATCATTGTGATGGTGAGGCCCTGCCATTTCAGTGACTCTTCTTGTTTCTTGATTGTTCCCGGTGTGTTGTTCTTCAGCGGAACCTTTTTGACCTGTTGCTGATAGTAGTTGAACCGGTCGTCCCACCATTTCTCCCAGTGAGATTCTGCGGAGCTTAGAATTTCTGCGGAGGCAGGGGAAGTGACCCATTTTTCAGGTGGAGCGGATGCAATTGCGGCATCGGAGATGTCACGTCGGACATGGGTTAGAAAGAGATGTTCGATCTCCAAACCTTCAGGAGCTGAGTTGAAGGCGATGGTCTTTCTGTTTCGAGTGATTGAGATTTGGTTCAGCGAATCGCGTTGAACGATGGAGATCTCAGTTTCTGCGATGGATTCCGCACGGGACCATGACATACAGAGAATCAGAGTGGCGACAAGGGGGATAGCTTTCATGAGTTCACTGACAGTTTGGAGGTTTTGCGTCGTATTACCATCCAGTTTACTACCGCAAATGCGAGAGCCAAAGGGACGAGATACCAAGCTTGGTTGAACGGTTTTTCGGGAGGCTCAGGTAAGGGGATCACCACTGCTGTTCCTGCTTCCAGGTCGTGAGTTTTCGGAAAAGAGGCTGGGCGAATGGTGGCAAGAAGAAGACGCTTCTCTCCTTCCTCTTTGTAGGAAAAGGTCAGCTCGCCCCCCGGATTTTCCAAAAGAAGGGATGCCAGAATACATCCGGGGCGGGGACCGCCTTCGCGATCGGGAACCCGGATCAGCGAGGGATGTTCGAATTGAAGTTCTAGTTTGGAAACTAGATCCCGGTCTTTGGAGTAGATCCCATAGCGCTCGCTGACGAATTCCCGGGCGAGGGTGACGAGCTCTTCAATTTCACCGTCCTGTTTTGCGGCAAGCCAATCATCCCCAATTGCTCCAAAATCTGTTTCGGGTGCGAGAATCAGTTCGGGAGCATGGACGGAAAAGTGAATGCTGATTGTTCCGGGGGCGGTCAAGTGGATCTCAGCAGTATTGTAGAGAGACTCATGCGAATTGGCATGAGTCGTCCAGGCAGAAGCAAGAATTGCGATGCAGGCGCTGAGTTGATGACCTTTCAAATCATCAGCATCTTTGCAGAAGAATTCTTTGAGGGCTAGTCTTCTGTGATGGGTACGGAAATATGGAAAGAGGTTAGGGCCCCCGGCTGACTTTCAACGCTGACGGTTCCCCCATGTGCTTCAACTGCTCTCTTTACAATGGAAAGCCCCAGACCGGTTCCGTTCACCTTTTTGCCGTGATGTTTTTCCACTCGGTAGAAGCGTTTGAAAATCAGAGGAAGATCGGCCGCAGGTATTCCCACCCCGTTGTCACAAATGGAGATGAAGTATCGATCCTCTTTCTTCCTTAGTTTTACCGTTACCTTGAGCTGGGATGCCATTTGGTTCTGCTTGAGGGCATTATCGATTAGATTGAAAAAGATTTGATCCCAATAGTATCTGTCTCCAAAGAGTGGCCATTCTTCGAGGGTTCCAGAGTCGATTTTCACCTTCGCATTCTGTTCTTCAATCAGAGGCTGCAGATGGCTGATCATGGTTTCCGCTGAATGGATCAGATCAAAGGTCTTTCGCTTCAGTAATTCATCGAATGATTCCAGCTTGGAGATCGTAAGCATGTCTTCGACGATGCGGCTGATACGTTCCCCATGAACCTCCATGGTCTTGAGGGAACGCTTGGCAAATTGGGGATTGGCTTCAATGTCACCCTGCGAAAGCGTTTCGATATATCCATTGATAATCGATAGAGGTGTTCTCAATTCGTGAGAAGCGTTGGCTACAAAATCTCTTCGGATCTGATCGGTTTCGAGCTCATGCGTGACATCCCGGATAGATATCCAGGCGGCTCCAATAGTTTTTGAATTTAGTGATGATGTGAGGGGCTCAGCTTCGACGTTCCAAATCTGGTCACGAGTTTGGCTTGAGGTCGCTGCCGCTGAGCGGTGAGCAATTTGTGCGGACGACTTTTCACCGGTTTCCCGGGATTCTTCCAACACTTCAAGGATCCGATGATCACGGCATACGCTGAGAAGGGGTCTCCCATGAAGGTCTTGAGAACTCTCAAAAAGTGATTGGCTGGCCCTGTTGGCAAACAAGACCGACTCATCAGTGTCGACAATAAGAATTCCGTCCTGAATTTCGTTGAGAACGACTTCCATGAAAAGCTTTTGACCACCCGCAAGTGAGGACTCGAATACGGAGTCTGCGATGGCTTCAGAAAGATTTCGAAGAGATTGGTCGGGGGCTATTTTTCTGATCCTGCTGACCTCCGGATTGGAATCAGACCTCAGAATCGCCGAAAGATTATTGGCTCCCTGTTTCAATCGAAACAAACGCCATCCCAGCCAGGCACAAAGCAAACCAAAAAGAACTGTGATGGTGAGATGCAAAACAGGATAGTGAGAAAAGAAAGATGTTTACCCGGAAATTCGATAACCTACACCACGAACTGTCTCAATTGAATTCCCGTTTGTGCCAAGCTTCTCTCGAAGCCTTTTGATGTGGGTGTCCAAAGTCCTTGTTTGGATCATGTCGCTGTAACCCCATACTTTTTGAAGCAGATCAGCTCTTTCCTGAATCACTCCCGGAGATTCGATCAGGCAAAGCAGGAGCTTGAATTCAGTGGATGTCAGATCGATCTCTTCCTCTTCCATGAAAAGTTTCAGAGAATTCTTGTCCAGACGAAAGGGGCCGGCGGCGACGACTGATTCACTTTCTTTGGAGACTGATCGGCGAATCAAATTTCGCACTCGCAGGACCAGCTCCTTTGGACTGAATGGCTTCGTCATGTAGTCATCAGCCCCTGACTCCAGACCTGCGATTCTTTCCTCAAGCTTCCCTCGCGCCGTCAACATGATCACAGGAATGTGTCGGGTTTGGGCATCTTTCCTGAGTTGCTTGTGAACGGTGTAGCCATCCATTTCCGGGAGCATCAGATCGAGGATGATCAGATCCGGAAGATGTCTTTTAGCCTTCTTCAGTGCGTCAAGCCCATCCGAAGCTTCAATAATGGAATAGGCTTCTTCTCTGGCGAGGTTCACGCTGATGAGTTCGCGAATGTCCTCTTCATCGTCGACAATCAATATGGAAGGCATAACAGTGGGAAAGCTAACTTTCTACGCTTCGAGAAGGTTTTTGAAAAGGGGGAGAGGGTGACAAATCTGTCACCGATTGGTTTCTTTTCAGTAATGCGCTGCTATATTCGGCAGTCTTTCAAAAGAGGGTAAAGTTGAGCGGCTGATAAAGAATACGATGGCCAGTGATCAGAGTAAGAATGAGATTCGCCCACGACCGAAGCGGGTTCAAGTCATTGTGAATCCAGCTCCGGCAACGAGAGTGCCTCTTCTGGGAATGCTGAATAAGAAGTTCCGCGGAGCAGATATTGATTGGGATGTTTCATTGACCCACGGACCGGGAGACGGAAAGCGCTTGGCTGAGGAGGCGATCGCCGACAATGTCGATGTCGTGATTGCTTATGGCGGCGATGGCACAGTCGTCGAAGTTGCTTCCGGAATGGTCGGCTCGGACACCCCACTGTTGATTCTCTCAGGGGGAACAGGAAACCTTGTTGCTGCTGAGCTTCGTTTGTCTTCAAATCTGGAAAGATGCCTCGATCTGATCTGCAAGGAAAACTACTCCACACGCCGGATCGATGTGGGGATGATGGGTGACCGTCCGTTTGTTCTGAGAGTGGGATGTGGAATCGAGACGGAAGTCGTTCAGGAAGCGACCCGGGAACTGAAGAATCAGTTTGGGAAATGGGCTTATGTTTTTGCCGGGATTAAGACGCTTCAGGATGCGCCCGAGGCAGATTATGAGATCAAGATTGATGGAGAAACTATCAATGCCAGGGGAATGGCCTGCATTGTTGCCAATGCCGGGACAGTAGGGGTGGGCCGCCTGATGCTGGCGCCCACTGTTGATGTGAATGATGGTAAACTGGATGTGTTTTTTGTGAAGAAAACGAACATCGAAGCAATCTTTCAGCTCGCTGGAAAGATGATGGGGATTGATAAAGAGAAAAATCGGGACGCCGAAGCGAAGCTGGATGCTTCCAAGCTGGTGAACCATTGGAGCGTGACCTCTGTCGAGATTAACACTGATCCAGTGATTGACGTTCAGGTTGATGGTGATGTCGTCGAGAAGACTCCCATCAGTATCGTTGCTCGACCCAAAGCCCTCCGGGTGGTTGTTTGAAATACGTTCCCGTATTCAACGATCGGCAAGGGATTGCCACCAGCGCCCATAGTCATAATAAGCGCCTATTCTCTCGGTAACAAAGGTGTGAGGGAAGTAAATAAGGGCCAAGGCTTTTCCAACCTTATCAGGTGGGTCTATCTTTTCGTGGAGGAAGATAGCAGGCCCAAACGAGAGCAGGTAGAAGAGGCCGGCGACGATTGCCAGTGCAATTCCGGTGTTTGCCTCGGCTCTGATTCCTGAAGTATCATCCATGGGGTATCCTTTTTTTCAGGTGAGGAGTAATGCCTGGCACGTCATATGGGATGTCTGGTTCCTTTAATTGTAAAATAGAGAACTTTCTCGATCTGCCGACCCTCTTTCATCAGATATTAAAATAGAGAACTTCGTGAAATATTCAAAACCTTCTCACGTATAGATTTGCAGAGTAAAAGGTCAATATTTGAAAAATATTCACGTCTGATTGCATTTCACCTGACCCGTTGTAGGGGAGATAGATGTACTGATTGCGTTGAGTTTTTCTGCATTTCCTGCGAAAAACCGTTTCAACTGGGCAAAATTGGTATAAATTACTATAAATTCCATATTGTTAAATGATAGACGTTTCCGATAGAAAGCTGGTGATAGCCTGCGGCGGGACCGGGGGACACTTGTTTCCCGGTATTGCTGTGGCGGAGTCTTGGCGGAAACGTGGCGGCGAGGTGATGTTGTTGATTTCCGAGAAGCAGATCGACACTCTGGCCACCGAAGGCTACGAGCACCTTAGGTTTGAGCGCCTTCCGTCAATTGCCATGCCTGGTTTGATTTCGCTGAAAATGCCCGGCTTTCTTCTGGGTTTTTTCCGGGGTTTTCTTCGCTGCCGTAAGTTGATTCGGGAGTTTGAAGCCGATGCCGTTTTGGGGATGGGAGGCTTTACTTCCACAGCGCCCCTCATGGCTGGACGTTTCCGAAACCTCCCCACTTTTGTTCACGAGTCCAATGCGATTCCCGGTCGCGCCAACAAACTGAATGCGAAATTCGCCACGGCAATACTGGTGGGATTCGAAGAATGTGCCAAGCGGTTCGATGCAAAAAAACGGGTCGAAACGGTTGGGACTCCTTTGCGGCCGAAAGTGGCTGCTCGTCCTTCCCGGGAGGAAGCAATTGAATTCTTCGGCCTCGATCCTGCTAAGAAAACCATCATGGTCATGGGTGGCAGTCAGGGCGCTCGCCGTCTCAACGAGTTAGTTGCTGCCAGTGTTCCGGAGATGGACGCTGCCGGCTTGCAGTTGCTCCACTTGAGCGGACCGACCGACTACGAGGTAGTGAAGCCGGCTTACGAGAAACATCCTGAGGCTGGCGTGGTGAAGGATTTTTGCAGTGAAATTCAATTTGCGCTCGCAGCGGCTGATCTCGCGGTCTGCCGGTCAGGAGCATCCTGTTTGACCGAGTTGGCATTTTACGAAACGCCATCCATTTTAGTTCCCTATCCATTTGCGGCGGACGATCACCAGACCGCAAATGCTGAAATATTCTCGAAGCCCGGAGCTGCGGAACTCTGGGAGCAGAATTCGCTCAGCGAAGAAACGTTTACGCGGGATTTGATTCAGTTGGCAAAAGACGGGGAGCGTCTTGATGCGATGAAAAGGAAAATGGCTGAACTGGCGATTCCTGAAGCCTCCGAGCAAGTCTGCGATGTAGTGGCGGCTGAATTGGGATAGGCAATAGATTTACGAATACGGTATGAATAATTTATGTGAAGATTGGGCGGGGCGCTTTAAAGAAGGGGCAGAGCCGGTCCATGTTCATCTTATTGGCGTGGCCGGTTCAGGAATGAGTGGTCTTGCGTCGCTTTTCCTGGGACTCGGTCATAAAGTGTCCGGTTCGGACCGGGTTACTACTCGCGAGACCGTTCGCATGGAGGATGATGGCTTGAAATTCTTTTCTCCTCAGTCAGCTGAAGCTGTTGCCGGAGCGGAAGTGATCGTCTATTCCAGTGCAATCAAACCGGGTAATCCCGAGTATGATGCAGCGCTGGAACAGGGGATTCCTTTGCTGCGAAGAGCGGAAGCTCTTTCTGCGATAATGATGGGTAAAAAAGGTGTCGTAGTCGCTGGTACTCATGGAAAAACAACGACTTCCGCTCTTGCTGCGCATGTTCTGAGAACCGGGGGTAAGGCTCCTTCTCACTATGTTGGCGCTGAGATCCCGATTTTAGGGGCCAATGCCCGCTATGATTCCAAGGGGGAATTCTTTATCGCGGAAGGTGACGAGAGCGACGGAACTCTGGTAAATTTTCATCCGGAACATGCCATCCTTCTGAATGTGGAGGCCGAGCACCTCGATTTCTACGATGGTCTTGATGCCATTTGTGATGTCTTCGGCCAGTTTTGCGATCAGACTGCTAATAAAATATTCTATTGCGGTGATGACGCAAATGCCTGCCGCGTATGTGGTGATAATCCGAATGCGGTCAGCTACGGCTTCGGAAGTGAACGCGATTTTTGCGCAACGGATCTTTCCCCGAAAGGAGCAGGAACCGAATTCACAGTAGTGAAACGTGGCGAAGAAATTGGGCGGGTCCGATTGGGAATTCCGGGAAGGCACAATGTGCTCAACGCCCTCGCAGTGATTGCACTCGCGGATGAGGTGGGGGTTTCTTTTGATCGAATTGACGAGGCGCTCGGAGGTTTTCGTGGAGCGAAAAGGCGTTTCGAACTCAAACGGCAGGACGACTTTGTCACAATCGTCGACGATTACGGGCATCATCCTACAGAGATCGCCGCTACGATTCAAACAGCGCGGACTCAGCATACCGGGCGTTTGATTTGTCTGTTTCAGCCTCACCGTTTTTCAAGAACGAAGCTTCTGCAGGAAGAGTTCGGCAAGAGTTTCGATGGAGTCGACGAACTTTGGGTAAGCGATATTTATCCTGCATCGGAGCAACCCATTCCCGGAATCACCGGGCAAACGATCGTCGATTCAGTCGGGAAAAACGGGGAAGTGGAGAAGGCGGAATTTCATCCTGATTTAAAATCTCTTCATTTGGAGGTGGGGCGCTCGCTCAAGGCCGGCGACTGGGTCATGACCCTGGGAGCAGGGAACATTCACGAAGTGGGAACCCGTCTGGCTAACGACCTCGCGCAAAGGGATCAGCTCGAGCAGGTTCTCGACGAACACGATGGTGTCGTAAAACTTTATGAACCCATGCGCCGACACACCACCATGAAAGTAGGTGGCCCCGCGCAGTTCTGGATTGAACCCACCACGGTGGCTGGTCTTGCCAGGATTGTGAAACACTGTTCAGACAATGGCGAGCAGTTTCGCGTTATTGGGCGCGGCTCCAATCTTTTGGTTCGGGATGGTGGAATTCCCGGAGTAGTGGCCAATCCAGTGAAAGGGGAGTTTGCAGAAATTCACGCTGACGGAAACACGATTCAGGTCGGTGCCGGAGTTAAATTTAAGGCTCTTGCTGCATCAGCGCAGTCGGCAGGCCTCGGTGGATTTGAGTGGATGGAAGGCATTCCGGGGAATGTTGGCGGGAGTCTGCGGATGAACGCCGGGGCAATGAACGCGGAAACTTTTGATCAGGTTGTGAGCGTCCGGATGATTGACGGTGAAGGAAAGGTTTTTGAGAAAGGTGTCGACGATATCCGAGCCTACTACCGCAACGTTCCAGAGCTTGCCCACAACGTCGCAGTATCGGCAGTTTTTAAAGGGGAGCCAAGTGCCGCCAATGAAATTGCGGAGAAGATGGATGCTTCGAAAGAGAAGCGCCGTCGCTCCCAGCCGGTCGCAGCCAGTGCCGGATGTATTTTCAAAAACCCCGAAGGAATTGGGGCCGGGCAACTCGTCGACGAACTGGGCTTGAAAGATTCCGGAGTTGGAAATGCCCGCGTCAGCGAGGTGCATGGAAACTTCATCGTGAATGAGGGAAAAGCCACGGCGCGTCACGTCCTCGACCTGATCGCAGATATTAAGGAAAAGGCTCTGGCCGAACGCAATATTGAACTCGAAACCGAGGTTCAAATTATCGGGCAAGACGATCCCGTTTAGTAAATTTTTAACACCCAAAAAACCCAAGCAAGAAACAGAAACATGGACAATCCATTCTCAGCAACACCCGCCGCTGCCCCCGCCGCTGCTCAACCAACGGCATCAGATCCGCCGACTGAATCTCCTCCTCCTGAAGAAGAGGTGGAGGTGACTCTCCCAACGGTTGGTGGAATTTCTCATCACTCAGTTCCCGCAGGTAGAATCAGTCCGCGGGCTACCCAGGAAGTTCAGGCGGCTCAGCAAACCGTTCAAACACAGGCTGCGGTCACACCTGCGGTGGCTCCACCGGTCGAGCCAGTTCCGGAAACGGTCGCAGCAGCAACTACGGCTCCTGTAGAAAATATTATCGAACCTATTGTCCAGAAAGATCCGTTCGGTCCGCCTGATGAACCTATTGTTCAGAAAGATCCGTTCGCCACGACTGAGGTGCTGACATCACCCCGGGTACTGTTTGCGGACGATCCGGAGGAAGTGGAAGTTCAGGCTGAAATGCCACCTGCTGCGACTCCGGCAATTACTTCGGAACCACCGGTGGAAGCTGAAGCAGTTGCCTCTGCAAGCACGGAAGAATTTGTTCCTTTGACCCAAGCTGCACCCGTCGAGCCGCAAGCCGCTTCGCCGGAGCCCGTTTCCCCGATCATTGCAGAACCAGAAGTCAGCCAAGCGTCTGTTTCAGAGTCCTTGCCGGCTGAAGTTGCATCTACCCAGGACCACGAGATCCAGCCGCAGCCAGCTGCGGATCCTGTGGCTGCGGCATCACCTGCGCCGCTTGGCGCTGTGGAATCAGTTCCTGCAACGGCCCCTGTTACAGAAGCTGCGCCTGTCGAAACAGAAGCGCCAGTTGCTGAAGCACCTGCTCCGATCGCAGAAGTAGTAGCACCGCTCGAGAAAGTCGCAGAACCTGCACCTTTGCAAGCTGAGCCAGCTCCAACACCAGTAGCACAAGTTGTAGAAGACATTGCTCCTATCGAGCCAGCACAAGCTCCAGTTCAGCCTTATGGAACAACGATGATGCCGGCACCTGTCGCTGCTCCGACTCGAGATCTTCGCTCATTGATGCCGACTGAAGATGCAGCAGCTCTGAGCATGGAGGAAGTCAGTTGCCGTACCTGCAAATATTTGGACTTTGATGGTGAAGATCGCACCCGGATTGAAGCTGGAGAATGTCGACGAATGGCTCCTGTACCCGGAAGCATGAATGAGGCTTCCTGGCCTTCCGTCCTTTGGGATACCTGGTGCGGAGAGTGGGATCTCGGTGTAAGTGACGACGACATGGTGCGAATGGCCCGTGACGTCGCTGAAGGAATCAATGCCAAAATCAACGAAGACTAATTCAATTTCGTATCGAAAGGGGAATGAGGGCCTTGATTTAGATCAGGTCCTTGCCCTTTTTACGGCCTCCACTTTGGGCGAGAGGAGGCCCATGCAGAACCGTAAAGTGATGCAGGCGATGTTGGACAAGGCCGACCTGATCATCACGGCCTGGAGTGATGATGAGCTGATCGGAATTGCCCGCAGTCTGACTGATTTTTCCTATGTGGCATATCTTGCCGATCTGGCGGTGCACCAGGATTTTCAAAAATTGGGAATCGGGAAAGAATTGATCGAGCAGACCCGTATTCATCTGGAGCCAACCTGTATGATTACTCTGCTTTCCGCTCCGCTTGCCAACGAATACTATCCGAAAATCGGATTCACTCACCATCCGCGCGCGTGGAATTTGGCGCCTCTCCGGGACCCGGATTTGCCGAGTGATTAAATCCTGCTGGAAAAGAGGAGAGGGAAGAGCTAACCCTGTTTGATCGTTGGTCTCACCCTGTTGAAACGAGCGGTTAACAATCCAACAATTATCTATGAGCAAAGAGATTGAAAAAATGCACGTCGCCGTCCTCGCTGGAGGACCGGGATCTGAGCGTGAAGTGTCGATGGCTTCAGCCAAAGGAGTGGTAGGCGCTCTGGAAGGAAAAGTCGGAAAAGTGACTCTTGTTGACGTCAAAGATTCGAATTTTGAATTGCCGACCGACACCGATATTGGTTTCAATGTGATTCACGGAACTTACGGTGAGGACGGAGGGCTTCAGGCGGAAATGGAGAAGCGAGGCATTCCCTATACCGGTGCACGCGAAATCAGTTCGCGGATCGCCTTTGATAAAGTGGACAGCAAAAAGGCTTTTATCGATGCAGGTGTTGTGACCCCGGCATCTGCCGTGATCAATCTGAAAAGTGGAACTGAAAATCCCATCGGATTGCCCTGTGTGGTCAAGCCGCCCCGCGAAGGTTCCAGTGTTGGAGTTCATCTGGTTCACACGGAAGAGGAGTGGGCCGTTGCGATCGACGATGCCGGGAAATACAGTGATGACATTCTCGTCGAGCAACTGATCACGGGCAAAGAATTGACCGTTGGAATCCTAGGCGATGAGGTGTTTCCGATCGTTCATATCCAACCAAGATCGGGTTTCTATGACATCAGCAATAAGTATCCCTGGATGACAGGTGACGGCGGAACTGACTACTTTTGCCCGGCTGATCTCGAAAAAAGTATAACGGAGCGTGTTCAGCGAGAAGCGCTTAAAGCCCATCAATCTCTCGGGATTGAGGTCTATTCACGAGCTGACATTCTTCTGCAAGGCGCTGATAATGAGCCGTTTGTGTTGGAGGTGAATACGATTCCAGGCATGACTGAGTCCAGTTTATTGCCAAAAGCAGCTCAGGCGGCAGGTATCGATTATGCGAGTCTTTGTTTGAAAATTATTAAACTTTCGTTAAATTTCGCTTAATGCGAATAATTCGATCGACCAAATCCCGCAAAAAAAAGAAAGGCCTCCTGACGCGATGTCGGCCTGCGGTTGTCGATCAGTGGCAGTCGCATCAACTTAATGCCAATGTCTTGACCAATACCGGTCAGCGCAAGCAGCGGAAAACCCGAAGCCGCGTGTTGGTGAAAACTCTTTTAGTTATGGGTGTCCTCGGCGCGCTTCCTTTTGCTGCGAAGTGGGGATACGACCGAATCTTTTTTGAGAGCCGCGATTTCAAGCTGACCCGGCTTGTCATTGCGACAGACGGTGATTTGTCAGAATCCAATATTGCAGAGACTGGGGGAGTGGTTTCAGGAATGGACTTGATGGAGCTGGATTTGGAAATCGTTCGTAAGAAGATTGAAGGGCTCCCGAATGTCGCTAAAGCAGAAGTGTCGAGAGAGCTTCCTGATCGCCTGGAGATTCGGGTTAAAGAGCATGTTCCTGTTGCCTGGTTGTCGTGTCCGCCTCAGGGGATTCGTCCAATGAATGTTGAACGCGGATACCTGCTGGATGAGAAAGGTAATGTCTTTCGTTGTCTCGAGCTTCATGAGGGGATGAAAAGGCTTCCTGTTATTGAAGCTCTGAAAATTGCCCGGCCGGCAGAAGGATCGATCCTCCAATCTGAGGCAATTGGACGAGCAATTGAATTGATTAATCTCAGCGAGAAGACTTTTGGAGGAATGGGTTTGGAAGTCGTTGAAGTAAGAATTGTGACGGAATGGTCGCTCGATTGCGTCTACCGGGATGGAATGATTGCCTCTTTTGCTATGAACGATATTGATCGTGGAATGCTTGATCTACATCACATCGTCAAAAAGATGCGCCTTCGGTCACTCCAGTTGGCCACTGTAAACCTTGTTGTTATGAAAAATATCCCAGTGACGTTTGCAGAGGGGGTTGACGCTTCCGCCTTGCAACCGGACGATACAACTCCGGTCGAAAATGAGGCAGAAGCAATCAGCAGCGGGGAATTAGAAGAGCAAAAACACTTGCGATCTATCCTAGAAGGGGGCTAGAATATCAATATCCCCTAAATTTTAATGGGAGTTTCAAACATTTATGTAGGTCTTGAGATCGGCACATCAAAAGTGTGTATGGTCGTTGGAGAGGTGCGCGACGACGGCGCTATCAAGATCCTTGGCGTCGGTCAACATCCTTCTGCCGGAGTGCGGAAAGGCGAAATTGTGGACAGTGAGACCGTTCAGACCTGCCTGCACGACGCCTTGATTCGTGCAGAGGAGCGTAGCGATGTCGAAGTGAATACGGTTTTCCTTGCTGTGACCGGTTCCCATGTCGAGAGCCTCAACAATCGTGGAACGATTCGGGTGGGCGACGAGGATATGGAGATTTCCCCGGAAGATCTTGAGGAAGTTAAGAAGATCGCCCGTGACGTTTCAATCCCGAGAGAGAACGGCTACATTCATTCGATTATCCAGCATTACTACGTGGATGGTCAGGAGAAAGTTCTGAACCCGCTGGGGATGTTGGGTCAGAAGCTGGAGGCGGATTACCACATTATTCACGGAGTGAAGACGCGCATTCAGAATGCAATCAAGTGTGTGCGCGAAGTCCCTTTGGAAGTGGAGGATATTGTTTTTTCGCCGGTGGCGGCAGCTCAGGTTGTTCTTAATCGCGAGTGCAAGGCTGAGGGAGCGCTGCTTATTGATATTGGAGGAGGTACCACGGACTACATCTGCTTTGTGGATGGTGCTGTCCAGGCTAGCGGTTGCATTGGCGTAGGCGGGGATCACATCACCAATGACATCGCGTTGGTGTTGAAAATTCCACTCGCGCGGGCTGAGAAGTTGAAAGTGACCCATGGGAGCGCTTCTCTGGAGAATATCGATCAGCGGGAGATTGCAGTGGAAGGGGAGAGCGGCAGGAAGGTTGAGCAGGAGTTGTTGAATCAAATCATGAACGCACGGGTGACCGAGTTGTTGTCGGTGATCGCAGATTCGCTTCGTGAAAAAGGACTGCTGGAGAAGCTGGGGAAAGGAATCTTTTTGACTGGCGGATCCAGTTTAATGAAAGGTATCGATTCTCTTGCTGAAGAGATTTTTGAGGTTCCTGTCTCCCGCGGGAGTTCGGAAAGCATGAGCGGCCCGTCAGCCTTGTTTGAAAACCCGCAATATGCGACCCCTGTTGGTCTGATTCGTTATGCCCAGTTGCTCGATGAGCAGCGACCGAAATCGGGACCACTTTCAAAATTTGGAAAAAAATTCGAAAAACTTTTTGGCGGAGGCTAGTATTCTGCTGTTAGTGTTAGATACCTGTCTGCTAAATTTCCCCTATAGACATAAAACCCAAGTGACGTCATGATTGAGTACAACGAAGAAGACCAAGCCGAGATTTCGGGCGATACCAGCCTCGGAGTCAAGGTGATCGGAGTAGGCGGTTCCGGAGCCAATGTCCTCGACAGGATGGCTCTCGAGGGCAGCGACGAAGCGGAATTGCTCACACTCAATACGGATGTCAGAGCCCTTTCAACCTCTGTTTCGAGCGAGAAAATCCAATTGGGTTCCACTCTTTTGAAAGGGATGGGAACCGGTGGCGATCCAGAGCTTGGAAAGCAGGCTGCGCTCGAAGCTGTTGATGAGATCAGGGCTGCGGTAAAAGACAGCCGAATGGTTTTTGTTTGCGTTGGGCTTGGTGGCGGAACCGGATCGGGTGCCGCACCTGAGGTTTGTCGCATCGCAAAAGAAGAAGGAGTCTTTCTTGTGGTGTTTGCGACTTTGCCATTCACTTTTGAGGGAGAGCGCCGGATGGTTCAGGCCACTTCTGCGCTTGATTTGATTGGTAAATACGCCAATGCCGTTGTGACTTTCGATAACGATCGCATGGGTGAACTTATTGTTCCAAAAGACGGCGTTACTCAGGCTTTCGCGGCCGCTGACAAGATCATCAGTCAGGCGATCCGTGCAACGATGAATGTGGTGTTCCGTCCCGGAATCATTCGCATTGGAATGGATGATTTACTTTCCGCGCTTCACTCCAAGAAGTCGCGTTGTCTTTTTGGCTATGGCCAGGCCAAGGGGGAGAACCGCTCTCTTGAAGCCGTCGATCATGCCCTGAAATGTCCATTGCTGGATCGTGGTAGATTGATCGAGAATGCGCGCAGCGTCCTGGTTCAGGTTTCCGGTGGGGACACCATGACCTTGTTCGAAGTGCAGCTCGTAATGGAGGAAATTTCCAAGCACATCGGGCCAGATACTCAGGTTCTTTTCGGAACAGGTACCGACCCCCGTCTGGGGAACAGTCTTGCTGTCACCGTGATTAGTTCGATCGGTGGAGATGAAGAGGAAGTCGAAGTTGATGTTGAAGAAGAGCAGGAAGAACTTGTTCAGGCAGCTTCCAGTCCTGCGGATCCCGTTCCTGCTTCCCCTCTGGCCGCTGCAGTGTCTGCCGCCGAGTCAGGGCAGTTGGTGCAGCCAGGTTTCAGTGTTCCTCCTGCAAGTTCTTCTCAGCCTGTTTACGAGCCGATTACGCCCGGTCCTGCTCCGGTTGCGCCAATTCAGCCCGCTTCAGGAGAGGCTTCTGGGCCGGGAAAGCTTGATGACGAGCGATCTGCTGTTTCCGAGCCGGTCGCTCCCGCAAGTGATTCTGGACCTGGAGACATTGAGCCAGTGCCCCCGGAAGCGCCTGTGGAGGCAGCGGTGATTGAACCGGTGGCTCCAGCTCCTGAAAGGGAAACTCGCGAGCCGGTAGAAGTCGTTGCGCCGAAGAAATCGGTGGTGGATGCGCCGCCAATGGAGAGTGTCTCAGCGATGTCACCACTCACTGGTGGTGCGCCTTTGGAAGAGGATGACGATCCATCCTTGAGTAATCCTATTGCACGAGCAGTCCAGGAGGCATCAGAAGTTCCTGAGGCTGCAATAGCGCCGCAAGAGGAAGTGCAGCCAGTACCGCCCTTGCAAGGATCGCCGTCTCCGGAAGTGCCTGCCGCAGATACTACTGTTGAAGCAGGGGAGCCTGTCGATGAATCTTCTGAACTGGAAGACCCTGTAGCTAAGCGTGAGCCTGTAAAAATGTCGCCTTTTGTTCCAGAGCAGGGGAATCCGGATGAGGCGGTTGACCTTGAATCTGAAGTCGCCGCCCATGCTCCAGGAGTTGATAGAGTTGAAGCCACAACGGATTCAGCGCAAACGATTACGCTTTCCAGAATTGTTTCCTCCGGAAATACCGGGCGGATTCAAACCCGTGATCCCGGGGAGGTCCCTGCGGCTGGCCCGGTTACTCCTAATTTGCCTCCTACTCAAGATGACGCAGTTCCGCCTGCGATACCGGCACTGGGTCAGTCAAAAGAGGCCAAGCAGCAACAGGAGTTGCTTCAGTTGGAGCCAGTGACATCAGGCAAAGGGCGATTCGCGAAAACGGATCCAACCATTGTCGATGGGGAAGACCTTGATGTTCCGACCTTTCTTCGAAAGAAGAAGAGCTGATAGGAAAGTCTGTTAATTTATAAAAATGGCGCCTTGAGGATTATCCCTCGGAGCGCCATTTTTGTGTTTAAGCCTAACTGGATTCGGAAGGCGCTGGGATTTCAATCGCTGGCCCTAGAAACTTTGGCTCCGTGCCGAGAACTTTCGCATCGAGGACTGTTTTGACCTTGGCTAGCTCTTCCCGGATTTTGGTTTTCACTGCCCGGTAGCGGTCTACCTTCCGGGCGTTGAAACCGATTGCATCGATGCCATTCTGCTTCGCGATGTAGATTGCCCGGGAGTTATGAAAAGGCTGTGAGACGATCGTGATCGATGTTTGGCCGAAGATCTCTTTGCAGCGTACCACCGAATCCAGCGTCCGAAAACCGGCATAGTCTTTGTAGATCATCGACTCCGGGACTCCTTTCTCCATCAGCGCTTCGGCCATATCGCTTGGTTCGTCGTAGTTCTCATGACTATTGTCTCCGCTTACGACCAGGTAGCTGCATTTGCCACTGTGATACAGTTCGGCCGCGGCATCGATGCGAAAACTGAAATACAGATTCGGACGACCGTTGCCTAGGATTCTGGCACATCCAAGGACAAGGCCCACATGCCGCTCCGGTATATCAGTGGTGCTGTCGTAGAGACGGGACTCCGCTGAAATCCGAATGGTTCGCGATGAATAATTGATCAGCACTATTGCCGTGAGAAAGGCAATGAGTGCGAGGGCGACAGCCCATTTCAAGAATCCGGGGTGCAATACAAAACTCTTTAGCATAAGAGAGCATACGCGATACGAAGCCCCGGTCTTTCAGGAGAGCTGTAGAAATTGAGACGGACGTCCAGCTCAGTTCTCCTGATCGTCGACAACATACTCGTTGGCGAGAGCGACAAGATCTTCACCGGTCGTAAGATAGCGATCGCGATACTCATCGACCGTTGTCGCATTGTAGTTGAGGAAATCGTCCAGCCCATCACGATTCATGCCGTGTTCGCTCTGAGCCCACTGGAGAAACTCGGCAACACATCGATGACTGGAGCCGGCTCCGATTGCATCAAGAGCGTCGCGGAAGCGGGTCGCGTTGTCCCATTCCACTTCAGAGAGCAGAAAACCGACACCACGGTCGCGAATGCCGCTATCAATCTCTTCAATGCGATCCGGTTTTACATCGCGCGGGTTGTGAGGTGCGCAGGCGATGAGTTCCTCAATCAACTGTTCGCGGGAAGTGATTTGAGCCACTTTCTTTTTTGGCAGAAAATCTGAAAACCTTGCTTCGTGGTCGAGAAGAAGAGTCAAAATTGCCCGGTCACGATTTATGATCGCCAGAAAGAGGGGAGCGCCTCCCTGATGATTCACATTTGCTCCGTCTTCGAGCGCTTCAACAGCGTCGTCGAAAGCACCAACAGTGCAGGCAAGTTCCAAAGTCCTGTTTGCAATAGGGTCACTCATGATGGTAGTGGCAGAAATGGTTGAAGTTTTTGTTGTTGAGGAAGATCGTGGTGATTATACCACATCGATGATTGAGGGTAAAACTCGAAATTACGGAGAAATTAGAGATTACAATAAACGAAAAGACAGTAACTGAGCAAAAAGATGCGACGAATCAACGATATCGCATGATTCCCTGGGCGATTTCCTCGGCAAGAATTTGACGAAACCATTCTGCCCCGCAGCGCTGACACTCCCAGCGGTTGGAAATGAATCCACATTCTATGAGAATTGCTGTTCCTTCCGTTGCCTCGAGAACTTTGAGGCGCTCCGGCTTGAACCCCCGGTTTCTGGTGACAAGACGCCTGCCGAGTTCGCTCTGGATATAGCTAGCCAGTCTGCGTCCCTCTTCGCTACCCGGCCAATAGAATGTTTCGGTGCCATTGATGCTCCGGTCTGTATGCGCATTGAAGTGGAGGCTTACGAAAATACTTTTAGACGCTTTGTTTGCGACCTCGGCGCGATCGACGAGTTCAACATACGTGTCCGTGGTTCGAGTGAGAGAGACGGTAACGCCTTTTCCCACGAGCACTTTTTCAATGCGCTTGGCCAGGTCAAGGCTGAGAACTTTTTCAACTTCCCCGAATCCCTGAGACCCCGGATCTTTTCCGCCATGCCCCGGATCCAGAACGACATGATTGAATGTCTGAGCGTGCGCCGCACCGGAAATCAGCAAAGTGCTGATTGCAAAGAGGAACAGAATCCAATGGGGGAAGCGAATTGGAGAAGGGCGGCTCATTAGAGGACTCAGACTAGTAACAGTTTCCGTGTTTGTCGAGCAATTGGTTAAGGTTTCTTAAATAAATCCAAACCTTGTGTTCATAAGCTCAACGGTTTTTTGAGTTTTTCCTATTGGCCATCTTACTCTTCGGGGCAATCCAACGATAAATAATGGCAGAGGCGCATCCTATGCTGATCAACGCCAGGCTTATGGTTGGGATGGAAATTCCGCCAATAGTTAAGTCGGTGGTGAACAGCATGATGAATGAGGTGCAAATTACGATTGCCAGACGGTGTTTGCGATTCATAAACCCCCGGTAGTCGAAAGGCTCACGCAATGCCCGCGAGTAGGATGAAAGGATCGCCAGAAGAGCGGTGGCAAGTCCCAACCAGGGGTTGGATAACTCGGCAAAACCAAGTCCGATCATCGTGACTGCATCTGATACCCTTTCCGGAAGCTGTCGATAGGACTCTTCTTCTATATTGTCCGTTGTCGACCAGGTGTCCGCGATCGCTTCGCCAATCACGGTCAGGATGAGACGTGCTGAGCATCCGAGCAAGGCAATGATCCACCATAGAATGCCATCTGGCATCGTTGCTGTTCTGGAAAGAGCGAGCCCGGCGACGAGACCAAGAATCATTCCGCAAATCGAAATGGCCTCAACGGACACTCCCAATTTCATCAGTTGGCGCGCCATCATTCGCCCCATTTTTGTGACACGGGTAGTTTGTCTCCTTCGCGAGCTTGTCATTTCTTTTCAATAAGGAAAAATTATGAGAACGATTGACGGGAATTTGGGTTATAGGTTTCTGCCCTAGTTCGTATTTATCGGCAAAGCCAGAGAAACTTTACACCATTTATGACTCAGTCCGGTTCGCAGCAAACCCCGCCTTCGCCGGACGGAGATTCAGGTGAAGCTAACGAACATCACATCAGTCTGATGTTACGCGTAAAAGAGGGGGATATCATTGCTTTTGAGGAGTTGGTGGAGATTCATCAGGGATCCGTGATCGGTACCGTTGCAAAAATGTTGGGGAGCGCCAATGAAGCGGAGGACATTGCCCAGCAGGTGTTCGTCCGGATCTGGAAATCGGCTCATCGCTACGAGCCTCAGGCGAAGTTCACGACCTGGATGTTTACGATCACCCGGAACCTCGTTTTCAACGAAGTAAGGCGCCGCCAGCGGAAGCCAACCGTTTCGGTGGAGGAGCGCGAAGAGGAATCTCATCAGGTCGTCGAAGACCATGCCACGATCCGGCCGGATGAGGAAGTGCTGCATTCGGAGCTGGAAAAGGCGGTTGATGATGCGATTCAAGCGCTGCCGGAGAAACAACGTATGGCTGTTATTTTACGGCGTTATGAAGAAATGCCGTATGAAGACATTGGAAAAGTGCTCAAGCTTTCGGTGCCTGCAGTGAAGAGTTTACTCTTTCGAGCCCGGACTCAGTTGAAGCTGAATCTGCAAAAATATCTGGATGCAGAGTGATCTTTTAGAATGGGACAAATCGGTACTGAGACTTCCGCTTGAACGGTCATAGGTTCCTCAGTTCCCGCATGACGCCAGATGATATCTTGCGCCGAGTCCCAAAATCAAAGATACGTAGTCAGATGAAGTATCTTCGATGTATCCTTGTCCTGCTGATCTGCTTGCCTCCGGTGTCCACTGGCTTCTCCAAAGAATTGTGGATCGGCAAAGCCAGCGTAAGCATCACGCCTGAACTTCCTGTTGCACTGTCGGGCCAGATGCATACCCGGATTGCGAAAGAAGTCCAAAGCGAGGTCATTGCATCAGCTGTCGCAATCGAGTCGCGGGATGGTGATCAATCAGTGGATCAGGCGATCATGGTTTCCTGTGATCTGGTTGCCATTCGAAAGGGCATCCTCGAGATGATTCGCGAACGGGTGGAGAAGCGGCTCCCCGAATTTGATGTGAAGAAAATTTTCGTGAATGCGACCCATACCCACACCGCTCCAGTGATGGTTCCGGGCAAATACACCATTCCCGAAGAAGGGGTCATTCAACCAAAGGAATATCGGGTTTTTCTAGCGGATCGCGTTGCCGACATCGTGGAGAAGGCGTGGAAAAGTCGAGAGGCCGGTGCCGTCAGCTGGGGGCTTGGTCATGCTGTTGTAGCTCAGAATCGGCGGACAGTTTATGCCAATGGAGTTGCTCAAATGTATGGTTCAACCGGTCGGGAAGAATTCCGTGAGCTTGAGGGATACGAAGATCATGGGGTGGAGGTATTATTCTTCTGGAATAGCGAGAAGAAGCTCATTGCCTCGGCGATAAACATTGCCTGTCCCTCCCAGGAGGTCGAAAGCATTTCCGAAGTGAGTGCCGACTTTTGGCATCCAGTCAGGGAGAAATTGAAAGAGTTGCATGGCAAAGATCTCGTCATCCTGACCTGGGCGGGAGCATCGGGAGATCAGTCGCCGCATTTGATGTATCGAAAGGCGGCTGAAGAACGGATGAGGAAGCTGAGAGGCCTGAGTCGACTCGATGAAGTGGCGCGTCGCGTCGTGGATGCCTGGAACGAAGCCTATGAAGGTGCCGTTCAGGAAATAAATACAGACCTGGTCTTTTCTCACGAGGTGAAAAACATCGAACTGCCGCTTAGGGAGGTGACTGAAGAAGAGTTCACGAATGCGGAAACCAGATTCAAAGAGCTCTCGGGTAACGTGAAAACCCTGTGGAAAGCGCTTTGGCATCAAAGAGTGATGGAGCGTTATGAACTTCAAAAGGAGGGGAAGTTGGAACCTTATGCAATGGAGTTGCATGTGCTTCGTCTTGGCGATATCGCCATTGCCACGAATCCGTTTGAACTGTTTACTGACTATGGCCTTCGCATGAAAACCCGGAGTCCTGCATTGCAGACATTTGTCGTGCAACTGACCGGTCCCGGAACTTATCTGGCTACCGAAAAGGCCGTTCGGGGTGGTGGCTATAGTGCGATTATCGAAAGCAATGTAGTCGGACCGGAAGGGGGGCAGTTTCTGGTCGAGGAAACCACTGCTGTGATAAAGTCTCTCTGGCCTAAAAAGTAGAGTCGTCTTCGAACTTTCCCCGCCGACCATGATTGAACACACCGTAACTTTTCGTCTCACCCATGCTTCCGGTTCGCCTGAGGAAGCCGAGTTTCTTCAGACAGCAAGCGGACTGTCGGAAATTCCGGGAGTGCAGAATTTTAGAATCCAGCGACAAACCAGTGAAAAACATCCCCATGGATTTCGTATTTCCATGATCTTTTCGACTCAAGAGGAATACGACAGCTACTGTGGAAATCCGCTCCACACGGGGTTTGTCGAAGAACGCTGGCTCAAAGAGGTCAGCGATTTTCAGGAAGCCGATTTCGTCGAGCTCTGATCCAAACGATTTCCCTGATATTCGATGAACTCCCGAGAATTTCTCTTCACCCCTTTTGCTGCAACGGCATTTTTCGCTTCTTCTTTAATTGCCGTTGAACCCAGTGCCGGGAAGCGCGAATCCGATCCGCTCGAACCCGCGGCTGCATTGAAAACGCTTAGCGTCCCAAAAGGGTTCACCATTGATCTTGTCGTTTCCGAACCTCTCTTGCTCGATCCCGTTGCCTTTGACTGGGATACCCGTGGGCGGCTCTGGGTTGTGGAAATGGCCGACTATCCTCTCGGACTTGGAGAGGACGGGGCGGCAGGAGGACGCGTCCGTGTTTTAGAAGACCTCGACCGCGATGGTCGTTACGAGCGCTCAGAGATTTTTGCGGAAGAACTGAACTTTCCGAACGGAATCATTACCTGGCGGGACGGAGTTATCGTTACCGCCGCGCCGGATGTGATTTTGCTGCGCGATACCAACGGAGACGGCAAGGCTGATGAGCGCGAAATTCTTCTCACCGGACTCACCGAAGGGAATCAACAGCTTCGAGCGAACGGCTTGCGCTGGGGACTCGATAATTGGGTTTATGTCGCAGCCGGAGGCCACCACGGAAAATACGGCGTCAATACAGCTGTCCGCTCCTCCCGGGCGGGAACCGAAATCAAGATCGGTAGTCGCGATTTTCGTTTTCGACCTGATACCGGTGAGGTCCAGGCCCAGAGCGGTCCGACTCAGTTCGGTCGAAACCGGGACAATTGGGGGAATTGGTTTGGCACACAAAACTCACGCCCGCTCTGGCACTACGTGCTACCGGATCACTACCTCAGTCGCAATCCCCATTACGCTCCGCCCGAGGGACGGGTGCTCCTGCCTCCGATGCCGAGTCCCACCGTTTTTCCTGCCAAACCACCTCAAAAGCGTTACCACGGTTTCGATCAATCAGGACACTTTACCTCGGCATGTTCCGGCATGGTTTACCGGGACGATTCCCTTTTCCCGACAAGTCCGGGAGCGGGTGGCGGATGGACCAGCCTCGACGCATTTACCTGCGAACCTTTCCACAACCTTGTCCAACACATTGGAGTGACTCGTGACGGAGCTTCCTTCACCGGAAAGCGGATCGGAGCCGAAGGTGAGCCCGATTTTCTTGCCGGCACTGACCGTTGGTTTCGTCCTGTCATGGCCCGAACCGGTCCTGATGGAGGGCTTTGGATCGCGGACATGTATCGCTACATGATCGAGCATCCTCATTGGCTGCCTGAAGAAGGAAAGGCTGCTCTCTTGCCTCACTACCGAAAAGGCGAAGACCGTGGACGAATCTATCGCGTGAGACGCAGCAAGGATCCGGTGAAACCCGTTCCGGATTTGGAAGGCGGCGATGCCGTTGACTTTCTCTCTTCAACCAATGGCTGGCAACGCGATAAAGCTCAGCAGCTCATTTTTTGGCGGGATGATCGTTCCCTTATTCCACGAATAAAAGCTCTGGTTTCCGAAGCGCCGGATCCTCGAACCCGCGTTCAGGCCCTCGCTACGCTCGACGGTCTCGGAGCTCTCGAAGAATCGGAAATTCTCACTGCCCTTGCCGACGAGCATCCCGGTGTTCGCAGCAACGCGCTCCGTCTCGCCGAGTCTCAACACACGTCCGCAGTCGAGAAAGCGGTTATAAAACTCACTGACGATCCCGACGCTGCAGTCCGCTTGCAGTGCGCCTTTACTCTTGGTGAAATGCCTGCTTCCAGTGCGGCGACCTCCGCGCTGTCGAATGGCCTGGCGTCTGAGGATCCTTTTGTGGTAGCGGCGGCTTCCAGTTCCATTCTGCCTCATTTCTCCGGATTGGTCGCTGCCTGTCCCGGGGACGCTCCGCCGGCCTATCGGAAAAAGCTTGCCGGGATGGCCCTCAGTCTCGATGACCGCGATGCCTTTCAAAAACTCGGACTGCCACTGCTGGGAACAATTTCGAACACACTTACCCTGCTTGATTTACTCAGGGAGCGAGACCGCTCGATTACTGTTTTGGAAGAAGGCAAGGAGTTGAAATTGGGATTCACGAGTGTGCTCGAAAATGCCCGTCTCCTTCTCAAGGACAAGACGACAAGCCTGCCTCAACGCATCGATGCAGCCGCATTGCTCGCCCGTTATCCTGCTGATCAAAAAACGGGTATCGACTTCCTTGCCGCGGAAATTTCACCAGCGACAACTCCCGACGATTTCACTCGTATCCTCAACTCACTTCGGAGCAGCGGCAACGCTCGCGTTTCCGGTGTGTTGCTCGATCGCTGGAGCAATCTTTCTCCGACTTCCAGAACCAAGGTTACCGAACTCCTCTTGTCCCGGCAGGATTGGACCAATCACTTTCTGGATGCGGTGGAGAAAGGTGATATTCGCTCCGTCCAGATTTCGCCTTCGGTAAAATCCCGACTCGCCAAGCATCCTAACAAAAATACACGCGGACGGGCGGCTACGCTGTTGGCAAGCACCTCGGGAAAACTCCGGGCCGAAGTCGTCGCGACCTTTGCTCCTGCCTTGAAACAAAAAGGTGATGTTGACCGTGGGTTGATCGTTTTTCAGAAAGCCTGTCTCGCCTGCCACAAACATGGCAAAACCGGAGTCAGCGACCTGGGGCCTGATCTCGCCACAGTGACCGATCACCCGGCCGAAAAATTGCTGGCCAACATCCTCGATCCCAATCTCGACATTCAGCCCGGTTATCACGCTTATAACTGTGAGTTAAAGAACGGCGAGCAACTCTTCGGGCTCATTGCCGGCGAAACCGCTTCAGGCATCACTATCAAACAGCTCGACGGAAAGGTCCGCAATCTACTGCGGACGGACATCGCATCGCTGGTCAGCGCCAATGTTTCGCTAATGCCTGAAGGCCTCGAAGCAGCGATCACAGTTGAAGAGATGGCCGACCTGATCGCTTTTTTGAAAACGAAAAAGTAGTCGTCTCTTATACTCCAATGACGTGGGGGCAGATTGCAATCATCACTCAATTTCCCCAAGCTTGCTTTGAAGCGCCCTCAGGCTCTTTTTCCTGGGCAGGAGGTTCCTTTTAATGTCTCTGCGTGTTCCCCAATAGCTGAGCAAACAAATTACTATCACGCTGCCCCAGATCCACGGAATGCGTGTGTTGCTATAGACGGTCAATCCTATCCCGGCTGCCAGTGCGATGGGCAAATGGAAGAGCCACAAATAATTCTTCAGGCTTCGCTCGTGGTATTCGATTTGGGTGAGGGATTTCTCGACGACCCCACTAATTGATTGATCGAATTTGACCTCAAAGCGCCGCCGATTGCGACGCGCCAGCCATGCGTAAATCCCTGCGGCGAGGCAGATTGCTCCGATAAGATATTGGTGGGCACCATCTCCTTCGCGCCAGGCATCAAGCGGAAGAATTACGGCCACGGCAAAGGCCGCCAGAATCATCATGATCTCGAAATGTTCCACATAGCGAGAGATCGAGTGATTCTGCCGCTCGACAGTTTTTAAAACAGCTTCCTGATCGAGTGCGAATACCGGCTCTTCTTTCTGAGCATCCCATACCAGTTTTAAGTCATCAAAATTCATCATTGTTTTGTCCTTTCGAGTTCTGCGACCAAATGCTTTTTGATCCGGTTGATTTTTACCCCGACATTGCTTTCGGTAAGGCCGAGGATTTCAGCCATTTCCCTGTAGCTATATCCGTCCAGCATCAGCAACGTGAGGGAGCGGTCGATTTCATTGAGTTGGGAAATTTTCTCGTAGAGCCAGTTTAATCTTTCGTCGCGGGGAGTTGGAGAGTCGATCAGAAGAGGCGGAAGAGAAGCGATCGAACGTTGGTTATTCCGGTGCCTCTTCTCTTTCCTGAACCAGGCCATCGCCGAGTTTAGAGCAACCCGATAGATCCAGGTCGTTTCCGCACAGTCGCCCCGAAATCCGGGAATAGATTTCCAAAGCTGGACCGCAATTTCCTGGAAGAGATCTTCATGGTCTTCCCGCTTGTCAGAGTAGGCGAGAACGACCTTAAAGATGAGGCCCTTGTGGCGCTCCAGCCATTCATTGAGTTTCTGTTTCTGATCGGTTTTTTTCACAGCGCGATGTCCCTTTAAATACATTAGTATCGGCGGGACGGCGATTTCTTACATTGAATCGCAAGCAGGTTCTCATTATTGCCACTATCGCCAACCTTCTTGCGTCCTCCACAAATGCGGCATTGCAGAGGAGGGGGATCTGTCTCTTATACACATCTCCGAGCCCACGAGAC
>OJCB01000086.1_pt1 | contig 39191 bp, 33 predicted proteins | sample 1591501 | NCBI WGS metagenome assembly OJCB01 (sample SAMN05416813, study PRJEB24817) | seawater metagenome | isolation source: Sea water | place: Canada:Atlantic | collected 2013-07 | reverse complement strand
CTTCGTTGAGGTGATTTAACAATCTCAAATTTCGTTCAGCACTATTAATTGTAACTGGTTATATGGAGAACAAACCTCCTGTTTATAGGTTTTTATTTCCGGATAACAGGAACTTTTGTTCTTGTTTATCGCTTTTATCCAAATTTAATAAAATAGTGTCTAACGGGCTCTGAATATCTAGTAAATCTTTCTTTGCAACATGTGTATAAATCATGGTAGTTTCTGGTTTAGCGTGTCCTAATAACTCCTGTATATGTCTCAAACCAACACCATTTTCTAATAAATGTGTAGCATAGCTATGTCGCAAGGTATGTGGGGTTACTTTTTTTGAAATACCAGCTTTTTGTACACTCTTAAATAGAAACTTCCTAATACTACTCTCAGAGTATTTTTTACCTGTTGGCCCCTCTATAAAATAAAGTGCTGGTTTAAAAGTGGTTAGGTAATTATGTAAAAGAGGTAAATAACTAGTCGCTAAAACAACAAATCTGTCTTTTCTGCCTTTTCCTCCTTCAACTTTAATCTGCTTTCTTAGTATATCAATGTTTTTTAACAATAAACCCGTAACCTCTCCAATTCTTAAACCAGAAGAATAAAGCAATACAATAATGGCTCTGTGCTTTAAGTTTTTAGTTAATTGTATAATACGTAACACCTCTTCTTGAGATAATACATTAGGAAGTAATCTAGATTTTTTGGGCCGTTCTAAAGACAAATTATTAATTTTTATTTGTGGATAAAACACCGTAAAAATTTTTAAGGCACTTATAAACTGTCTTTGAGAACTAACAGAATAGTTGCGCTCTATAAAAACGGTTTCTATAAAAAGTTCTACGTCTCTGTTTGTAAGTTCTTCTAGGGGTGTTTTTGTATGAAAATTTATAAAATCAGCCACAAAAATAGTGTAGGTTTGTATGGTGCTCTGGCTGTATCTTTTTCCTTTCAAAAACAAATAAAAATTATTTAATATTTTCTTTTCAGCTGTTGTTAAATCTCTTTTAAAGCGTGTCTTTTTTGGAATTTTAGAAACATCTACTTTTGTAACATCTTTAAATAACTCCAAAATAAGCGCCAAATTTTCTTCAGAATTTTTTAAACACCAACATTTCTTAGTCTGAGACCATCTGGCAGAAATAGATTTAAGCTTCTCAATTATTAAATCATTAAAATAAAAATGTAAAAAAAACACAGAGTTATTTCTGTGTAATCCGGTACTTATATTAATAGTAGGTAACTGTAGAGGATTCATAGCAAGCTAAAAGTAAAAAAAATAGTTGATAAAAACAAAAAAACCATCTGTATTCAGATGGTTTTTTTGTTGAACAGCTTTTATTTTAAGAACCTATAAAATTATAAATCAAATTTTTTCTTTGCACTATTGGCGTTTAATGATGTTATTTTTTGAAATTATTTCACCCTTGCTTTTTATATGGTAATAGTATAAACCGTTACTGAGATAACTTAAATTAAGTTGTAAATTGTTTGAATCTAATTCAAAATGTCCAACAGATTGCCCCAAAGAATTATAAATTATAAATTCTAAAAATTCTGGTTTTTGGGTGTTAAATTTAATAGTTATTAAATCTTTTACAGGGTTTGGATACACTACTATTTGAGGTTGTGAACTTGTAATATTTTCTATTGAAAGGGTTTCAGTACTTGCAATCCAATTGCTTGCTAGACTATTATCTGAACTTAAATCAACTAATTGTAAATACGGCCCTGTTCCGTCTGCACTCTCCGGCCAAGGATCACTGTCTGTATACCAAACTTCATCTATAGTATTTCCAAAAGCATCAGCTAAAATAATTTTATAAGAGCTATTGCTTAGGTCTCTTGTAAACTCTCCAGAAGGGGCAAAACCATAGTAATCTTCAAATGCAGCGGCATCACCACTTAAATAAATCTTTTCATTTGCGGCCACAGTAGCATCAGACATAAATTGATATGAAATCCCCAATTCTCTTATGTAATATCCTGTTAAATTTATAGTTAGATTGCTGTTGTTGGTTATTTCAATAAACTCTAGTTCTTTGCTAGAATACCCTCCGTCTTCTAGTGGCTTATAGTGTATTTTACTAATCACTAAGTCAGGAACAGAAATAGTTAAACAGTCATTTGGAGAACCTATATTTGTATTCATCCAATTAATACGGTTTAAAATCCAATCTTTCATTGCAATGATGTTTTCTGATTGATCAGCTACCGTTGGCCAATCATCTTGAGGGGGCCATCGTTGTAATTCTCTTACTTGCGATTCACTCAATAAATTGGCATATTCATCAATTAAACTTGCAATTGTAGTATAGTTTAAAGGGTTATTTGTGTCGGTTAGCTCAAACCAGCGTTTTGCTAAATAACAATTAAAGGTGTCATCTAGAAATAAATCTTTCCAAAACTTTGCACCCATGTTTTCATATTCAAATTGCCATACATCATAAAAACTTCTATCAAAACCAAAAATAAATAAATCATTTCCATAAGATAGATTGTAATCCCAAACAGGCCCTGCTCTTAGTTTACCACCCCTGTCTTTATGAAAGAAGGTGCTAAATTGGTAAGAATCTGGATTTGAAGCAATTTCTGCTACAATTATATAATCTACAAAACTAGGAATATCTATGATAGATGGGTAGCCATTAATTATTGAAGTATTAGCAGGGTTTGTTTCGGCGGCCAAATCGGTAAAAACAGTTTCTATATAAGCAGCTTGTTGGGTGGTAATATCTTCTGTTTTTGGATAATGATGTAAGAAATCTGTTTCCCATCCTCCATAATTAGGCATCGTCCATGCTACTACATCTCCTCCAGTAGTTTTATCTGCTTTAATGATGTACCCTCCCGTTACCTCCGGAAAATCAGTATCTTCATCATCAATTTTTTTTAAATTAACTCTATCAGAATCTCTCTTAATTTTTTCTGTTAAAATATACACTCCTTTGTAGTCATCATTCACAATTACTTCAATATATTTTACTCTTGGCGCATAATTACCCATATTACTCGCTAATGTGTATGACAGATAATCACGAATCATAGAGGGGTCATAAGCTAAAGAATTTAAAACCCAATCATTCTCGGAGGGCATTTCTAATAAACTAACATTGTTATTAGAATCGTCGTCTTCTAAAAGAGTAGTAAATCCGTATGGTTTTTTATCCAATACTTGAGAGCTACTTCCTCTTAACTCTATTCCAATTCTACCATTATAATTTAAAAAAGAATCATTAGTAATATCTGTTAAATAATTCCTGGCTCCATCAGGTCTATAAATAAGTTGCATGGTAGCCAGAACTTTTGGTTCGTCTGGAATGTCAATGGGTAAATTTGTTGCAGGATCAATATCGGTTGAAATTACCATAATTGGTAAATTACTATCGGTTAGAATTGTTTGTTGAGCAAAAGACACTTGCCAAAAAAGGAGTAAGAATAATTTTAAACCAGTTATTTTTTTATCCATGAGTATACAGTATAGTTTTACGGAGGATTAATTGTAAATTTAAAGTAAAAAATTAATCAATAAAAATAAAAAACCATCTGAATTCAGATGGTTTTTTTGATAACAGCTTTTATTTTAATAATCTATAAAATTATAGATCAAATTTTATTCCTTGTGCCAATGGCAATTCATCAGAATAATTAATGGTATTTGTTTGTCTGCGCATATATACTTTCCAAGCATCAGATCCAGACTCGCGCCCGCCACCTGTTTCTTTTTCTCCACCAAAAGCACCACCAATTTCTGCACCAGAAGTTCCAATATTTACATTGGCAATACCACAATCAGAACCTGCATAAGACAAGAACTTCTCTGCTTCTTTTAGCTCATTGGTCATAATAGCAGAAGACAAGCCTTGTGCTACTCCGTTTTGTTTCTCGATGGCATTTTCTACACCACCAGTATACTTCATTACATATAAAATAGGTGCAAATGTTTCATGCTGTACAATCTCAAAATGATTTTCAGCTTCAATAATTGCGGGCTTTACATAACAGCCACTTTCATATCCTTCACCTTCTAATACACCACCATCTACCAATACGTTTCCTCCTTCAGCTTTCGCTTTTTCAATAGCGGCTAAATAGGTGTTTACAGCATCATGATCTATTAAAGGTCCAATATGATTGGTTTCATCTAAAGGATTTCCAATAGTTAACTGCCCATAAGCACCAACAATGGCATCTCTTACTTTGTCATACACAGATTCATGTATAATAAGTCTTCGTGTAGAAGTACAGCGTTGTCCGCAGGTTCCTACAGCTCCAAAAACAGCCCCAGGCACCACTACTTTTAAATCTGCAGTTGGGGTTATAATAATGGCATTATTACCGCCCAACTCTAATAAAGATTTTCCAAAACGTTGGGCAACAGTTGCACCAACAATTCTTCCCATTCTAGTAGAACCTGTAGCAGATACTAAAGGAACTCTAGTGTCTGTAGTCATCATTTCTCCAACCGTATAATCTCCATTAATAATACAAGAGATTCCTTCGGGTAAGTTATTTTCTTTTAATATTCCAGCAATAATGTTCTGACAGGCAACAGTACATAAAGGCGCTTTTTCAGATCCTTTCCATACACAAACATCACCACATATCCATGCCAAGGCAGTATTCCAGGCCCAAACAGCTACAGGAAAATTAAAGGCAGATATGATACCCACCACTCCAATAGGGTGCCATTGCTCTCTCATAACATGTCCTGGTCTTTCAGACGGGATAGTTTGTCCGTTTAATTGTCTAGACAGCCCAACTGCAAAATCACAGATATCAATCATTTCTTGTACTTCTCCATACCCTTCTTGCAAAGATTTTCCCATTTCATAAGAAACTAACTTTCCTAATGGCTCTTTTAAATCTCTTAATTTATTTCCAAACAGACGAACAATTTCTCCTCTTTGTGGCGCAGGAATATCTCTAAAAGTCTTAAAAGCTTCCGTGGCAGTAGTCATTACTTGTTCGTAATCTTCTTTACTAGTTGCTCTTACTTTTCCAATTAATTTACCATCTACAGGAGAATAACTTTCAATAAGTTCTCCGTTAGAAAAATTAGTAGAACCGGTAGAAGTTCCGTGGTTAATATCTTGTAAGCCTAACTCATTAAGGGCTTGTTGAATTCCAAAATCTGACATTATTTTTTTATTTTGATTTGTGCCAACAAAAATACAATAAAGTTTTACAAAAGAAGCGGGTGTATTTATCAATTATAATCAAAGTTTATTAACCAAATCCTATTATTTTTGTGAAATATGCAAAATGCTGTTTTCAACATACAAAACCAATCAGATTTTAAAACCTGTGCTTTGCAAGTTTTTAGACACCAGTTTAAAAACAATACGGTCTACAGATCTTTTTGCGATCTTTTATACATTCATTCCTCAGATGTAAAAAAAGTAGAAGAGATTCCGTTTTTACCCATTCAGTTTTTTAAATCTCATGCTGTACTTTCAAGCACCCAAGCAGTTCAAGAAATCTTTACCAGTTCTGGAACCACAGGAAGCAGTGTAAGCAAGCATATGGTTACAGATCTAAGTTGGTATACAAAAAGCTATACCAAAGGCTTCGAATACTTTTACGGGCCTATAGAAGAGTACACAGTGCTAGGCTTATTGCCCAATTATCTAGAAAGAGACGGGTCTTCATTAATATACATGGTAGACGATTTTATAAAAAAATCTAACAAGCCCGCAAGCGGTTTTTATCTAAACAATCTAACAGAGCTTTCTAAAACATTAATAGCGCTAGATAAAAAAGGAGAAAAAGTACTGTTAATTGGCGTCACTTTTGCCTTGTTAGACCTTATTGAAAGACAACAGTTTAAATTACAGAATACTATTATTATGGAAACTGGTGGCATGAAGGGAAGGCGCAAAGAAATGATCAGAGAAGAATTACATGAAATTTTGTATGCTGGCTTTGGAGTGTCTAAAATTTATTCAGAATACGGAATGACAGAATTACTAAGCCAAGGATATTCTTCTGGAGACGGAGTATTTGACTGCCCTCCTTGGATGAAAATACTAGCCAGAGACACAGAAGACGCACTCACCATGGTGGGCACTAATAAAACAGGTGGCCTAAATGTCATAGATTTGGCCAATTACAATTCGTGCTCATTTATTGCCACTCAAGATCTAGGAAAAGTAGACAATAACGGTAGTTTTGAAGTGCTGGGTCGTTTTGATCATTCAGACATTAGAGGATGCAACTTAATGGTAATGTAGTACTCCCTCTAGTTGTACTAAGCTATCTTTAACAGAAAATAGTTCTTTTTTCCTCGTTGTAGTAACACATAGCTGTCTGCAATAATATCAGAAGAAGTAATCATAAAGCTATCGGTTACTTTTTCTTTGTTCACAGAAATAGCATTTTCTTTTAAAGCTCTTCTGGCTTCTCCATTAGAATTTAAAAAGCCTGTTTTAGCGGCTAAGGCACCTATCATATCTAATCCATTGTCAATATCTTCTTTAGAGATTGTAGCCTGAGGAACACCCTCAAAAATATCTAAAAAGGTCTGTTCATCTAACGATTTTAAATCTTCAGACGTAGACTTGCCAAAAAGAATTTGAGAGGCTTTTATAGCATTGTCAAACGCTTCCTGACCGTGTGTCATAACAGTTACCTCTTCTCCAATTTTCTTTTGAAGCAAACGCAAGTGAGGAGCTTCTCTGTGTTCTGCCACCAAGGCTTCAACAGCATGTTTATCTAAAAAAGTAAAGATTTTAATATATTTTTCAGCATCTTCATCAGAAGAGTTCAACCAATATTGATAAAATTTATAAGGAGAGGTTCTCTTGGCATCTAACCAAACATTCCCACCTTCTGTTTTTCCAAATTTTGTACCATCTGCTTTGGTAACTAAAGGCACCGTAATAGCGTACGCTTTTCCTTGTGCTTTTCTTCTTATTAATTCTGTTCCTGTGGTAATATTTCCCCACTGGTCAGAACCACCCATTTGTAACTTGCAGTCTTTCTCTTTGTAGAGGTGATAAAAATCATAGCCTTGAAATAATTGATAAGTAAACTCTGTAAAACTCATTCCTTCCTTAGACTCAGAACTCAAACGTTTTTTCACAGAGTCTTTTGCCATCATATAATTTACCGTAATGTGTTTTCCTGTATCTCTTACAAAATCTATCAAAGAAATATCTTTCATCCAATCAAAATTATTCACTAATTCTGCAGGATTATCAGCGGTAGTATCAAAATCTAAAAACCTGCTTAATTGAGATTTTACCCCTTCAATATTTTTCAATAAACTTGCTTCATCCAACAAATTTCTTTCTGCAGATTTTCCAGAAGGATCACCCACCATTCCAGTAGCACCTCCCACCAAGGCAATAGGTTTGTGTCCGGCATTCTGAAAATGCTTTAAGATTAAAATTTGTACCAAACTACCAATATGCAACGAGTCTGCAGTAGGGTCAAATCCAATATAGCCAGCAGTAGCGTGCTCTAATAAGTGCGCTTCAGTTTCTGGCATAATATCATGCAATAATCCTCGCCATCGTAACTCTTCAACAAAATTTGTCATCTTCTTACTTTATAAAAAGCAAAGATACATTTCTGAGGTAAATAAACTAAATTCGTTGTATGATTTTAGTTACAGGCGGCACAGGCTTAGTTGGATCTCATTTGTTGGTTCGTTTAACACAAGAAAATGAACCCATAAGAGCTATTTATAGAACACCCGAGAGCATAGAAAAAACTAAAAATGTTTTTTCTTATTACCCCAATATTTCTCCAGAGTTATTTAACACCATAGAATGGGTACAAGCAGATATTACAGACGTACCGTCTATGATTCCGGCTTTTAAAGGCGTAAAAAAAGTTTACCATTGTGCAGCAATTATTTCTTTTGATCCTGCAGATTATAGAACCATGAGAAAGGTAAACATTCATGGCACCGCAATTATTGCTAATTTGTGTATAGATGCCAAGGTAGAGAAATTGTGTTATGTAAGTTCAATTGCCACCATTGGAGACAATCCCAAAAAAGAAGTAGCTACCGAAGAAAATGAATGGGTGGGTAATGAAAAAAATAATGGCTATGCCATTACAAAATATGGTGCAGAAACAGAAGTTTGGCGCGCTAGCCAAGAAGGAGTAGCTGTTGTTATTGTAAACCCAGGAGTTATTTTAGGAAGTGGGTTTTGGTCCTCAGGGTCGGGCACTATGTTCTCCCAAGTAAACAAAGGCTTTTCGTTTTATTCTGAAGGGGTTACGGGTTTTGTTGGAGTAAAAGACGTCATTTATTGTATGGTAGGTTTAATGGAAAGTACCTGTAAAAACGAACGTTTTATACTAGTGTCTGAAAATAAAAGTTTTAAGGAAGTGCTGTTTTCTATTGCCGATGCCTTTGGCAAGAAAAGGCCATCAAAATGTGTACAGCCTTGGCAGGCAAGTATGTTTTGGCGTTGGGAGTGGTTAGTATCAAAGATAATGTCAAGAAAAACAAGAATGAGTAAGTACACAGCAAAAACCTTACATTCTAAAACGTATTATTCTTCAGACAAAATAAAAAAATTAGGAATAAACAAATTTGAAAGTATAGAGGAGGTTATTACATCTGTGAGTGATGATTTTTTAGTTTAATTTTTTTTAGAGGCCTTTTTTTTCTTTAAAAACTCTTTAGGACTTCTTCTTTTTTTAGAAACATCAAATTTTTCAAATTCTTTCTCTTTGGTGTCCTTTGTTATCTTCTTCTTTTTTATAGAATCGTTAAAAATAGAATCCTTTATTTTTTTTGCTTCCGTAAAAAAAACCTGTTCTTTTTTTAACAATGCCATTACCTGCTCTAGCATTGGCTCATAAACATCTACCTTAGAGGTATAAAAGAAATTACTGGTGCTAAAGCGCAAGCTATCTATCTTATAGGTGTTATAAACTAACGGAGTGTAAGAAATTTTTTTCTGTTGTTTTTTATTTTTAATGCTTTTTGCAGAAGTAGCCAAATACAAGTCTTTTAAAAGTAACACCATAGAATCTTTTGGGATAAGATCTTTGGGCTCATCATAGATGGTATTGCTTGAGCAAGAAGCAAGAAGCGTCATAAAAATTAAAAAAATTGTGGTATGTTTCATGATCTATTAAATGTAACTCTTTTTCCTTTTATTGTAGTGTTAAAAACACCACGGTCATACATTAAAACACCATTCACAAAAGTATGCGTAACGCTAGAAGAGAAGGTGGTTCCTTCAAAAGGAGACCAACCACATTTGTATAAAATATTTTCTTTGTGAACTGTTTGAGGCGCGTTGGTATCTACCAACACTAAATCTGCAAAATAGCCCTCTTTAATAAACCCTCTTTTTTCTATTTGAAATATTTTAGCTGGGTTATGACATGCTTTTTCAACTAGTTTTTCTATTGGTATCACTTGTTGCTTTACTTTTTCTAATAGGGCTAGCAAGGTGTGCTGCACTAGAGGCCCACCGCTTGGTGCATTCATGTACGAATTAGACTTTTCTTCTAAGGTGTGTGGCGCATGATCTGAAGCAATAATGTCTATTCTATCATCTAACAAAGCATCCCACAAACCTTTTCTATCTGCTGCTGTTTTTACAGCCGGATTCCATTTAATATGGGTGCCTTTCTCTTTATAATCTTCATCAGAAAACCATAAATGATGCACACAAACTTCGGCAGTAATTTGTTTTTCCTCTAAAGGAATGTCATTTCTAAAAAGAGTGGTTTCTTTAGCTGTAGACAGATGAAATACATGCAATCTTGCCCCTGTTTTTTTTGCCAAAGCAATGGCTTTTGAAGATGATAAATAGCAAGCTTCTTCACTTCTAATAACTGGGTGTAACTCAATTGGTATATCTTCTCCGTAGATTTCTTTGTAGTGAGCCGTATTTTTTTTAATGGTTGCTTCATCTTCGCAATGAACAGAAATAATGAGTTGCGTAGAGGAAAATATTTTTTCTAACACCTCTAGGTTGTCTACCAACATATTTCCTGTAGATGAGCCTAAAAACAATTTAATACCAGCCACTGTTTTTGGATCGGTTAGTAAAAGTTCTTCTAAATTATCATTAGTGCCACCAAACATAAAAGAATAATTGGCAAAAGAGGTTTTTTCAGCAATATCAAACTTGTCTTGTAATAGTTTTTGAGTAGTAGCCTGTGGTACTGTATTGGGCATTTCAATAAAAGTGGTTACTCCGCCAGCAACGGCAGCCCTACTTTCTGTACCAATGGTTGCTTTGTGAGTTAGGCCAGGTTCTCTAAAATGAACTTGGTCGTCTATTAAGCCAGGTATAAGATAGTGTCCTTTGGCATCAATTACAGGAATAGAATTTGTTGAAATAGATGCACTAATTTTTTTAATGATCCCGTTTTCTATAAGTACATCGCCAAGAAAGGTAGAGCCTTCATTTACGATAGTTGCGTTTTTAATTAGGTAAGAATTCATCGTAAGCCTTTTAATTTCATTTTTATAACCCCAAATAGCGCTTCTTGTACTATTCCACCACTCATTTTAGAATCACCTAAAGTTCTGTCTCTAAAAATTACAGAAACTTCTTTAATGGTAAATGCATGTTTCCACGCTTTAAATTTCATTTCTATCTGAAAAGCATAGCCAACAAAACGGATCTTATTTAGCTCAATAGTTTCCAACACATTTCTTTTATAACAAACAAAGCCAGCCGTAGTATCATGTACTGGTATTCTAGTAATAAAACGAACGTATTTTGAGGCAAAATAAGACAATAATACTCTTTTCATTGGCCAATTAACAACGTTTACACCCTGTGAATATCTAGACCCTATAGAAACATCGGCACCGTCTTTTTTACAGGCATCATACAACCTAATTAAATCTGTAGGGTTGTGAGAAAAGTCTGCATCCATTTCAATAATATAGTCGTATTTTTTTTCAATAGCCCATCTAAAACCATGAATATAGGCAGTACCTAAACCATTTTTACCTTTTCTATTTTCAATAAACAGCGCGTCAGAATACTTGGTAATTAGATCTTTAACAATGGTAGCTGTTCCGTCAGGTGAATTATCATCAACAACTAAAATATGAAACTTCTTTTGTTGCTTAAAAACAGCCTCTATAATAGCTTCAATGTTTTCTTTTTCGTTATAAGTTGGAATAATAACTAAAGTATCAGACATAAAATGTGAGAGAATATGCACAAATATACATTTTTTTATGACTAATTTTGTGTTAATCTTAAATACAAAAAAGAAGCAATGGAGGCTCTTCAAAGAAGTGTTTTGTCAACCAATTGGATCACAATAATTTTTGTGTTCTCATTAGCGGTACTTTTTTTTCTGAAACTTTTTAAAACAGTAAAATTAAAAGGATACGCAAGCGCTATTTTTTATAAAGGATTTTTAGAGATAGAAGTTGAAGAGGGCTATTCACCAATTACTTTTTTTCATATTGGATTTTCTTTTTTTTCCTTTTTAATGCTATCGTTAACTACTTTTTTTTTAATTAACCAATACAAACAGAGCAATGCCTTATTGTTAGCAGACTATTTTGTTAGTTCTTCCTATGTGTTCATATTTATGATAGTAAGATCTTTAACGGCATTTTTGTTGCTTTCATTATTTGAAATAAAAAAACAACTGTCTTTTTTCATGATTTTTAAAAGAGGGTACTTATATTCAATTTCTGTTGGGCTATTCTTTTTAAACATATTTTATTTTTATAGTTTCCAGAATCTGGCTTTTTTATTTACGGGTTTTGCACTGCTTTTTTCAGTAAGATTTCTCTTAATTTTAATCAATAACAAAAACCTGATTATTAAAGAGTTGTTTTATTTTATTTTGTACCTTTGCGCCTTCGAATTAGCACCGCTATTCGTTTTGTTTAGATTGATATTTTAAATAAACTAGAAGTAGATTATGAAAGTGAAAACAATCTTGGTATCTCAGCCACAACCAAAAACAGAAACATCTCCTTATTCTGACTTGTCTGATAAACAGAAAGTTAAAATAGATTTTAGGCCTTTTATTCATGTTGAAGGGGTTACTACTAAAGAGGTGAGAGCTCAAAAAATAGATTTATCACATTTTACAGCTATTGTTCTTACTAGTAGAAATGCCGTAGATCATTTCTTTAGAATAGCAGAAGAAATGCGTTTTAAAGTGCCAGATGCTATGAAATACTTTTGTCAATCTGAAGCAGTGGCTTTCTATTTGCAAAAATACGTAGTGTACAGAAAACGTAAAATTTATGTTGGTAAAAGAACATTTCCAGAATTGGGAAAACTAATTAAAAAGCATAAAGACGAGAAATTTTTATTACCCTCATCAGACAAACTAAAACCTTTAATTCCAACAGAATTAGATGCACTAGGCGTTACTTGGAAAAGAGCTATTTTATATAAAACAGTGGTGAGTGATTTAACAGATTTAGAAGACGTTTTTTATGATATTTTAGTGTTTTTTAGCCCTTCAGGCATAGACTCACTATTTATGAATTTTCCTGATTTCAAGCAAAAAAATACTCGAATTGCGGTTTTTGGGAATTCTACCGTAAAGGCCGCTACAGATGCTGGTTTAAAGTGCAATATTACCGCGCCATCTCCTGAAACACCATCTATGACAATGGCTTTAGAGAAATACATAAAAGAAGTAAATAAAAAATAAGAACACTAAATTTTATTTAGAAAAAGAGACTAAAAAAGCCATGCATGTATGCATGGCTTTTTTTATGCAAATAACGTAGCAAATATTTCTTCAATTTTTCCAACAAGAACAAGCTTTATACCGCTTTCTTTCCTTGTAATTTTATTGTATTTAGAAGTAACAAATGTTTTATAGCCTAGTTTTTTAGCTTCAGAAATTCGTTGATCTATTTTAGAAACTGGTCTTATTTCTCCTGCCAATCCAATTTCTGCGGCAAAACAAACATTAGGTGAAATAGCAATGTCTTGGTTGGAAGATAAAATAGATGCAACAACAGCAAGGTCTATTGCAGGATCATCTATGCTAATACCACCAGTAATATTTAAAAACACATCTTTAGCAGCCAATTTAAACCCAGCTCTTTTTTCTAAAACAGCCAATACCATATGCAAACGTTTTAGATTGTAGCCGGTAGTTGTTCTTTGTGGTGTACCATAAACAGCGGTGCTTACTAAGGCCTGAACTTCAATCATTAAGGGTCTAATTCCTTCTAAGGTTGAGGCAATAGCAGATCCACTTAAATCAGCATCTTTTTTAGAAATGAGAATTTCAGATGGGTTTGAAACTTCTCTCAGTCCGTTTGAAAGCATTTCATAAATACCTAATTCTGCAGTAGAGCCAAATCTATTTTTTTGAGAACGCAATATTCTGTAGGTATGATTTCTATCGCCTTCAAATTGTAAAACAACGTCTACCATATGTTCTAGAATCTTAGGCCCTGCAATGTGCCCTTCTTTGTTTATGTGCCCAATTAATAAAACAGGAGTACCTGTTTCTTTGGCAAACTTTATGAGCTCTGCAGTAGTTTCTCTAATTTGAGAGATGCTTCCAGGAGAGGCCTCTAAAGCATTTGTGTGGAGGGTTTGTATAGAATCTATGACCAAAACTTGTGGGGTTACGTCTTCTATATTTTTAAAGATCTCTTGTGTATTTGTTGCCGTTAAAATGAGGCAATTAGAAGGGTGTTTTTGAATTCTTTCTGCCCTCATTTTTATTTGAGATTGGCTTTCTTCTCCAGAAACATACAAGACTTTGTGAGCAATGGCAAGTGCTACTTGTAATAGTAGTGTAGATTTTCCAATACCTGGCTCACCACCTAACAATGTTACAGACCCTCTTACCAAACCACCCCCTAAAACAGTATCTAGCTCGTTGTTTTTTGTAGAGATTCGTTCTTCAGCATTTAATTGAATGTCTTCAATTTTTAAAGGTTTAGAAATGGTTTTTGCAGTATTAGACTGTTTCCATTCTCTGGCTACTTCTTTTTGAATTACTTCTTCAACAATGGTATTCCATTCATTACATGCACTGCATTGTCCCATCCATTTTGCATGTTGAGTGCCACAATTCTGACAGAAAAAAGTAGTTTTAGCCTTCGCCATTTTATATAAAGTTTATACAAAGAAAAGAAAATTACTTTGCTTTATTACAGATTGGTAACAGTAAAAAAGAGAGTCCCCCAAAAAGAATAATCATAGCGGTTTGTGCAGCCCACATAACACTTCCAAATGCAGTAGATGGCTCTTCAGGAACACCAAATAAGGTAAAGGCACCGGCAACAGCCAATGGGTATAGGCCAATTCCTCCGTTTGTTGCTGCAATACTAAAGCCACCAGCAATAAACCCAACTAAAATTCCTCCAAACGGAACTTGCAACCCCTCTATAGCAGGAATAGTGGCCCAAAACATAAGTACATACATTGCCCAAATAAATACCGTATGAAAAATAAAGGCCCATTTGTTTTTCATTCTAAAAATACTAGTCACTCCTTCTACAAGACTTTTAATGAAATTTTTGATTTTTAAACCAACACCTTTTGTAGATTTTCTAACATATTTATAGAAAAAGAAACCACCAATAATACACGCCACCAGAACAATAATAATTTTAATAGGATCTAGCTTTTCTTTGACCAATTGAATGATAAAATCAAACTGAATTAATAGAGTTATTCCAATAATAAGAAACATCATTACTAAATCTGCAATACGTTCTGCCACAATGGTTCCAAAGCCTTTTTCAAATGGAATATTTTCATAATTAGCCATTACACTAGCTCTAGATACTTCACCAGCTCTAGGAATTGCTAAGTTTACAAAATAACCAATTAACACGGCTAGTGTACTGTTTATAAACCGAGGTGTGTATCCCATGGGCTCTAACATAAATTTCCATCTATAAGCTCTAGATAAGTGACTTAAAATACCAAAAAATAAGCCTAAAGAAATCCACCAGTAATTGGCATTTTTAAAATATTCTAAAAGTGTTTTTGGAGGTATTATGGTAAATAAATACCAAACCAAGCCTCCTCCAAAAAGAAGTGGAATAATTATTTTTACTATTTTTTTGGTTCTAGAATTCAAAACTAAGTAAGTAAGTTTGTGGTTTCATTTGGAAAAACAAGCGAGGGTTTAAAAACAATAGCCTCTTCAAAATCTAAAAAAGCATAGGTAATTAAAATTATAATATCTCCAACAGCTACTCTTCTAGCTGCTGCTCCATTTAGGGTAATTTCACCACTTTTTCTTGGCCCAGGAATAACATAGGTTTCTAACCGTTCTCCATTGTTGTTGTTTACAATTTGAATACGTTCTCCTTCTATGATATTTGCAGCATTCATTAGGTCTTCGTCTATGGTAATACTTCCTACGTAATTTAAATCTGCGCCTGTTACTTTAACACGGTGGATTTTTGATTTAACAACTTGAACTAACATCCTGCAAAAGTACTACTTTTTTAAAAATTTGAAATGATTAAATACGCTAAAAAGAAGTTAAGAATTTAATGAAATTGTGTCAATCAATCGAATCTCTCTGGCATATACAGCAATGAAAGCACGGTAGTTCTTTTTAGGGAGAATTTTTGTTGTGCTTTTTAAGGTTTCTTCCTCTGCAATGGTAAAATATTCTAAGGTAAACAGAGGCTGTTGGATAAACTTACTTGCCACCCATTTATTAATATCGGTTAATGGTAGGTGATTTATTTTCTTTTTTACTTCATGTAATGTTTGATAAATAATTGTAGCGGCTTCTTTTTCCTCTGAGGTTAAACGAGCATTTCTAGAACTCATTGCCAAGCCACTAGCCTCTCTATGGGTAGCGCAGCAGACAACGGTTACATCTAGCGCTGTTTTCTCTACCATCTTTCTAATTATTTGTAGTTGTTGAAAGTCTTTTTCTCCAAAATAAGCATTAGTAGGCAGTATAATTTCAAACAGTTTTTTTACAATAGTGCCAACACCATTAAAATGACCCTCTCTGTATTTTCCTTCCATTTGAGTTTCTAAACCATCAAAATTAAAATGAACAGACGAAACAGTATTTGTGTAAATCTCATTTACTGAAGGAATAAAAACAACATCACAAGAGATGCTTTCTAGCAAGCTTAAATCACTCTCAAGAGTTCTAGGGTAGTTCTCTAAATCTTCTTTTTTATTAAACTGTGTAGGGTTTACAAAAATACTAGCAATGGTAATGTCATTATTTTCTATAGATTTCTCTAATAAGGAAAGGTGGCCTTTATGCAGTGCCCCCATTGTGGGGACAAAACCAATTTTAGAGTTTTCAGAACGAAACTCCTCAAAATACGTTTTAAGTTCTTTCTTGGTTTTAAAAACCTTCATAATGAATTATAGTCTAAGACCGCAAACTTAGTATTTTAACATGACTTTTGCATAAAATTTTGTACTTTTGCAAACTTATATAAAGGCTCAAATTTAATGAAAGATAAGAGAATATTGTATGTTTCTTCAGAGGTTGTACCTTATTTACCAGAAACAGAGATAGCATCTACTGCATTTAATGTAGCAAAGAAGGCGCATTCTAAAGGAGTACAGACAAGAATATTTATGCCTCGCTTTGGGGTAATTAACGAGAGAAGACACCAACTGCACGAAGTAATTCGTTTGTCTGGGATGAATTTAATAATCAATGACATGGACATGCCTTTGATTATTAAAGTAGCCTCCATTCCTAAAGAAAGAATGCAGGTTTATTTTATTGACAATGATGAATATTTTAAAAGAAAAGCAATTTTCTCTGATGAAGATGATCAGCTTTTTTCAGACAATGATGAAAGAGCTATTTTCTTTGCCAAAGGAGTTGTTGAAACAGTAAAGAAATTAAATTGGGCGCCAGATATTATTCATGTTCATGGATGGATGGCATCATTATTGCCATTATACATCAAAGAATATTACAGTGATGAGCCTTTGTTTTCAGAAAGTAAAATTGTAACCTCTGTTTATGATAAAGATTTTGAAGGGTCTCTAAACGGCGGGCTTGCTGAAAAAATTAAATTTGACAAGATTTCAGATGATAAAATTAGCATATTACAAGAACCAAACTATACAAATATCATAAAAAGCGCGGTATCAAACTCTGATGCAATTGTTCAAGGAAGCTCAGAAATTCCTGAAGAGATTGCAGAAGAAATTCGTAACAGAGAGGTTCCTGCATTATCATTTCAAGAAGAAGATTCTTTTGAATCGTATTTAAATTTTTATAAAGAACTTATATCGGAAGAATAAACTTAGGGTGGTTATGTTAAGAAAATATATAAAAGCAACAGTATATGTTGCAGTTACAGTGTTTCTTTTTGGGTCGATGATTTCTTGTGAAGAAGATTTTACAGACATAGGAACATCAATAGTTAATAATGGAGAGTTTACAACAAATGACACCATTTTTGAAATAGAGGTTACAGCTAAAAACATAGAAAATGTTCAAGCAGACGGATTGGCTATTGGCGGAGTTTTGGGGCAATATTTATTAGGTGTTTACAACAATAATAATTACAAGAAAATAGAAGCATCTATTATTTCTCAGCTAAATATTCCTGTTAACCTAACTCAAGTAGCTAATGAATACGGATCAGATACTACCGTTGTTACTTTAATAGACACAGTATTGTTGAGGATCCCTTATAATGCCTCTTTGCTAAGTACTACAACTCTTGGTTCAGAATTTATATTAGATTCAATTATTGGAAATCAAACGCAACCCTTTACCTTAAACATATTTAGAATAGAAACCTATTTAAGTAACTTAAACCCAACAACACCCTCTGTACTTAACACCTATTTTTCAGATCATCTTTATGAGGTTGCTCCAGAAAAACTAAATCTCATTGAAAATATTCAGTTTACACCCAACAGATCAGATACCGCTCATTTTGTTACCAGAAAACTAAGTACAGGTTTGGTATACGACACAGATACAATCCGATATCCAAATTCTAGCCCTTCTATAAGCATTCCTCTAAAAGAAGATTTGATAAAAGAACTTCTTTTTGACCAGTACGACACTCCAAACTTTGCTTCTCAAGACGCATTCAATAATTATTTTAGAGGAATAAAAATACAAGCAGAAGGAGACAATGGTTCTTTAATGTCTTTAAGCTTTAATAGCAATACTCTTCAGCCTTTAATAGATATTTATTATACAAATACCGTATTAGTTGAAGGAGGTACCGTTGTTATTGATACTATAAAAAAGACAGATACTTTTTTATTGTCTGGAATAAGAAATAACGTGTATAAAATGACTCCAGGTCAAACACCAGGGTTTAACAATGTTCCAATTCAAGGAACTGCAGGATCAGTAGCTCAGTTAAAAATTTTAGGGGATGACAATGATCTAAACGGAATACCAGATAAATTAGAAGAATTGAGAACAAAAAACTGGTTGATAAATGATGCAAGTGTTACCTTGTATATAGATCAAGACCTAGTTGAAACAGATACAACTGCTACTCCATATCAGTTATTCATATATAAAGATGGTTTAAATAGTGCTGGCATACAAACCCCAAATCAAATTCTAGATTATATTACAGAAGGAGTAAACGAGGTAGGAGGCTCTTTAGAGTTAGATAATCTTAATAGACCAGATAGTTATACATTTAAAATAACAGACTATATTTCAGAACTGCTCTCTGGCACTACAAGTGATTTACCTTCGCTTGGTGTAAAAGCTTTTAATCCAACAGACCTTCCTGCTTCAGCTGTAGATACTGTAGTTAGAAATTATAATTGGAATCCAAAAGCAATTATGTTGCTAAATCACAATACTCAAGACGCTTCTAGAAAAGCTAGATTAAAAATATCATATACACTCAAAACAGCAGATAATTAATCCTTTAAACTAATTTTTTTATGTGTGGAATTACAGGATACATAGGTCATAAAAATGCATATCCAATCATTATAAATGGCTTAAAAAGGCTAGAGTATAGAGGATATGATAGTGCTGGTATTATGATGTATGACGGAACAGAGATGAACCTTTCTAAAACAAAAGGGAAAGTATCTGTTCTAGAAGAAATAATAGAAAACAATCCAAAAAGAAAAGAGGGAACCATAGGAATTGGCCACACAAGATGGGCCACACATGGAGTTCCTAATGATGTTAATTCTCACCCACACGCATCTCAATCAGGAGAATTAGTGATAGTGCATAACGGAATCATAGAAAATTATGACACCCTAAGAAAAGAATTAATATCTAGAGGCTATGCATTTCATAGTGATACAGACACAGAGGTTCTTGTAAACTTAATTGAAGAAGTAAAAAAACAAGAAAATTGTAAATTAGGGAAGGCCGTTCAAATTGCCCTTACTCAGGTAACTGGCGCCTATGCGATTGCTGTTTTTGACAAGAATAAGCCAAATGAAATTATTGTTGCAAGATTAGGAAGTCCTATAGCAATAGGTGTAGGGAAGAATAATGAAGAGTTTTTTATAGCTTCAGACGCTTCACCTTTTATAGAGTATACAAAAAATGTTGTGTATTTAGAAGATGAAGAGATGGCTATTATTAAGTTAGGAAGAGATATCCGAGTAAGAAAAATAATGGATGATTCATCTGTAGATGCAATTATCCAAGAACTTAAATTAAGTCTAGAACAAATAGAAAAGGGTGGGTATGATCATTTTATGATCAAAGAAATTCACGAGCAACCAAAAGCTATTACAGATACCTATAGAGGGAGAATGTTGGCAGATGAAGGAATTATACGAATGGCTGGGGTAGATGATAACCTTCAAAGGTTTTTAAATGCAGAACGCATTATCATTGTAGCCTGTGGTACGTCTTGGCATGCAGGGCTAGTTGGAGAATATCTTCTTGAAGACATGGCTAGAATACCTGTTGAGGTAGAATATGCCTCTGAATTTAGATATAGAAACCCAATTATAACTCCTAAAGATATTGTAATTGCTATTTCTCAATCTGGAGAAACTGCCGATACCTTGGCTGCTATAAAGCTAGCAAAATCTAAAGGAGCATTTGTTTTTGGAGTGTGTAATGTGGTAGGTTCTTCTATTGCCAGAGAAACACATGCTGGTGCCTATACGCATGCAGGGCCAGAAATTGGAGTTGCATCTACCAAGGCGTTTACAACTCAAATTACGGTATTGTCATTAATAGCATTAAAATTAGCAAAAGCCAAAGGAACACTTTCAAATTCAGAATTTCACGGCTACCTACAAAAAATGCAATTAATTCCTTCTAAGGTTCAAAAATTATTAGAACTAGATAGTAAGGTTAAAGAAATAGCGAGTATCTATAAAGACGCTAAAAACTGTCTATACTTAGGAAGAGGGTTTAACTTTCCTGTAGCATTAGAAGGCGCTTTAAAACTCAAAGAAATATCCTATATTCATGCAGAGGGCTACCCTGCAGCAGAAATGAAACACGGTCCTATTGCTTTAATTGATGAGAACATGCCTCTTTTTGTGATTGCCACCAATAAAGGGCATTATGAAAAAGTAGTCAGTAATATTCAAGAAATTAAATCTAGAAGTGGTAAAATTATTGCCATAGTTACTGAAGGAGACATCACAGTAAAAGAAATTGCAGATCATGTGATAGAAATACCGGAAACAGAAGAAGCGCTTACACCTTTGTTAACAACTATTCCTTTTCAACTATTGTCATATCATATTGCAGTAATGTTAGATAAAAACGTAGATCAACCAAGAAACTTAGCAAAATCTGTTACAGTTGAGTAGTTTTTGATGGGTTGTCTTTTTTAGTTACAATTCCTATATTTACAACATGGAAAAGGGCATTTTAATTTTACTAGGAACTTTTATTGTAGTAGCCATTTTACACCTTGTGTCTATGAAAATGACCAAGATTTCTGAGGCTAAAAAATCATCTTATCGAAAACTATTCTGGTACTTATATGGGGCTTTTTTTTGTTTAGCGGGTGTAATAAACCTATTAGAAAAAGAAGCCTTTAGTTGGATTTTTTCAATAGAAATTTTAGTCGGTTTGGCAATTCTAATTCTTAATTTCTTAGGAAAGATTGAAAAAAAATTGCGTTAGATTTTATCATGAACTTGGCTATGTTCTCCGTTATTCCAGAGGGTTAAGATATCAGTTGCTACGGTGGCACCACTTCCTGCGGCAATAGCAAACTGGCTTCTACAGCCAGACAAAGTTCCACAGACATAGAGCCCTTTTGTAACTAAATAACCATCATTTTTTAATTGAATTCGGTCTTTAACGGCCTTTGCTCTTTGATGAGGTTCTATGTAATTTTCTAGCCCTTTAAATAAAAAAGGTTTTGCATAATTTAAAGCTAAAACAACAATGGTAGTTTTGTACTTATTTTTGTTTGTTTTTATACTATAAAAACCAGTATGCTCCGAAACCGAAATTACTTTTTCATGTTCAATTTGTGAGATGTCAGAATAATTTTCAGCTAATTGTTTTTTCCCTTGTGTTAATACATCTGCTCCAAGAGTGCCAGAGGGCAAACCTAACACATTATTAAATAATGCATTCTGTAAATGAGAGCTTTTTTGATGCATTACAATGCCAACTTTTTTATTGATGGCAAAAGGCTTTTTGAGACCAGACCCAATAACTAATGCACATTGCATACCAGCAACACCACCGCCAATAATTAAAACATCAAAAACCATTAAAATAGTGCCTGTATATTAGCAGCAAATAATTTTACAGCAATGGCTAATAAAATAACGCCAAATATTTTTCTAATAATTTTAATACCATTTGCACCAATAATTCGCTCTATTTTTGGGGAGGTTTTCAATACTATGTAGATTACAATAACATTACACAACACAGCTACAATAATATTTTCTATCTGAAACTCTGCTCTTAAAGAAAGTAGGGTTGTTAAGCTTCCAGGTCCAGCAATTAGAGGAAAAGCTAATGGAAATACTGTTGCGGTTATTGTTCCTGCATCTTCATCATCTTTGTATAGTGTAATACCTAAAATCATTTCTAAGGCTATAAAAAAAAGAATAAATGCTCCAGCTACAGCAAAAGAATACACATCTATTCCTATTAATTGTAGTAAGCTTTGTCCTAAAAAAAGAAAAACAATCATAATTACACCAGCAATTAATGACGCTTTTTCAGATTGAATATGACCTACTTTTTTCCGTAAATCTATAATAATTGGAATGTTTCCAACAATATCTATCACTGCAAATAATACCATAAATGCAGTAAATATTTCTTTCAAGTTAAAATTCATCTTATATTGATTTTAAATTGCAAAATTATAAAACTAAGCGAATCAAAATATAAAAAATAGAAAATATTTTATGCTATTTTTACAAAATGTTTCAATTAGGAAAAACCATTGTATCAGAAGACCTTATAGAGAAAGATTTCATGTGTAACCTTTCTCAATGCAAAGGAGAGTGTTGTGTTTCAGGAGTTGCCGGAGCACCTCTTGAAAAAGAAGAGGTACTTATTTTAAAAGACATATATCCAACACTAAAACCTTTTTTAAGAAGTGAAGGAATTTTAGCGATTGAAAACCAAGGAACTTCCATTGTTACTGATTTGGGAGAATTAGAAACGCCACTAGTAAATAATTCTGAATGCGCATACCTTATTTTTAATGAAAACAAAACAGCACTTTGTGGCATTGAGGAAGCTTATAATAAAGGAATTATAACTTTTAAAAAGCCAATTTCTTGTCATTTATATCCTGTAAGAGTAAAAGATTATAGTGAGTTTGCCGCAGTAAATTATCACAGATGGGATATTTGTAGCGATGCGTGCTCCCTTGGAAAGGAATTAAAAGTTCCTGTTTACAAGTTTGTAAAAGAAGCATTAATTAGAAAGTTTGGAGAGCACTGGTATTCAGAATTAGAAAAAGTAGCTCTAGAACATCTATCACGAAAATAAATAAGTACATTAAAAACTCAACATTAAATAAATACATCAAATGAAAAAATTATTTCCTCTATTGGTCACCTTACTTCTAATTTCTTCTTGTGAAGACTCCATTGAAGTTACTACCACTACCACTATTAATGAAACTGTAAATGTTGCTATTTTGCAAACCAATGGGGCCGCTTTAAATTTTAGTGAAGTAATTACCGAAGATTTAAATCAAGTAGTCTCTAATTTTAATAGTATTAATGATATCACTATAGATAGCTTAAGTTATACGTTTGCAAATGTAACAGGCAATGAAAATGCTGTGATTACTTCTGCAACCATAGAAATAAACGCAACAACCGTTGCGGTTATTTCAAATATAAATATTGCACAAGAAGCTCTAAATGGTTCTGTATTTGAAATTACTGACACAGCAGTATTAGCTCAATTAGAAACGATATTTTTAAATAACAGTTCGGTAACTATTCAGCTAACAGGAATGGTTACTTCTGATGAAGGAGAAGTAAATTTTGATTTAGAATTTTCAATGCAATTAACAGCAGCGTTCTAAAACAATTTAAGAGATACAGATAACGAGTATTTTCTCTAATGATAAGGATTTTCTACTAACATTAGTAAGCCTTCAATTGTTTTTTAATTTTTTATCATCATATGTAGTCATTTAGGAAGACAAATCTCAATAAATTACTGTCATTTAACAGGTGGAGCTTACGAAAAATAATAATTGAAAAACCTTTATAAAAAAATCTTTTTAAAAAACCGTTATAAAACTATTTTTTTTTAAAAACACTTGTTTTAAGAATGCCAGTGAGAACAAGGCTTGGCAAAAAAATAGCAATTTAATTGCTTAAAAATGAGTACATTGGTAAAAAAATAGAGAGAAGTGTTTTCTTTGGAAAATTTCTAATTTGTTAAAAACTTAGTGGGTTTTGTGAATAAGTACCACTTTGTATTTGTTCCTTTTTTTTCAATCTTTGTTAACCCCAGCATAAGAGAATTTTTCCACAATAAAGAAAACAAAAAAATAATGTCTACACAAGAACCAATTTTACAGCCAAACGATAATAGATTCGTGATATTTCCAATTCAGCACGATGATTTGTGGGATTGGTACAAAAAACAACAAGCCTGCATCTGGACGGCAGAAGAAATTGACTTGTCAGAAGACGTAATAGACTGGAAAAATAAACTATCGGAAGACGAGCGTTATTTTATCAAACATATTTTAGCATTTTTTGCAGCTTCAGATGGGATAGTAAACGAAAACTTAGCTGAAAATTTTGTAAATGAAGTGCAATATTCAGAGGCTAAATTCTTTTATGGATTTCAAATTATGATGGAGAATGTGCACTCAGAAACCTATTCTTTATTAATTGATACCTATGTTAAAAACGATGAAGAGAAAGACAAATTATTTAATGCAATAGAAACTTTCCCTGCTATTAAAAAGAAAGCAGATTGGGCTTTAAAATGGATAGAATCTGATTCTTTTGCAGAAAGATTAATAGCTTTTGCAGCAGTGGAAGGAATTTTCTTTTCAGGAGCATTTTGTTCTATATTCTGGTTAAAGAAAAGAGGATTATTACCAGGACTTACGTTTTCTAATGAACTAATTTCAAGAGATGAAGGAATGCATTGTGATTATGCAGTTCATCTTCACAACAATCATATCATCAACAAAGTTCCTAAAGATCGTATTAGAGAAATTATTGTAGACGCTTTAAACATAGAAAGAGAATTTGTTACAGAATCATTACCAGTAAGTTTAATTGGAATGAACGCAAAGTTAATGACGCAATACCTAGAATTTGTAACCGACAGATTATTAGGAGAGTTTAATTGTGAAAATGAATACAACTCAACAAACCCCTTTGATTTTATGGAAATGATTTCTTTAGAAGGAAAAACTAATTTCTTCGAAAAAAGAGTATCAGAATATCAAAAAGCCGGAGTAAAATCTGGAGGGACTGGAAGCATCAGTTTTGATGCAGATTTTTAGAAGTCTATTCTAAAAAAAGGAACCTGATTTTTAATCAGGGAGAAAAACCAATAAATAATATAACCGCTTTTGCGGTTGGCAACTAATTAAAAAACAATAGCAGCATGTATGTAGTAAAAAGAGACGGCAAAAAAGAGCCAGTGATGTTCGATAAAATCACGGCAAGAGTAAAGAAAATGTGTTATGGACTTAACAAAATTGTTGATCCAGTAAAGGTAGCAATGCGTGTAATTGAAGGATTATATGACGGAGTTACTACACCAGAATTAGACAGTCTAGCAGCAGAAATTGCCGCTACAATGACTACCGCTCACCCAGATTACGCAAAACTAGCTGCAAGAATTGCCGTATCTAACCTACATAAAAACACTAAAAAATCGTTCTCAGAAACCATGCTGGATTTATACGAATATGTAAATCCAAGAACAGGTAAAAAAGCACCCTTATTATCTGATGAAGTGTATAAAATTATTACAGACAACGCAGAAAAGCTAGACTCTACCATTATCTATAGTAGAGACTTTAATTATGACTTTTTTGGGTTTAAAACATTAGAACGCTCGTATTTATTAAAGTTAAACGGAATTATCGTAGAAAGACCTCAACACATGCTCATGCGGGTATCTATTGGAATTCATTTAAATGATATAGATGAAGCTATTGCTACTTATGAATTAATGAGTAAGAAGTTTTTTACACATGCTACGCCTACTTTATTCAATGCTGGTACGCCAAAACCACAAATGTCTTCATGTTTTTTATTACAAATGCAAGACGATAGTATTGATGGAATCTACGATACATTAAAACAAACTGCTAAAATTTCACAATCAGCCGGGGGTATCGGTTTGTCTATTCATAACGTACGTGCTACAGGATCCTATATAAGAGGAACTAACGGAACTTCTAACGGAATTGTACCAATGCTAAAGGTATTTAATGATACGGCCCGTTACGTAGACCAAGGAGGAGGAAAACGTAAAGGATCTTTTGCCATGTATATAGAACCTTGGCATGCAGATATTTTTGAATTTCTAGACTTGAAAAAGAATCACGGGAAAGAAGAAATGAGAGCAAGAGATTTATTCTATGCCATGTGGATGCCAGATTTATTTATGAAAAGAGTGCAAGAAGATGGCCAATGGACATTAATGTGCCCAAATGAATGTCCTCATTTATTTGACACCTATGGAGATGAATTTGAAAAATTATACGAAGGCTACGAAAAAGTAGGAAAAGGAAGAAAAACAATCAAAGCAAGAGAGCTTTGGGAGAAAATATTAGAATCTCAAATAGAGACAGGAACACCCTATATGCTCTATAAAGATGCAGTAAACCGTAAAACAAATCACAAGAATTTAGGAACCATTCGTTCCTCTAATTTGTGTACAGAAATTATGGAATATACGGCCAATGACGAAGTAGCTGTATGTAATCTTGCTTCCATTGCTTTGCCAATGTTTATTAGTGAAAAAGAAAACGGAGAAAAGTTTTTCAATCACAAAAAACTATACGATGTAACCAAAAAAGTGATAAGAAACTTAGACACGGTTATTGATAGAAATTACTACCCAGTAAAAGAAGCCGAAAACTCTAATTTTAGACATAGACCGGTAGGTTTAGGAGTTCAAGGTTTGGCAGATGCATTTATTATGTTACGCTTACCATTTACTTCCGATGCGGCTAAAAAATTAAATAAAGATATTTTTGAAACCTTGTATTTTGCCTCTGTTCAATCTTCTATGGAAATAGCAAAAGCAAAAGAACCGTATTCAACATTTAAAGGGTCACCCATGTCTGAAGGAGAATTCCAATACAATATGTGGGGAATTAACGATGAAGATTTAAGTGGTAATTGGGATTGGAAAAAATTACGTAAAAATGTTATCAAGCACGGTGTTAGAAATTCGTTATTAGTAGCTCCAATGCCAACAGCATCTACTTCTCAAATTCTTGGAAACAATGAAGCATTTGAACCGTATACTTCTAATATTTATACAAGGCGTGTACTGTCTGGAGAATTTATTGTTGTAAACAAGCACTTATTAGAAGACTTGGTAGAGATGGAACTATGGGATAATAATATGAAAGAAGATATTATGCGTGCAAACGGATCTATTCAACACATAGACAAAATTCCACAAGACTTAAAAGACTTGTATAAAACTGTTTGGGAAATGAGTATGAAAGATATCATAGATATGGCACGCCATAGAGGATATTTCATAGATCAATCTCAATCATTGAACTTATTTATGCAAGATGCAGATTATGCCAAATTAACCTCCATGCATTTTTATGGTTGGAAATCTGGATTAAAAACCGGAATGTATTACCTAAGAACTAAATCTGCGGTAAACGCTATTCAGTTTACTCTTTCTAAAGAAAAGAAAGAAGTTACAAAAGAAGAAGAAGCAATAGCACCAGTGCCTAATGAAGGACCAATGTCTGCTGCAGAATTTAAAGCAATGGTAGATTCTTCTAAAAATGGAGGCCCAGATGATGATTGCTTAATGTGCGGATCTTAGAAATTATTTAATTAATGTACGTTTAAAAAAGAATCTCAATATATTTGGGATTCTTTTTTTATATAAATCAAAATCAAAGGAGCATGATGAACTGGGAACAATTACTTTCTTTAAAACGTTTTGGAGACCTTCAAAAACGTCCAAGAGCCAAACAAGACGAAACTCGTTTGGGATTTGAAGTAGATTTTGATAGAATTATATTTTCAGAAGCATTCAGAAGTTTACAAGATAAAACACAAGTGATTCCTCTGTCTGAAACAGATTTTGTTCATACCAGACTTACCCATAGTTTAGAAGTTTCTGTAGTTGGTAGAACTTTAGGAAGAAGAGTTGGTAAAGTATTGTTAGAACGTCATCCAAACTTAAAAGAATTAGGATATACATTTAATGATTTTGGTGCCATCGTAGCTGCAGCTTCTGTAATGCACGATATTGGAAATCCGCCTTTTGGTCATTCTGGAGAAAAAGCCATTGGAGAGTATTTTAAAACCGGCAACGGAACTCAATACAAAGAGGTGTTATCTGCAGAAGAATATCAAGATCTCATAGATTTTGAAGGAAATGCCAACGGGCTTAAAATTTTGACCGAAAATAGAGAAGGAGTTTACGGTGGGCTGCGCTTGTCTTATGCAACTTTGGGCGCTTTTATAAAATATCCTAAAGAGTCACTACCAAAAAAACCAACCAAGCATATTGCAGATAAAAAATACGGTTGCTTTCAGTCAGAAAAAGAAGCTTTTTTAGACATTGTTGAAGATTTAGGTCTGCTAGGCAAGTCTACATCAGCAGCAATTAGTTATCACAGGCATCCGCTAACTTTTTTAGTAGAAGCCGCAGATGATATTTGTTATACCATTATAGACTTTGAAGACGGAATAAATTTAGGATTAATAGAAGAAGAATTTGCCTTAGAGTATTTAATTAAACTGGTCAAAAACACCATTGATATAAAAAAATACCATTCATTAAAATTTAAAAAAGATAGAGTTAGTTATCTAAGAGCATTGGCTATAAATACGCTAATTAATGAAGCAGTAGCCATTTTTTTAACAAACGAAGAGGCCATTCTAAAAGGAACTTTTTCTACGTCTTTACTAGATAAATGTACCTATGAAGCACAAATAAATGACATTTTAAAAATTAGTATTTCAAAAATATACAAGAGTCAGGAGGTAGTAGAAAAAGAAGTAGCAGGCTATAAAATTATAGCCGATCTCTTAGATATTTTTGTAACAGCTTTAAACAATCATCATCTAGGAACTCCAACCAATTATGATAGCCTACTGCTTAATTTACTACCTAAACAATTTCAAGTAACCTCTACATCACCTTACCAGAGAATCATGGCTGTTTGCAGCTATGTGTCTAGAATGTCAGATGGTTATGCCATTCGAATTCATAAAAAAATACAAGGAAGTATCATCTAATAATATCATAAAACCCAATGCGAAGAAAACCACAAAACCATTCAGTATTCTATTACTTAGTAAACAGTTTTATCTTGTTTTTAATATTTACATCAATAGGGTGTAGTAATCAACTTAATTTAGAAAAACACACAGATCTTGTTTTTAAAGAATCCTATTATCAATCATGGGTATCTGGTGTAAAGGGTGGAGGATCAGGATTAATTGTTTTCTTGACCTTGGGAGATAGTTCCAGTAAAAATATACAGCTAGAAGGAATTTATTTTAAAGATAAATACTGTAAGTTAACATCTAAATCAGATTTGAAATATCAATGTACTATTTTAAAGGATGAAAACCGAGAAACCAATTCATTTATAAAACCTATTGAAAATACCACAAAAGAAATTGAAAAAATTCCTTTTATGATTCAGGGTGATGAGGCTGTTGTTGAATATCTTGAAAATAAAAAAAGGAGATATCTTAAAATATCATTACTTTGGAAGAAATCTGAACGTGTGCCAATGTAAACGAAATTAAGTTTTTTAATTCATTCATTATTCTTAATAGATACGATAACTACAAGATTTTATTTTAGAACTATATAGCTTTCAGTTAATTAATGTATAACAAAAACAACACCCAATAAAAATTTTAACAAATTAGATAAAATTTTAACAAATTATTTAATTATTTTTGATTAAAATTAATACAACCTTCATGAAAAAAAAATTACTCTTTTTTACATTCGCAATTCTTAGTACTATATTTATTTATAATTACGCAACAAAAGAATCTGCCACAGAAAAATTAAGAAAACAACATGCTGCTTTTTTAGAAAGCCATCAATACAATAAAACGCTTGAGTTGACAAAAAGCCAGCGAAAACTTCAAGGACTTCCTCCTAACAAGTATTTTGAACAAGAATATTTAAATGAAATTAATCCAGCAACAGGGCGAACACACAAAAGAGAATTACTGCAATTACAAAAAGAGTTAAATGCAGAAAGGTTGTCAGAAAGAGCACCAGGAGATGCTGAAAATAATCCTTGGGTAGAAAGAGGACCAGACAATATTGGCGGCAGAACCAGAGCCTTACTTTTTGACCCAAATGATGATAGCCAAGAAACAGTATATGCTGGAGGTGTTAGTGGAGGATTGTGGAAAAACACAAATATTTCAGATATAAATTCTGCTTGGAGCTATGTAGGGATCTCAGAAAACCTATCTGTATCTTCAATCGCTGTAGACCCAAACGATACTAATATTTGGTATGTAGGAACAGGAGAATCATATACTGGCGGAGACGCGGTTGGTAACGGACTTTGGAAAACAATAGACGGAGGAGCAACATGGAATCAGGTCTATGGAGGTGTAACAGGATCATCTTATGTAGATACGAGCCCTGGAGCAATTCTTACAATTAATAGTCCAGCCAATATTGCAGGAGATTATAATATAATTGTTGCAGCTGCCTTTGGGTCTCCTTTGAGCACAGCTATTTCTGGAGATTTAGTTCTTGCCATTGACGGCGCCTCTCCAACAGACGATGCCTGTTCTACTATTGAGAATACTTCTGAGATGAATGGAAAAATAGCTGTTATTAAAAGGGGTACTTGTTCTTTTGACGACAAAGTAAAGCGAGCTCAAGATGCAGGAGCAATAGCTGTTATTGTCGTAAATAACGTAAGTGGAGCAGCCATCTCCATGGGAGGTGATGGTTTAGGTTTTGAAGAGGAAGGAAACCCTTTAAATATTACAATTACCTCTGCAATGGTAAATAATATAGATGGAGATGCAATTATTGCAGCTTTAGGAAGTGGAGTTAATGGTTCTTTACAACCTGGGTCTAATACTACAGGATATACTATTTTACCAGGAATACAGCATATAAATGATCTAGTAGTAAGAGATAACAATGGAACTTCTGAGGTATTCTTTGCTGCTGCCGAAACATTTGCTTCAGGAGCTTTAATAGGAATTAATGAAGTAGGAGTTTATAAATCTACTGATGGAACTAGTTTTTCTAAACTAACACTAAGTGCTGGGGAAAATTTAGAGCCAAACAATATAAAAATTGCAGCAGATAATTCTATCTATGTTTCTACCCAATCTAATTCTTTTGATGAAGGGGGAGGTCGTATCTACCAATCTACAGATGGAACCACATTTACATTAAAGCACACTGTACCTGGGGGCAGAAGAACAGAAATTGCTTGTTCACAAACAGATGCAAATACAATATATGTTTTAGCGCAATTAAGTTCAGATCCAGTTGGGATATACAAAACAACTGATAATTTTACAAATATTACAACTTTACCATTACCTAATGATGCTGATAATGGAATTCCTGAAAATGATTTTACAAGAGGACAAGCATTCTATGACTTACTTTTAAGAGTAGACCCTACAAATGATGATATCCTTTATGTTGGTGGAATAGATTTGTTTAAAAGTATCAATGGAGGAACATCTTGGGATCAAATTTCTAAGTGGTCTAACAATAACAACTTAGGAGCATTAAATGTATCTTCGGTTCATGCTGATCAACACGGATTAGCTTTTTCATCTTCTTCAAAAATGCTGTTTAGTAATGATGGAGGTGTCTACCTTTCTAATGATGCAGGCGTTACTATTCTTCCCAGAAAGAAAGGCTACAATACCCTGCAATTTTATACAGTAGGGGTAGCGCCAACTACTGCTTTTTCTGGTGCTGAATACTTTTTAGCAGGGGCACAAGACAATGGAACTCTAATGATAGAAAATGCTTCTGATGGAGTAAATAGTTTTTACGAAAGACAAGGTGGAGATGGTGCTTACAGTTTCTTCGATCAAGATGGTACAGACCAGTATTGTATTGCAAATTATGTATACAACGGAAATATTAAGCTATATGACTTTTCAAACGGAAATGTGAGAACTATTAATTCTGAATCTGGATCTAATGGAGATTTTATCAATCAAGAAGCACTAGATTCTAATTTAGACATCTTATACTCTAATTATTCTAGTGGATCAAATTATATTGTTAGGATGTATGGAAATATTAAATCAGGAACAGTTACTAGAACTAATATTGCTAATACTGATATTATGGATGCAGAACCTTCAGCATTAACAGTTTCTCATTACACAACAGATCAATCTAACTTATTTATTGGTCTCAAAAATGGAAAATTAATTAAATTAGCAGGAACCACAAATGTTTTTCCTAACAACCCTATTTGGACAAATATAACCGGTACTGATTTTGTTGGATCTGTTTCTGACATAGAGTTAGGCACCAATGAAAACGAAATTTTTGTAACCATGCACAATTATGGTGTTCAAAATATTTGGTATACCAACGACGGTGGAGCAACTTGGGAAGGCAAAGAAGGAAATTTGCCAGACATCCCTGTGAAAGCTATTTTACAAAACCCACTATTTACAGAAGAGGTAATTATTGGTACAGAATTAGGAGTTTGGAGAACCTCAAACTTTTCTGATACCAATCCTACTTGGATTCAGTCTTATAACGGTATGAGTAACGTAAAAGTAACCGATTTAGATATGAGAGATGACAATATGGTTTTTGCAGCCACTTATGGAAGAGGTGTTTTCTCTGGACAATTTACAGATGCCGTAGCTTCTGTTGATGATGTCTTAACAGATAAAAAAGCATTTACAGTCTACCCTACAATTTCAAATGGTGATTTTACGCTTATGGCCAAAAATGATTTAGGAGCAACTACATGTAGGATTTTTGATATGGCAGGAAGGCAAGTATATTCTTCAACAATTAATTTTAACGAAGCTTCAAAACAACAGGTTTCTGTTAATCTAAGAGCAGGTACCTATATTGTGAATTTAGTTGATCAAAACAATAGAAAATCATCTAGTAAAATAATAATTCGCTAGATAGCTTGAAGATAAGTAAGAAAAAAGGTGCTGTTTACAGCGCCTTTTTTAATATAAATCTTTGAGAATTTGCTTGATAGAACCTGAGTCTATTCCATTTATTTTTTGAAGTTCTTGAATAGTTCCGTGTTCTACAAAATGATCTTGTATCCCTAAAATTTTAATTGAATTTTTATAGTGATGTTCGGCAATAAATTCTAAAATAGCTGAGCCAAATCCACCTTTTTTCACACCATCTTCAATGGTAATGATATGATTGAAATTAGCACATATTGTGTGGAGTAATTTTTCATCTAAAGGTTTCGCAAATCGCATATCATAATGAGCAATATTCGGCAACTCTTCTAGTGCTTTTGTGACATTATTTCCAATAGTTCCTAAAGAGAGTATGGCACTATTTGTTCCTTTTTGTAAACAAACTCCAGTTCCTAGTTTAATGGCTTCAAACGGTTTTTTCCAATCAATAGAAAACCCTCTTCCCCTGGGATAACGAATGGCAATTGGATGATTTAAGCCCAACTGAGAAGTGTATAAAATATTCCGTAATTCTACTTCATTTCTAGGCGCAAAAACAATCATATTTGGAATGGCTCTCATATAACTAATGTCAAATACACCATGGTGTGTAGCCCCATCTTCCCCAACCAGTCCAGCTCTATCTAGACAAAAAATAACCGGTAGGTTTTGCAAAGCTACATCATGTATTATTTGATCATAGGCTCGTTGAATAAAGGTAGAATAGACATTACAAAATGGCACCATTCCTTGTGTTGCCATACCAGCAGCTAAGGTTACAGCATGCTGTTCCGCAATACCAACATCAAACGTTCTTTCAGGAAATTCTTCTAGCATCATTTTTAAGGAACTTCCCGATAGCATTGCAGGAGTAATTCCAATAATATTTTTGTTTGTTCTAGCTAGTTCAACAATAGTTGAGCCAAAAACATCTTGGTATTTTGGAGGAAAAACAGCTGTACTTTTAGGGGCTAATTCTCCTGTTTTAGCATCAAATTTTCCAGGAGCATGGTACTTTACCTGATCTTTTTCTGCCTGATCGAGTCCTTTTCCTTTAGTGGTAATAACATGTAAAAATTTAGGACCTTTTTTATTTTTTAAGCGCGTTAGCTCTTTTAGTAAACTATTTAAATCATGCCCATCTATAGGGCCAGAATAGTCAAAGTTTAGTGCGCGTATAATATTATTTTTTGCTAGAGATTTATCTGTTTTTACTTTGGTTAGATACTCTTTTAAAGCACCCACAGAAGGATCGATACCAATGGCGTTATCATTTAAAATAATTAATAAATTAGCATTACTAACACCCGCATGATTCAACGCTTCAAATGCCATACCACTGGCAATAGAAGCATCGCCAATTACTGCAATATGATGTTTTTCTGTTTCGCCTTTTAAAGAAGATGCAATTGCCATTCCTAATGCAGCTGAGATTGAGGTAGAAGAATGTCCAACTCCAAAAGCATCATAGTTGCTTTCAGTTATTTTTGGAAATCCTGAAATACCGTGAAGCTGTCTGTAGGTCTCAAAAATATCTTTTCTACCGGTTAAAATTTTATGTCCGTACGCTTGGTGGCCCACATCCCATACCAATAAATCATTAGGTGTGTCAAATAAATAATGCAAGGCAATGGTGAGTTCTACTACTCCTAAACTGGCGCCTAAATGGCCTTGTTTTGTAGCTACGATATCAATAATAAACGCACGCAATTCTTTTGCCAATTTTGGCAATTGATCTGTAGTTAGTTCTCTAAGATCTGATGGAAATTTTATGGCGTCAAGTAAAGCATTCATCATGCTACAAAAATACAATTTTACAACTCAAAAGATATTTGTAATATTGAATAAATATTTTTTGAAATGATTCAGCCTTTTAATGATACTTATTTTATGAAAAAAGCACTTCAGGAAGCTGAGTTTGCTTTTAAGAAAAGAGAGGTTCCTGTTGGGGCTGTGATTGTAATGAATGATAAAATTATTGCCAGAGCGCACAACCTTACAGAAACCTTAAATGATGTAACAGCACATGCAGAAATGCAAGCTTTTACTGCAGCAGCAGATTTTCTAGGCGGAAAATATTTAAAAGAATGTACGCTTTATGTAACCTTAGAGCCTTGCCAAATGTGTGCAGGAGCAAGTTATTGGACTCAAATTGGAAAGATTGTATATGGGGCCTCTGAACCTCAAAGAGGTTTTGTTAATTTAAAGACAACCTTACACCCAAAAACAAAAGTAGTTAGCGGTATTTTAGAAAACGAATGCAGTCAGTTGATGAAACGTTTTTTTATTGAACAACGAAATTTGAATTAGGATTTCTAATTAAAAAAATAAGAATTTATCCTGCTTAATTGGTAAAAGATAGCTAAGGATATAATTCTAAATCTATACTTTTTTAATAACACTTGTAACTATTCCCCAAATCACAAAATCATTCTCTTCGGTGATTTTAATAATAGGATATTTTGGGTTCTCTGGTTGTAGCCACACATCATTGCCATCTACTTTTAATCGTTTGATGGTAAACTCACCATCTAAAAAGCAAACAGCTATTTTATTATTTTCAGGTTCAAGACTTCTGTCAATAACTAATAAATCATTATCATCTAAACCAGCACCAATCATAGACTGCCCATTTACTTTGGCAAAGAATGTTGCTTCTTTATTGGTAATTAATTCTTCATCTAGAGAAATTCTAGTTTCTTTAAAATCGTCTGCTGGAGAAGGAAACCCGGCTGAGATTCCTGTGTCAATAAAAATTGCACCAGTACTATTTGATGCTTTTGGCGTGAAAAATTGAAGCGATTTTGTCATTTATTTTACGGTAATAATATCGTTGATCTTTGTGGTATATTTTGGAGACAAACGTTCTTGTTTCATTTTCCAAGTTTGTTGTAAGTCTTGATTTGCCAATTTAATGGTGGTTGTTTTAAATTTTTTATTTAGACGGTCTATTGCAGACATTAATGGCTTGTGCTTTGGGTTTTCATGAAGAAATAAATTTAATTGATGATTGTCTGTAGGAACCAGTCCTGTAACAATAATCCCAGCACGCTTATATTTTATACCTGCTTTAAAAATTGTTTTTACAGCTTCTACAGATGCCTTTGTAATGCTAAGTGTAGAATCTGTAGGGTATGGAAAAACTATTGTTTTTGAAGCGTTGTACTGTGCTACATCTCTTTTATGACGATCGCTACTTAATAAAACGATGATCATATGGCAACTAGTTTTTTGTGCTCGTAATTTTTCTGCGCAACATGCAGCAAAAGTAGATATTCGTTCTGTAATATTTTCAATATCTGAATAGGTTTGTTCAAAACTTCTAGTGGTTGCAATAGAGCGCTTAGTTTGTTTTATTTCGAATTCGATGGTTGGAATTCCTTCCAAGTCTTTTTTTAATTTCCATTCTGTAATTGAAAAATTTAGACGTACCCAATCATCAGATAATTGTGTAAAATCAAAAGCTGTTTTACACCCCTTTACAATCAGGCGTTTTTCTAAGCGACGACCAATTCCCCACACATTTTTAATGGCTGTCCACTTGAGTGCTTTTAGGCGTTTTTCTTCAGAATCAATCACATAAACGCCACCGGTTTCTTTTGGAAACTTTCTTGCAATCTTGTTAGCTACTTTACAGAGCGCTTTTGTTGGAGCAATTCCTACGCACGTTGGTATGCCTGTCCATTTTAAAATTCGTTTTCGAATACTCTTGCCATATGTATTAAAATCATGACGATTAAATCCCGTAAGATCTATAAAAGCTTCATCAATACTATATACTTCAACATTGGGTGAAAACTGCTCTAGAATTGTCATAACTCTAGCGCTCATGTCACCATATAACGGATAATTGGAGGATAAAACGGTAACTTTATGATGCTTGCAGAAGTTTTCCCATTTAAAAATAGGAGCACCCATTGGGAGATTTAATTTTTTTGCCTCATCGCTTCTAGCTATTACACAACCATCATTATTACTTAATACAGCAACAGGTTTGTTTTGTAAGTTGGGGTTAAATACCCGCTCACAAGAAGCATAAAAGTTATTACAATCTACCAAAGCATACATGTTTGTAAATATACAAACAAGAAAGTACCAAAGAATATCATTGAGTTACTTATATTTGAAAAAAAGGACAAGTATTATGAACATCTTCGATATTGTAATAGCAGTTATTTTAATTATTGCTTTTATAAGAGGTTTTATGAAAGGATTTTTTGTTGAAATAGCTTCTTTAATTGCCTTAATTGGTGGTATTTATGGAGCAATTCACTTCTCCTATTTTGCCGCAAACATTTTAAAAAAGTATGTAGCGTGGAGCGAGAATTATATAGTCTTAACTGCATTTGCAGTTACTTTTATAGCCATTGTAATTGCGGTGTCTTCTTTAGGAAAGGTCTTCACAAAAATGGCAGACTTTGTAGCGCTTGGATTTATTAATAAAATATTAGGTGGTGTTTTTGCCCTCCTAAAGAGTGTGGTAATTTTAAGTGTAATTTTTGTTTTTTTTGCCAGAGTAAATAGCACCATTCCTTTTGTAGAAAAACAGACCTTAGATGCGTCTATCTTATACGCTCCTGTAAAAGAAATTGTTCCCACTATATTTCCTGCAATCATTAAGGAGATTGATAAAAAGAAAAACGAACTTCAATAAGGTTTATTTGGCGTTATTATAAAGAAATAAACGCTATAACGTATTACTTTGGTAATACGTTATAGCGTTTATGACAGATCTTCCATACTAGCATATACCGAAGAAGATAGTCTCAATAATTTCTTAGGAGTCTTTATGATCTTTTACCCACTGTAAGCAGGTTTTAAAATCTGTAAAAATACATTCCTTTGCAATTAAATCTGGAATAATATCAATACGTTCCATCATGTATTTAGGTTGTTTTTGTAAGTCTACAACTAATACATTTTTACCATCTTTCTTAAGCTCTACAATACTGTCTTCTAGTGCATACAATCCAGATTGATCTATATATTCCATTCTATCCATTCTAATAATAATGGTAGATGCAGACGACGGTATTTGCTTTATAAGTTGTTGAAAATCACTTGTAGAGCCAAAAAACAAAGGACCTTTAATGTGTTTGATGAAAATTTCATCACGTAATTTTTTTGTTATTCCAATTTCATCAGCCCAAGATTCTTCTTTTAAAGAACTTACATTAGATTGTTGCGCTGTTAAATCTCCAATCTTCTTCATAAACATTAAAGAAGCGATGACCAATCCAATACCAACGGCATATACTAAATTCCAGAATGTAGAAAGTAATAATACAACAATCATAATAATTACTTCTGAGCTTAATTTGATGCCCGCTATTTTAATATCTCTTGGTAAAGAAGGGATGGCTTTTAATCCTTTGTAATCCATTACTCCAATACCAACCGTAACTAAGATTCCTGCTAAGACAGCTGCGGGGATTTTAGAAGCAACAGGTCCTAATCCTAATAAAATAACTAATAGCATTAGACCAGCGACCATTCCTGATAGTTTTGTTTTCCCTCCTGAATTAATGTTTACAACCGTTCTAATGGTAGCACCTGCACCAGGAATTCCACCAAAAATAGAAGCAATACTGTTTCCTATTCCTTGACCAATAAGTTCTTTATTTGGTTTGTGTTTAGTTTTAGTCATATTATCTGCAACAACCGATGTTAACAGAGAATCAATAGCTCCTAGCAGCGCTAACGTTAAGGCTGTAAAAATATAAGGAGTAATGCTCGCCAAACTAAAACTGGTAAAAATCTCCATATTTGGAATTGGAAATCCACTCGGAATTTCTTCTATAGGTTTGTAGTCTAGGTTAAAACCAACAGAAATACCCGTCATAACCACTAGAGCAACCAAGGTACTAGGTACGACAGTTGTTATTCGTTTAAACCCATAGATGATAAAAATTGTGCCTAGAGCTAAGATTAGCTCTAGCCAATTTAGATGATTTAAAGCTCTTGGCAGTACTTTTAAGGTTCCTAAAACACCCGAAGCTTCTCTTCCTGCTAATGTTTTACTTTCTTTTATAATATCTGCACGTACAATGCTTTCACCTTCCGCTGCTGCATTTTTATAATCTTGCAGTGTAAGAATTTTATCGGTTTTTTTGTTTTTACTATCCTTTAGATATCTACTTAAAACAACTTCTTCAACCTGAGATTCAAATTGCTTTACAAACTCAGCGTCTTCTTTTGCATTGTATCCGATGGAGGGTAAGATTTGAGTAACTAATATGATTACTCCAATAGCAGTCATAAAACCAGAAACCACAGGATACGGTATATATCGAATATATTTACCTAAGCCGGCTAGACCTAGACCAATTTGCAAAAGACCAGCCAATAAGAAAACAGTTAAAATAATTGGTAATGCTTTACTTACATCTCCATTATTAGAAGCTATTATTCCTGCAATAACAACCATACTTACGGCTGTCATTGGCGCTGTTGGACCTGAAATTTGTGTTGGAGTTCCACCAAAAAGCGCAGCAAAGAAACTAATAAAAATAG
>OJCB01000082.1_pt1 | contig 39875 bp, 39 predicted proteins | sample 1591501 | NCBI WGS metagenome assembly OJCB01 (sample SAMN05416813, study PRJEB24817) | seawater metagenome | isolation source: Sea water | place: Canada:Atlantic | collected 2013-07 | reverse complement strand
GAATTGCTATTGTTTCAACTTCAAAAGGTGTAATGACCAATAAAAAAGCCATTGCAGAGAATGTTGGAGGAGAAGTTTTATGTTACGTTCATTAAACCTAAGAGATGAGTAGAATAGGAAAAAATCCGGTTAGCATTCCACAAGGTGTAGATGTAAACATAAACGATAATATTATTACAGTAAAAGGAAAATTAGGAGAGTTATCACAAACAATTTCTGATGGAATTTCTGTAAAAATTGAAGACGCTACTATCTTTTTAGATAGAGCATCAGAAAGCAAAGACCATAAAGCCCAACACGGTTTAATGAGAGCGTTGTTTTCTAATATGATTGAAGGAGTAAGTAAAGGATGGACTAAAGAATTAGAATTAGTTGGTGTAGGTTATAGAGCTTCAAATCAGGGTCAAAAATTAGATTTAGCATTGGGTTACTCACACAATATTGTTTTAGAATTAGCTCCAGAGGTTAAGATTGAGACCATATCAGAGAAAGGAAAAAATCCAATTATTAAATTAACTTCTTACGATAAGCAATTGGTTGGACAAGTTGCTGCGAAAATTCGCGGTTTCCGTAGACCAGAGCCTTACAAAGGTAAAGGAGTTAAATTTGTAGGTGAAGTATTAAGAAGAAAAGCAGGTAAATCTGCATAATTTATAAGAGTTATGGCATTATCAAAGCTTCAAAGAAGAACTAGAATTAAGTATAGAATTAGAAAAATTATTTCTGGAACAGCAACAAAACCAAGATTGTCTGTTTATAGAAGTAATAAAGAAATTTATGCTCAATTAGTGAACGATGTAGACGGGGCAACAATTGCTTCAGTTTCATCAAGAAATAAAGATATTAAAGCAAGTACTAAACAAGAAGCTGCTGCTGCTGTTGGAAAATCAATAGCAGAATTAGCAACTAAAGCTGGTGTAGAAACTGTTGCTTTTGACAGAAACGGATATTTATATCACGGAAGAGTAAAAGTATTAGCAGAGGCTGCAAGAGAAGCTGGTTTAAAATTTTAATAAGTCTATAGTATGTATCATAAATATAAAAACGTAGAAAGAGTTAAACCAAGCGGATTAGAGCTTGTTGATAGACTTGTAGGAGTACAACGTGTAACTAAAGTAACAAAAGGAGGTAGAGCATTTGGTTTTTCTGCTATTGTTGTTGTTGGTGACGGAAACGGAGTTGTTGGTCACGGTTTAGGGAAATCTAAAGACGTAGCATCAGCTATTGCAAAAGCAATTGAAGACGCAAAGAAAAATTTGGTAAGAATTCCTATTTTAAATGGAACTGTACCTCACGAACAAAAAGGAAAGTTTGGTGGAGCTAAAGTTTTCATTAAGCCAGCCTCAAATGGTACCGGAGTTATTGCGGGTGGTGCAGTTCGTGCTGTATTAGAGTCTGTTGGTGTTCATGATGTATTGTCAAAATCTCAAGGTTCATCAAATCCACACAATGTTGTAAAAGCATCTTTTGATGCATTGTTACAATTGCGCAGTGCTGCAGCAATTGCAAAACAAAGAGGAATTTCTTTAGAGAAAGTATTTAACGGATAAACCTAAGATGATGACAAGAATTAAAGTTACACAAGTAAAAAGTCAAATCGGACGCCTTCAAAATCAAAAAAGAACTTTAGAGGCATTAGGTTTACGAAAAATGAACCAAACTGTAGAACACGAGGCAACTCCTTCAATTATCGGTATGGTTAATACAATTAAACATTTAGTTTCTGTAACGGAAATTTAATATAAGATATATTATGAGTTTACATAATTTAAAGCCAGCAGAAGGATCTGTAAAAAGCGGAAAAAGAATTGCCAGGGGTGAAGGATCAGGAAAAGGTGGAACTTCTACCAGAGGACATAATGGAGCAAAATCTCGTTCAGGTTATTCTAGAAAGATTGGTTTTGAGGGTGGTCAGATGCCACTTCAAAGACGTGTTCCTAAATTTGGTTTCACTAACATAAACCGAAAGGAATATGCAGGAGTCAATTTAGACAAACTTCAAGAATTAGTTGATAATAAAAAGATAACTGATACAGTTAGTTTAGAAATTTTAGTAGCAAATGGTGTTGTAGGGAAAAACGACTTAGTGAAAATTTTGGGTCGTGGTGAGTTAAAAGCTACATTAAATGTTACTGTACATAAATTTACTGCTACTGCTAAAGCTGCTATTGAAGCTGCTGGTGGAGAAGTAGTTACTTTATAAGAACCTATTAAATGAAGAATTTTATAACCACATTAAAAGATATCTGGAAAATAGAAGAGTTAAAGAATAAAATTATTCTTACTCTTGGTTTAATTGCTGTTTACCGTTTTATGGCTGGTGTTCCATTACCAGGAATAGATCCATTACAATTATCAGCATTAAAAGAGGGTACTTCTTCAGGTCTTTTAGGATTATTAAACGCATTTACAGGTGGTGCATTTTCTAGAGCCTCAATTATGGCGCTAGGAATTATGCCCTACATATCTGCTTCTATTGTAGTGCAACTAATGGGAATCGCAGTTCCCTATTTACAAAAATTACAAAAAGATGGAGAAAGTGGTAGAAAGAAAATTACTCAAATAACTAGATGGTTAACCATTTTAATTACAATGGTTCAAGGTCCTACTTATATAGCGGCTATTCAAAATACATTTGGTTTACCACCAGAAGCATTTTTAGTAACTGGTCCTACTTTTTGGATTTCTTCTATGATATTATTAACAGCAGGAACAATTTTTGCTATGTGGTTAGGAGAACGTATTACAGACAAAGGAGTTGGTAATGGTATTTCATTATTAATTACTGTTGGTATTATTGCTAATTTCCCAGCATCTTTCTTACAAGAGTATGTTGCAAAAACTACCAATGCTGGAGCGGGTGGTGTTATGATGATTTTAATAGAAGTTATCGTTTGGTTTGTTGTGATACTGTTAAGTGTATATTTAGTAACAGCTGTTCGTAAAATAGCAGTTCAGTATGCAAGAAGAACTGTTGCTGGAAACATTCAGAACACAGCAGGATCTAGAGATTATATTCCATTAAAACTTAATGCTGCAGGTGTAATGCCTATAATTTTTGCTCAAGCTATCATGTTTTTACCAATGGCTTTGGCAAGAAAATTCCCAGCATTATCTGAGTTACAAGATCCATTTGGTTTGTGGTATAATGTCATATTTGCATTTTTAATTGTAATTTTTAGTTTCTTTTATACAGCCATCACTATTCCAACGAATAAAATGGCCGATGATTTAAAGAAAAGTGGTGGTTTTATTCCAGGAATTAGACCAGGAAAGGATACTGCTGAAAGATTAGATTCTGTGTTATCTAGAATAACTTTTCCAGGATCGTTATTTCTTGCAGGTTTGTCTATACTTCCAGCTATTGTGGTTCAATTTGGAGTTCAACAAGGTTGGGCTTTATTTTATGGAGGTACTTCATTAATCATTATGGTTGGTGTTGCGATTGATACTATTCAGCAAATCAATTCATATTTATTGAACAGTCATTATGATGGTTTAATGAAATCAGGAAATAGTAATAGAAAATCATTAAAGTAGATTATGGCTAAACAAGCAGCAATAGAACAAGATGGAACTATTACAGAAGCATTATCAAATGCAATGTTTCGTGTAGAGCTAGAAAACGGGCATATTGTAACAGCTCACATCTCAGGTAAAATGAGAATGCATTACATTAAATTATTACCAGGAGATAAAGTTAAATTAGAAATGAGCCCTTACGATTTAACAAAGGCTAGAATAACTTATAGATATTAAAAAATAGAACTAATGAAAGTTAGAGCATCAGTAAAGAAAAGAAGTGCCGACTGCAAAATAGTACGCAGAAAAGGTAGATTATATGTGATTAATAAACAAAATCCTAGATTTAAACAAAGACAAGGGTAATGGCAAGAATAGCAGGTATAGACATTCCAAAGAATAAAAGAGGAGTTATTGCTTTAACTTACATCTTTGGTATTGGAAACAGTAGAGCTAAAGAAGTTTTAGCAAACGCAAAAGTAGACGAGAGTGTTAAAGTTCAAGATTGGACTGATGATCAGATCGCTGCAATCAGAGAACAAGTTGGAACTTTTACTATAGAAGGTGAATTACGTTCTGAGGTACAGTTAAGTATCAAACGTCTAATGGATATTGGATGTCAGAGAGGTATTCGTCATAGAGTAGGTCTTCCTTTAAGAGGTCAGAGAACTAAAAACAACTCTAGAACAAGAAAAGGTAAGAGAAAAACAGTAGCTAACAAGAAAAAATAAGTTACAAATAGCTTTAATTAACTAGTGTGCCGTGTACCAAACACAATTTACTAGAGCATTATAGCTAAACACCAAATTATTATGGCAAAAACAAGTTCAAAAAAACGTAAAGTAATTATTGAGTCTATCGGAGAAGCTCATGTTACAGCATCTTTTAATAATATCATTATTTCTTTGACAAATAAGAAAGGTGATGTTATTTCATGGTCATCAGCTGGTAAAATGGGATTTAGAGGTTCTAAAAAGAACACACCTTACGCAGCTCAATTAGCCGCAGAAGATTGTTCTAAAGTAGCTCATGAAGCTGGTTTACGTAAAGTAAAAGTATATGTGAAAGGACCTGGAAATGGTAGAGAATCTGCTATTAGAGCCATTCACAATTCAGGAATTGAAGTAACTGAAATTATTGATGTTACTCCTACTCCTCACAATGGTTGTCGTCCACCAAAAAGAAGACGAGTATAATTAAATTTTTAATATATAGGAAACAGATTATCGAAGGATTAAGCCTTAATTCATAGTCCCTATTGTAACAAAAACAGAAATGGCAAGATATACAGGACCAAAAACTAAAATTGCTCGTAAATTTGGCGAAGCAATATTTGGAGCAGACAAGAGCTTCGAAAAAAGAAATTATCCTCCAGGACAGCATGGAAATGCTAAAAGAAGAGGTAAGAAATCTGAATACGCTGTCCAGTTGATGGAAAAGCAAAAAGCTAAATATTCTTATGGAATATTAGAGCGCCAGTTCAGTAATTTATTTAAAAAAGCATCTTCCTCTAAAGGAATTACAGGAGAGGTTTTATTGCAATTGTGTGAAGCTCGTTTAGATAACGTTGTATACCGTTTTGGTATCGCCAAGTCTAGAAGAGGAGCTCGCCAATTAGTTTCTCACAGACACATAACAGTGAATGGAGAGATCGTAAATATACCTTCATATTCTTTAAAAGAAGGTGATGTAGTTGCAGTTAGAGAGAAATCAAAATCTTTATTAGCTATAGAAAATTCCTTGGCATCTAGCAGTGCTGTCTATGAATGGTTAAGTTGGAATTCTGATAAAAAAGAAGGAACTTTTGTAAAAACTCCAGCGAGACTACAAATACCAGAAAATATTAAAGAGCAATTAATCGTAGAATTATATTCTAAATAATAAATTAATCACATTGGTATTTGGCCAAAGGGAATGTTTGCAATTCTTCACGCTTACAAACCGCGCAACCAACTAACAATTAAAACGAAGAAAAACATATGGCAATTTTAAATTTTCAAAAACCCGATAAGGTAATAATGATAGAATCTACAGATTTTTCTGGTAGATTTGAGTTTAGACCATTAGAACAAGGTTTTGGTTTAACTGTAGGAAATGCTTTAAGAAGAGTATTATTATCTTCCTTAGAAGGATATGCTATTACTTCATTAAGAGTTGATGGTGTAGAACATGAATTTTCAACAATTAAAGGTATTGTTGAAGATGTAACTGAGATTATTCTTAACCTTAAACAAGTTCGTTTTAAGAAACAAATTGAAGAGTCAGATAGAGAAACAGTTTCTGTTGCTACTTCAGGACAAGATCAATTAACAGCTGGTGATTTACAGAAGTATATTTCTGGTTTTCAGGTGTTAAATCCAGATTTAGTAATCTGTAATATGGACAAGTCTGTGAAATTAAACATGGAACTTACCATAGAAAAAGGAAGAGGTTTTGTTCCTGCTGAAGAAAATAAAAAATCTGGAGCACCTATAGGGACTATTTTCACAGATTCTATTTATACTCCAATTAAGAATGTTAAATACGCAATTGAAAACTTTCGTGTTGAGCAAAAAACAGATTACGAAAAATTAATTTTTGATATAGAAACAGACGGTTCAATAAATCCTAAAGACGCATTAACCGAAGCTGCTAAAATATTAATACATCACTTCATGTTGTTCTCTGATGAGAGAATTACTCTTGAGGCAGATGAGATTGCCCAAACTGAAACGTATGATGAAGAATCATTACATATGCGTCAGTTATTAAAGACTAGATTAATAGATATGGATCTTTCTGTTAGAGCTTTAAATTGTTTAAAAGCTGCAGAAGTAGATACTTTAGGAGATTTAGTTTCTTTTAATAAAAGTGATTTAATGAAATTCAGAAATTTTGGTAAAAAATCATTAACAGAGCTAGAAGAATTAGTAAATGTTAAAGGATTAAATTTTGGAATGGATTTAGTAAAATATAAATTAGATAGAGATTAACCTTTCATAATTTGCACCTCAATAGTGAGTTGAGCAAGATGAAAGTATAAAACAAACGTCATGAGACACGGAAAAAAATTCAATCATTTAGGAAGACAAACAGCGCATAGAAAAGCAATGTTAGCTAATATGGCATGTTCTTTAATAGAACACAAACGTATTAACACAACAGTTGCAAAAGCAAAAGCGTTACGAGTATTTGTTGAGCCATTAATTACAAAATCTAAGTCAGATACAACTCACAATAGAAGAACGGTTTTTAGTTACCTCAGAGATAAGTATGCAGTTACAGAATTATTTAAAGAAATTTCTGTAAAAATAGCTGATAGACCAGGAGGTTATGTTCGTATTATAAAACTAGGAAATCGTCAGGGAGATAATGCTCCTATGGCAATGGTTGAATTAGTTGATTATAATGAAATATATAATCCTAAAGGACAAAAAGCCAAGAAAACTACTCGTAGAGGAAGAAGAAAGAAGACAGATGATGTTGCTCCAGCTGAAACTATTGAAACAACTAAAGAAGAAAAATCTGAAGAATAAAGAATAGTTTTTAAATAAATGTTAAAAAGAGCAGGCAAATTTTAGCCTTCTCTTTTTTTTTAATACTTTTGTTAGATGCTATTTAAATAAAATAGACATAACCTTTTTGTTTTATTCTCATCTAAATAAAAAAAAATAAAAATATGAAAATTAAATTTACATTATTATCATTATTAATTATAACAACGCATATTTATTCACAAGAAACTATTGAAGAAAGTGAAGCCTATCGATTGCGTAATCAAGGTGTAATTAATAATTCACAAACATTAGTTGGTGCTGCTAACTTCGAACAAAGCTCTTATGGAGCATCAACAAGATTCGTAAACCCGCCAACAAGAGTTGAAGGCTCAATATATTTTTATGATAAATGGTCAAATTATGCAATAGTTGAAACAAAAGACAGAAAACGTTTTGCTGTAAATAATATTAATTTAAACCTTAGGAGAAATAGATTTATCAGCAAGATTGGTCAAGATTCTTTATTTATTTTCAATATGGAGAAAGTAAATAAAATTATCATAGATGGGAAGTCTTTCAAAAGAATTGATTCAGAGGTTGGTGGTCGTATATTTGAGTTGCTTTTCGAATCAGATGATGTTTCAATTTTAAAATTTCACAAAGTTAAATTAATTGAATCATCAGCCAATCCCATGGTAAACAGAAAAACTGATAGATTCGTAAAAAAAGAATCTCTTTTTGCATACCAAGACGGAAAAGTATTCGATTTTAAACTACGAAAAAAAGATGTTCTAAAACTAATTACTTCTAACGAAACCGAAGAAAGTAAGTTGATTGAATATTATACGAAAAATAAATTATCTTACAAGAGTATCAAAGATTTAAGACAAGTTTTATCTTCCATAAATACAATTTTATAAAAAATATTTTATTAACAAATAAAAAAAAGACAACTTTTAAGTTGTCTTTTTTTTACTTTAAACCCAATCTAATAGATGTCTTTTATTATTACTAAATATTTTTAATTATTGTGAGTTAATAATTAATGTCCAATTTTTTTCGAATTATTTTTTATCATAAGCAACCTTTTTACTTAAATTGTACCTATTAGATAATTATGAACTATTAAAATTCTATTTTATGAAAAAATTTATTTTATCACTTTCGTTTTTATTTATTATTTCCACAACCTTTTCACAAGGTTGGGTTGAATCTCTTCAGGAATTTCAACCAGAATTCATACAGAACCTAAATGGCTCTTTAGTTTCTGAACAGAATACCATGGTTGGTAATCCAAATGAATGGTCAAAAATAATGGGTGTTTTCTATCAATTTGATGACATTCGTTTTGATAGTAGAGGTCTAGATGGATCAGTTTTTTTATTTGACAATCCAGAAACTCCAGGGTTAGTCTATCTTAAGGATAAAGTTTTAAAGATTGATAATATTAATTACAATATTGAGAATGATCAGTTTTTCACAAAAATTAAAAATGACTCTGTTTTTTTATATACTTTCGACAACATAAATAAGATATCTATAAAAAATAGAGATTTTGTAGAATTATTTGATCCTACTGAAAATAAAAAAAGTGTATTTGAAATACTCCACAAAGGAAAAAAAATATCATTATTTAAAAAACATTCAGTAAGATTTATTCCAGGTTCTGATAATCCTATGGTTAACAGACCCAGAAGTGAATTCAAAAAAAATTCTTGGTATTTTATCAAACAGCGAAATAAAATGAAAAAAATTAAACTTAAAAAGTCAACGATATTAAATTTAGTTGATACTAACTCTAGAAAAACAGTTTTAAATTATATATCTGATCAAAAGCTATCCATAAAAAATGAAACTGATTTAAAAAAGCTGATTAATTATTGCAATACACTTTAAAAAAAAAGAGGTAATAAATTTATTACCTCTTTTTTTTTGACATAAAATTAAATTGAAAATAAATATCCCTATTTTTGTCTATAAATTTTTAAGATTAAATTAGAATACGAATTCAATGAAATATCAACAAAGAAAAAAAGCATTAGTTTTATTAGCAGATGGAACTATTTTTTATGGTAAATCTGTTGGAATTGAAGGAACTGTAACAGGAGAAATTTGCTTTAATACAGGTATGACTGGTTATCAGGAGATTTTTACAGATCCTTCCTATTTTGGTCAAATTATGGTAACAACCAATGCACACATTGGAAATTATGGAGTAAATGAATTAGAAGTAGAATCTGATAGTATAAAAATCTCTGGTTTAATAGTAAGGAATTTTAGTTTTGAGCATTCTAGAGTAGATTCTAATGGTAATTTAAAAGATTGGTTTGTAGAACATAACCTAGTAGCCATATCAGATGTAGATACAAGAGCACTTGTATCTTATATTAGAGATCATGGAGCAATGAATGCAATAATCTCTACTGAGATTAATAATTTAGACAATTTAAAAGCTCAATTATCTAAAGTTCCCTCTATGGAAGGTTTGGAGTTGGCCTCTAAAGTTTCTACTAAAGAACCTTATTTTGTAGGTGATGAAAATTCAGAATTTAAAATTGCAGCTCTAGATATAGGTATTAAGAAAAATATTTTAAGGAATTTTGTAAAACGTGGAGCTTATGTAAAAGTATTTCCATACGATGCTTCTTTTGAGGATTTACATTCATGGAATCCTGATGGATATTTTATATCTAATGGACCTGGAGATCCTGAGCCATTAGTAGAGGCACAAAAACTAGCTAAAGAAATTATTCAAAGAGACCTGCCTTTATTTGGTATCTGCTTAGGACACCAAGTAATTGCCTTAGCAAATGGAATATCTACCTATAAAATGCACAATGGACACAGAGGTATTAACCATCCGGTAAAAAACTTACTTACTGGTAAAGGTGAAATTACTTCTCAAAATCATGGCTTTGCTATCAATAGAGAAGAGACAGAGGCTCATTCAGATATAGAAATAACTCACGTTCATTTAAATGATCAAACAGTTGCAGGGATTCGATTAAAAAATAAAAATTGTTTTTCTGTTCAGTACCATCCAGAAGCAAGCCCAGGTCCACATGACGCAGAATACCTGTTCGATCAGTTCATAGAAAATATTAAATAATTAACATATATTTAGTAGTATTGCTATATATTTATTTTTAACGTATTGTCCTTGTTGATCTTACAAAAAAAACAATTTTTTTTTCTTATTTTCTCTTGTTAATTTAATTATATGTATTACTTTTACAGGAGTGATGTCTAACATCACTTTCTTTTTCATAGCAATTTTTCCCACTCTTAGGAGTGGGTTTTTTTTTACTCATAATTTTTAGGTTAAAATGTTTTTAACTTTTTATCTGAATCCCTTTTAGATGAAATCGTTTTCGTAATAAATTGAGTATAATTTAAATATAACTACTCCATATTATGTAATTTAGCAATCAACTAAATACAGCAATTTTTAAATTATAAATTTTAGTAAAATGAGTATTATTATAAACGTTCACGCAAGGCAAATTTTTGATTCTAGAGGAAATCCAACTATTGAAGTTGATGTAACAACTGAGAATGGAGTTTTAGGCAGAGCAGCAGTTCCATCTGGAGCTTCTACCGGAGAACATGAAGCAGTAGAGTTAAGAGATGGAGGTAAAGATTACATGGGAAAAGGTGTTTTAAACGCTATAGAGAATGTGAATACTTTAATAGCTCAGGAATTACTTGGGTTTTCTGTTTTTGAGCAAAATAAAATAGATCAAATGATGATTGATCTAGACGGTACATCCAATAAATCAAAGCTAGGAGCAAATGCAATTTTAGGTGTTTCGCTAGCCGCTGCAAAAGCCGCTGCTAATGAATTAGGGATGCCATTGTACAGGTATATTGGTGGTGTTTCTGCAAATACACTACCTGTTCCAATGATGAATATTATTAATGGAGGATCTCATTCAGATGCACCAATAGCATTTCAAGAGTTTATGGTGATGCCAGTAAAAGCGGTTAACTTTTCTCAAGCGATGCAAATGGGATCTGAAATTTTTCATAATTTAAAGAAAGTACTGCATGATAGAAATTTATCAACTGCTGTTGGTGATGAAGGAGGTTTTGCTCCAACATTAGAAGGAACAGAAGATGCATTAGATACAATAGCCTTAGCCGTAAAAAATGCAGGATACACATTGGGTGATGAAATTATGATAGCATTAGATTGTGCAGCAGCAGAATTTTATGTAGACGGCAACTATGACTATTCAAAGTTTGAAGGGGCAACAGGAAAAATAAGATCAAGTCAAGAACAAGCAGATTATTTAGCTGAGTTGGCTGCTAAATATCCAATTATTTCAATTGAAGATGGAATGGATGAAAATGACTGGGAAGGGTGGAAATACTTGACAGAAAAGATAGGTCATAAAGTTCAGTTAGTAGGGGATGACTTATTTGTGACGAACGTAAAGCGTTTGTCTCGAGGAATTGAAAACGGAATAGCAAACTCTATTCTAATTAAGGTAAATCAGATAGGAACATTAACCGAAACTATAGATGCTGTTCATATGGCAAAAAATGCAGGTTATACCTCTGTGATGAGTCATCGTTCAGGAGAAACTGAAGACACAACAATTGCAGACTTAGCTGTAGCATTAAACTGTGGTCAAATAAAGACCGGATCTGCTTCGCGTTCTGACCGTATGGCTAAATACAATCAATTATTAAGAATAGAAGAAGAATTAGGTAATATTGCGTATTTCCCTCAGGAAAAAGCATTTAATATATAAATAATCATACAAACATCTAATTAAAACCTCATCATGTATATTTTGAGGTTTTTTTTATGATCTAATAATAAGACAACCTTATATTTTCATATTCAAAAACTATCTAAGCTTTTTTTAAAAATCCTTTAAAATAGCTATATTTGTAGGACTTCTTAACAAATAAAAATATACAGAAAATGATAGATAAGGCGAAATTGCAGATTGGAGAAAATTCATACGAATTTCCATTGATAGAAGGTACTGAAAATGAGCTTGCTATCGATATTAAAACATTAAGAAGTCTTTCTGATGGTGTAATTACAATAGACGCTGGATACAAAAACACAGGTGCTTGTAAAAGTGCAATTACATTTTTAGATGGAGAAAAAGGAATATTACGTTACAGAGGATATTCTATCGAAGAATTAGCCGAAAAAGCAGACTTTCTAGAAGTTGCATATTTATTAATTTTTGGAGAATTGCCAACTAAAGAACAATTAGCTCAATTTCATTTAGATATTAAAGATAAGGCAATTGTAGATGATGATGTTAGAAAGATTATAGATGCATTTCCAAAGACAGCACATCCAATGGGTATTTTGTCTTCATTAACCAGTGCTTTAACGGCTTTTAATCCTTCATCTGTTAATGTAGATTCTAAAGAAGAGATGTATGGTGCAATTGTAAAAATAATGGGAAAATTTCCAGTATTGGTAGCTTGGGCAATGCGTAAGATTAATGGCCTACCATTAAATTATGGATCAAATTCGTTAGGTTATGTAGAGAATGTAATGAGTATGATGTTTGCCAAGCCTAATGAAGAATATACAATCAATCCAATTGTAAAAGATGCGTTAAATAAATTATTAATCTTACATGCAGATCATGAGCAAAATTGTTCTACATCTACAGTAAGAATTGTAGGTTCATCTCATGCTGGTTTATTTGCTTCTTTATCTGCTGGTATTTCTGCACTTTGGGGTCCTCTCCATGGTGGCGCAAACCAAGCAGTGTTAGAAATGCTAGAAGCTATTAAAGAAGATGGCGGAGATACTAAAAAGTATATGGCAAAAGCAAAGGATAAGAATGATCCTTTTAGATTAATGGGATTTGGTCATAGAGTCTACAAAAACTTTGATCCAAGAGCCAAAATTATTAAAGTTGCCGCTGATCAGGTTTTAAATGATTTAGGAATTAATGATCCTATTTTAGATGTTGCCAAAGCACTAGAACAAGAAGCATTAAATGATCCATACTTTGTGGATAGAAAACTTTATCCAAATGTAGATTTTTATTCTGGAATCATTTATAGAGCCATGGGAATACCGGTTGAAATGTTTACAGTGATGTTTGCATTAGGTCGTTTGCCTGGATGGATTGCTCAATGGAGAGAAATGAGATTAGGGAAAGAACCTATTGGTCGTCCACGTCAAATTTACACAGGAGAACCTCACAGAGGGTTTAATAATATAACTCAAAGATAGATTGCATACTCATTTAGTTGACTAAACTAAATATATCAAGTTCACTTGTTTTTGAGTTTTCTTTTTAGATTTATCATTTTTAATACTATCGTATGTTACACTTAAATATTCAAAACGAAACATCTCGATTAAGAACTGTTGTGTTAGGAACAGCATTTCATAATGGTCCTATCCCAACTATAGAAGAGTGTTACGATCCAAAAAGTAAAATACATGTCATAGAAGGTACATACCCTAAAGAACAAGATATGATTTTAGAAATGGAATCAGTTGTGAAGGTATTTGAAAAATATGGTATAAAAGTGTTTCGACCAAAAGTTATAGAAAATTACAATCAAATATTTTCAAGAGATATTGGTTTTGTCATAGAAGACAAATTTATTACAGCTAATATACTTCCAGACAGAGATCAAGAAATTTCAGCAATAGATCATGTCTTGGATCTAATACCAAAAGAAAATAGAATTTCACTACCAGAAGACTGTCATGTAGAAGGTGGGGATGTAATGCCATGGAATAATTATATTTTTATAGGAACTTATTCAGGGAATGATTATCCAGAGTATATTACTGCTAGAACAAATCTGAATGCTGTAAAAGCAATACAAGAGTTATTTCCAACTAAAATTGTAAAATCATTTGAATTAAGAAAATCTAACGATAATGCTAAAGAAAACGCACTGCATTTAGATTGTTGTTTTCAACCTATAGGAAAAGACAAAGCAATTATTCATAAAAATGGATTTTTAAATGAAGAAGAATTCCTATGGTTAGTAGATTTTTTTGGAAAAGAGAATATTTTTGAAATATCTAAGGATGAAATGTATCAGATGAATAGCAACGTTTTTTCTATTTCTGAAAATATTATAGTTTCAGAACAGAACTTTACAAGATTAAATACGTGGCTCGTAGAAAAGGGTTTTACAGTAGAAAAAGTACCTTATGCAGAAATTGCCAAACAAGAAGGTTTATTGCGTTGTTCTACATTACCTTTAGTTAGAGATTAGTCAAATTTCTAATAATTTGATACTTGATAAGAACTAGACTGCCCCCATATAATAATTAAATAAAAAAAGTCCATCATAAAATGATGGACTTTTAATTTGTTGTAAAATACCTAATTAAGGTAAAATAACTTTATTTATGGCATGGATTATACCATTATTTGCTTGAATATTTGTAGCAATAATATCACTCACTCTTCCAGAACTGTCTGTTAAAGTAGCCCCACCAGTTACATTGGCAGTTATATCTCCACCTAAGGTGGAAACAGTCATGTCATCAGTTAAATCAGTATCAAATACATTTGCTCCTGCCACAACATGATTCTTGAGCACTGCGTCTAATGTTGGCTCGTCAATATCAGCTAACCCTGCAATGCTTAACTCACTTAGTAGTGACCCAAACGCATCATTTGTTGGTGCAAATACCGTAAAAGGTGCTGGAGAAGTCCCTGTTGCTGTAGATAATACCCCCACAAAATCAGTTGTTAGATCATCTCTTGTTAATGCAGCAACTAAAGTTGAAAAAGTTGGATCGGCTACAGCAAAAGTAACAACGTCTGGTAATCCGATAACAGCATCAACTAAATGGACTATACCATTGTCTGCAGATATATCTGCCGTACTAACTGATGATACACCATTAAATTTAACTCCATTGGTAATGTCAATAAAGATAGACATAGATGCTGGTGAAGCAGAACTTATGGCAAAAGTTGTTGCATACCCTGTTGTTAAATCTGTAGATGCTAATCTACCTCCAACAACATGATTTAGAAGTATATTAGTTAAAATATTAACTGGTACATCGTCTAGGTTGTTGAATCCATTATCGTTTAGAAAGGTGTTGAATGCCTCATTTGAAGGCGCTAAAACTGTAAAAGGTCCTTGACCTGATAAAGTAGAAATAAGATCGGATTTTTCCAATGCTGACACTAAAGTTGAAAGGTTTTCTGCCCCTGAAGCAATATCAACTATAGTATTAGTTGCAGGTTCAACAGGTCCTCCATAGGGTAACCCGTCGTCAGTATCATCATTACAAGATTGTAAAGTCGTAAGTGAAATTAATAAAATGGGGATAATTTTAAATGGGTTTTTCATGAAATGTAGTTTTTATAATTATTTTGTTTAACAAAAATACCATATTGTTAAACAAGGCGTTTATTAAATTTTGTTAAATTAATCTCAAAGACTTGTTAATTAATTTCACACTTATTTAAAAGTTAAAAACTACTATGCTCTTTTTTTTGGAAGTAAAAAAGTAATAGTTTTGTGATAGAAAAATATTATCATGCAACAAACTACAAATTCAATTCTTATGATTCGTCCTATTAACTTTAGGATGAACGAGCAAACAGCCGTTAATAATTACTATCAAAGAGTTTTAAATGACCTTTTACCAGCTACTGTAAATGCTAATGCTCAAAAAGAGTTTGATGATTATGTTAAGAAACTTGAATCTCATGGAGTTCATGTTGTAGTAATTTCAGATATTGAAGGCTCAGATACCCCAGACGCTATCTTTCCAAATAATTGGATTTCTTTTCATGAAAATGGTACCGTAGCTTTGTACCCAATGTTTGCAGAAAATAGACGCTTTGAAAGAAGAGAAGATATTCTAGATGAACTAGAAGAAAAAGGTTTTGTTATTAAAAATACAATAGATTATTCTTCCGCAGAACAAGACAATATTTTTTTAGAAGGTACTGGAAGTTTATTGCTAGACAGAGTTAATAGAAAGGCATATTGTGCTTTGTCACCTAGAGCAGATGAAGATCTATTTATTGAATTTTGCGAGGATTTTGAATATACACCAGTGCTATTTTCTGCTAATCAGACTGTGGATACTAAAAGAGAAGCAATTTATCATACCAATGTAATGATGTGTTTGGCAGAAACTTTTGCGGTTATATGTTTGGCTAGTATAGATGATAAGAAAGAGCGAAAGAATGTATTGAAACAACTGAAAGAAGATGGTAAAAAAGTTATTGAAATATCTGAAGAGCAAGTAAATAACTTTGCTGGAAATATGTTACAAGTTCGAGGAGCAAATGATGAGTTATTTTTAGTGATGAGTAAAGCTGCACATGATTCATTAAATCAATCTCAATTAGCACAAATAGGAAATCATTGTAAAATTATTTCTAGCTCATTAGATACTATTGAAGCCTGTGGTGGTGGAAGTGCACGATGTATGATGGCAGAGGTTTTTCTACCAAGGGAGAATTAATTTTCATCAGATCATTCCAAAACTTCTTCAATAACCTTTCCTGAGTTTCCATTTGGAAACTCTACCCCTAACAAGGTAGCCAGCGTTGGCGCAATATCTCTTACGTTATAATCTTTGTGAGAAAAACCATTTTTTATTCCTGCGCCAAAAAAGATAATGGGTACGTGTGTGTCATAGCTATATGCAGAACCATGTGTTGTTCCTGTTTTTCCTCTAGAAATAGCACCAGGCGTAGGAATTAGAATTACATCACCAGAAATTTTCTGATTATAGCTATGCTGTACCTTTTCTAAAACTCCGGAGGTAAATTGAGTAGTTTGTAATGTTTTTGAGGTAACAGTTTTATAGATTCCATCAAATAATAAGGCTTCTTCAGCAAAAATAGCAGCAACATCTTCTGTATTTAATTGTAACTTTTTTATTTTTTCTTTGTTTAAGAAAATTTGGTAATTAGAAACATTTTCAACAAGAGATTCATCTCCAAAATTAACCTTTGAAACTTTTGATAAATACTTTTTAAATTCTTTAGATTTAAAATAAGGTGCAGGAATTTCTAGAGATTGAAGGTATGCTGGTACTTGAGCTGCTCCATGATCTGCGGTAAGAAAAACAGTATATTTTCCAATACCTACTTCTGTATCTAAAAATTTAAATAAATCGGCTATGTTTTGATCAAATCTCAGATAGGTATCTTCAATTTCAATTGCGTCTGTTCCGTATTGATGGCCTACATAATCTGTACTAGAAAAACTTACAGCTAAAAAATCAGTAGCATTACCTTTTCCTAAGCGCTCTCCTTTAATAGCTGCTTTTGTAAAATCTAAGGTTAGATCGTTTCCAAAAGGAGTTCCCTTAATGAGATCATAATTTCCATTCTTTTCTCTAAGAGCTGGTAAATCATGTGGAAAAGTTGCAGTAGCTTCGCCTTTAAAAGTTCCTTCATACGGATTGTTATCAGCTAGACTTTGAGTGTAACTGTCTAATGTATATAGCGTATTCCATGGCTTAGATAAATATTCATCTGCCTTATTAGCAGTATTAAAATCTATTACCCAGTTAGGAAGTTTATCCATATAGTAAGAGCTGGTAATCCAATTGTTTTCATCTTTTCCCTCATACCAATAGGCGGCACTGGCAGTATGACCCGCAGGTAGAATAGAAGATCTGTCTTTTATAGCAATTCCTATGGTTTTTCCTTTCATGTTCTGACCTAAGCGTACTTGATCTGTAATAGTAGTAGTTACCATTCTTTTTGGTGATTTCTTGCCAGAGTTACTTATTGTTCCTATAGAGTTGTAATTTGAATCATCTACACAATAGATAGATTTTTTCAAATACTTATCATACCAATTATTTCCAATAATTCCATGATCACTAGGAGTTGTTCCGGTATATGCAGACGCATGTCCTACGGCAGTATAAGTTCCTAGATGATTGAAGTGAGCATTGGTTAATGAAAACCCTTCATTTAAAAGCTTCTTAAATCCATGTTCTCCATATCTATCAGCGTATTTTGTCAAATAATCATATCGCATTTGGTCTACCACAATACCAACAATTAAGGTTGGCTTCTGATTTTTTTTCTCTCTCTTTTCACAACTATAAATTAATGTAATAATACTAAGAAGTAGCAATAAGTGTTTTTTCATGAGGAAGATATTTTGATATACAGATCAAAAGTAATTATTTTTAGTTTCATCGCTGTTATTATTCGTAAGGTTAATGATATTTTAATACTTTAGCATAAAGAAAAAAAAGAATGGCTTACCTAAGACATGTTGGTAAATATTTTATGATGCTTGGACAGGTTTTTAAAAGACCTCAAAAAGGAAGAGTTTTTAAAGAAGCCCTCTTTAAAGAATTTGATGAACTAGGTATAAAGTCTATAGGCATTGTTGTTTTTATTTCTTTTTTTATAGGAGGAGTTATTGCTCTTCAAACAGCTTTAAATATTGAAAATCCGCTCATCCCTAAATATCTTGTTGGTTTTGCAACAAAACGTTCTGTAATTTTAGAATTTGCACCAACGTTTTGTTCTATTATTTTAGCAGGAAAAGTAGGTTCTTATATTACTTCTAGTATTGGTAGTATGAGGGTAAGCGAACAAATAGATGCTCTGGAAGTTATGGGTATTAATTCTCTAAATTATCTAGTACTTCCTAAGGTATTAGCAACTATTTTCTTTTACCCATTTTTAATTGTATTAGCCATGTTTCTTGGAATTTTTGGAGGTTGGGTAGCTGGGCTCTCTTCCTCTATGTTTTCTGAAATAGATTACATGCAAGGATTGCAATTAGATTTTAATCCGTTTCTAGTTCAATACGCACTCATTAAAACATTACTATTTGCATTTCTTATAGCAACAGTGCCATCTTATCATGGGTATTATGTAAAAGGTGGTTCTATAGCAGTAGGAAAAGCAAGTACACAAGCGGTAGTTTGGACTATTATTTTGATTGTTATTGCTAATTATTTTTTAACTCAAATGTTACTCACCTAATGATTATTGTAGACAAACTATATAAAGGTTTTGAAGGTACACAAGTTTTGAAAGGTATTTCAACAACTTTTGAGCCAGGAAAAACAAGTTTAATCATTGGGCAAAGTGGTTCTGGAAAGACGGTATTTCTAAAATCATTGATTGGTTTACATACGCCTGAAAGTGGAACAATTTCTTTTGACGGTGGAATTAATACAGAATTTACTTCAGAACAAAAAAGACAATGGAGACAAGAAATTGGAATGGTTTTTCAAGGCAGTGCTTTGTTTGATTCGCAAACCGTCCAAGACAATGTAATGTTTCCCTTAAAAATGTTTAAAAAGCAATCTGAAGAACAAATGCTAGAACGAGTAAATTTTGTTTTAGAGCGGGTAAATCTAGAAAATTCTAATTTTAAATTTCCTGCAGAGCTTTCTGGAGGTATGCAAAAAAGAGTTGCCATTGCTAGAGCCATTGTGATGAATCCAAAATACTTGTTTTGTGATGAGCCTAATTCTGGCCTAGACCCCAATACAGCTATTTTAATTGATAATTTAATTCAAGAAATTACTGATGAATATCAAATAACAACCGTTATTAATACTCACGACATGAACTCTGTGATGCAAATTGGTGATAAAATAGTCTTTTTAAAGGATGGAATAAAAGCTTGGGAAGGAACCAATAAAGAGATCTTTAAAACTGATAATGAAGCTGTTGTGAAATTTGTTTACAGCTCTGAATTATTTAAAAAAGTAAGACTTGCCTATTTAAATGAAACTAAGTAAAAATTTAGTTTGAAAATTGATATTTTGCTTTTATATTTGCAGCCGCTAAGGAATAAGATGACCTGGTAGCTCAGTTGGTAGAGCATCTCCCTTTTAAGGAGAGGGTCCTGGGTTCGAGCCCCAGCCCGGTCACAAAACTAAAAACTCTAAACGAAGGTTTAGAGTTTTTTTTATGGATATATATGAAGTATTAAAACCCTTTTCTATGTCACCATAAAAGATATTTTTGAGTGATATTCTCCATAGGTTTATTTTGAATGTTTTATAATAGAAGATATTTTTTCTTTTTTGTATATTTCAATCTCTAATATAATTTTATGAACAACGACTCTATAAAAGATGAATTCTCAACAAAATCTAAGGACGCTGTTAAGAAAGATGCCAAAGGCTTGCTCCAAAGCATCAAATATTTTTTAATAGAATTATTAGATTTTAGAGAAGACACAGATCATACTGCAACCATTGATGCCATAAAAGCAGATATTCCTTTTAAAGGTGCTACCGCCTGGATTTTAATTTTTGCTGTATTTGTAGCCTCTATAGGATTAAATGCAAACTCAACCGCAGTAGTTATTGGTGCCATGCTAATATCTCCTTTAATGGGGCCTATTTTAGGAATAGGAATGTCTATTGCTATAAATGATATTGATACGCTTCGGAAGTCACTTTCCAATTTGGCTACCATGATCATTTTAAGTTTACTTACTGCTTTTTTATTCTTTTATATATTTCCATTAAGTGAAGACAATTCTGAATTATTAGGAAGAGTTCGTCCAGATATTAGAGATGTTCTAATTGCTTTTTTTGGAGGCTTAGCCTTAATGGTTGCCAGAACAAAAAAAGGAACAGTAGCTTCTGTGATTTTTGGTGTTGCCATAGCTACAGCATTAATGCCACCACTCTGTACTGCTGGTTATGGTCTTGCACAAGGAAACTGGGATTACTTTTTTGGTGCAATGTATTTGTTCTTGATAAATACAATTTTTATTGCGTTGGCCACATTTTTAGTACTTAAACTTTTAAAGTTTCCAATGCTTCGGTATGTAAATTCTGTAAGAAGAAAGCGTACAGCGCAATTTGCTTCTTTAGTGGCCTTAGTAGTTATGATTCCTGCTATTTTCACCTTTGTTAAGGTGTATAACGAGAACCAAGTAACTACCCAAATTTCTCTTTTTATAAAAAATGAAATTAAGTCAAACAGATTGTATCAATTAATAGATCAAGAGTATAATGAAAAAAGAAAAACCTTAAGTTTGAATTTTTTTAATGAAGTTAGTGATGCTGAGAAAAACTCACTACAAAACAGCTTGTCTACAGATCCTAGATATGCTAATTGTAAAGAGATTGTTATAGACATTAAAGGAAGCGATACTAAAAGTTTTAACCTCATTACTACAGCATACAAAGAAAAGAGAGAAGAACTTCAGCAGAGTAAAAATATTATTGATGGATTGCATGAAAAAATCAAAGATTTAGAACTTATAATTTCTTCCTTAAATAACAGAATAGAACAAGATGCACTTAACGAAAATCAAAAAGCAATTGCTTTTAGTAGGATTTCTAAAGATGCTAAGATTCGCTACAATGAAATTTTATCAATAGGTTTTGCAAATGTATTGTCATCAAAAGATTTTATAAAAATAGATACAATACCTGTAGTTACTATCAAATGGAATTCTGACATAAATGACAGTATTGTTTCATTTAAAGAAGTAGAATTAAGAGCCTGGTTGCAAACAGAAATGGAATTAGATACATTATTTATAAAGAGAGAAAATTAGGCTTTATTTCTTTGCAGTCAACACTAAAAATGATTCTCAATAAATACTACTAGGATGTTATTTGATTTTCTTTAAAAATCACTTCCGCGTTTTGACTGAAAAGATACATTCGTTTTGTTGCAAGCTGTAAGCATTCAATTCTAGTTTTCCTTTTGTTACCTTTTCTGTATACTTTATCTTTAAAAATAAAAGTACTATTGAGAGGTAGTTCAAAAACAAAATTCTTTCCGTTTTCTGCAGTGTTTTCTTTTAATGCCAATGACAGTTTTACATCACTATCTGTGCTAGCCTTTGGGTTTTTTAAATAATGGGCTAAGGGTGTTAACATATAATTTGGGTAGATACATGGCTGTAAAAAAGGCAGCATTAGATGTTGAAACTGTTGTTTCCATTCTTTTCCATGAGGCTGAACCCTACCATGCTTTTTAAAAGTTACATGATGCGCGATTTCATGAACTAAAGTCAACAAAAATTGATACTTATTTAAACTATTATTAATTGTAATTTGAAATTTACCGCCTGGAAGTTGTCTAAAATCTCCATGTTTTGTCTGTCGTTGATTTACGATTTTTAAATTGACCTCATGAAGTTCTACAAGAGATTGTGCTAAGTTAATAGCATTTTCTGGAATGTATTTATGAAAATTAGATGTCACTATTTTTTAGTTCTATGGATAAATAAATATGCTGTCTATTAAGGCGTTGTATTAGATACCTGTAGTACTTTCCCATTATAGAATTTATTTCCAGTTGTTGCAAAATTATAAATATAATTGGCCATCTCATCTGCTTCTAAAGATGCTTGGTATTCTGGAAAAGCCTCTGCTAACATTTCTGTTTGAACAGCTCCTAGAGCTAGCACATTAAAAGCAATTTCTTGGTTTTTATATTCTTCTGCAAGTAATTCAGATAAGGTAATTACGGCACCTTTTGCAGAGCTATAGGCCGCTAATCCGGGAAATTTGAGACTTCCTTGAATTCCACCCATGCTACTAATTGTTACCACATGACTTCCTTTTTTTAAAAAAGGAATACATATTCGGGTCAATTCAGCAACTCCAAAAACATTCACATCATAGACTCTTAAAAAATCATTTTTTGTTAAATTTTCAAATGGTCTATTAATTAAAAAACCAGCATTATGAATTAAAATATCTACCTCCTGCCAGTTTTCTTGAATAAAGTTAGATACTTTTTCTATGTCTTCTTGTTTACAAACATCTACAGATAGTGTGGTGATGTTTTTTAGTTGTAAATCGTCTAAAGGCTTTTTATTTCTGGAAAGAGCCAGTACTTGAAAATTATTTTTCGCAAATTGTTGTGCCAATTCAAAACCAATTCCTCTGCTAGTTCCTGTAATAATTACTTTTTTCATTTTATGATTGTGTTTCTACATTAGTATTCCTTCTTATGAATTTTCTGTAAAATTTCTCTTTTAATTGATCTAAAAATCTATATGTTGATAGGCACCAGCATCTGGGCTTATAGTTCTAGTAACTCCTAAGATATCTAAAGGAACAAGACCGGCTCCTGTAGAATTTCCAAAATTAATAGCTTGGCTATCTTGTCCTATTATAAAATCATTGCTAGATACATTCCTAAAATGTGAGACTCCATTTAAAAGAATATTTTCATACAAACTAGTGTTATTAAAGTCTACCTCAGGTACTCCAGCAAGTGAGTTATTGATATCTGTAAATTTTATCAAAGAGTTTGCGACCTTAAAATTGAAAAGACTACCATCGGCTCTATCAGGGAGAAACTCAATATTATTGTTTCCATCAATGATACAGTTGGTAAAATTAGCTGCAATTAAATCTCTAGTTTCTAAGACTTCTTGGCCACTGGCATTGGTATAGGTATAAAAATTATTTACTAAAACAGCTGGTAAAGAACGAATTCCATTGTTCCAGTAATTGGCAAAAGTACTGTGTGTGAAATTATATGAACCACCAATAACACAGGCTAAAGATGCTTCTCCTGCATTTCCAATAACAATATTTTCTCCAAGAATACTAGTTTCTCTTGCTAACAAGCCAAAGTTTGAATGATTGGTAATCTCTGTATTTTTTAATGTTAAGGTTGGAGAGGTGGAGGAGGTTATAGAATCTACAAGAATTCCAATACTTCCATTTTTTATTTGTGCATAATTAATTTCGTTTTCTTTACTGCCAGCTCTCAGCCAGATAGTTCCCCATTGTCCTGGTAAGGTGCTAAATGAATTTTCTAGCCTGTCGCCCTCAAAAACAACTTTCTCATTTAGTGTGCCGTTTACCTTTAAGCTTGCGTTCTTATCAATAATTAATCCAGAATTATCATGAAAATAAACTTTTGCCCCAGGAAGAATTGTTAATGTGCTATTGGATGAAACTGCAGCGTATCCATAAATCACTGTAGGTTTTATGTTGGTAAAAGTAAGTTCTTCATTTGTTAGAAAACGACCTTTAATAGTGGTAGCTTCACCATCTAATGTTAGTGAATCAATTTTCAGGGTAAAAGGATCTCTGCCAGGATAAATAAAATTAGCATCTTGAACCAATGTTATCAATTCTACTCCTTGTTGGTTCATCCCATTATCAAATAGAATTCTATCGGTATATAATGGACTTGAAACCGATGATATATCTACAGTAGTTTCAACAAAAATAAAGATGCTGTCCTTTGCAAGGATGTCTATGTTTTGAAAATCTTTACCAGGTATTCCATCTACATTTAATCTGTAATTTGAACTAGCACCTCTTTCTAAGGCAATAGCAGGTATGGTAATATCTTTAGTCCCTCTGTTGTATACTCTTAGATTGTAGGTTGCAGAACCAATATTAGTAAAAACGGTGTCTAAAAATACGGTATCTCTAGAAAATTCTAATTGACCAAAACTAGGGATGGTGCTAAAGTCTTTACGACAAGATGAAATAGACAGTATGAGCAATAAGCAGAGTAGTGTAAATACGTTGAATATTATATTTTTTTTTGTCACCTCGAGTGATTTTTTTTTGAAATTTATGTTGATTATTTTTCAACGTTTGCAACTGTTGTAAATTACAAACTCAATTTAGGTTTTATAAAAGTATAACTTTAATATGAGTTGATTATTGTTTTTTGATAAGTTCTATTTCGAAGAGTTTTTTCCAGTTTTTTCCTGTCACAAACAATCGATTATTTTCTGCGTCAAAAGCAATACCGTTTAATACATCATTATCTTTCACTAATTTTTGAGTTTTCTTCATTTCTTCAACCAAATCTGTTAGATTAATGATTCCTTCAACAATTCCGTTGTCAGAATTAATAATTGCAATTAGAGGTTTTAGCCAATAGTTTGCATAAATTTTTCCATTAATAAACTCCAATTCATTTAATTTATCGAGGCTTTGTTTGTTTGTGTAAGCTTCTATATATCTTTTTTCTTGTTGTGTTGAAGGATCAAGAAACCAAATTTTACTAGTTCCGTCAGATTTAATTAATTCAGTGTCTGAATGAGTTAAACCCCAGCCTTCTTTGCTTCGGCTATATAGAAATTCATTTTCAAGTTCAAATGTTTCTAGATTATAGACAAAACCTTTGTTTGCTTTCCAAGTCAAGAAAAATATTTTATCATCAACAATAGTCATTCCTTCACCAAAATATCTTTTGTCGAGGTCAATTTTTCGCACTACTTTCCCTGTTGTTAATTCAACTTTTCTCAGCGATGATTTTCCGTTCTGACCTGTTGTTTCATACAAGAAACCATTATAATATTCTAGTCCTTGTGTGTAGGCATTTCCATCATGCGGATAGGTGTTTATAATTTTAAAATCATAGGATGTAAAAGGAACATTAGAGAATACTTCTACAGAGCTATTAACTCTTTTGCTTTTTTGATCTCCATATGCTACCATTGCTGAGATAACAAGCTTACCAGTTCCGTAATTTTTAGTGTCTAAAGTAAATGATGTATTGGTAGAGGAAACTTCTTTTCCATTTACAAAAAAAGTTACTTCTTCTATTGGATAGTTGTTCTCTTCGGATAAACTAATTTTTATTTTGTCTTCAAGTACTGCTTTTTTGGGAGCTTTGATTGTAAGTTTATATTGGGGTTCACAAGAAGTTACTATAATGATTGTTAGTAATAAAATAGAAAATGTATGGATGGTTTTCATTTAGGTTATTTTTATACAAATAAAACAATTTATTTGTTTGTAAATTGAAAAATATGGTTAAATTTGCATCCTCAAAAGGATAAATATGTTTTTTTGACAAATTTAGGAGTAAGCTTTACCAACTTTGCTCTTAGTATAACAAAATAGTAGAATATTTAAAGATAGTAAACATGAGAAAAGGAATACATCCAGAGAATTACAGAATGGTAGCATTTAAAGATATGTCTAATGAAGATGTTTTTTTAACACGTTCTACTGCCAACACAAAAGAAACGTTAGAAGTTGATGGTGTTGAGTATCCTTTAATAAAATTAGAGATTTCAAGAACATCTCATCCATTTTATACTGGTAAATCTAAATTAGTAGATACTGCAGGACGTATTGATAAGTTCAAAACGAAATATGCAAAATTCAAAAAGTAATTTTTTTGAAATACATAATCAAAAAAGCCTCGACATTGTCGAGGCTTTTTTAATACTTATAAACTACTATTATTTTAGACTTCCATATAATCTTCAATAGGATTGCAAGAACAAATTAAGTTTCTATCGCCAAAGGCTTCATCAACTCTTCTAACTGTTGGCCAAAATTTATTATCATATACAAATTCTAGCGGAAATGCAGCTAGTTGTCTTGAATATGGGAAGTCCCATTCGTCTGCAGTAATCATTGCCATGGTATGTGGTGCATTTTTTAGCACATTATTTGGTTCATCTTTTACAGCAAATGCTACCTCTTTTCTGATGGCAATCATGGCGTCACAAAAGCGGTCTAGTTCTGCAATATTTTCAGACTCAGTAGGTTCAATCATCATGGTTCCAGCGACCGGGAAAGAAACAGTTGGAGCATGAAATCCATAATCCATTAAACGTTTTGCGATGTCTACAACTTCAATTCCATTTTCTTTAAAATCACGACAGTCAATAATCATTTCGTGAGCTGCTCTCCCCATTTCACCTTTGTACAAGGTTTTGTAATGCCCATCTAAGCGTTCTTTAATATAGTTTGCATTTAAGATGGCTACTCTGGTAGCGTCTGTAACACCATGTGCCCCTAACATAGCTATATATCCATATGAAATTAAGCATGCTAAAGCACTTCCCCAAGGAGCTGCAGAAATAGCAGTAATAGCTTTTTCTCCACCAGTTGGAATGATTGGGTTGGTTGGTAAAAAAGGAACCAATTGTGGGGCAACACAAATAGGGCCAACTCCTGGTCCTCCACCACCATGAGGAATGGCAAATGTTTTATGCAAGTTTAGATGACAAACATCTGCACCAATGGTTGCCGGGTTTGTTAACCCAACCTGAGCATTCATATTAGCTCCATCCATATAAACCTGTCCGCCATTATCATGAATAATTTGTGTGATTTCTTTAATAGCACTCTCAAAAACACCGTGTGTAGAAGGATATGTAACCATTAAAGCAGCCAAATTGTCTTTGTGTTTTAATACTTTTTCTCTTAAATCATCTACATCAATATTTCCGTTTTCTGCTGTTTTAGTCACAACCACTTTCATACCAGCCATTACAGCAGAAGCCGGATTGGTTCCGTGAGCAGAAGCCGGTATTAAACAGATATTTCTATGATGATCTTTATTGTTTATGTGATATGCTCTGATGGTCATTAAGCCAGCAAATTCACCTTGTGCACCAGAATTTGGTTGTAACGAAGTTCCAGCAAAACCAGTAATCTCGTTGAGTTGCTCCTCTAGTTTTTTTAATACTTCTTGATATCCTTCTGCTTGATTTAATGGAACAAACGGATGAATATTTCCCCAATTAGCAAGGCTAAGAGGTAGCATTTCAGAAGCAGCATTTAATTTCATAGTACAAGAGCCTAGAGAAATCATAGAATGATTTAATGCCAAATCTTTTCGCTCTAGTCGTTTGATGTAGCGCATCATTTCAGTTTCTGATTGAAATGAATTGAATATTTCATTCTCTAAAAAAGGAGTATTTCTTTTTGCTAAATCTGGGATAGTATCTATTTCTATAAAATCAGTTACTGTTGCTTTAGGTAAATTAAAAGCTTCTGTAAAAGTGTTTAGTATGGCATTAATTTCTTTTAAACCAACTGTTTCATTTATTGAGATAGATATGGTATTGTTATCTATATAATTAAAATTGATTTCATGAGCTTCAGCAGTCGCTTTTAATATAATTGCATCTACTTTAACCGTAATAGTATCAAAATAATGAGTGTTGGTTTGCGAAAAACCTATAGTACTTAAAGCATCTGCTAAAGTAGAAGTACTTCTGTGTACCGAATCTGCTATAAATTGGATTCCATCTTTTCCGTGATAGGTGGCATACATTCCTGCCATCACTGCTAGCAATACTTGAGCTGTACAAATATTAGAGGTTGCTTTTTCTCTTTTAATGTGTTGTTCTCTGGTTTGAAGAGCCATGCGCAATGCACGATTTTCATTTCTGTCTTTGGTGACGCCAATAATTCTTCCTGGAATACTTCTCTTGTAAGCAGATTTTGTTGCGAAGTATCCTGCATGAGGGCCTCCATAACCTAGTGGGATTCCAAAACGTTGTGTTGTTCCAACAACAACATCAGCTCCAAACTCTGCAGGTGCTTTTAATTTGACTAGAGATAAAATATCAGCAGCTACAGCAACTTTAATATTGTTAGCGTTTGCTTTTCCTATAAAATCAGTATAATCATAAACTTGGCCATGTTTTCCTGGATATTGAACAATAGCACCATAGTATTCATCAGAAAAATTAAATTCTTGATGATTTCCAACCACTAATTCAACTCCAATAGGAATTGCTCTGGTTTTTAATACAGACAAGGTTTGAGGAAGTATTTCTTCTGAAACGAAGAACTTGTGTGTGTTTGCTTTTTTTTGTGCTCTTTCACGAACATCATACAATAAAGCCATAGCTTCAGCAGCTGCGGTAGATTCATCTAGTAAAGATGCGTTTGCTAATTCCATTCCAGTTAAATCACAAATCATTGTTTGATAATTTAATAAGGCTTCTAATCTTCCTTGGGCAATTTCAGCCTGGTAAGGAGTATATGCAGTGTACCATCCTGGATTTTCAAGAACATTTCTTTTAATAACACTAGGAACAATTGCTTCGTGATATCCTAAACCAATATAGCTTCTGAAAACTTTGTTCTTTTTAGAAAGCTCTTCAATATGGTTTAGATACTCATATTCACTCATTGGAGCGTCTAAATGCAATACTCCTTGCAAACGAATATCCTCAGGGATTGTTTCATTAATTAGTTGATCTAGGCTGTCAACCCCAATGACATCTAGCATTTGCTTTTGGTCATTTTCATTGGGTCCAATATGCCTCCTTTGAAATGAAGTAGTGTTCATTAATGTGTTGTTTAATTTAATACAAAAATAACAAAAAAAAGAGATATTAATTTCTAATTAAATGCTAAAAAACAGTCAATTCATTAACAAAAAATTGTTGATAAAAGAATTCTTATTTTTGCTGCATGAGTTTCTTTAAATTAATCGTCAACTTCTATGTTAATTCTAGTATTCATGTGGCATTAGCAGTATATGCTTTTGTTCGAATAACCGAATTATATTTTAAGCTGCCCTATAATGAAAACTTAGATTATTTTATTTTTTATGCAACCATTACTGGGTATAACTTTGTCAAGTATGCAGGGGTGGCCAAATTTTATCATATGAGCCTGACAAAAAGCATGCGATTGATTCAGCTTTTTTCATTTTTTAGTTTTTGTATGTTGGTTTATTATGGGGTAAAGTTATCTACCAATACCTTACTTTATTTTATTCCTTTTGGATTGCTAACAATTGTGTATATAGTTCCTTTTTTAGGAGGGTTTCAGAAGAATTTACGAAAAGTTAGTTATCTGAAAATATTTATAGTTGCCGGGGTATGGTCTGGAGTTACTTCTACCATTCCGCTGCTTGTTGGTGAATATCAAATAGAGAATGATATACTATTACTCTTTATACAACGAATGCTTTTTATTCTAGTTTTAATTCTTCCATTTGAAATTAGAGATATGCATTTAGATTTTAAACATATAAAAACACTCCCTCAAAAAATAGGGATAGAAAAAACAAAAAAAGTAGGTTTTATTTTATTACTATTTTCTTTAACCATGGAGTTTTTGTTAACGGCATCCTTCACTAGTAAAAATATTTTTCTGGCAATCTGTTTTATATTATTGTTTTTCTTGATGCGTTCTTCTCAAAATCAATCTAAATTTTATAGTTCATTTTGGGTAGAATCCTTACCAATATTATGGTGGGTTTTACTCTTAATATTTTAAAATAAATAGGGAAAAATTACAGTTTTAACACCAATTTTAATTTGTGAAAACGTTGTAGTAAAAAGTTAATTCAAAAATTAGATTATAGCGCTTCGTTTTGTAAATTTATAGCATCCAAAACACAAACATGATTCAGACAAAAAGAAATTTTGTATTTGATTTTGATAGTACGCTAACAAGCGTAGAAGCTTTAGATGTGTTGGCAGAAATTACGTTGGTAAATAATCCTGATAAAGATCAAATTATTGACGAGATTATTGACATCACCAATTTAGGAATTGATGGAAAGATTTCTTTTACAGAATCATTAGAGCGAAGAATAAAACTATTAAACGCAAAAAAATCTGATTTACCAATACTTATCAGTCAATTACGCAAGAAGGTTTCTGTATCTATTGAAAGAAATAAAGAGTTTTTTGAAAAATTCTCTGATGATATTTATGTAATTTCATGTGGTTTCAAAGAATTTATAGATGATATTGTAAAAGATTATAACATTCCAACAGAAAGAGTCTATGCAAATACATTTGAGTTTGATGAAAATGAAGTGATTGTTGGTTTTGATGCTAACAATGTTTTGTCTACTCACAATGGAAAGATACAATGCTTAAAAGATCTGGGACTAGAAGGTGAGATACAGGTCATAGGTGATGGTTATAGTGATTATGTTACAAGAGAGGCTGGTGTAGCAGATACCTTCTTTGCGTACACAGAAAATGTTTCTAGAGAGAAAACCATTGAAAATGCGGATCATATTACGCCAAATTTTGATGAATTTTTATATGTAAACAAACTGCCAAGAAATATTTCATATCCAAAAAATAGAATCAAAATTTTATTGTTAGAAAATGTACATCCAGATGCTTTTGAGAAATTATCTGGGGATGGTTTTACTGTGGAGACTGTAAAAACCAGTTTATCTGAGCAGGAGCTTATAAAAAAATTAGAAGGAGTTCATGTTTTAGGAATTCGTTCTAAAACTCAAGTGACAAAAAAAGTAGTAGAATCTGCTACTAAATTAATGAGTATTGGAGCCTTTTGCATAGGAACCAAACAAATAGATTTAGAAGCTTGTAAAGAAAATGGTATCACTGTTTTTAATGCACCCTATAGCAATACACGTTCTGTAGTTGAGTTAGCTATTGGAGAAATTATCATGCTTATGCGTTCTGTTTTTCAGAGAAGCACAGAACTACATAATGGCCAATGGAATAAAACAGCGCAGGGTTCTAGAGAAGTGAGAGGAAAGAAATTAGGGATAATTGGCTATGGTAACATAGGAAAACAACTATCTGTCTTGGCAGAAGCTTTAGGAATGGATGTGTATTATTATGATGTTGAAGATAAATTGGCATTAGGAAACGCAACTCGTATTCAAAACTTAGAAGACTTATTAGCAATCTCAGATGTAATTACATTGCATATAGATGACAATGCTGCTAATAAAGATTTTATAGGAAAAGAGGAGTTAGCTCAAATGAAAGATGGGGCTTATTTAGTAAATCTTTCTAGAGGATTTGTGGTAGATATTAAAGCTCTTAAAGACGCATTAGAATCTGGGAAATTAGCTGGAGCAGCTGTAGATGTATATCCAGAAGAGCCTAGAGCTAATGGAGATTATTATACAGATTTAAAGGGCTTAGACAATGTTATATTAACACCGCATGTTGGTGGCAGCACAGAAGAAGCACAACGAGATATTGCAGATTTTGTTCCCGGAAAAATCATGGCTTATATAAATTCAGGAAATACTGTAGATGCAGTAAATTTTCCAAATATTAGATTGCCTAGACAAACAAAAGCACATCGATTTTTACACATTCACAAAAATGTACCAGGAGTAATGGCCAATATTAATAGAGTATTGGCAGAGTTTGAATTAAATATTACAGGCCAGTTTTTATCTACAGATGCTAAAGTTGGTTATGTAATTACAGACATTGATAAAGAATACAATAAGAAAGTAATTAAAGCCTTGAAAAATATTGATGGAACTATCAAGTTTCGAGTTTTATATTAAAAACGAGTCACTTTCAACTGGTTTTAGTGTTTCGTCAAAAAATATATAAAAATTATTTTCTAAAAAATGATTGTTCTATCTTTGAGAGCAATCGTTTTTTTATTAGATGACTTACCAAAATTCACTAGAGTTCGCCAAACAATTAGACAGAGATGATCCAATCTCTTACCTTAGAAAAGAATTTCATATTCCAACAGATAAAGAGGGAAATGAATGGCTTTATTTCACTGGAAACTCTTTAGGATTACAGCCTAAAATAACCAAAAAATATATTAAACAAGAGTTAGATGATTGGGCAAAATTTGGTGTAGAAGGGCATTTTGAAGCTAAAAATCCATGGATATCGTATCATGAGTTTTTAACCGATACAATGGCTAAAATTGTTGGCGCAAAACCCATAGAAGTAGTAGTAATGAATACCTTAACAACCAATCTTCATTTGTTAATGGTGTCTTTTTATCAGCCTACAAAAACTAAGTATAAAATAGTTATTGAAAGTGATGCTTTCCCCTCAGATAGATACGCAGTTCAGTCACAATTAGCTTTTCACGGATTTGACCCTGACCAAGCTTTAATAGAGTGGAAGCCTAGACAAGGAGAGGTCTTACTTCAACTAGAAGATTTAGAAGCTATATTGGACGCCCAAGGAGATGAGATTGCTTTGTTATTAATTGGCGGAGTAAATTATTATACAGGTCAGTATTTAGATATCAAAAAGATTGCTGATTTAGGTCATGCCAAAGATTGCATTGTTGGAATAGATTTAGCACATGGAGCAGGAAATATTCAACCAAATTTACACGACAGTTCAGTAGATTTTGCAGCTTGGTGTACGTATAAATATTTAAACTCAGGGCCGGGAAGTTTGTCTGGACTATTTGTGCACGAAAAACATGCACATAGAAAAGACCTACCAAGGTTTGCTGGCTGGTGGAACCATAACAAAGAAACACGATTTAATATGCGACAACCTTTTGATGTAATATCAGGAGCAGAGGGTTGGCAATTGAGTAATCCACCTATTTTATCTATGGCGGCTATTAGAGCATCGTTAGATATGTTTGAGAAAGTAGGGATGGATGTATTGCTTGAAAAGTCTAAAAAACTGACTGGTTTTTTCGAGTATCTGGTCAATCAAATAGCATCAGATTCTATTAAAATAATAACACCAAGCAATCCAAATGAAAGAGGTTGTCAATTGTCTGTTCAGGTGGCAAATGCAGATAAGAATTTACATAAAAAATTAACAGAAAACAATATTATTACAGATTGGCGAGAACCAGATGTTATTAGATGTGCGCCAGTACCAATGTATACTAGTTTTGAAGATGTATATAGAATGGTAAATGTGTTAGAAAGCTTATTGTAAATGAATAAAAAAGAAAAAATACTCATAGTTGGAGCAGGTTTATGTGGCTCTTTATTAGCATTAAGAATGGCTCAAAGAGGCTATCAAGTAGAGGTCTACGAAAGTCGTTCAGACCTTCGAAATTCTGTTATTTCAGCAGGAAGATCTATTAATTTATCATTATCTGATAGAGGGTTGAAAGCTTTGCGGATGGCGGGTCTTGAGAAAAAGGCGAGAGCGTTGTGCATTCCAATGAAAGGGCGTTTAATGCATGATGCTGCATCAAATACTTTCGAGTCTAACTATTCTGGCAGACAGGGAGAATGTATCAATTCTATTTCTAGAGGAAATTTAAATGGCTTGTTACTTACTGAGGCGGAAAAATACTCTAATGTAAACATTCATTTTAATACTAAATGTTTAGAGATAGACATAGAATCTAAAATAGTTCATTTTCAATCATCTGATTCTAAAGAACAATTTACAGTGCAAGCTGATGTTATTTTTGGAACAGATGGGGCTGGGTCTTCATTAAGAAAAAGCTACGAAAAACAATTTCCAGCGTTTAAAGTTTCACAAGAATTTTTAACACATGGTTATAAAGAGTTAGAAATTCCGGCAGATAAAAACGGAAGACATTTAATTAGCAAAGAGCATCTTCATATTTGGCCAAGGGGTGATTATATGTTAATTGCTTTACCAAATATGGATGGTAGTTTTACCGTAACATTGTTTTTAAGCTATTCAGAAGGTTCTTATAATTTTGACAATCTCATCACAAAAGAAAAAATTATAGAATTTTTTGAAAAAGATTTTCCAGATACCCTAACATTAATTCCTGATGTATTAAAAGAATTTGAAAACAACCCAACAGGTAAGTTAGGTACTGTAAAATGTTATCCTTGGGCTTACAAAGGAAATACCTTATTGTTAGGAGATTCATCACATGCAATTGTTCCTTTTTACGGACAAGGTATGAATGCTTCCTTTGAAGATGTTTTTGTTTTTGACAGCGTTTTAAACCATTTTGAAGGTGATTGGGCTACAGTATTTTCAGAATTTCAAAAACAAAGAAAAATAGATGCAGATGCTATTGCAGATTTAGCCATTGATAATTATTATGAAATGCGAGATCATGTAGCAAATCCATTGTTTAAAGAGAAGAGAATTGTAGAGATGGGCTTAGAAAAGTTTTTTCCGACTGAATATTTTTCAAAATATTCTTTAGTAACCTTTAATGAACATATTGGATATCATGAAGCTATGACTAAAGGAAGAGCGCAAGACAAGGTTTTACTAAAAATGGTAGAAGAGTCTAAATTTTCTACCTCACCAAAGACCACTAAAGAAGAGATGACAATTCTTTTAGAAAAGGTTCAAGAAGAGACCAATAAGCTATTGAAACAAACCTGATTGTAAAACTATTTTGAGTAAAATTAATGTGGTAGTTTTCTGAAAAGAAATCTAAACTTTAGGAAGGCTACAGTTTTGAGTTTCTTGAATAGAGACATTAAAAGCAAAAATAATGATGATTGTTTTATAAACGAACTTGTGTATATTTATCTTTTTAGTGAAGTAAAAATAAGAATTAAAGTATTGTTGTAGTTGAAATAAATAAGATGTAAGACCAGCTAAAAAGGGTTTAAAACATTGCTGAACTAGTAAACGTTGATAAAAAAAAATAAAAAAATGAGTACCAAAGTATCGCCAAGAGGAGCCTATCCTCATGTAAAAGTAGTGGGTAATTTTATTTTTGTTTCAGGAACCAGCTCTAGAAGAGCAGATAATAGTATTGCAGGAGTTGCTATTATTGACGAAATGGGAACCAAACAATTAAATATTGAAGAACAAACTAGAGAGGTTTTACAAAATATTGACAAAAACCTACAGACTGTTGGTGCTAGTTTAAAAGATGTGGTTGATGTTTCTTCATTTCTTGTAAACATGAATGATTTTGCAGGATATAATAAAGCATACGGAGAGTTTTTTGAAAAAGAAACAGGCCCAACCAGAACAACAGTAGCTGTTCATCAATTGCCACATCCAGATTTGGTCGTAGAAATAAAAGTAACAGCCTATAAAAAACAGTAATTAAAGACTTATGAAAAAACAGTATACATTACTTATCTTCTTTTTTTTCACAATTTCTTTATTTGCTCAAGAAAATTGGAATCAACAAATAGACGCTAAATTACCTCAAGTAATCTCAAGTCATAGAACATTTGTGAGTATTCCAAACCTACCTTCAGACATTCAAAAAATGTACAGGAATGTTGCTTGGGTTAAGGAGCACTATAGTAAGGTTGGCTTTGAATTAAAATCGCTAGAATCTTCAACATTGCCAGTTTTATTTGCCGAACGAATAATTAATCCAGCATTTAATACGATCTTGTTTTACTTTCATTTAGATGGTCAGGCGGTAAATTCAAAAAGTTGGGATCAAAAAGATCCTTTTCAGCCTGTATTAAAAGAGCAAAATGAAGCAGGGCAATGGAATGAAATTGCATGGTCTAGAGCAGATGAGAAAATGAAGGATGATTGGAGAATTTTTGGAAGAGCAGCAGCAGATGATAAAGCGCCTATTGTAATGTTTTTGTCAGCCTTAGAATTATTACAATCTGCAAAACAAACTCCAAAATTTAACATCAAAATTATTTTTGATTTAGAGGAAGAATATGGATCTAATGGCTTTTTATCTACGCTGCAAAAATACAAGAAGAATTATCTAGCTGATTATATGATTATTATGGATGGTCCTGCTCATAATTCTAACCAGCCAACATTAACTTTTGGTTGTAGGGGAGTTGCTAATTGCAGTATTACCACCTATGGTTCTAAATTACCCCAGCATAGTGGCCATTATGGAAATTATGTGCCCAATCCTGTGTTTAGGCTTTCTAGATTACTTAGTTCTATGAAGTCAGAAAATGGAAAGGTGCTCATTGATGATTACTATAAAGGTATTACTATCAATGATGAGGTATCTACTATTTTAAAATCTGTACCAGACAATAAAGAGGAAATAAACAATGCTTTGATGATCTTACAACAAGAAAGTGTTGGTGAGAATTACCAAGAATCATTACAATATCCATCATTAAATGTTCGGCAAATTGAAACTTCCTGGAAAGGAAAAGCATTAAAAACAATTATTCCAGAATATGCAACAGCTCACCTAGACATTCGTTTGGTAGAAGAAACAGATGGTAAAATACAGTTAGAGAAAATTAAAAAACATATAAGAAAGCAAGGGTATTTAGTGTTAGATAGAGCACCAACCGATAAAGAACGATTGTCTTATGACAAAATTGCTACTTTTAAAGCAAATTCTGGTGTCAATGCATTCAGAACAGCATTAAATGATCCTTTTGGAGAAAAACTACGAAGCGCTCTCACCAACTATTTTGGAAAAGAACCAGTAAGTATTAGAACAATGGGTGGAACTGTACCAATTATACCGGCTATTAATGAATTAGATATTCCTGCTATTATAGTTCCAATGGTAAATATGGATAACAATCAGCATAACCCGAATGAAAACATACGAATTGGAAATATCAGACAAGGCATTAAGATTTGTCTTGCGATATTGAATACCAGTTTTAACAAGTAGCTGTTTAAACCAACGAATAAATAAGATCTAGAATCCGCTAGACAAGAGATAGAATTTAGTATGAATATTAAAAACTATATTAATGGTGAATATGTAAAGCCAGTTTCAGATAGTTGGATAGATAATTACAATCCATCTAACGGAGAAATTTATGGTCAGATTCCAGACTCTATAAATGAAGATGTAGAAAATGGGTATAAAGCAGCACAAACTGCCTTTCTAAGTTGGTCTGAGACAAGCTTAGAAGAAAGATCACAAATACTTTCTAAAATTGCTCAGCTAATTACCGAAAAATTACCAGAGTTAGCTGCGGCTGAAGCAAAAGACAATGGAAAACCACTGCATGTAGCTAAGTCAATTGATATTCCTAGAGCTGCTGCTAACTTTCAATTTTTTGCAAATGCAATTACTCAATTTGCTTCAGAAGCTCATGAAAGTGTTGGGCACAATGCGATTAATTTTACGCTTCGCCAGCCTATTGGGGTTGTGGGATGTATTTCGCCTTGGAATTTACCCTTGTATTTATTTACATGGAAAATTGCCCCAGCAATTGCTGCTGGAAACTGTGTAGTAGCAAAACCAAGCGAAATAACACCAATGACCGCTTATTTACTAGGTGAGATCCTTACAGAAGCGGGTCTTCCTAAAGGAGTTTTAAATATTGTTCACGGCTTAGGAACAACCACAGGACAAGCCATTGTAGCTCATCCAGGCATTAAAGCAATTTCATTTACTGGAGGTACACAAACAGGTGCACATATTGCTAAAGTTGCTGCGCCAATGTTTAAGAAATTATCATTAGAATTAGGAGGTAAAAACCCAGCTATTATTTTTGCAGATTGTGATTATGATGAGATGCTACAAACCACTGTTAGATCTTCATTTGCTAATCAAGGGCAGATTTGTTTATGCGGAAGTAGAATTTTTGTGGAAGCATCTATGTATCAAAAATTTAAAATAGATTTTATAGCTGCTGTGTCTAAATTAAAAGTAGGTAATCCTTTTGATACTAGTACAGATATAGGTGCTTTGGTTTCAAGACCACACTTAGAGAAAGTAAAAATGTATATAGATAATGCGGCGAAATATGGCGGGAAAGTAATTTTTGGAGGCGCTTCAGTTTCTGTAGATAATTCTGAAGATGGGTATTATCTAGAGCCAACAATTATAGAGGTACAAGACAATTCATGTATCTTAAATCAAGAAGAAATATTTGGACCTGTAGTTACCATCATGCCATTTAATGATGAAAATGAAGTATTAGCCATGGCAAATGATGTTTCTTACGGATTGTCTGCAACTTTATGGACAAACGATTTAAAAAGAACTATGAGAGTTTCTAAACAAATTCAAGCAGGAATAGTTTGGGTAAATACTTGGTTGTTACGAGACCTAAGAACTCCGTTTGGAGGTGTGAAAAATTCTGGAGTAGGAAGAGAGGGTGGTTTTGAAGCATTGCGCTTTTTTACAGAACCTAAAAATATTTGTATTAAGTACAATTAATGAGCAATATAGATAGATATAAAAGATACATATGGAGTTAGGATTACAAAATAAAAACGCACTTGTTTGTGGCAGTACACAAGGTATTGGGAAAGCTACAGCAATTTCTTTGGCAAAGGAAGGAGTAAATATTACTTTAATTGCTAGAAATGAAACAGTTTTACAAGAAGTTTTAAAAGAACTTCCGCAAAATGGGCAACAAAAACACGGGTATTTAGTGGCAGATTTTTCTCAGCCAGACCAAGTGAAGGATGTTGTTTCTATCAATAATAGTTTTCATATTCTAATTAATAATACAGGAGGGCCTAAAAGTGGTGCAATTATAAATGCTAGCGTAGAAGAGTTTTCTGCAGCCTTTCAAATGCATGTATTGGTTAATCAAATTTTAGTGCAAGCAGTTGTACCGTTCATGAAAAAACAATGTTTTGGTAGAATTATAAATATTATTTCAACCTCTGTAAAAGAACCAATCCCAGGTTTAGGCGTTAGTAATACCATAAGAAACGCAGTAGCTAATTGGTCTAAAACAATGGCAGGTGAACTGGCAGAATTTGGAATTACCATGAATAATGTATTGCCAGGGTTTACAGATACAGCACGTTTAGATCAGATTATTAAAATAAAAGCAGCTGGTGCAAATACCTCTGTAGAGAAAATGGCTCAAATTATGAAAGATTATGTGCCAGCAAAACGATTTGCAAAACCAGAAGAAACTGCCAATGCAGTAACATTTTTAGCAAGTGATTCTGCAAGTTATATTACTGGAATTAATTTACCTGTTGATGGCGGTAGAACAAAATCGTTGTAACTTTATAAAGTTTTAAATTAAATATCATGAGCAAACTTGTACAACCTTTAAATTTTCAAAAGTGGATTAATGAACATCGTCATTTATTAAAACCACCTGTTGGTAATAAAGTAGTTTGGGAAAATGGCGAATTTATTGTGATGGTCGTTGGCGGACCTAATAACCGAAAAGATTATCATTATAACGAAACACCTGAGTTTTTTCATCAAATAGAAGGAGATATTATCTTAAAAGTTATTGAAGATGGAAAGCCTAGAGATATTCATATTAAAGAAGGTGAAATTTTTCTATTGCCTGCAAAAGTTCCACACTCGCCACAAAGAGGGCCTAATACTATTGGTTTGGTTATTGAATATCCAAGACCAGAAGGAGTAAAAGATAAGTTACAATGGTATTCTGAAGAAGATGCAAGTCTACTCTATGAAGAAGAGTTTACCTTAGCCAATATAGAAACTGATATGCCTGCTATTTTTGATAGATATTATAATACTATAGAGAAGCAAATTTCAAAAAAATAAAGCATAATTATACGATCACTTAAATTAGTTTAAAATGATGAGTAAACGTAAGCTTAGAATTAACGGACATTCACACTTGCTTCCTTATCCAGAGCAAATTCCTAGCTTTATGAAAGAAAAGGAAATTTTTTGGGTAGATGATGAACGGA
>OJCB01000081.1_pt1 | contig 40485 bp, 28 predicted proteins | sample 1591501 | NCBI WGS metagenome assembly OJCB01 (sample SAMN05416813, study PRJEB24817) | seawater metagenome | isolation source: Sea water | place: Canada:Atlantic | collected 2013-07 | reverse complement strand
TCTACACTATCCTCTTCGTCGGCAGCGTCAGATGTGTATAAGAGACAGCCGCACCCTTCTCGAAAAAATCGATCTAGAGAAAGCGGACCCAACCAAAATTTACATTTGGGCTTCGCAGGACAATCGGAAAGTCTTCACGGCTGATAGTCTTAGCGATCAGGTGGACTGGGTTGCCGCAGTGCCGGTTTCACTTCTGGATGAATCGGCATCTATTTACCGGGACAACGAGCGTCCGGTTTACCTTTATGTGGAAACCCGCCAGGCCTCCGAAACAGCTGCGGCATCTTTCGTTCCTTTTTTACGACTTGTCAGTTCATTGGTTGCCAGCCTTCTCTCCGCAAGGGAGGAGCAACTCATCCAGGACAGGATGTCGACGTATTTCTCTCCCGGCCTGCGAAAAGTCATGCGGATCAGTGATCCGGCGCGCCTTGACCCCGCCATGGTCGATTGCACCGTCATGTTCGCCGATCGTCGCGGTCATTCCCGGATGCTGGAAGTAGCAAAATCCGACGAAGAAATTCTCGACCGCCTTGAGGAAAATCAGAAAGTGGTCGGATTAATCACCGGAGAGGTTTTTGATAACAATGGAGTCATCACTGATTTTGCAGGTGACGGTGCGCTTGGACTCTGGGGCTGGCCAAATTTCGGCGTCTCCTCTCAGGAGCATGCCATTAACGCGGTGAATGCTGCGGAAGCCATCGTCAACCGCCTTGCCAACAGAGTGGAATACGAAGCAGAGCATTCACGAAACATGGCGGCTGTCCGAATCGGAATTAGCACAGGTCGTCTTGCCGTCGGAAAAACCGGCCCTTCACAGCAATGGCATATCAGTGTCTTCGGCAGCGTTGCAAATCTCGGTGCCCGTCTTGAGCGGATCGCAAAAGAGTTCATGATCCCGGTTTTGATCTCCGATGAAACTTACTGTCGAATCGAAGGCCTCACTGCTCACCGGTTCCGTAAACTATGTTTCATTCGCCCTGTCGGTTTCGCGGAAAGTTATCCGATTTACGAAATGATTCTTCCAAAATCCGTGGGAGGTTCAGGCGCGACTCCGGGTGACGTAAAACTTTATGAACAGGCGCTGGAGCCTTTTTCAGCTTGTGAATGGGACGAATGTATTCAAATGCTGGAAGTTCTTCCGGAAGACGATGCGCCATCCCGCTGGTTGAGATCCAAAGCACTGGCATTCAGGAAGAATCCTCCTCCTCCGGGTTGGGCCGGCGAGGTTCAAAGTATATCCAAGTGAAGTGAGCAAAGAAGGCGACATCAGGATAAAGGATTACCAAATCCATTTACCCCCACTCGGTGAGGGCACCTACGGTCGTGTCTATCGCGCGACCTACCGTGGAATTTCGGAAAGGGCACTCAAGATTTTCAAGCCGGGCGCAGTGGATCTCTCCACCATGGCGAGGGAGTTGGAAAAATTGTCCAGTGTCGCAGAGCACCGGGGAATTGTAACCCTTCACGATTTTGATCTCCTCAATGCACCACGCTATTATGCAATGGGTCTGCATGCCGACCACAGTTCGGAGGGCGATTGGGAAACCCGGACCCTTGAAAAACTCTGTGGCCACGTGGATCACCGGGTCGGGTTGAGGCTGATCCGGGATATTGCTGATGCGCTGGCCTACCTTCATCGTCACCAGATCGTTCACTGCGACGTCAAGCCTTCAAACATTCTTCTCACTGACGAGACTCCTTATCGAATCAAGATCTGTGATTTCGGGCAAAGCCGGGGGAATGCTGCAGAAGATTTCCAAGTAGTGGGCACCCCTCTTTACGCCAGCCCCGAACAACTGCGAAGCCCAAGAGAGTCCGCCGACGGTAAAGGATTCCGTTGGGACGTCTACAGCTTCGGTGTGGTTGCATTCAAACTTTTGACAGGAAAACTCCCCCGCCTTCAAGTCCTCGCTGAAGCGGAAAGGAAGAGTTTTGATCCGGATGCCACTCTGGTTGAAGCCAGCCTGGAAGCTACTCTTGCCGATGATGATTCCACTCTCGACGGCGATCGTCTGGCAACGATGACGGAAGCAGTCGAAGACATTGAATGGCCGTCCGATCTCTACATCCCCACAGCCCGCAGGGAATTGATTGAACAATGCCTCGCTCTGGATCCCACGGAACGCCCCGCTGATATGCGGGAAGTAATGGGGAAAATCCAAGAGATTGACCAGTTGCTGGTCGTCAGGAGAGCTAGACGTTTGAACGCGATCTTTGGGACGCTTCTTGTGATTGCCATCTGGGCTTCCGGTTTCGCCTTTGTCCAGGCACGGAAGGCGGAAGCATCCAGTCGCGATGCCGAAGAACTTGCGCTGATCATTGTGAACGAATTGAACCGAAGGGAGTTTTCGGGAAGCGGAATGGATCAACTCTATTCGGTCATTGCCGATCACTCGGAGACCTTTCTCGCCAATCTTCCGAAAGATCACCGCCGCTCGGAGAAGACTCTGCGCCTTTCGGCACAGACTGCCTCCCTTCGTGGAAGGCAAGCGCTTGAAAGAGGAGAATTGGACGAGGCACTGTCCCGCTATACCAATGCTTTTGAAATTCGATCTCAGTTAGCGTCCAATTTGGATCAATCGAATGATCTCGCTATGCTTGCTTCGCGAGATTTGATGGAGATAGGAAAAGTCCATGAGCTCAACAACGATTACCCGGCAGCAACTGCGAGCTATCAGACAGCTCTTGAGTGGAGAAAGAACTCCATTGACGACACTAAGATGGCGCCTTTGCAAAAGCTCAAGGAACTGGCCGCCACTTTCCGCGCCCTGGCCCGGGTGAATCACTACGAGGGAAAGGAGAAAGACGCGATGAGCAATCTTTCTGAAATTTTGGCGATGTTTAGCGAAGAGAGTGCTACGGCCTCTCCGGAAGAGAAACCTCTCTACACGCGGGAAATCATCAATATCATGGAGACGCTGGGGAAGACCCAGTATGAGTCGGGGAATCTTCCCGACGCTGCTGAGACCTACCAGGAATTGATCACCACCTCTGAAAGTCTTCAGTCAGATTCCCAAAGCTATCGGGAGGAGGCCAGGGAAACTTACACTACGGCAATCAATGCTCTTGGTAAGATTCAAATGGACCAGGGACAGTCTGAAGCGGCCCTCGTTCTTTTCCGTGAGGAAATCAAGATTCGGGAACGGGCATCAGAAATGCGACCTTACGATCCGGACCTCAAACTGTCACTTGCGGATGCCTATGCCATGGCTTCGACCTGCCTTGATACCGAGGACGCAACCGGCCGTTCCCTCGCCGTTTTCTACCTGGAACAATCTTTGGATCTAATTTCCAAACTTCCACCGGATCTTCGCAACGACGACAACACCCAGGAAAAAACTATTGCTTACAACGATCTCCTTTCCAATCTTCTGGAAATGGATGAGTAGCAGCCCTTTCCCAAACCCGGGCTTCATTGCTCAGCCCGTATCTTGTTAATTGAGCAATAATTTCTTCCCTTGTTGGTTCCTTCACCTTCTCTTCCACGAGTTGCACTTCGTCAGCAGGATAGTCGGGAAATATCTCACAGGCCAAGTACCAGCAAGCCCAGGCACGCCATCTTCGCTGGTTCTTTCTCGGCTCCACCATTCGCGTAGCAAGATGCTGAAAGTGGCGTCTCGGGTTTCCGATAAACTGATCCTCCGTCCGATGCGCCATGACCCATGCCACCGCCCGATAGGGAAGCTCAAACTCCTTCAACTCCCTGTCTTCGTCTGAAAGGTCACTACCAAAAGCGCGGTTAATTTGCAGGAGTGCCTGAGCAGGGAGTGCCTGCAACCAGAGAGATTGCGCCACCTGCAAAGCACCCAGGTAAAACTCAGGACCCCGCTCTTTTCCAAACTTCCTCATCTCGGTAGCCCTGAGTGGATGTTCAGCTGTCGGTAGAAAGGGGCAAGCTGGCTGTGAATCCAGATGGAGGTATTCGGCCATTTCAAGTGTTCAGTTCATAGGGAACCGGCGGATGATTCTGAATCATTGCTACAACTTCATCTGGATCATCACTGAGCCCCAGCATCTCGGCGTACTGCCGACCGGCCGCCAAATTCTGTAAAGATGAGTATAGGCCAGTCTCATTCTCATACCGATCCTTCCCGAGAAAAATCATCGGACTTACCGAATCAAAAGTGCCGTAATGATTCTGTGCGGCATCCATGAAAATTTCCTGAGTCGTCCCGGCACTTCCCGGCGTATAAATCACTCCATACTTTGCGATCGCAAGAAGGCCATCTTCCCTCAGGCTGTTGCTGAAATATTTTGCGATCCAGCTCGAGAACAGATTGCTGGGTTCATGCCCGTAAAACCAGGTGGGAATCGCGACGCTTGCTGCTCCATCAGGGTGCAGATCGACGACCTGTTTTGCCGTGGAAAAATATCCACCGTCCGTGTAAACCGGTGCCCTTGAAAGTATGGTAAGACTTTTCTCCAGCAGTTCATCCGCCCCGTTTGCCAGCCATGCACCAAGATTCGCAGCCTCCATCATCCCTGGACCGCCACCACTTGCGATGAAGTAACCCCTGCGGGTTAAAGAACGCGCAATTCTAACTACTTTTTCGTAAAAAGGATCCGTCCGCGGAGTTCCATGTCCTCCCATAATAGCCACGACTTTTTTCGGACCCTTCCCATCCGTCCGCCCGTCGAGAAGATCGTGGATAGCATCGTCGATGGCATGATCATGAAGTCTTTGCGCGAGAGCTTCGAGAACATTGGTGCGGTGCCGCCCCCCTTTTTCGTAATGATCGTAGATTCGCTTGTCCACTGACAGGTCCTCTCCCTCACTCCATCCGGCAGTGAGTTCTTCACGCGTATACAGCTCAGGTCGATAAGGCTTGTAAGGAAGTCGCGGCAACTTTGGGAAAATCAGCGCGCCCCCTTCCCTCAATCTCTCCTGAAATGATAGAGAAGGAAAACTGCAGCCCAGGAAAACAGCCCCTTCAACACGGATTTTCTCCCAGTTCGCAATCACTTCCCCCAGATTCAATCCCTGAATGACACAGTCCCTTAGCTGATTCTCTTTAGTCAGATAATCCTCCAGCGAATCGATCTCGTGTATTTCTCTCATTTCTCTTCAAAAATGAATCTGCCAAAAGAAGCGGGAACATGAAAGTCAGGAACCTCTGACGCCGGGTCAACCCAACTGATCCATTCCTGGCGAATACTCCCATCCGCATTATGAGAGAATTCCGCACGGTAAACACCGGTGATCATTTCCTGCCCCCGTAGACATCCGAGATTCCGCAATACCTGCAGATCAACCCTTCCCGAGACGACATAGCCCCGCTCTGTCACTTCACCTTCCAATTCAAGCTTCGGCATTTTCCAGACCGGGTCGATTTCTCGATGGTATCGCCCTTCGTAATCATAGACTCCTCCCCGAGGATCCATCTCCAGGCCATAATACGGCTTGCTCATATCAGGGGTTTGAGAAAAAAATAATTCCGCCCTATCCGACCCTAAAACCGCCTCATCAGGATCTTTCGAGGAGTCCAGAACGACATCATCATCGTGAATATCGAAACGAAAGTGGAGGGTCTGCTCATCCGCCAAAGCCCGGAACTCTGTCAGGGGAGCATCTTCATTTTTCCAGGGAAAGACGAAATCCGTCAGGAGTTCTGCATTTTCCCATTTCAATTCCGCTTTAACCCGGCGCACACGATAAATTTTCTGGTCGTTCATTTCAAAAGGGAGAATATCTGAGAAAGGCTCGTAATCACAGCATCCGGATGACAGTCCTTCAATCGGTCATCATCCTTTCTCCAGCGAAGGCTTCGATTATCACCGGCAAAAAGCACGGTCCGAAATCCCTCTTCCGACGAGGGCCAAACATCTTTCAGCATGTCATTTCCAATGTAGAGCGTGTTTTCAGGACTGACTCCTTTCCCGGCCAGTTCCGCGTAGAGTCGTCGAGAAGGTTTTCCTTCCCTCATTTTGTAGGAATAAATCATCAGGTCTTTGTCGAATCCCAATTCCTCCAGGGTGTTCCCAAGAAATGCGGGGAACATGTACTTCGTATAAAATTGAGCATTGGAAACAATACCAAGCTTGAGTCCTTTAGCCCGCAAGCCTTCAAGAACAGACTTTAACTCCGGCATCGGCCACACCGGATTCGCAGCGCATTCATAAACAATCGCGATCTCTTCAATCTTCGCGGACGACATTTCGCCTTTACCAAACTTCGAAACAAATTCTTTCCAGACCTCCCTTATCTCCACCTCGGGATGCGAGATACCCGCAGCGAGGGACCCGGCTTGGTGCTCTTCAATAATCTGTCTGTACAATTCAAGCCCGGACGCTGCATCGAGCGAGATCCCTGCATGTTCCAGAGCAGCATCCATCGCTGAATCCGGTGAAGCTTCCCCGGCGAGACTGATGTCACCCGCTGCTGAGATTATCAAAGTACCGTAGATATCGAATACGATTGCTTCAATGTTCCCGAACCTCTTCAACACCGGATCTTCACCTGTTGGCAGTGGAGACAGAGGCTGAGAGTATTTCTGAAAATAGCGGGCGTAGTTCATGCTCGTGCCCCTAGGTTCTCAGCAGATTCAAACGACCCGGATCGAGGAATTGATTTAGAACTTCCCCAGTCTCCACGTGACGGACTTTCCCGGTCCATCCTTTCCGCACTTTCCCGTAAATCTCTTTCAAGCGGTTACCATAGGATTCGACACAGTAGAGCCCTTGGATCAGTTCTCTTTTCTCAGCGATCTCCTGCTCCGTACCGGGAGCTATATTGGGAACTTCCAACTCATTTATTAACTCCGGGTTTCCTGCAATCTTCCTGAGGATCTCCATCTGAAATCTCTCACTCAACTTTCCAAAATCGATACAGCCCTTCTGCACCCAATGAGCCCACGCCTTTTCCACCGCATCCCCGGGAAGCTTGCGATGATAAGCGAGGTATCCTTGGCGCAGCGCCGAGTCCATCTCCTTTCGAATCTCGTTTTCATCCAACCAAACAAGAGGAATATTGATCCGTTCGTAGAGATGACCGAGCTCAATTCCCTGCGCGGAAAAGTCATCGGTAATGGATGGAAGATTGCGACCTGCGACCGATTTCCCCACAAGCCAGGGTTCCAGAAAAGCAAGACCAAACCCCTCTGCTATGCTCGTCGTAACAATCAAATCCGACCATCCTATCAAATCGGTAAACGGATACTGACCGTCGTCGCACATGCCAAGAGTAACCGGCAGTTCCAACTCCGCTGCCAGAACTTTCCATTGATCATGAATCGATATCCACTCGGGATTCTCGGGAGACAGCGTGGTGGCAAAATGAATACGCCCCTCATGAAGCTGGGACAACAAAAGCAACTCACCAATATTTTTCCGCCTGATCCCGCGGGTCGGATACAAGGCAAAAATTTTATCCTTCGCGAAGGGGCGATCATCCGGCTTTGTCTGCACTTCCAATCCGGTCACGGCATTGGGAAGAAGGTGTAAATTCCCCGATGGAACTCCTGCTGATGCTAGAAAACTCCAATCCCGCTTATTAATCGCAGCATAGTGAATTTGTTTCGCCAGGGGATAGACGCCTGCTTCAAATCTCAACTCGGAATCGTAGAAAGATCGCTGAGTCGCATAATTTGTTGGCCGTCCATCTTCAGAAAAATCATGCATCTGGAGAAGCACCCGCTGACCGCGCTCCGCAAGTTCACGAGTGACACTGGGAACAAGAACATTTTTACCGAGACTGTGATTATGGAAGTGCCAAATATCAGGAAGCGATCCAAAATGATCGCGGGCCATTTCCATGAGTGCCTCTGTGAGACTCATGGAAATAGTTACATTTCCCGATCTTCGATACGCCAGACCGGGCAGAACTTTCGCATCCGGAAAATCAGTTCGGGAAGCAGGCTCTTCCCCGGAAATCACCAGAACCTCACATTCTTTACCTGCAACAGCCGCCATGGCCGATTCGATGACGCGGGTCACCCCGCCGCGCCTCAAATGATAATGGACTACGGCTACTTTCATCTTCAATTCAACCTCTGCCCCGGCTTTTGAGATAAGCTGGAATCGTGTTCATAGGAGGGCGTTCCTCTTCGACAATCTCTTTCAAAACCTGCTCATAAGTCTTCCCTTCCACCTGAAACTGCCGAAAAATCGTTTCCATTTGCGGCAGGTCTGTGACCATTCCCAAACTCTCAAGACGATTGAGAAAACTTTGAAGAATCCCGAATGCCATCTTCCCCAAATCGGTGGTCGCCTGATTCCGGTGTACCCGGCTGTCGAGATCCGTTTGAGCAAAAGCACTGAGGCCCCACTTTTGATAAACATCAATCAAATGGGAGGTTTCAACGCCGTAACCGATCGGGAACGGGATTTCCTCCAGCACTTCACGGCGCACCGCATATTCGCCTGACAAAGGCTGAACCATTGCCGTGAGTTCAGGGAAGAATAGAGAAAAAAGCGGGCGCACTAGAATCTCAGTGACCCGTCCTCCTCCCGAGGGCCTGACGCCTTCCGAAAAAGCCAGCGGGCGATCATAGAATGCTTTTACATAATGAACTTCCGGACGGTAGATCAGTGGAGCGACCAGCCCGGTCACAAAACGCGCGTGAATATTCGTAATGTCGGCATCAACGTAGCAAATGATATCCCCTTTTAACTGGTGAATCGCCTTCCACAGATTCTCCCCTTTCCCCGGTTTGAATCCTTCCTCAGGAAGAATATCTGCTGATAAATAGGTGTCTGCACCATAGCTGGCAGCGACTTCGAGGGTCTTGTCTTTCGATCCTGAATCAATGACTGCAATTTCGTCCACGAGCGGATAGCGATCCATCAGTTCACTTTTGAAAATGATAATCTCTTTCCCAATCGTCTTTTCCTCGTTCAGCGTGGGAATACAGAGACTGATGCTCTGCCCCGATTTCTCCTTTGCCTCAACCAGCTTTTCCACATCCCAGAAATCGCTGTGATGATAGGTATTTGTCGAAAGCCAGTCCGAAATAATTTTAGTCGTCGAACTCATTTTTCGTCTGTCGGATCAAAGGAGGAATCCATGAATTTCAAAAGCGAAACCAACTGAGCCAGCCCATCGAAGACTGGCTCAATCAAAATCGATTCATTTTTTGCGTGACGATTGTCCCCTTTGGTAAGTCCCAAAGTCAACGCGGGAATTTTTTTGTCGAGAAGTGCAGAAAGCTCTGAAACACTTGGCGCAATCTTGGTTTTAATACCCAACTCACTGAGCGTTTCTCTGGCCTTTCGAACCAGAGGATGATCAAACCCGATATCGCCGGGAGAACGCTGCGCCAAAATCGCGAGACTTGCTTCGCACTGATCCATGGCCCTGCACTCTTCTACAATATCCTGAATCTCACCCTGTACTCTCGCGACAACATCGGCACTCTCACTGCGAATTTCAAAACGGAGCCTGCCGGTCGTGGGCGGCACATTATAGCCGGATCCAGCCTCAACCGAGCCTAGTAGAATCGCTGTGCGCGGCTTTTCGGGACGCTCGATCGCAAGGATCGAGTTGATGATTTTATTCAAAGAGCCGATTGCACTGGAGCGATCCATCTGCAAAACGTCCGGCTCTTCCCCGACGCTCACCTCAATTTCACCACGGGCCATGCCCATACTCGAATAGCTTAAACGGCCCAATTGGGTTCCTTCCAGACAGAGCGCTGAGTCAATCCCAACTTTGGTATTCTCCAGAAAGAATCTCATCCCGGCGAGATCACCCCGACCAAAACTGCAGGTATTTCCAAGCAGAATCAGATTGGACTCCAGCTCAATATCCAACTTCTCAAGAATGATCGGAAGAGTTGCAAGGACTGCGACCCCAAGACTGTTGTCCGCGACCCCGCGCCCCTGCATTGAATCTGCAGAAACAGAAATCGTGTGGTCTTCTTTCTTTTCCCAGATCTTATCCACATGAGCGGCCACGAGGATATTACGCTCGCCAACTGTGCCGGGGATAAAGCCTGTGGCATTTCCCGCTTCATCAATGGATACGTTGTTCAATCCCGCTTCGTTAAATCGGTTGAACAGAAACTTGACCACCCCCTCTTCATGAAAAGTCGGGGAAGGAATTTCCGCCGCCATGACTACGTTGGCCAACAGAATTTCCCGGAGCTCAATGAGCTCTTGCCGATATTCCGACACTTGTTCTACTTCAGTTTCTTTTTTAGCTTCGCCCATGAATATTCTGGGAGAACCTAGTGTTTGATCAGAGGTAGGAAAGAAATTTCGCCAAGTTTTTTCCCGAAGAAAGGGCATGATTAATGCGTATTTCTGGAATAGGGCGAGAATAGCAAAAATGAATTTTGGATTTGTATCAACACGATTTTCCGGTACCGACGGCGTCTCTTTGGAGGCAGCCAAGTGGGCCGAAGTGTTGTGGAGGGATGGTCATATATCTCATTGGTATTCAGGGCTTAGCGATCGACAGGATGAAATTTCCATGTGTGTTCCCGAGGCCTATTTCGGGCACCCTGAAAACGAGTGGATCAACCGACGAATCTGGTCGACGACCGTGCGTTCGCGAGAAGTGTCCGACCGGATCCGGATTTTAGCAGATTATCTGAAACACACCCTTTATCAGTTTGTGGAGAAATTTTCGATCGATGTCCTGGTTCCGGAGAATGCGATCACAATCCCCATGAACCTCCCGCTCGGCATGGCCATTACGGAGTTCATCGCCGAAACCGGGATACCCACGATCGCTCATCATCATGATTTCTATTGGGAGCGAACCAGGTTTTCCATCTCAGGGGTCAACGACCTGCTCGACATGGCATTTCCGCCGCGCCTCCCTAACATGGTGCACACCGTGATTAACGCAGCAGCCCAGGAACAAATTTCCCGAAGGAAAGGAGTCGGCGCCATCCTCATTCCCAACGTATTTGATTTCGAACAACCGCCGGAGCCTGTTGATAACTACGCAGATGACGTTCGCAAGAGTCTCAACCTTTCAGACGATGATATTTTCATCCTGCAGCCCACACGAATCGTTCCTCGAAAAGGAATCGAGCATGCCATCAAGCTGGTTGGTATGCTCAAAGATCCCCGTTGCAAACTGGTGATTTCTCATGACTCGGGAGACGAAGGTTACGAATATCAGGGGATGCTCGAGGAACTGGCGAATCAGGAAAATGTCGATCTCCGTTTCGTCGGCGATCGGGTCAGCGAAGTTCGCCAACTCGATTCCGACGGCAGAAAACTCTATACTCTGTGGGATCTGTATCCACACGCTGATCTCGTAACTTATCCCAGCACTTACGAAGGATTCGGTAACGCCTTGCTTGAAGCAATTTATTTTAAGAAACCGGTCGTGATCAATCGCTACAGTATTTTTGTGGAAGACATCGAGCCCAAGGGATTTCAACTTGCAGTGATGGACGGAGTCGTGACGCACAGCGTAGTCCGGCACGTTCGGCGACTGCTTGACGATGAGCAGTACCGACAGGAAACAGTCGAGAAAAATTACGAAGTGGCGAGTCACTTCTACAGCTATGAAGTGCTCAGGCGCAGCTTTGCATCCATTCTCGGAGCACTGACCGGATGGGCTCCCAGAAACGGCAAAAATAAGGGGACTGGCAAATGACTCATCTATCCAGGGAACTTGAAAACCGGCTGCGGCGACGGCTGGTAAAATTATATGGGAAAGAGGCCGCACCCGATTTGCTTCGGCGGTTTCGCATGATGCTCGGCCGCTACGGGATCACCGCCAAAGAAGGTTCGAAATCAAGATGGTCGGAGAGAGACACCATGCTGATCACCTATGCGGATTCCCTTCAAGACGGGAATAAGGCGCCTCTGTCAGTGCTTCATCAGTTCCTTAAAGAAGAAGTAGAAGAAGCGATTGAGATCGTTCACCTTCTGCCATTTTTCCCGTGGTCTTCCGATGACGGATTCAGCGTCATCGACTACCGCAAAATTGATTCCACCTGCGGCACCTGGTCGGATATCGAAAAACTTGGGGAGGACTTCGACCTGATGTTCGATTTTGTTCTCAACCACTGTTCACGTAAGAACCAATGGTTCCGTGACTTTGTGATCGGAGTTGCTCCGGCCAGGGACTATTTTGTCACTGCCGATCCTGATGCAGACTTCTCTGAAGTCGTCCGCCCCCGCTCCAGCGAGCTGCTGACAAAGACACCAACACGCAACGGCGATAAGTGGGTCTGGACAACCTTCAGTTCTGATCAGGTCGACTTGAACTGGAAAAACCCAGACCTGCTCTTTGAGTTTCTCGACATTCTGTTCCTTTATCTTTCCAAGGGATCTAGATTCCTTCGTCTCGACGCGGTCGCATTTCTCTGGAAAAAGATTGGAACAGACTGTCTTCACCTGCCGGAGACACACGAGGTGGTAAAACTTTTTCGCGATGTCCTCAATATCGTTTCGCCGGATTCAATCCTCCTGACCGAAACCAACGTTCCCCATGAAGAGAATCTCAGCTATTTCGGAAAAGGCGATGAGGCTCACATGGTCTACAACTTTTCCCTGCCTCCTCTGGTTCTTTATGGTTACCTGAAGAACGATTCGAGTCTTCTCGCCAAATGGGCAGATTCGCTTCCCACCCTTCCCAAAGGACAGTGCTTTCTAAATTTCACAGCTTCTCATGACGGGATTGGGGTTCGTCCACTTCAGGGTCTCGTCGGTAAAGAGGATTTGGACTGGCTGATAGATCAGGTCAGGGAACGGGACGGACAGGTATCAATGCGCGCCATGCCGGATGGAAGCGAATCCCCCTATGAACTCAACATTTCCTACATGGAAGCACTGAGAGTTAAGGGCGATGAACAACTAAGTACGAGGCGATTCCTTTCATCGCAGGCTTTGATGCTTTCGATGCCGGGAATACCTGCGATTTATATTCACTCTCTTCTTGGAACCCCAAACGATCTCGAAGGATTGAAGAAGCTGGGGTACAACCGCGCCATCAACCGGAAAAAATGGAACCTGCAGGACCTGAAAGCGGAACTGAACAAGGATGGTTCTGCGCAGAACATCAATTTTGAGCAATACCAATCGCTCTTGAAAATCAGACGGGAAGAATCGGCATTTTCCCCGGGAGCAGCATTTACAGTTCTTTCAACTGCTCCCGGTTTATTTGCCTTTATTCGCACCTGCCCCGCAACGGGAACAGAAATCCTTTGTCTCTACAATTTTCTGGAAGAGGAACTGGATCTATCGGCTCAGGTCAGCGAAACAATCGGATTGCAGATTAAAGATGCGCATCAGCTCATCGCTTCGGAAACCGGAGAAGGGCTGAAAATGATCGAGCCTTGCGGTTTCCGTTGGCTCCGAATACAGAAAAAGCAGTGATTCATGAATCACTGCCTTCACTCCGGAAAAAGTGTTTCCGGTTCAGTAGAATTGCCTCGTCGGCTATCTTTTCCTTTTCTTCTTCCGTGCCCCTTTTTTCTTCACTGAGAAACGGGAAACGTCAACGACTGTAGAATCCGTATCCAGATAAGACCTTATCCAGATTTTCGTAGATTTTGTCTGCGTTTTCTTAAGCTTCCGGGGTTTGACAAATACCTTATAGGACTTCTCCTCAAGAGGGGTGAAGCCCACTCCAACTGAAGTTGTTACCTCCCCGGTCACATTTGTCCAAACTCCGTTATCCAAACGGTAATAGACTACATTGAAATATCGACTGGCACGAGTACCGCTCGTAACCACATCCGTATCAACAGCTCCTTCGTTCTCAACCGAGAAGTAGGCTATATGCGCTTTGTTACTCTTACTTGTAGATGAGAGAGTCTGCCCACCGCCGCCGAACGTACTGACTGAGTTCTTCCCTCGCAACGCTGCCAGGTTCTTACCAAGGGCTGCATCCACAAGGTTCCCGTTTTCGCCGGACGTCAAAGACTTCCATTTCAAGTCATACACTCCCCCACCGGTTCCGGATTTCGGCGCTACACGGATGTAGTAATCGCCCCCGTTACCCGGAAACAAGTGACTGATCGCCTCGTTGGGATCGGTTGAAGTAGACTGCTTCAACATCGTTCCAGCACCGTCATAAAGGCCCAAGTCAATGTCACCCGATGACGCAGGAAAAGTGAGCAGAATGTCCACTTGATTGTTACTTCCACCAAGGCTGACCTTATACCAGTCAATATCCTCAGCAATGGCTGTTCCCAGGGAATCGCTGAACCAGGTCTCTTCGGTGAATCCGAGACTATACGCGGTCCCCATGACATCATTGTTCTCGTAGAGGTCATCAGTGAGTGATTCCGCCGTAGTATGCCCGTAGTCACCTGTATCGAAAGAAGAAGAACCAGCGCTGTTAATCGCTTTCACAAAATAGAAGTATGTCCTGCCATCGAGCGCGGAGTAATCTCGAAAGAAAAGGTTGCCCGTAGTATTCCCAAGATAAAACGCTTCATTCGGAGAATCGGTAAAGCCACGAAACACCTGATATTGCGTAGTTTCCGCAGTTCCATCCCAGGAAACCTTAACACTGGTGCCGGACAGACCTTTCTCGACAGTTACGCCACCGGGAGCATTCGGTGGGGCTACCTCACGAAAACCAGCATCACGCAGACTCGCAGGGGAGTTTCCATCATTGTTGTATGCGTAAACATAGTAGTAGTAGGTCGTGCCACCAACTCCACTGGTGTCTTGATAACTGGTGGTCGGTGAATTCGCCAAAAACGAACCAGCACCATTCGAGGCAGTATGGCGATAGATGCGATAGCCCGTGACATTCGAAACGGCATTCCAGGTTACTTCCGTGTAGACATTGGAGGTGCCATCCGTCGCAGTAACACCGTCGGGTCTGTCAGGCAGAGGTGATCTTCTCACCCCTACATCAATATTACTGAAACCCGACTCACCACTCGTATTGGTGCTGGTTACATAATAGTAATAATTCGTTTCCGGCGTTGGAGAGGTGTCATTGTAAGCGACCGTTGCACCGCCACTGAGAGTCTGGATCAGCTGCCCCCCGCTGGTGCTGTTGGAGGTATTGCGATACAATTTGTATCCCGAAGCCCAGGAGGCCGCCGACCAGGTCACTCGAATGTAATTCGAATTCGTTCTGTCGGTAGCGCTCAAACCAGAAGGCACGTCGGGTAAGGGCAATGCCCTGGAACCCGTCTCAACAGCACTGAAGCCGGACTCTCCAACTGCATTGTACGCTTTGAGCCAGTAGTAATACGTCGTCTCCGGAACCGTTCCACTCGTGTGGGTAAAACTCGTTCCTGCAGTATCCGTAAGCAGAGTGGCGCTGCCGGAAGCGTTGCTTGTATTGAAGTACAATCGATATCCAGTCGCGTCCTGAAGCGAATCCCATGTCACAGCGATCCCCAGCGCCGTAGTATTGTCGGCTGCCGTAAGACCTGTCGGAGGGGAAGGAATATCACTGTGCGCATAGGTTCCCGTGAGCGTATATTGACCGAGACTGCCGTAATCAGTGTAACCGGTCAATCCCGTTCCAAGCCCAACACCACTCACCTCAATGTAATAGGTGCCGGCAGGGTTGCTGCCCGAATTGATGGAGGCACTCCACGGATTACTTCCAGGTCCACCAGTTGGATTGTTGGATTGAATAACTCCCCCGGATGAATTCAACAACCTTAAGCGAATATCGAGATCGCGATAATTAGAGATCGTCGCCGCCGAAAGCGTTATTGCTCCCGCCTTATTAGTCGTAAGACGGAACATATCGACATCACTGGTTCGCTCGATAATCCCGTTTCGCGTAAATGCTCTGGCGCTACCGGCCGTAATGATTGACGGACTGCCCGTCGTGTTCCCGTAATCATCTGTCCGATAAGGAAGATCCTGAGTAATCCTCACCAAATCATCTTGCTGGTTATTTGCATCAGGGTATTCCCCTTTCGACCATTGAACAATGTGTTGACCATAACTCGCACCCATAATAGGTCCCCATTCCACTCCGGAAGAGTGAGTGTGGCCGCCGTAATACGACGCGCTACTGGTAGCATCGTGCCCCAATCCGAGCTGGTGCCCCGCCTCGTGACTACCTGCCTCCGAAGCTCCATTCAAACCGGCGTTGAACACCCAACACATGTAGTTGGAGTTGCTTCCGTATGAATTCAGATAGGCGACACCACCAGCTCCCGGGTAAAAGTCCGTCGTCGGAGTAAAAATCACCATGCAACGGTTTGCGGAACTGGCGTTGTTAAACACGGAGCGTTGAGTCGTCACGTTTACATTGAAAGGCGCGAAATCCTCCGCCATCACTTCCCAGATCCCCTGAATGTTATTTTGGTTTCCGTAGGCAGCAGCATTGATCGGACTTCCGTCCCGACCATTGATCGTGTTCCAGCTTGAACCTGTGACCGTCTCACCATCAAAGTCCAGATAGATCACCCGTGCGGCACCCGGCAAGCTGTTGAGAGTAGGAATCACTCCCTGAGGATCGCCCTCTCCTTCTGATGCTTCCTCTTCACCGTTGTCCGGCGCTGGAATCAATCCTACCGCGGCAGCACCATGTTCCACTTTCGCACAGATCAAATCATCGATCGCTTTTCTTTCGAGCAAAACTTTGTCAGCATCTTTGTCCGCCATCGTAATTTCGAAGGCGACGGGGCTGTCCTTCTGCGTGATCGAGCCGGTCACAAGGCCCTCCGGATCCTGTGCCAGAAACAAAGAAGAATGAGCAAACAAATCGAGAGAAACGCCGATCACTTTGCCTGCGCCCTCCTTCGCCTCCTTCATCGAAACGATCCCTGACAAGGGCGGCTCTTCGGAAATGGTGACGGTATCTCCTTTTTCCGCTTCGTATAAAACATCAAAAATCCCTGCAGGAATTTCTGCTTTTCCAAATCTGGCCAGTGAAGCAAAAGTCCGTTCCCCGCTTTTATTCACTCCCGGTTCCATCGTAATCGATTTCCCCTTAGATTTCTCGATTTCGTCCAGAGGCTCTGCTTTTTTTGTTACCACAGAAACAGATGAATTGACCTCGTCCGAATGAATATCCGATTCAACGACTTCTTCCGTCGCAACCGATCCATTTTCCGAAGAAGGCAAGACACTCGCGACTTCCGTCTCCCGGACTCCGGGAGAATCACTGCCCTTGTCCCGGTCGTAACCTTTTAAAACTAGCAAAACAGCAACCGCGATAACAAGAGCTGTGGCGATGGAAAATATTCGGGAATTCATAGAATGAGGGAAATAAAGCAATCTGCTCTCGCAATTGACGCGAGATCAGAAAATTGTGACAAGATAATACTGAACCAAAAACGATTGATTGTCGAGGCACTATGGGCAAAAGCCCCGAACTTAAATCACAGAAAATCCAAAAAATTAGATTTTCCAGACTGAAGAAAGGATTTAGCCCTTCTTTTTCTTCTTTTTCCCCGGTTTTGGGGGATTCGGATTACCATTCAGGTAGGCAATACGACGATACACTTCACCGTCATCCACCTTCATCTTCAGATTCGCTGGATCGAGCGGGTAGGAAATTGCTCCGTGATCCTGTAAATAAACGACAGAATTCAATGTGATCAACGCCTCCACAGGATTCTGTGTGGTATTCAAGACCTCTGTAAAAGTGGAGCGGGGATCTTGCTGCTTCACCTCAGCCAGAAACTCAGCAGTCTTCACCCTTACCAAAAGATTCTCGTCTTTCAGCAGCGTTTCTGCTTTCTCAACCATGTCCGATGCCGCCTCGCCAAGACTGGTGCATGTATTCGCTGCCCAATACCGGATCATGGGATCACTGGAACCGAGAGCCTCCTCCAGTGATTCTTCAATTTCTTCATAGCTTTGCAGTGCAAGATCCGCAGCTTCAAGCATTTGTGCAATTCGATCGCGATTCTTCCGCCCAAATTCCACAGGATTGTTCATCGCTTCATCGTAGAGAACACTTTCGGGGAAAAATCCCAGGTCCGGCAGACTCTTCACTTTTTCCTGCAGAGTTTCTCTCATCGCCATCAATCGATCCTGATGGGCACTCTCTCCGGCGAGATTATTGACCTCGTCAGGATCCGATTCCAAATCATACAAAGCCTCAACCTGCTTCGCCTCGAAGAAAAGTCGTTGCGATGAGCCTAGCTTTCTCTCTTTAAAAAGTGTCCGCCACTCCTGATACGCCAGCATTTTGTAGCGATAATTGTTCTGCAGTCCATCCGGATAAAACGGCTGGTAGTTACGAATATATTTCCACTTTCCAATCCGCACAGCCCGGACCATGTCGTATTTCTCGTCAAAACGATCGGCGTGGGAAAAAACCGTATCCCTTTTATTCACCTCATCCATGGAAACTCCATTTCCGAGAAAAGGAACTCCGTCCATCTGCTTAGGAACCTCAAGTCCAGCCAGTTTCAGCAGGGTAGGACCAAAATCAATAAAACTGACAAAGCCGTTCACAGTGTCTCCGCGCTGGGCATCGACGAGATGTTTCCACTTCTCCGGAACGCGAACTACCAAAGGCACGTGCACCCCGGACTCATAAATGTATCCCTTACTCCGCGGAAGCACTCCCCCGTGGTCTCCAAAATAAAAGATGAAGGTGTCCTCGAGAAGCCCGTCCTCACGGAGCTTTTCGACCGTTTTCCCGACGATATTGTCGATCTTCTTGTGATCATCCCGGTATTTTGCAGCGGTGTAGCGAAACAAATCGGTGTCGGGGAAATATTCCTGCAGAGGCGTCGTGGCCGGATCCGTCTCCGTCTTTTGCGTTTTATATTGTTCCTCAGAAAAATGGAGCCGCCCTTCGTGTGACTCGCCATGAGACTGCATGTGGAAAAACGACTGCTCCGGTTTAGGTCGATTCCGCCAGTCCGCCTTTCCCGAAGATTCGTCCCAGACTCCCGTTCCTTCGACCGCATTGTAATCCTTTTTTGAATTGTTCGTGGTGTAGTAACCCGCGTCCCTGAGATAGGCCGCAAACATCTTCAAACCCTCAGGCATCTCAGCCAGCTTACTCCTCCGATGATAGTGCGTTCCGATCCGCGGAGCGTAACAACCGGTAGCGAGTGTCGTTCTGGCTACTGAACAGACAGGGGCGTTGGAAAACGCGCGGGAAAAGATCAACCCGTTTTCGGCCAGTTTCGCGATGTTCGGAGTTTCCGTTCCCCTCTCATCAAAAAGCTTGAGGTAGTGTTTGGAATTGTCTTCCGAAACGATCCATACAAAATTCGGACCTTTACCCTCCGCCGACAAAAAGAATGGGGAAAAACAAAGGAATAGAGCGAGAAATTTCATCATCAAAAATTCAGGAATGTAAAATACAAGGCCTCAACCGGACCCTTTGATGGAGCGTCAGCATAGCGCAACAGGATAGCACGGTAGAGGTACCTCCTTTGATTATCAACCCATCAGAGACGATGCAATCTTTTCCTCACTCCGGCGACGTTTTCGCCGTAACCTTTCCGGCGCACATGTCCGAACAGGAAAAACAGATTCTGGTCAATTCCATCGGGGATACCTTTCTTCCCGAAGCGGAATTGTGGTTGGACCCCCACCGGCCGCGGGACATTGCTTTCGTCTCTCACGCTCATGCCGATCACTTCGCAACGCACGGTAAAATCATTACTTCCGCAGCGAATCAGAGGATTGTTGAGGCTCGATTCAATGCCCGCAAATCAGAGTTTCTCGGCTTGGAATTCGGAGAAATTCACGACCTCAAAAACGGCTTTGAAATCAAGATGCTCCCTGCCGGCCATATTGCGGGATCATCCATGCTTCACATCACGAGACAGGAAGACGGTGCCTCCCTTCTTCACACCGGCGACTTCAAACTTCGCCCCGGTTTTTCGGCGGAAAAATGCCAAGCGGAACAGGCAGATACTCTCATCATGGAGACCACCTTCGGCTTGCCTAAATTTCGATTGCCGCCGTCGGATGAAACCCACAGCCGGATGGCACAGTTTGCAGTCAATTCCATTGAAAACGGGAAAATCCCGGTTTTCCTCGCCTATTCCCTGGGGAAAGCCCAGGAAGTCCTGATGGCTCTGCATCACCTCGTTCCGAGCTTGGAATTCCAAGTCCATCCCTCCGTTGCAAAAATGAACAAAGTCGTTGCCGAATTAGGATTCCAACTCCCTGCCTGCACGGAATTTTCACCGGACAATCGATCACCGGAGAACCATGTCCTTGTCATTCCGCCAAACGCAATGAAAAGCGACGCAGTTCAAAAATTTCGAAAGCAGTTTCGCATTGCCATGGTCACAGGGTGGGGCGTCGACTCCAGCGCCAAATATCGATATCGGGCTGACGAAGTTTTCCCTCTTTCCGATCATGCCGACTACGACGATCTGCATCGATTTGTAGAAATGGTCAATCCCTCGCTGGTTCTGACTATTCATGGCTCCGTCAATGAATTCGCCCGCGACCTTCGCGCCCGTGGCATCGAGGCACGACCTCTCGAAGAATCCGCTCAATCGGAATTGGACTTCGACGATTCAACCGGCCTGGCTCATCGATTGCACCCTCTTGAGTCCGAAGACAGCCTGCCCGATTCCGAATTTGGAGAATTTACGCGAACAATCAGAGCAGCCGATCTGGCCATTGGCAAACCGGCAAAAGAAAAAATCCTTCAGAAGTATTTGTCCGGCCTCGATCCTGAAAAACGCCGCACAGTGAAGGCGTGGCTACATGGAAAAATCAGTCTCGTCGAATGGTCCGTGGTGCGCCGATCCTTACTTGAGGTATCGGACCTGAGCCTGGGAGAGTTTCGACAAATCTGCCCGTCGAAAGCCGACGCAGCGACCAGCGCTCATCCAATCCTCTCAGGGAAAACAAATTTCCGGGGGCACAGCATTCTCGAGGTCCATCAGTTTTTCCTCTCCCTGGAAAATCCGAGCGGAGCCATGGCAAAACTCGGCCTCCTCACAGAGATACTCCGGAATCTCCACCCCCTCGAAGGAGCCCTCATCGTCGCGATTTTGACCGGGCAGCTACCGAGAGGCCTCGGGCCCGGAATCGACTGAAGCACAGCGCCGACACCCTGCCTCAGTTCTTCGCCGCTTTCAGGATTTTCACAAGATCAATAAACTCGGACCGATAGCCGAGAGGATCGTTTCCTTTGCCGCTTTCGGCGAGCCGGACTACGTCATCAAGAGAGGCCTCACTGGCGCTTTCATGATCCCGCAGAATCAGGCCGAAGAGCGAAACTGCTGATGCAAAACGGAAGTCACCTGTTGCCTTTTCCCACTTGGTATCCACCGGAACGATGACCTGCTCGATTGGAGTCGAGACATCGCTGTCAGGTCGTTTGTAGCGAAGCTTCAAAAGAGCCAGCTCCTTACTCTCGACCAGTTCCAACTCCTGCTTCGGTTTCGATGCTTTCTGATAACGAAGATCATCAACGCCCTTCATCCCCACACCAGCAGGAATGATTTCGTAAATGGCGGTCACCGAATGTCCCGATCCAACTTCACCGGCATCGACTTTGTCATTCGCGAAATCCTCAGCTTTGAGTTTGCGGTTCGCGTATCCGATAAGGCGGTATCCGTCGACCTTGGCCGGATTGAATTCGATCTGAATCTTCACATCCTTGGCAATGGTAACCAGCGTTCCCATGAGATCGCGCAGCAGTACCTTGCGGGCTTCCGCGAGACTGTCGATGAAGAAGTAGTTTCCATTCCCTTTGTTGGTAATCTCTTCGAGCATGCTGTCATTGAGATTGTCATTACCATATCCTAACACGCTCAGAAAAACGCCATCCTTGGCACGGCTTTCGACCATTTTGACCAGGGACTCATTTCCTGTGATTCCGACATTGAAGTCGCCATCTGTGCACAGGATGACCCGGTTGACTCCTCCTTCGATAAAGTTCTCTTTAGCCATTTGATAGGCCAGCTTGATTCCGGCACCACCGTTGGTCGAGCCACCGGCATTGAGCCTCGTCAATGCATTGGCGATGGCTGCAGTATCGCGACCCGAAGTCGCCGGGAGAGCAAGGCCCTCAGCTCCGGCGTAGACGACCATGCTTACGCAATCGGTTTCCCGAAGTTCTTCGGCCAGCACCATGATGGATTTTTTCACGAGACCCAACTTGTTCGACCGGTCCATCGAACCGGAGACATCGATCAAAAAGACGAGATTAGAATTGGGGCGCTTCTTCTTGGAAATCTCCATTCCCTGAACTCCGACCCGCAGGAGCTGATGGTCAGCGTTCCAGGGGCACGATGCTGTTTCTGTGGCGAAGGAGAAAGGATGATCACCCTTCGGTTTCGAATACTCCCAATCGAAATAGTTGATCATTTCCTCGATCCGAACCGCATCATTTGGAATCTGTCCGATGGAAAGACCCGAGCGAATCATCCCGCGCAAATTGGTCCACGATGCGGTGTCGACATCTGAAGAAAAAGTGGAGAGTGGCTCTTCGCGGGGAGACATCCACTCATTGTCGATGAGTTCGTTGTAGCGTGTGGATTTGGATTTGATCGCAGGAACTCCGCCGGTGACACCGTAGCCGACAGAGAGTCGCACACGCCCATCAAGGGCTTCACCGCCTCTGCTACCTCCCTCTCTTGCCGTCCTGCCAAAAGCCGAATACCCGCTCTGATTTCCGGAAACTTTTGACTCGTTAGTGGGACCCCTCCGCATCTCCGCGTCGACCGAACCACTTCCGGTATAACTGGCCAAGGGCTGTGACACTCCTGTTGCACTATATGTAATTGCTTGCGGCTTTTTGGTGGCATCCGCCCCACCCCCGCCAGCCTGCCCAACAGAACTATTTCCTCCGGAAGAAAGGACAATTGGTCGCCGGGTAGGGATTCGCTTTTTCGCGAGCATTTCGCCGTCTACTCCATCAGCCGGTTCATTTTCCGATACGAATACCCCTCCCGTCTTTGCATCGACCTGAGCTTTCCTGGAAAGGCTGGAATTCAACACCCGGCTTCGACTCTCAGAGGATGTTTTTGTACTCAGGGAATCAACAGGGCCGTCTGGCACCTTACCTGAAGTCAGGTCCTTCAGTCTGCCTCCATGCCCGATCATGGCAAAGGATTTGTTACGGTTCGCGGCCTCTTCTTCGCCGTCCAAACCCTTCCCCACCTGCCTCTGAGCGCTCTCCGAAAGCGTGATTACTCCTCCTGCTTCCAAGGTGATATCTCCCCAATTTCCCGACTGATCAATCGCACCTGCATCTCCGTTTTTCTTCTCAGAAAAAAGATTCGAGAAGGGCTGGGTTTTCCGTATCTCCTCCGGAACTTCTGAACCGCTTTTACGATCAGCGAATACAAAGTCACTGTTGGTAGACTTCACGACGACGTCTCCAGCGGAAACTCCTTTCGATTGAAAACCGCCTGAGCTCTCAGTGCCAGCGATAGAATAGGATTCATCGGATTGCGGGGAAGTGGGAACTGACTTACCGGGCGCGGTCGGCATCTCCCTGCGGATTACTCTGTCCCTTGTTAATGAATTCCCATCAATTTTGATCTTTTCAATGGATGAGGTATCTGCAATTTCAAAATTGAGATCGTAAAGCCCACTGGCATCAGTCCCTTCAAGCTCTTCAATCGGGCCGCTCAAGGCGGGCACTTTTACCGGGCCTTGTTGTTGAGTCCACTTACTCATTTTCCGGCCTGATATATCGTCCGATAAGGTATCGGTATTTGCTGTACTAACAGTCAGGCCGACAGGAACAAGCGAAGCCCCCTTCAAATGATAATTCACCAGCCAGAACAGACCGGCGCTGATAATCACCGCCGCCACAGCTGCTGATCGAACAATAGTCTTCCACGGTCGCGGGGCTGCTTTCGCGATGGGGATCGGAATTGCAACGCCGCTATCGGCATCAATCGCCGCTTCGACACGGTCGAGGAGATCTTCGTCATCGCCTTTGCGATTCGCCGCCGCCTGTTCCAGCAGCGAGTGAGTCAGTGCATCGGCCGGCAAAGCATCGTCGCCGGGAGTATAATCAGTAAATTTGGAATCAGACATGGGATTCAATGGGTTGAGCTGCTGGAGCAAGTTCGGATTTTTGCGAAAGGCATTCGTGCAGAAGGCTGCGTGCTCTTTCGAGTCGTTTGCGAAAGTTGGCGGGTGAAATATTGAGACCGGACGCGGCCTCGTCACCGGTGCGATCTTCAAAGTAAAATTCCTGAACGGCTTCCCGGAATTTCCCGGGTAGTTTGCGGAGGCAGCCGTCGACCATTTCAAAGACATCGCTGCCGCTGTCGGTGCGGAAATTCTGCCAGGCGTCCATGTCAATTTCCAGTTCGACGAAATCGGTGTCGGCGAGAGGAACCCGTTTCATTTTCCGAAACCAGTCTTTGCATTTGTTCCGGGTGATTCCCCGCATCCAGGCTCCGAAATCCCGATCTTCATCAAACTGATCAAAATTCCGCCAGGCCGCGACGAAGGCATCCTGAACGATATCCTGAGCCCCTTCCCGGTTTCGAACAATCGCTCCGGCAAAAGTGAGTATGTCGCGGTGATGTTCCCGCATGAGGCCCGAGAATCTCTGCCGCCTCGTTTCCACTGTGATGATCTCGGGAGAAGTGTCCATTCACTTACTCATTCGCGGGGAGATCACCCCCTTGTGACAAAATCTGCGATTTTTATTTTTCCTCGATGATCTCCGCCGCAGCTTCCTCTTCGATTTTTTTGCGATGGGAGCGCGCATGCATTTTTAGATCGAGTGCAATTTTTCCACCGATCAAAAGCAGAAGCATCACCAAAGGGCTGCCCATCACATTGATGACAAACGCACCGAACAGCACCGCGATATGAAGCACCGCGACCCGCCCGTAGGGGGCAAACATCTGCTTGCTGACATCATTTCGTTTGTATTCCCCGCCTCCGATAAAATTGCTCAGAAAGGAAAAGGCATGACTGACGATGAAGCCCGCAAAAGCCATTCCGATCCCGCCGGTCGCCAGGAGAGCGGGAATATTACTCATTCTTTCACCCTCACCGAGAAGGTCAAAAACGAACTTCCCGTGCACAAAACAGAAGATGCCGTAGTGGACGAGGAAAAAAGGAGTGAAGATAAACTTCTCGATCTGAAGCGCCCCGTCCTTTTCATTTTTCAGCGACAGAATTTTTACGGCATTCAAAACGCCGATGACGAGGTTTTCCAACCAGTAGAGAAAGACGATATCAAAAATTCTCCAACCCCACGCGAAGACTCCGATGAGCGGAATCAGGTTCGCTGCGATGAGGACGGCTCCCGAAGTTTTGACGGATCCCTGAATGGATGCTGGCAAAGGAATTTTCACAGATCTCAGATTTCTTTACTTTTTGTAAATCGACAAGCCAAAGCTCAGGATGTTTTCATTTCCATAAACTGATTCTTGAGGTGGGCGAGCAAATGTATCCCGAGGTCGATGATGATTTTCCCAATCACCAGGCTCACAAGGAGCGTGGTCGTTTCTCCCGCCCGCTCTGCGGCCATCGCCCCGAACATAATCGCGAGGTGGAGCACCACAATCCGCGGGTAGGGCGCAAACATCTGAAACTCCAGAATCGCTCTCTTGAATTCACCCCGGCCGATGTAATTCCGGAAGAAAGAAAAGAGATGACTGATAAACAGAGCAAGCACCGCAACCCAAAGCCCCATTCCGCCGCCCGAATCAAGGTCTTCCGGGGAGACCTCACGTTCTCTTCCCAACATATGCCCAATGAAAGCTCCATGCCCGATGCAAAACCCTCCGTAGTGGATCATGAAAAACGGGATCATCAGAATTTTCCGAAAAAGGATGCTGTCGGCCCCTTCCCTTTTTCTGACGGTGGCAATTCGAAGGATGGTGATGAATCCGATGACCAGATTCTCGAACCAGTAGGTCAAAACGATGTCGAATACATCCCAGCCAAACCAAACCGCCCCGACCAGCGGAACCAGATTGGCAATGATCAGAATGGCACCCGACGAAACCAGGGAAGGAGGCCTAGTGCTGCTGTCATACCGATGAATCACGGAGAAATCCTCTTTGAATCGCTGAAAACTGCAAGCAGGAAAGGCGGGGTATCCGCGAGAAAAACGAAGGAGAAACCGGCAACAATTCCCCTTGATCCCACGCCTCTTCGCGTATAATGTCCGCTCCCTGCTCAAAAAACACGAATTTATGAAAGCGGAAATCCATCCGGAATACAAAGAGTCCACCATTCAGTGCAACTGCGGAAACGTCATTCAGACCCGTTCCACAGTCCCTGACATGCACATTGGTATCTGCTCAGCCTGTCACCCCTTCTTTACTGGAGAACAACGTTTTGTCGATACCGCCGGTCGGGTGGACAAATTCCAGAAGCGCTTCGGCGACGGAACAGGACCTCGCAAGAAAAAGCCCAAGTTGTCCGATCTCAACTAGCTGCTTCAGCTTCTTTTAATCGAAACGGTGACGATACCTTTGCGGGTGTCTTCACCGTTTTTTATTGGTCATTTTGGCCACTTTCCCCTTCGAAGCATCCGAGGAATTCATTCCAATCCACGTTTCATCCGTGCAAAATCCCATAGACAATGGATCATTCAACACGGATGAAGAAGGAAGGAATACGATTTCCACGGATCCAAACTCTTCCGCTGTCAGCTGATTTGTGGAATTCACGGTAGAACTTCTGAAATTTTGATCAAAACCCCAGCTAACTGAAAGACCATTTTGGACTACGCACCTCTCATTGAAAAGAAACGTCTCCGGATTCCCGAACTCGAAGGAATCATGGCGCAGGACGGGTTCTACGACGATCAACGGGCTGCTGCCGACACCTCGCGGGAGTACAACCGAACCAACTCTCTACTCGATGACTGGGACGAATTGACAAAATCCCGGGAGAATCTGGAAGAAAACCGCGAACTGTCCAGATCTGACGATGTAGAGATGGCGGAAATGGCGGCCGAGGAGATTCCTACTTTGGAAAAGCGAATCCTCGAACTCGAGAGTCAGGTTCAATATGCCCTGCTGCCGCACGATCCTACAGAAGACCGCGATGCCATTGTCGAGATCCGCGCCGGAACCGGAGGAGATGAAGCCTCTCTTTTCGCGGGAGACCTTTATCGAATGTACCAGCGCTATTCCGAAAGTCGCGGATGGAGAACTGAATCCATCGATGTCAGCTCTTCGGATGTGGGTGGCTATAAGGAAGTCGTTTTCAAAGTTTCGGGTGAGGAAGTGTTCCGTTTTTTGAAATACGAAAGCGGAGTGCACCGGGTCCAGCGGGTTCCCAACACCGAGACCCAGGGGCGAATTCATACCTCAACCGCCACCGTTGCCGTTCTTCCCGAGGCGGAGGAAGTCGACGTGGAATTGAAACCCGATGAGCTTCACATTCAGGCCACCCGCGCCGGTGGTCCAGGAGGTCAGCACGTCAATACGACCGATTCCGCGGTTCAGATCACCCACCTTCCAACAGGGATCATGGTAAAATGTCAGGACGGTCGGAGCCAGGGTAAGAATAAAGAGAAGGCGCTGCAGATTTTGCGGGCGAAATTGCTCGAAGCAAAAATTCGCGAGGAAGCCGAAAAATATTCCGCTCACCGGAAGAATTTGATCGGCTCGGGTGGTCGTGAGGAAAAAATTCGCACCTACAATTTCCCTCAGAACCGACTCACCGATCATCGGGTCAACATGACCTTGTACAATCTCGATCAGGTCATCGCCGGCGATTTGGAGGAAACGATCGACACCCTGCAAACTTCGGAAATGGAAGACCGCATGGCCGAGTTGGAAGCGAGTGTTTGAGGGGTTTTCCTCGACGAAATCAATCCCCTATCTTGTAGGGCGAGCGCTTCGCTTGCCTTTGTTTTCCTACCCGCGTAGCGGGGTGAAATTTTCGATGGTTTCGGCACTCGATCCCGGGAGATTATTTCGAGCTGCTGGCGCAGTGTTTTTCAAGGTCAGGCGAAGCGCCCGACCTACAGCGGGGTAGAGAAGGGAAAGGAGCCCCCCTTGAATTCGACATTCTCACGGCGGTTTCATCCGAAAATTGATGGGGGAAGCAAATAGCCCCGCCTCCTTTTCGCCCGGTTTCGAATTCCAACTTCTTTCCCTGCTCCGCAGAGGCCCAAGCCTCTTTATTGCTCCGCTCAGGACTCGCGGCGTCCCGCCTATCTGGCTGGTAGGGAACTGAGGCACACCCGGAAGCCCAGGTAATTGAGCCGGCCCTCAGGCGTGAACCCGAAGCGATCGGCAGCGCGGCAGTACTGCGCGTCGTGGTACCAACTGCCGCCACGGAACACGCGGTTTGAGCCCGTCGCGGAACCTGTGGGATCACTGTGCCCATCAGAGTAATAATCCTCGCTATACCAATCCGAACACCATTCCCAAACGTTTCCATGCATATCCAGTAGGCCCCAGTCGTTCGCGGCATAGCTTCCAACATCTGCAGTCTTCTCCAAATACGGCCCCTCAGCCGCGCCGCCATTGGAATAACTCCCATTAAAATTCGCCTGCTTGCTGCTTAGCGAATTCCCATGGGAAAACACCGTCTCCGTCCCCGCCCGGCACGCATACTCCCACTGCGCTTCACTCGGCAACACCCATTTCCAGCCTTTCGGAAGGGGGGCCTTCGCATTCATCTTCTTCAGCCACTCCTGGCAATCCTCCCAACTAACGAAATACATGGGATGCGACGAACCTTCCCCGTTCACTTCATCCAAATAGTTTCCTTTGGCTTTCTGCGCTGTCACATCAGTACCCATCAAACTCTCCCACTGTCCCTGAGTGCATTCCGTCTTCGCCATCCAGAAGCCCTTCGTCAAGGTGACCCGATGCTGCTTCTCGTCATCTTCTCGGCCTTCTTCACTTTCCGGACTTCCCATCAAAAATTCGCCTGGCGGACACCACACGAAATCCATCCCTCCGAATTCCCGCTCTTCCCCGGCTTTCTTTCCTTCTATTCCACGGCTCGCTGAGAAAATCTTGTCCAGTCCCATCGACGGCGTAGTAGAAGGCTCCTTTTTCTTCATTGCGCTCCCGTGGTCGGCAGATTCTGCCTCAGCCTTCAGGGCCGCAATCTTTTCGTCCAGTTCCGCGTCCGTTAAAATGCTGAAGGCAGATTCCGTCTCACCCGACTGCTTATTCTTCCTTGCTTCTTTTTCGGCGGACAATATTTCAATAAGGAACTGATTAAACCCCTCCATTTCCAGACCATCGGATAGGTCTGCCTTGCCAAAAGGGGCTATTGGCGCTTTTGAAGGCGCGGTCTTTTTCATCGTATCCGCCTTTGCCACAAGCGCCTTCTCGGCGGCTTCTTTCTCTAGCCGGACGCGCTCCAACTCCGCTTCGAACTGCGCTTTCATTTCCGCGAGTTTCTTCGTCATTGGCGCATCCACCTTCGGCTTCGCCTCGGCCTTTTCCGCAAAATAGAAGGGATTGAGAAAGCTCCCGTTCTCCCAGGTCCGCTGCTGCCCCTTGGTCATCCCGTCGACTTCGCGGCGGACTTCATCGAAAAGATCCGTATGCTTCAGCCCGGAAGGAATCCATTTCGCCAATGCCAGGGCATAAGGACTGTTCCCGCCCGCTTCATTTGGCTCGAGTGCCTGCCGCCCCGGGGCGGCCGCCATCCCAATGACGACATCGCCACTGATCGAAATATCGGCGAGACCGAACTTCTTCTGTCCCCGGCCCGCCCATTCCGCGCTCGTCGGCATTTCCCGACAGCAATCGAGGAGGAGGAAACTGCTTTTCGCCCCAGCCTGCACCAGCGCGGCTGCAAAGGTATCCGCCTTGAGGGCTTCCTCCCCGAGTCGGCTGCGGGCCTTCAATTTCGCATTCGAACCCATCAGGTAATTCTGCCCCTGGTATTCGATCCCGTGTCCGGCGAAGTAGACGAGGGCCGTTCCGCCCTCGGGGATATCGCCCTCGAACTTGAGGAGCGCTTCATCCATCTCCGAGAAGCTCGCGTCGGTAAGGATGGTCACTTCAAAACCAACTTCCTTCAGCGTCTTCGCGAGCAGCCTGGCGTCATTCACACAATTGTTGAGCGCGTGAAAGTTGCTGTCCTCCGGGTATTCATTATTGCCAATGACTAGAGCGACGCGATCGGCTGCCGGTGCCAGGGATACCAAACCCGCAGCCAGCGCGGCGAAGACAAGTTTTCGGAAAAATCGGTTCATAAAATACAGAAGTTCGTATCAGTAGAGAGTCTATCTCAAGAAGGGAATCGATGAAAACCCATTTCTGATTGCGAATTTTTTAAAGCGGGAGCGACAAAGCGCGATTCACACTGAATTACGACAAGCCAATTCCCGGTTGACTAAAATCTTGAAGCTGTAGGGCGAGCGCTCCGCTTGCCTTTGATCCTTAGCCGCACCGCGGGGTGAGATTCTTAGAAGGTTTTTCACGCTCCGCTACAGAGTGTAATCGAGCTGCTGTCGCAGGAGGATTTCACCGCCAGGCGGAGCGCCCGGCCTACAGTGGGTGGTCGATCGCTTTTTTCGAATGGGTCCTTTGGACCGCCGTTTTTGACTGACTGTTTGAATCTACCGCATCAGGTCAAGTTCCGCTTCGAGCTGTCCCAGATACTCCTGCCCGTATATTCGAAATTCAGCACCCTCGATCCATTGTTCGGTGGGATTCCCTTCCGGCCAGAGAATTTTCCAATTCGGGTTCTCCAGAATCTTCACATCGATGTCGACCGATTTATCGAGCCCGAAGCTTGTGTCACTCGTCCCGAACGATCCGACCTGAACGCTGAGGATCAGTGTCTCTTTCAAGTCCTCGTGGGAGGCAACGACGGCGATTCGACTGACCCCTTGCCATCCGCTGGTGATGGCATTCTCGGTCGGATTCGGGGAAAGCGTCAGAGTGGGCTGCCTCAATATAAGCCGATACGATTGGACCCCGGTGCCCTCTGGAACCGCCGGACCCCGCACCACTTTGCAAAAGAGATCATTCTTTAGAGAAGTGCTATTCGCCGCAATCGGAACGGTTCCCAGCTCCACCCATTGAAACACCTCCCCTCCCAAACCCACGTGATTAATCGAAGGGTCCTGGAAGGTATCAAAGATTTTCAGTTTCAGATTAGCACTGACAAGATCAGAGAAACTTTCATGAAGTGAAAGAATCCGGTGGCTCCCGGGGAGAAGCCGCACCAAAGCCTTTTTTCCCTGAAACCTGTCTTCAATTTCCGCTTTGTCACGGGGCTGCTTGAGGCGATTTTCGTAGTGATCTTTTTCACCCTTTGCGCGGATCGTTTTCACCTCAACAAACTGCCCTTCGGCCAGGCCTTGAATTCCAATGGACTGATACACTTTCTGATGGGTTCCGGGATTCCCGGCTTTCGGGAATTCTTTTAAAGAAGCTTCTTCGGGGGCGCTTTGGATAACAACTCGATGGGACGTCGATTCTGCCCACATTGCCCCAACAATGAATGCGGCTACGCCCACTCCGAGAAACAGGTGGGTCAATACCCTTCGCCTTAAACTCCAGTGAATTATGATTACTAACAAGGACATTCCTACCGACCCTAACCAAAAAACCCACCACACAGATGGCCTTGGCTGAAATGAGGCAGTCGTATAGAACGAGCGCATTCCATGCGGTTCTCCTGCGGAGAATTCCAGCCCGTCTGCTACGATCATCCCGACAACGGCTCCGTAGGTGAATACGGCCGCGAGGAGGAATGCTAAAGGGACCCAGTTCGATGCGGCGGTCGCCAGTGCAAAAATCACGCTGACAAATACGGCTGTGATCATCGCTACCTCGATCATCGCCCAACTCGTCGCGCCATAATCGAACCCTCTGTCATGAAAATTCCAGCCCTGTTGAATCGTGACGGGAAGCAGGATCAGAAAGAAGAGAAGCAAGACCCGGGAGACAGCCCAGGAGGACATCGATACCGGGCGGGATTTCCAATGAGCAGTAGGGCGGGTGAGATGATCACCCTGAGCGATGCGCGCCACGAGAAGTCCGGCAACAAGGCCGCCCAGAAATAAGTCGGGCACAAACAGAGCAACCCCCAAAAGAGCTACAATGATCCAGAGATTTCGATGCAGCTCTGTCCTGACAAGATGAAATGTCGTTTTCCAGTTCATTCAACAATCCGATAATTCATGGTTTCCGCTTGATACACCCACTCCGAGGCGAGCCATCGCTCTACTGCCGCCGCCTTTTTCTCTGGAGAATCCGTGTCCTTTATTTCCGCCGGGTCGAAGGCAGAGGAGAGCCACTCCCATCGACTTCGATAGGGAAAGAATGAATGAAAAGACTTTTCCCAGTCGGCTTTTCCAATTTTCAAGAAAGCCTCCAGCAATTTCCGCAGGGGTTCCGGCTCTCCCATTCTTGCCAGCGAAATTCCTTCGACCGAAAAGGCACTCGCAACCTGCAACCGCCACTCTCGCTTTTTCCAAACTTTCCAGAGTCTTGTTTTTTCCGCATCCCAGATTTCGGGAAACTTCGTTTGATCGACAGGGGTATCCTTTCCGCCCAGCTGACGTCGAAATTTCATTTCAGCCGCTCCGGGAATTTCCAACTCAACCGCGCGTTCCAAATCAGAAAAGGAAACCGGGTATTTTCCTTTTGCGATCATCCCGGCCAGCCAACCCTCCCGGTTTTGCAGCCAGCCCTCAGTCGAGGCAAAACGAACCAGTTCTGCCGGTGGCTCCTCATCAGTCTCCAGGTCCTTGAGAAACCACTCCCGGTCCTCTTCCCTCCACACCCTTGCAAAGCGACTCAGGAGCCCCGGGAATTCCAGTGCCAACTGCCTCAGCACCGGGATGTGGTTTGGGGCCGGTGACACGTTCCACTGACCGTCTTTTTGAATGGACAAGTGCTCATAGGCAGCCCGGCGGATTTCAGACTCACTGCTTTCGGGATTTTCCCAAACCTTGGCTAGTTTTTGAGCTTCTACCTGCTGAGGTCTGAGCATCCTATATTGCATGGGAATGGGAGCCATCTCTGTATAGGATTCGTAGTCCGCCCGAATTTCCCGATTCAAAGAACCTGCGAATTTCGCCTCAATGATCACCAGTTGTGATTTTTCGATCCACTCCCTTGTCAGAAAATCCTCACTGACGAAATCATTTCCAAACAAGCGGGCACCATGATCATCAACTCGCAATTCCTTCTCCTCCAATCGAAGGTTACTGAATGAGCCGGAAATAGTTCTTGGATAGCCGTGCTCAACCAGAAGGATCATTTGTTGAGTCTTCGGATTCCAAAGAGCAAACAGCCGGTTTGGATCAATCGCCTTCTGAAGATTTAGAAATGAGGTGTTCTGAAAATGCCGCAGGTAAAGCGTCCAGCCCCTGGAAGTCCGGGCGATAGAATAAACTCCGGCTCCCCGCAAAGCCCCCGCATCTTTCGTTTCCCCTTCGACCGGCAGCAAGTGCGCCCCGCCCATTTCCCACAGGTCCAGATCCAGTTCAGCTTTCGCATCCATCGGAGCATCAAAAGGCATTCCGGGATTCTTTCCACCATACCCTGACAAAACAAGCATTCGGCCGTCATCTACCGGAAGGGGCATCCCCGAAGTAAATACTGTAGCATCCGGAAACTTCTGAAAAAGATGCCGGAGCCACTGACTTTGATTCTCCATTTCACCCGGGAAAATATGCCGATTCGTATATTCCAATTTCCGTTTGATTGTACCATCGCGGGAACTCAGACTGCCTTCCACGCTGACCACCCGGGAGAACGCTGTCGACGGAAGGCCTTCGTAGGATGATACAAGATTCCATACGGGGTTTGCTACCGACTCCGGGGAAGGCAGGAGCGACGATTTGCTCTTATCAATTTCAGGCTTCCACTCAGCAAGATCTTCACTGATCCACTGATCGTTTGTGGCCCATTGTTTCGCAAAAGCCTCGATCACTTTGACCGTGGTGATTTGTGCAGGAATCGCGAGGACACTGCAGAGAACGATCGGAAGCCACTTTCTCGTAAGGGTGGATATACCGGATCGGAAAGAGAGCTGATAGCAAACCAGAATTCCAATCGCTGGAACAAGGACCAGGACAAGGTTCCCCCACTGTATGCCCAGGTCGATCTGTGGATTGGCTAAAACGTCAAGCAATCCCTCCTCCAGTGGAATCGCCTCCAGAATCGTCATCATACCAAAGCAGCTCGCGATGCCGACAACGCAAATTTTGAGGGCATTCCATATCGTTCCACTGCACCAACCCAGGATCGCAAGCCCGAGCCAGATATTCATCGTCATCAAAGACCTTTCAAAGACAGCCAGGAGCGCGAGTGCAGCCGATGCATCGGCCATTTGTCTGACGTAGATCCATTCGTGAAGATACCAGGGCAATCCCACAAAAATGGACAGCCATAGGAAACGCGCAAGGATTCGCGAACGGCTCGACATTGGTTGAACCAATACGCTCGATGCTGTTCTTGCCGGCGAAATCGAAAGAAAGAGAAACAGGGCCGAAGCGGAAATTCCGATCCAGAGAAATGGAGAAACGAATGAGGAAATACCCCCGTGCATTTCATCCCCGGCAGTCCACGCCCGGCTTCCGGTATCGGTATAGCTTGGCCCGTCCCACCACCATTCGCACTGGTATCCTAAATCAATGAACAAGAGGGCCCACCACAAGACCACCAGCCAGCGCCAGTGACGCAGTTCGGTCAGGATATCATGAACAATCAGTTTCATTTTTCGAGGCGGAATTTCTCAGCCATCATCACAAAAACTTCCCGGAGAGACATTTCCCGGGTCGCAAACTTCTGCACCTGAGGAAGGGCTGCGCGAACGGCGCCCTCAAGAGAATCATCGGAATCCGAAACACCGAACGAAACCGCTCGTCCCACCTGGCGGTACCCCATCCAGGAATCGGGCACTTCAATTTCCGGCGGCGGCTCGCTGCAATTCACTTCCACGATTCGACATTTCGCGAGCAGTTCCGGAACGGGTTCATCGAGTTTCTTCTTCCCCGAATCGATCAGGATCACCCGATCGGCAAGACGCTCGACTTCCTCAATATCGTGAGAAGAAAGGAAAACAGTCCAGCCTTCCTCCCCCGTAAGGCGTAAAAGTCCGCGAATAAATTCATCGCGGACCAGTGGATCAAGCCCGGAAAACGGCTCATCGAGAATCACCAGTCCCGGACGGTAGGCAATCCCACCGACAAGTGCAGCCTTCATCCGCATACCACGGGAGAGGTTTTTCAGTTTTCGATCAAGGGGAAGCTGAAACTCTTCGAGAAGTTGCGCGGCAAAAGCATCGTCCCAGCTCGGATAGAACGGTCGGCTGTAGTTCATGAACTGCTTCACCGTCATCCACAGAGGCAGCTCCATATTTTCGGAAACATAACCAATTTTCTGAAGCTGCTCCGGCCCAAGCTTGCGGGTGTTCACGCCAAACAGACAAGCATTGCCCTCGCTAGGTCGGTGAAGATTCAACAAGGTCTGAATCGTAGTGGTCTTTCCAGCCCCGTTCGACCCCAGAAAAGCAGTGACCTGACCTTGAGGGACGGAAAAGGAAAGATCGTTCACGGCAATCGTTTTGCCGAATCGCTTGGTAAGATTGCTGACTTCAATAGGGGAGATCATGATTTCCGGGTTTTGTCATTTTCCCCGTCCCAGAGTTGGTCGAGAAATTCCTTAAGTTCTTCGGCAGACAGCGAAAGGTCGCGGGCCTGACGGATCAGAGAGTTGAGTTCAGGTTTTATAAGAGCGAGCCGCTCCGTCTTTCCGGGGAGGTTCGGTGCCGTCACCAGCATTCCTACGCCGGGCTGGGACACGAGAAATCCACGGTCTTTTAAATGAGCGACCACCTTGTGTGCCGTCGTCGGGCTGATTTTTAATTCGCGGCTCAGTGACCGAACCGACGGAAACCCATCCCCGTCCCGCAACTGACCACTCGCCAGCGCCCGATGGAAAGCTTCGACCAGTTGGTCGAAAACCGGCTTTCCGGGGCGGAGTTGAATGGAAAAAGGAAGCATCGTTACAGGTGTTACAGATGTATTGTTACACCTGTTCTGTTCAGTAGCAAACAAAAATATCAAGCCTTTGCAATTTTCCTGCGTGAAGCCAAGGTGAAGAGAAATGAATCACCAATTCCTATTCCGTCGCCGCGTCGAGTTTGCCGACACCGATGTCGCGGGGATTATGCATTTCTCAAACTTCTTCCGCTTCATGGAAGTGGCGGAGCATGCCTTTTACCGATCACTGGGGTTTTCGGTACATCCTTTTCGCAATGGGGAAGAGGATGCCGGTCCTAAAGTTGGCTGGCCGCGGGTTCACGCATCGGCTGACTATCGGCTTCCACTGCATTTTGAAGAAGAAGTGGAAATTGAACTTCTCATCGAAGAGGTCCGGAACAAAACCGTCGGCTATTATTTCAACTTTTGGAAAAATCCGGATTCTGCTGAAGACCGCACAATCGCTGCGACCGGACGCTTCACTGTCGTTTGCGTTTCTTTTGACACGGCAACGCGGCGAATGAAAGCGGTTGCGATCCCCGACGAAGTGCGCGAAAAAATAGCAGTGGCACCTGAGGGAACAATCCCCGCTGATATCGTCCGCTGAATTTTTATTATGATGAGTAGTTACGCCTGGCTCTTTTTTGCCCTTGGAACCGTCCTCACCTGGGGACTTTACGGAATCTTTCTCCACATGGGACAAGTGGGAATGCAGGACCCCGTCAACGGACGTTACAAAGCGTTCCTCTTTGTGGGGGTCGCTTATTTCCTGACAGCCGTTCTCGCTCCTCTCATGATCCTGGTCGCCCGCGGTTCCGATTGGAATTTCCCCGGCAAAGGCCTTTGGCTTTCGCTGATTGCCGGTATTCTCGGCGCTGTCGGAGCCTTCTTTGTTTTACTTTCTCTCGGTGCCCTTTTCGCTCAGGGAAATAGAAGCGCACCGGCGATCGTGATGTCGATTATTTTCGCCGGAGCTCCCATAGTGAATGCCATCGTCTCTTTGGTCATGCACCCTCCGGCAGGTGGATTTACCGCACTGCGCTGGCAATTTGTGGTTGGCATCTGCATGGCAGCACTCGGAGGCTATCTGGTTGTGAAATTCAAGCCGGACGCCGCGCCCTCGAAACCAGCGGGAAAAGTCGCCTCTGTCGAGTCTAAATCCTGACAGGCCTGCGAACGGGATTGCGCGGGTCTTCACTTGAGCAGCAGCGTATTTTCCCGTATAGATTATCCGGTGAACGCGAACCCATCCCGGACGGAAATTGAATCCAGCCAACTGGAAAAGTTGCGCTCGCTTATCGGCGAGCTGGAGTCGGGAAATGCTTTTTATCAAAGCCGTCTCGCTGATGCCGGAGTAACGGGTTCCGTGAGTTCGCTGGCCGATTTCTCGGCCAAAATGCCTTTCACGACGAAGATGGATCTCGTCTGGGATCGTGAGGAATTTTCTCCCTACGGCACCAACCTGACTTATCCGGTGGAGCAATACTCCCGCTTTTGTCAAAGCAGCGGAACAACACGCGGCCCTCTTCCCTCTCTTGATACAACAGAGAGCTGGTCCGCGATGCTCGACTGCTGGGATAAGGTCTTTGAGGCCTCCGGCGTCGACACCGACGAAATCGTATTTTTCGCCTTTTCCTTCGGACCCTTTCTCGGATTCTGGACCGCATTTGAATCCGCGACCCGACGCGGAAACCTGTCAATTCCCGGGGGTGGTCTGAGTAGCCAGGCTCGTCTCCAGGCGATGGTTACCCACAATGCCAAAGTCCTCTGTTGCACCCCCACCTATGCCCTGCGGTTAGGCGAACTTTTCTCCGAACAAACGGACGAAGAGGTAAAGAGCTATCGCCTTGAGAAGATTATTGTCGCCGGTGAACCGGGAGGCAGTCTTCCCGAAGTAAGAAAAAGGCTTACCGAATTGTGGAACGGCGCCCGGGTGTTTGACCATCACGGCATGACCGAGGTCGGCCCCGTCACCTATGAGCATCCTGAAAAGCCCTTCAGTCTCTGCGTGATCGAGGACGCCTATTATGCTGAGGTCATTGATCGTGAAACTCACCAGGAAGTGAAGCCGGGCCAGAAGGGCGAACTAGTCTTGACGACTTTGACTCGAATCGCCTGCCCTCTCCTCCGCTATCGGACCGGGGACCTCGTCCAGAAATCCTATTTCACTCCCGAAAATGAAAGCTGCGATATCTTTTGCCTTGAAGGCGGCATCCTCGGCCGGGTTGACGAAATGGTAGTGATCCGTGGCGTGAACATTTACCCGACCGCGGTTGAGAAAATCCTCAGGGGCTTTTCGGAGGTCGCCGAGTTCCAGGTGATTCAGACCACCCAGCAATCGATGGCCGAGCTGGAAATTTCCATCGAGCCTGTTGGGACTCCCGACGCAGGCCTTGCCGACCGGATTGCCCGGGAACTGGCCGACGCATTTACTTTGAGAATTCCCGTTAACATCGTGGAAAAAGAAACCCTTCCCCGATTTGAATTTAAATCCAAACGTTGGATCAAACAGTAGCAAGAAGTCATCATGTCAGAACCCATCCTTGAACTGAAGAACGTCACCAAGTGGTATGAGTCATCGCCGGAGCGACACATTCTGGATCATCTTGATCTGACGGTATCCGCCGGTGATGCCTTTGCCATCGTCGGTCCATCCGGTTGCGGGAAGAGCACTTTGCTCAATCTTCTCGGCACTCTGGATGCGCCTTCCTCCGGTGAAGTAATCGTATCAGGAACACCGACTGGAGGCCTTTCCGAAAAAAGAATTTCCGCACTACGAGCTGAACACTTCGGGTTCATTTTCCAAATGCACCACCTTCTCCCACAGTGCACTGCTCTTGAAAATGTTCTCGTTCCCACTCTTGCTTTGGCAGACCCGCCGGACAAGAAGGAAGTTTCGGATCGCGCCCGGGATTTGTTCGAAAAAGTCGGGCTGGAAGACAAAATCGACAGTCGGCCATCTCAGCTTTCCGGAGGGGAAAGACAACGGGTTGCTGTCATTCGTTCGCTCATCAATCAGCCCAAGCTTCTCCTCGCAGACGAACCCACCGGGGCTCTCGATGAAGCAAACGCTGAGAACCTGATTTCCCTCTTAGTTGATTTGAACAAGGAAAACGGCCTTTCGCTGATCGTGGTCACACACGATCACGAGATTGCCCAGTCTCTGGGATCCATCCGGACACTGCGAAACGGAAAACTGGAGTCCACCTCATGAGTTTTTGGAAGCTCATCGTCAATTCGCTGCGCTACTACCGCAAAGTGAATCTCCCCGTCCTTGCCGGAGTTGCCCTGACCTCGGCAATTTTGAGTGGTGCTCTCGTAGTTGGAGATTCCGTAAAAGAAAGTTTACGGAGGAATTCTGCCGACCGGATCTCAGAAACTGGACCCGCCCTTGTCGGCGGTGAGCGATTCCTGACGGACCAACTTGCAGAAAAGATCCAGTCGAAGCTGGGCGATGAGCACACCCTTGCTCCAATTTTACAGATTGAAGGCACCGTGTCCTCACGGGCCGGGGGAACACGCGCCAATCAGGTTCAGATCATTGGAGTCGATGAGCGATTCTGGAAACTCTCGAACAAGGGAACGACTCCAGACAAACTCGACACGGATCGCTGGATGGCAGTCAATCAGCCATTGGCAGACCGTCTCAATTCCGGAATTGATGACACGCTCATTGTTCGTGTGGAAATTCCCGGCGCGATTTCCAAAGATGCGCCTCTTTCCGGTGAGTCTGAACAAACCACCCCTTTTACAGAAAAAATTACGGCAATCTTGTCGACGGATGACTTCGGTCACTACTCACTCCGGTCCGAACAGATTCCACCGGCCACCATTTTTATTCCGATTCGACGGCTTCAGGAAATTTTGGAACTGCCCGGCAGCGCCAACGTTTTTCTGGGAAGCAATTCGATCAATGAAGCGGATTTTGAGAAAGCGATCGAAGCAGACTGGAGTCTAAAAGATATTGCCCTTGGAATCACTCCACTGCCGGAAGGGGGCGATCAAATCCTGAGCGGCCGTGTATTCATCGATGAGAAAGTGGTCACAGCTGTTTCGAAGATTTCAAAAGACGCTTCGCCTGTCCTCACTTATCTGGCGAACGACATTGGAACAGAGAAAAGCACGACGCCCTATTCCATGATTGCCGGTACCGGTCCGGAATTGAACACCATCATTGGTCCCAACCTGAAAAAGGATGAAATCATTATCAGCCAATGGCTCGCCGAAGATACCGGAGCCGTTATCGGCGATGAAATCACCGTCGCTTACAATGTCGTCGAATCCGGTCGCAAGCTCACCGAACAAACAACGAAGTTCACCGTCGCATCCATTGCCCCGATCGGAGAGAATGCCTGGGATCAATCCTGGACGCCCAATTTTCCGGGGATCTTTGATGTAGAGGACCTCGACGAATGGGAACCCGGAATTCCGATCGACCAGGACAAGATCCGGGACAAAGACGAACTTTTCTGGGACACCTACCGTGCCACACCCAAGGCATTCATTTCTCTCGAGGCATCCAGAGAACTCTGGTCGAACCGCTTTGGGAACACGACCGCAATTCGGCTTTCAGGTGCCGGGGATGATGCCGAATTCGCGAACAAACTGAGGCAGGAATTGTCTCTCACTGATCTCGGTATTTCCTATCGAAATCTCGCTGTGGAAGCCGACCAGGCAGTCGCCAACTCTTTCGATTTTGGTCAACTCTTCGCCTACATGAGTTTTTTCCTGATCATTTCCGCCCTCGTTCTGGCGCTGTCTCTTATACACATCTCCGAGCCCACGAGACCGAGGCTGATCTC